>Ga0116109_1000165_pt1 | contig 15468 bp, 12 predicted proteins | sample June2015DPH_8_10_2_FD_89718 | JGI IMG/M metagenome (GOLD analysis project Ga0116109, IMG submission 89718) | Peatland microbial communities from SPRUCE experiment site at the Marcell Experimental Forest, Minnesota, USA - June2015DPH_8_10 | ecosystem: Environmental > Terrestrial > Soil > Wetlands... | reverse complement strand
CTTGTCTCATGCCCAAATCGTCGCAGTCGACGGCATATTTGGCAACTCAATTCCTGCATGATTTATGCAGACCTTCCTTAGATCTGAATGAGGGCGAGGGCCGCCGTGGAAATCCCCTTGCGTGTAGACAGGGGATTCCAGAGCGGACGAATGGATGAACTGATGGCCATTAAAGCCGTTCAATGATCGCTTTGGCCGCGGCCGGATTGCGCTCCTTGAAGCCGCTGATCACGTAGAGATAAACATCTCGCCCGCTTTTTGCGGCGGCCTTTGCCTCGACGGGTTCAAGATCATCAGGGACGGTGCCGGCGGCCAGCTGGCGTGCCCGCTCCGCCCACGCATCGAGTGCTTTCTTCGAATAGCCTTGGGTTTGAGCTTCGGTCGTTCCCATGATGCGCGCATACACAAACGGCGCGGTGAGATTGGCGATCTGCGGATAGTCGCTATCACCGGCGAGTACGATGGCCACGCCGTATTTGCGTGCCAGCGCGACGAAGGCTTCGCTGCGGAAGCTCTCGTGCCGGACTTCCACGGCATGCTTCAACGTCAGGCCGTCCAGTTTCTTCGGTAGCAATGTCAGGAACGCTTCGAAGTCCTCTGCATCGAATTGCTTGGTCGTGGCGAATTGCCAGTTGATTGGGCCGAGCTTTTGTTTCAGATGCACGAGGCCGCTGCCGAAGAAGCGTTCGATACTGTCACCGGCTTCGGCCAGCACGCGCCGGTTCGTCGCGTAGCGCGGTGCCTTCAGTGCGAACGCGAAATCGTCGGGCGTCTCGTCGTGCCACTTCATATAGCTCTCCGGCTTTTGCAAGCCGTAGAACGTCCCATTGATTTCGATGGTCGACAACTGGCGGCTCGCGTATTCGAGTTCGCGCTTTTGCGTGAGGTCCTCTGGATAAAACGTCCCACGCCATGGGGCATAGGTCCAACCTCCAATGCCAACCCGGATTAGCGGTTTCGTGCGCGTTGCCATATGCGGTTTTCCTCGTTGTTCTGGTTTGCCTTGCGGGGCGACGGTTTCGGAAACGAAGGCAGCAAGCTCAATGCCACGCGGGCAATCCGCAGTGGATTCGTCGGGCCCATCGGCGAGCGTATAGGTTAACGCGGCCATTGTTTGGACGCGTAAGGTCTGAGAAAGCTGGCCGCCGTTGCCGGCAGATCCTCCTGTGTTATCTCAAAACTAGATAGTCGTTATCCGCGATATCGCGTTGCGCGATATGCCGGGTAATCGGCACACTTGACCAACAAATCAATCGCTGCCGTAAGGAGACATTCATGCGCACACAAGTCGGCATTATCGGCGCCGGGCCGGCAGGCCTGCTTCTTTCCCATTTACTTCATCTGCGCGGTATCGAGTCGGTCGTGCTCGAATCGCGTGCGCGTGAGCAGATCGAATCCACCATTCGTGCAGGCGTGCTCGAACAGGGCACCACGGATCTGCTGAGCGAAGCAGGTGTCGGCACGCGCATGAAGGCGGAGGGCGCGCTACATCACGGTTTCGAACTGGCCTACGAGGGCAAGCGCCGGCGCATCGATCTGACCGGACTGACGGGGCGTTCGATCACCGTTTATGCGCAGCATGAGGTCATCAAGGATCTGGTTGCCGCGCGCGTGGAAGCGGGCGGTGCCTTGCTGTTTGGTGTGTCCGACACGTCGATTCACGGCATCGACACCGCGACACCTTCTATCCGCTTCAGGCATCAAGACGAGGCCCGCGAGCTTCAGTGCGACTTTGTGATTGGCTGTGACGGCTCGCAAGGGGTATCTCGTGCGTCGATTCCAGCGGCATTGCGCAAAGATTATGAACGGGTCTATCCGTTCGGCTGGTTCGGTATCCTGTGTGAAGGGCCGCCGTCTTCCGATGAATTGATCTATGCGCGGCACGAACGCGGTTTTGCGCTCGTCAGCACCCGTTCGGCGAACGTGCAGCGCATGTATTTCCAGTGCGACCCGAAGGAGTCGGTGAAGAACTGGTCCGACGACCGCATCTGGGCCGAACTGCACGCACGCGTCGACTCCGCCGACGGTCAGAAGGTCGTGGACGGCAAGATCTTCCAGAGGAACATCGTCGGCATGCGCAGTTTTGTCTCGACCACGATGCAGCACGGACGGCTCTTTCTGGCCGGGGATGCGGCCCATATCGTGCCGCCAACGGGCGCCAAAGGCCTGAACCTCGCCGTGGCCGATGTACGCGTGCTAACCGCTGCCCTGCGGGCATTTTATGACGAGAACCGTACGGATCTGCTCGATAGCTACAGCGCCATCGCGCTCAAGCGCATCTGGCGGGCCGAACACTTCTCGTACTGGATGACCCGCATGATGCACCGGCTCGACGATGCTTCGCCGTTCGAGCAGCAGCTTCAGGTTGCGGAACTGGAGCACGTCACAACCTCACGCGCGGCGGCCACCGCGATGGCGGAAAACTACGTGGGTGTGGCGCCGGTATAACGCAACGCGCTGGCCGCCAGAAGCGCGGCGCTAAGCGCTGCCCCCGCCATCCACCTTCCTGCTGCGCCGTCCGGCCGGTGCCGCTTCGCATGCCGCCACCTGACGCTTTGCTTCGGCCGCTTCCAGCCGCCGGTTCGCTTCACCCACCTCGTGCCGGAACTGCACCAAGGCGGCCAGCGCCGCATCGGGCGGCTGCAGGGCGGCCCATAACACTTCGATCAGACTGTCGGCGGTGGCTTCGATATCCATGCGGCGGTTGGCCAGCGTGGCGTCCCACAAGACATGCTCCATCGGACCAAACACCATGGAACGCAGCAGCCGCAGCGGCACGTCCGCGCGCACCTGAGCGGTTTCCTGGCCGTACGCGAGCACGCGCATCAGCGGCGCCGTATAGCGGCGTTGCATGTCTGTGAGCGTTTCGCTTAGTTCGTGATGCCGCGCACGGCCCTCCGATAGCACCAGCGCACACAGATCCGTGCCGTTCACGAGCATGAGCCGCAGGTGCATCCGCACAATGAAGGCGAACTGCTGCCGCACGCTGCCGTCGCGCGGCAGGCCAGTTTCGATCGCCTCGATGATTTCGTCGTACCAATCACCGATCACCCGCGCGCACAACTCGCGCTTGCCGCGAAAGTAGCTGAATACCGTCGCCTCGGAGATGCCGAGGCGCTGCGCGATCTCGGCCGTCGTAGCACGCTCGTAGCCCTTCTCGGAGAACACGTCGCGCCCGACCTGAAGGATTTCCTTCACGCGCTGCTGCGATTTGCGTCCAGCCGGCTGGCGGCGCGCCGCCGGCGCTTCCGCCGTGGTGACGGTCTTCGGTGCGGCGATCATCTGAGTCCAGTTCAAGTTTCGAAGTACGGAGATTCCGGTGCCGCCGAGTTTATCACGCTCGCACAGGGGATAAAGGCACGTTGTAGATATCTGAGTATCACTCAAAAATACCTATTGACGTATACGTAAATCTAGCGTGAAATTCGCCTTGTGCGAGCGCGTCGCCGCGCCTGCAGGCGCCGCTTACCGCGTACGAATGCCCACGAATTCCTGGAGACACTGCAATGAGTAACCTGCCCGGTTTGCAATTCCCGCTTGGTGAAGAGATTGAAATGCTGCGCGACAGCCTCACGGGTTTTGCGGCGAAAGAAATCGCACCGCGCGCTGCCGAAATCGATCGCACCGACCAGTTCCCGATGGACCTGTGGAAGAAGTTCGGCGATCTGGGCGTGCTCGGCATGACCGTGTCGGAGGAATACGGCGGCGCGAACATGGGCTATACGGCGCACATGATTGCGATGGAGGAAATCTCGCGGGCGTCGGCCTCAGTCGGCCTGTCGTATGGCGCGCATTCGAACCTGTGCGTGAACCAGATCCACCGCAACGGTACGGAGGCGCAAAAGCAGAAATACTTGCCGAAGCTGGTGTCCGGCGAACACATCGGTGCGCTCGCCATGAGCGAGCCGAACGCCGGCTCGGACGTGGTCAGCATGAAACTGCGCGCGGACAGGAAGGGCGACCACTATGTGCTCAACGGCACCAAGATGTGGATCACCAATGGCCCGGATTGCGACACGCTGGTGGTCTACGCAAAAACGGATATTGAAGCCGGGCCGCGCGGCATTACCGCGTTTATCGTCGAAGAGGGCATGAAGGGCTTTTCGGTTGCGCAGAAGCTCGACAAGCTCGGCATGCGTGGTTCGCATACGGGCGAGCTCGTCTTCGAGAACGTCGAAGTGCCGGAAGAAAACATCCTCGGCCAGTTGAACGGCGGCGTGAAGGTGCTGATGAGCGGCCTCGATTACGAACGCGCCGTGCTCGCGGGCGGCCCGACCGGCATCATGGTCGCGGTGATGGACTCGGTGGTCCCCTACATTCACGACCGCAAGCAGTTCGGTCAGTCGATTGGCGAATTCCAGCTCATCCAGGGCAAGGTGGCCGATCTGTACACCACACTGCAGGCGTGCCGCGCGTATCTGTACGCAGTTGGCCGCCAGCTCGACACGTTGGGCTCGGAGCACGTGCGCCAGATGCGCAAGGACTGCGCGGGCGTGATTCTCTATACCGCTGAAAAAGCCACGTGGATGGCCGGTGAGGCGATCCAGATTCTGGGCGGTAACGGTTATATCAACGAATATCCGGTCGGGCGTTTGTGGCGCGATGCGAAGCTCTATGAGATCGGCGCGGGCACCAGCGAAATCCGCCGTATGCTGATCGGCCGCGAACTGTTTGCGGAAACGGCTTGATACCTGAGCGGGGCCAATCAACCGGCCCCGTCCGCCTAAGGCGGTGAATAGAACAGCGGCGCACAGGAGAGCCACGCAATGCCGATCATCGAAACAAAGCTGAATCCGCGCTCGGACGATTTCCGCAATAACGCGGTTGCGCTTGAGGCACTGGTTGCCGATCTGCGCGCCAAAGTCGAACATCTCGCCCTGGGCGGCGGCCAGGCCGCGCGCGACAAGCACGTGGGACGCGGCAAGCTGCTGCCTCGAGACCGTATCGCTCAACTGCTCGATCCGGGTACGCCGTTCCTGGAACTGTCGCAGCTGGCCGCGTTCGGCATGTATAACGACGACGCGCCGGGCGCCGGTGTGATCACCGGCATTGGCCGCATTGCCGGTCAGGAATGCGTGATCGTCTGCAACGACGCCACGGTGAAGGGCGGAACGTACTATCCGGTGACGGTGAAGAAGCACGTGCGCGCGCAGGAGATCGCTGCGGAAAATCATCTGCCCTGCGTGTATCTGGTGGATTCCGGCGGCGCGAATCTGCCGAATCAGGACGACGTGTTCCCAGATCGCGATCACTTCGGGCGCATCTTCTACAACCAGGCGAACCTGTCCGCGGCCGGCGTTCCGCAGATCGCGGTGGTGATGGGCTCGTGCACGGCGGGCGGCGCATACGTGCCGGCGATGAGCGACGAGTCGATCATCGTGAAAAACCAGGGGACGATTTTTCTCGGCGGCCCGCCCTTGGTGAAAGCAGCGACCGGCGAAGTGGTCAGCGCGGAAGACCTGGGCGGCGGCGACGTGCATACGCGGCTGTCGGGCGTGGTCGATCATCTGGCGCAGAACGACGCGCACGCGTTGGGAATTGCGCGCAGTATCGTTGGCAATCTGAATCGCACGAAGCAGGTGCCGGTGGCGCTGCAGGAACCGAAGCCGCCGCGCTACGACCCGAAGAGCATGTATGGCGTGATCCCCGTCGACACGCGCAAGCCGTTCGATATCCGCGAAGTGATTGCGCGCATTGTCGACGACTCTGCCTTCGATGAATTCAAGGCGCGCTACGGCACGACGCTCGTGACCGGCTTCGCGCATATCTGGGGGCATCCGGTTGGCATCATCGCCAACAACGGCATCCTGTTTTCGGAGTCGGCGTTGAAGGGCGCGCACTTTATCGAACTGTGCTGCCAGCGCAAGATTCCGCTCGTGTTTCTGCAGAACATCACGGGCTTCATGGTGGGCCGCAAGTACGAGAACGAAGGCATTGCGCGCAACGGCGCCAAGATGGTGACGGCGGTGGCAACGGCCAAGGTGCCGAAATTCACGGTGATCATCGGCGGCTCGTTCGGCGCGGGCAACTACGGCATGTGTGGCCGCGCCTATTCGCCGCGCTTCCTGTGGATGTGGCCGAACGCGCGCATCTCGGTGATGGGCGGCGAGCAGGCGGCGTCGGTGCTGGCGACGGTCAAGCGCGATGGTATCGAAGGCAAGGGCGGCACGTGGACGGCCGAGCAGGAAGAAGCGTTCAAGCAACCTATCCGCGAGCAATACGAACACCAGGGTCATCCGTACTATGCCAGCGCCCGCTTGTGGGACGACGGCGTGATCGACCCGGCGCAAACCCGCGATGTGCTGGGCCTGGGGCTGTCCGCGTCGATGAACGCACCGATCGAAGACACGCGTTTCGGTGTGTTCAGAATGTAACGCGACGGGTCCTAAGCGAAGGAGTCAATCGATATGCAATACGAAACTTTGAACTTGACGTTTGCCGGCCAGGTGGCGACGGTGACGCTGAACCGCCCCGACGTGCGCAATGCGTTCAACGAAACGATGATTGCGGAAGTGACCGCGACGTTTCAGGCGCTGAATGGGCGCGATGACATAAGAGCGGTGGTGCTGGCAGCCAACGGCAAGGCGTTTTGCTCGGGCGCGGATCTGAACTGGATGAAGAAGATGGCCGGTTACTCCGACGAGGAGAACCACGCCGATGCCATGCGTCTCGCGGCATTGCTGTCGGCGATCTACCGCTGCAACAAGCCGGTGATCGCGCGTGTCAATGGCGACGCCTATGCGGGCGGCATGGGTTTGATCTGCGCCTGTGACATCGTGGTGGCGGTGGACACGGCGCGCTTCTGTCTGTCCGAAGCGCGCCTCGGCCTGATTCCCGCGACGATTGCTCCATACGTGATTCGCGCGCTCGGCGAGCAGGCTTCGCGCCGTTATTTCACCACCGCCGAACTGTTCGACTGTGCGACTGCGCTGCGTCTGGGACTCGTCAGCGAAGCGGTGAGCGACGATAAGCTCGACGTAACTGTGCAGCAACTGGCTGAGGCGCTGTGCGCGAACGGCCCGCACGCGGTGCGTGCCTGCAAGCAGCTCGTGCAGGATATCGCGGGGCGTGCACTGGACGATCTGCTGATCGAAGACACGGCCTCGCGTATCGCCCGCGTGCGCGCCAGTGCGGAAGGCCGCGAAGGGGTGGCGTCGTTCCTTGAAAAGCGTGCGCCGACGTGGCGCAACTGACATCGCGGCACGACACGACAAACCGCAGAACAACAGTCCTGACCGGACACCTGAGCGAGACACCTCATGTTCAACAAGATTCTGATCGCCAACCGCGGCGAGATTGCCTGCCGGGTGGCCGCGACCTGCAAGCGTCTCGGCATCGCGAGCGTGGCGGTATATTCCGACGCGGACGCCAACGCGAAGCATGTCGCGGCGTGTGACGAAGCGGTGCATATCGGCGGTTCGACCGCGGCTGAGAGTTATCTTCGCTACGAACGCATCATCGCCGCGGCGCTCGCAACGGGTGCGCAGGCGGTGCATCCGGGCTACGGTTTCCTGTCGGAGAACGAAGATTTTGCGCAAGCTTGTGAGGCGGCGGGCATTGTCTTTATCGGACCGCCAGTCGAAGCGATCGCCGCGATGGGTTCGAAAGCCGCCGCCAAGGCGTTGATGCATGCAGCGGCTGTGCCGCTGGTGCCCGGCTATCACGGCGACGATCAGGACGGGCAACTGCTGCAACAGGAAGCGGAGTCGATGGGCTACCCGGTGCTGCTCAAGGCGAGCGCGGGCGGCGGCGGCAAGGGCATGCGGGTGGTCGAGCGCAGCGAAGATTTCGCGGCGGCGCTTGCTTCGTGCAAACGCGAGGCGGCCAGCAGCTTCGGCAACGACCGGGTGCTGATCGAAAAATATCTGACCCGGCCACGCCACGTCGAGGTGCAGGTGTTTACGGATCAGCATGGCGGGGCCGTGTATCTGTTCGATCGCGATTGCTCGGTGCAGCGCCGCCATCAGAAAGTGCTGGAAGAAGCGCCGGCGCCAGGGCTCTCCGCCGAACTGCGGCGCGAGATGGGCGAGGCGGCGGTTGCCGCGGCACGCGCGGTGAATTACGTGGGCGCGGGCACGGTCGAGTTCATCATGACCGGCGCGAGCCATTTCTACTTCATGGAAATGAACACTCGCCTGCAGGTCGAGCATCCGGTGACCGAGATGGTAACGGGCCTCGATCTGGTCGAATGGCAATTGCGCGTGGCCTCCGGCGAGCCATTGCCGCTCACGCAGACACAACTGAAACTCGACGGGCATGCCATCGAAGCGCGCATCTATGCGGAGCATCCGGCGCGCGGTTTCCTGCCGTCGACGGGGACGCTCAAGCATCTGCGCATGCCGGAAGGTGTGGAGTTCACGATCAGGCCGGCGGGTTCGCCCGGCTCACGTGCGGCAGTGCGGATCGACAGCGGCGTGCGCGAAGGCGATACGATCACGCCGTTCTACGATCCGATGATCGCCAAGCTGATCGTGCATGGCGCAACGCGTGCCGAAGCGCTAGCGCGAATGAGTCGCGCATTGCGGGCTTGCGAGGTCGTGGGTCTGCACACCAATGTCGAGTTCCTCCAGCGCATCGTCGCAAGCGAGCCTTTCTCGAGCGGCGATCTCGATACCGGTCTGATCGAACGGCATCACGATGCGTTGTTCGCGCCGGCGAAAAAGCCCTTCCGTGAAGCGCTGGCGCTGGCCTGCGCTGCGTTGCTCACGCGTGAAGGCGGTACCGCGCATGGCGCATCGCCGTGGGATGCCTTGTCGCACTGGCGCCTGAACGGCGGCTACACGCAGACGCTTGCCTGGCGCGACATCGAGAGCGAAACCGCCTTTGCAGCGACATTCGCCCGCGATAGCCGTGATAGCGGCGTGCAGACGCTGGAATACGCCGGTCAGCGCGATGGCTTTACGTGGTGGAGCGGCACGGGCGCGCATGAGTTCGGTGCGACGATTGGCGACTCGCATGTCACGGGGCAGGTGTTCGTGGACGGCGACGTATTTCATGTGTTCTGCCTTGGCGAGGCGCAGGCCTTTGAATGGCAGAACCTGCTTGCGCATGCTGCCGATGCCGAACACGGGGAAGGGCGTCTTACTGCGCCGATGCCCGGCAAGGTGATTGCCGTGCTCGTGGAGACGGGTACGGTGGTCGAGAAAGGCACGCCGCTGATCGTGATGGAAGCCATGAAGATGGAGCACACCATCGGTGCGCCGGCGGCCGGCACCGTATCGGAAGTGCTATATGCCGTCGGCGATCAGGTAGCGGACGGTGCGCAGTTGCTGGTGCTCGATGTTGGTGTATCCGGTGCGGCGTGACGTGTCACAGTTGCTGTCGTTGCAGTTGCAGTTGCGTTCAGGCGAGGTGCGTATAGCCAAGAGCCTGCGCCTCGTTTTCCAGTTGTGTGATGCGGTCATAGTCGCTCAGCGGCACGCTCGTGAATCCCTTCAGGCGCAGTCGCGCTGCACGTTCGGGTTGTGCCGCGGTGGCCACGTTCAGCGCCGAACGCAATGACTCGATCACGCCGTACGGGACAGTGTTTGCAGCAATCAGCGGCAAACCCGGTGACGCAGTGGTATAGCCAATTTCCCTCACCCGCTGCGCGAGTTCGGGCATTTCATCGCGCACGAACGCGAAGGTAACGCAGTCGATCGCGGCGATGTCTGCACGGTTTTCCACCACCGCGCGCAGCGAGTCCAGATGTGAACCGGTGCGTATCACCTCGCAAAAAAATCTTCCACCCTTCGCAAGCGGCGCGACTGCGTGCCGGAACACATTCATGCCGCTATTCGAATCGTCCTGGTTGTACGCGGCCCGTGCGCCACGGCAGCCGTCGAGTGTGTCGAACGGCACGTCGGAACGTGTGATCAGTACGCTCGAATAGTCCACGCCGGTGCAGCCCGGCGCGTCGAACCGCGGTGTCGCGATCAACTGAACGTGCTCGTGCAAACCGCTCACCAGCGGATAGCCGCAGGTCTGCGAAACCAGCAGGTCGGGCCGGCGCCATAAGGCGTGCAGATCGTCGCCTGGGTCGACGATGCGGGCATGTGGGTCGACTGCCTGCAGGACGTCAGCTAGCAACGCACGCCACTCGGCGGCGAGTGCAGGGGTGACGTTGTACATGGGGAGGGTAGCGATCCGGTTCATGGGTGCGATTTTGGCACACGATGCAGCGAACGGTGGTGCGGCGTGGTGAGTCATCCCGGGCAAGACCGGGCGGGTGAGCGCTGACGCGGCGACGGGTTATCGCCCGGCGTTGCGTGACCTGCTGAAGGCGAGGGGCTTGAGCGTGCGCTAGCGCTGTCCGCGGAACGCTGCTTGCTCGGATCGGGATGCAGCCGGCACGGGGCCTACCGGGAGTGGATCATGATTCGAGTCGCAGCATCGCCCTGTGCAACCCGGGCCACGGCACGTCTTGTCACGTTGGCCGCCAAATCCTTGGCGGCAGCCGGCTTCGTGCTGCTGACCGCTGCCTGTGTCGCGCAGCAAGCAAAGCCAGTCACTCAACCGCCAGCCGCTCCGCCTGCGCCTAACGCCACGCCAATGCCGGCGATCAGTACGTTGCCAGCGGCGATTGGCGGCAGCGCTTGGAGGTCGGCTTTCGAAGGATCGTCACGCGTTCTAGCTTGGGTGGATGTGTTTTAAACACCATGGGGCTCCGAAAACCGCACGAAGTACATCGCCAGGAATCGCGATGACCGATGCGCGACGGCAGGAAGCGAATTTTTACAGTGGATTGCAACTTGTACATTACGAGCAGTCCTGATCCTTAGGGGCTGCGCCTTCGGCGCCGTGAGCGCATGGTCGTCGGAGCTGGGCGCACCGCGGTAGCTGACATTCGCTGCGGGCTTGGGTCTCGTGCACATTCCCGCGGCCGCGACACTGCTCATCAAATACTGGCGCCGATCCGGACAGTCGTCACGCGGGATGTGTCCCGCCTGCGCTTTCCGACGCAGGAACGCATATTGCATCCTCTCGGGCGGCGGACCAGGGCGGGGGAATGCGAATGTCGCCGTACCAGAAGGCACGAGGAATGGAGACGATTCGTAAGGTGATCCAGGTTTTGCGGACTGGACTGGTCGGCTACCTCAGTCGGGCCCGGCCAGCGTGGGTGAGCTGGTTCTCGGCGGCCGCGTCGATCACCTTCGCAACATCGTCCCACGCGGACGGCACCGGCGCGCCGCTAAACTACTTTACGCATGCTGCGGGGCCAGCCGCAGCGCCCACCATGCGGCTCGGCTGGATGATGACGGCGCTGTCGGTTGGCGTGTCGACGCTCGTGGCGCTGCTGCTGATTGCGGCGATCGCGCGCAAAAGGCCGCATGCCGATCCCAGCGCATTGCATGGGGAGCGCGGTGGCCTCGCGTGGATCTATATCGGCACCGGCGTCTCGTCGGTCGTGTTACTGGCGACGCTTGTCTATGTGCTGATCACACTGGCGAGCGTCGCTGCGCCAGCACGCACGCCCACGCTCACCATTACGGTCACCGCTTACGACTGGTGGTGGAAGGTCGCCTATCAGGACGCCGCCGATCCCGCGCTCAACTTTGTCACTGCCAACGAAATTCATATTCCTGTTGCCGAGCCGGTGAAGGTCGCGCTGCAAAGTGCCGATGTGGTTCACGCGTTCTGGGTGCCGCAACTGGCCGGCAAGACGCAGACCATTCCCGGCCAGATCAACGAGCAGTGGATCGAGGCGGACCAGCCCGGCGTCTACCGCGGCCAGTGTTCGCAGTTTTGCGGCGCGCAACATGCGCATATGGCATTCGAAGTCGTCGCGCAAAGCCCCACTGCCTTCGCCGCATGGCGCGCTGCGCAGGCGCAAGGACAGGCTACGCAATCCGCGGCCGCTGCCGATGCGGCCGCCGGCAAGCGCCTGTTCGGCGACCGTTGCGCTGGTTGTCATGCAATCCGCGGCACCGATGCTGAGGGCGTCCAGGGTCCCGACCTCACGCATCTGGACTCGCGCCACCTGATAGCAGCGGGCACCTTGACCAACGCGCCCGCCCATCAGCTCGACTGGATCGAGCACGCGCAACAGATCAAGCCCGATTCGCTGATGCCGGATATTGCACTCACCATCGCCGACGCCGCTGCATTGTCGGCTTATCTGTCCACACTGCACTGACCGGAGCGTCCCGCAGATGGCCGACACGACGACCGAACCCGTGCCTCCGCTCGCTGACCATACCGCGGTTCCCGTGGCGCCCGTGCAACCGGACCCACCGCCGCTTGCGCGCCTGCTGAGGGTGGGCCGCGTTGCGCCCGGCAGTGAGGAGGCCGAACGTCTGCGACAGATCTGGGAGGCCCGGCCGGGCTGGCGCGGCTGGTTTTCGACGGTCGATCACAAGACCATCGGCCTGCGTTATCTGGTGACGGCGTTCATCTTTCTGCTGGCAGGCGGCGTCGAGGCGCTGATCATGCGCATACAGCTTGCGCGCCCCAATGCCACGCTGCTCACGCCCGAGCAGTACAACCAGCTGTTCACGATGCACGGCGTGACGATGATTTTTCTCTACGCGCTGCCGGTGCTGTCGGGCTTTTCAAATTACCTGTGGCCGTTGATCCTCGGTGCACGCAACATGGCGTTTCCGCGCCTGAATGCGCTGTCGTATTGGGTGTTCGTGTTCGCCGGGTTGTTCCTCTATGCCAGTTTCCCGCTTGGTGAGGCGCCCGATGCGGGCTGGTTCAACTACGCGCCCCTGTCGGGACTGGAGTACGACAATGGGCCCAATATCGATGTGTATGCGCTCGGTATGGTGCTGCTCGGTATTTCGACGACGGTGGGCTCGATCAACTTCGTCGTCACCTTGCTACGCATGCGGGCGCCGGGGATGTCGCTCGACCGTGTGCCGGTGCTGGTGTGGGGCACGCTGACTGCCTCCGGCGCCAATCTGCTGGCCGTGCCCTCGGTGAGCCTGGCATTTTTTCTGTTGTGGCTCGACCGCCGCGTCGGTACTCATTTCTTCGATGTGCTGAATGGCGGCCGGCCACTCCTGTGGCAACACCTGTTCTGGATCTTCGCCCATCCTTGGGTCTATGCGGTCGTGTTGCCGGCCATGGGCATTGTTTCGGATGGGTTGCCGGTGTTTTGCCGCCGTCCGCTCGTGGGTTACCTGCCGGTGGCGCTGTCGACGGTCGCGACCATGATGGTCGGTTTCGTGGTGTGGATTCACCATATGTTTGCCACCGGTATCCCGCCGCTCGCGCTGTCGTTCTTCGGCGCGGCCAGCATGGTGATTGCGGTGCCCAGCGCGGTCGCGACGTTCGCGTGGATCGCCACCATCTGGACCGGCCGGCCGGTGTTTCGGGTGCCGTTCCTGTTTTTTGCGGGATTCGTGTTTTTGTTCGTGGTGGGCGGGGTATCGGGGGTAATGACTGCGGCAGTGCCGCTCGACTGGCAACTCACGGATACCTACTTCGTGGTCGCCCATCTGCACTACGTGCTGCTCGGCATCAACGTGTTTCCGGTGATCGGCGGCATCTACTTCTGGTTTCCGAAGTTCACCGGCCGGATGATGAGCGAGCGGCTCGGTCGGATCGGTTTCTGGGTGATGTTCGTCGGCTTTAACGTGACCTTTTTCCCCATGCATATCGCCGGCTTGCTGGGCATGCCGCGGCGTATGTACACCTATCCGGCGGATATGGGCTGGAACACGGTTAACCTGGTGACCTCGATCGGCTCGCTTATCTTTGCTTTCGGTGTACTGGTGTTCCTCGCCGATCTGCTCTATAGCCTCAAACGTGGCCCACTTGCCGGAAACAACCCGTGGGACGCGCCGACCCTCGAGTGGTCAGTGTCGTCGCCGCCGCCGCCGTACAACTTCGCGGTGTTGCCGCACGTCGCTAGCCGGCATCCGTTGTGGGAAGGGCGCCTTGGCGACGACGGCGAAGGTGAGGGGGCGAGTGGGGTGCGCGCCGAGCCGGCTCGTTCGAGGCTCGACGAAGGCTTTCTCCTCGGCGAAGGCCGCGAAGCGCTAGGTACGACAGCGCTCGAGGCAAGGCCCGATGTCATCCTCAAAATGCCTGAGGATTCCTATTCGCCTTTCTGGCTCGGGCTGTTCGCCACGCTGTTGTTCGCCGGGCTGCTGCTGCATGCCGTGTTGTTCACGGCCGCCATGCTGCTCGGCTGCGCGGTCTCGATCATCGTCTGGCTGTGGCCCGAGCGCGCGCTGATCCAGCGTGAGCCGCAAACCGTGAGCGACAGGGGAGAGTGATATGAGCGATGCGTTGCCGCAGCAAGGTCCCGTGCTTCCGGTCGGCAGTGCGGGCGAGCGATCGGGCGGATGGTGGGGTTGTCTCGCGCTGATCGTCACCGAAGGCTCGCTGTTCGGCTATCTGATCTTTACGTACCTGTACCTCGCCGCCCAGGAAGGGCAGAACTGGCCGCCCGAAGGCCTGCCGAAGCTCGGTCTCGGCATCCTGAACACCGCCAATCTATTGTCGAGCAGCGGCTTCGTATGGTACTGCGAACGCTGCGTACGGCGCAGGCGTTTGCGCCGGGGCGTGGCGTCGATGGCGGTAGCGGTGGTGCTCGGTATCGTTTTTGTCGGCATCCAGTTGCGCGAGTGGCACAACCATTCTTACGGACTGACCGCGCAACTCTACAGCTCGCTCTACTTCACGATCACCGGCTTTCATATGATGCACGTGGTGGTCGGCATTGTCGTGCTGGCGCTGTTGCTACTATGGACCGCGTTCGGTTATTTCGACGACAGGCGTTGCGTTGCGCTGACGATCGGTGGATTGTATTGGCATTTTGTCGACGTGGTGTGGCTCTTCATCTTCACCACCGTGTATCTCACGCCGTATCTCCTGCGGACCGGGTCATGAATGCGCCGCGCCTCACGAGGCTACAGACGTTGACCGGCATGCTGGCGGCGCCGTTCGCGTGGCTCGTGCAAATGGGTGTGACTGAAGCGCTTGCCGCGCAAAGCTGCTTTCCGCACGATCACCCGCTGCCGGCGCCGGCGCTGCGGGGGCTGGACGTCGTCATCCTGGCGGTCAATCTGGTTTGCCTGCTGCTGGGTGGCCTCGGCGCCGTGGTGGCATGGCACAATTTCACCCGGCTGCGGCGCGACCGCATGGCCGCGCGCGACAGCGCGGACGGCATCGAAGCCGAGAGGCGGGGTCTGGACTGGAGCCTCGCTTGCGTCGGCGTCATGAGCAGCATGCTGTTCCTGTTCGCGCTGGTCGCGACCGATAGCGCGGTGCTGATCGTTTCGCCTTGCAGCCGGTGGTAAAGATGACGACCCTCTACACGCTGCTATCGGTTCTCCTGGGGGCGCTAGCGCGGTACCGCGGTGTGTGGAAAACCGTGCTGTTTACCGGCATGGCAGTGTTGGGGATCATGTCGGCGGCCTACAGCGTTTCAGGGAGCACCGACGCGACGAACGCCGCTGCCGGTGCCGGTGCCGGTGCCGGTGCCAGTGCTGGAGCGGAAGCGGCAGCCGATGCGAACGCGACGCTGATCGCGCGCGG
>Ga0116109_1000164_pt1 | contig 15499 bp, 10 predicted proteins | sample June2015DPH_8_10_2_FD_89718 | JGI IMG/M metagenome (GOLD analysis project Ga0116109, IMG submission 89718) | Peatland microbial communities from SPRUCE experiment site at the Marcell Experimental Forest, Minnesota, USA - June2015DPH_8_10 | ecosystem: Environmental > Terrestrial > Soil > Wetlands... | reverse complement strand
TCGTCAGCTTGATCGACTCCGAGAGCGCGAGTGACAGCATATTGCCGATATGCGCAAGCAGATCGTTGTGAGTGGCCGCCATGATGGCGCGGTGAAACTCGAGGTCCGGCTCGAGCAGCGCACTGGCGGTGGACGCATGCGCCATGCGCTCGTACGCGGAGGCGATGCGGGCCAGATCTTCGCTAGTCGCCGCAGTCGCGGCGAGCGCGGCCGCGGCCGGCTCGATCACGCGGCGCACCGTGAGCAGCGAGCGGAAAAACTCGCCTTCCGGCACACTGCTTAGCGTCCAGTAGAGCACGTCGGGGTCGAGCATGTGCCAGTCTTCGCGCGGCTTCACGACGCTGCCCACGCGCGGCTTCGACACCACCAGTCCCTTGGCGACCAAAACGCGCGTTGCCTCGCGCAGCACCGGCCGGCTCACGCCATAGCGTTCGCACAGATCGGTCTCGGCGGGCAGGCGCTGGCCTGGCTGAACCTTGCCGCTGACGATATCCATGCCGAGTTCCTGCACGATCCGTCCGTGCAGGCTCTTGCGTTGTTGCAGATGACGATAATCCATATGAAGAGATCGCGGACTGTGCACGCTTCAGTCGTGACGCGACCGATTCAGCGCTTGAGAACACCACCGGCCCATTGCCGTGACGTACCGTGCCCGGCTCGTTGTAGCGTGTGGGGGCTCGTTCAAGCATAACACGCGCTCAGACTACAAAATCAGGTTGTAAATTGGGCCGCAAATTAAGCCGCAGTTCGGCCACCTTATTTGATCAATGCGCCGCGCTCGCTGAGCAGCTGGCGCAGAACGCTGCGATGGCAGCGGCTTTCGTTTTCACAGTAGCAACCGACTGAAAAATCAGTGGTGTGTGAGAAGGCGGCGAGCAGATCGAGCACCTTGCTGGTATCGCTATCGTGCATCTCCGCGCGGTAGCTGCGCGCGAATTTGTCCCACTCCGCCTGGCTGGCAGCTTCTTTGGCTTGCGTAACCAGCGGCGCGCTCGGCGAGAGATTGGGCAGCCAGACGTCGTAGTAGTCACGCGTGCTGAATTCCGCCTTCGGTACGCCACGCGGCGGCCGGCGCACCGTGCCGATGCGCAGCCCCTCTCCTTCTGCCCGCTTCGTTCCAAGCTGCACGATACGAATGGCCATGTGTGGTGTCTCCTCTATACTTGGTTGAGCCGCGCTGGCTGGCGACGCGACGTTTCGCTCAGTGGGCGCCGTCCGATGCATTACACGAAACCTCAATCAGACCGCGAGAAGAAAAAATGCTAAACGGCAAGCACATTGCAATGGTGGCTGCTATGGCAAAAAACCGGGTGATCGGCGCGTCCAACGATATCCCATGGAAGGCACCCGGAGAACAGCGGCGCTTTCGCGAACTCACGGAGGGACATCTGGTTGTGATGGGCCGGCGCACTTATGAGTCGATCGGCCGTCCGCTACCCAATCGCGACGTGCTCGTGATCGGCACGCGGGCAGTCGCCACGGAACGCGTAACGGCATGCCGTTCGCTGGAAGAAGCCATTCAGATCATCACGGACGATGCGCGCGACGAGATTTTTATCGCAGGTGGCGAACAGATATATAGGTTGTTCTTGCCCTATGCGGACACGATCTACCTGACGGAGGTCGCTGTGGAACCGGCTGGCGATGCCGTATTTCCGGAGTTGCCCGCCGGCTTCGAGTGCGTCGAACGAGTGGACGTGGTTAGCCAACCCGCTTATACCTTCTTGACCTGGCGGCGCACCGCCAGTGACGGCGAAAGATCGCCGCGGTAGCAAGCTTGGTCTTGCCACCGCGGGTCCCGACCGCGCAAGGGCCACTACGCGAAGCGCGAGTTCCACCCCGCGCCCGCAGCGTATTTACCCATAACAAACGAATCGCTCAAACGTGGTGCCCCACCTCACCACCCGTCCCCACCGGATCCGTGAGCGTGTCGGGCGCGTTTTCCAACGCCGTGTCGTGATGCAGCAGCAACACCGCCGCGACACCCACCAGTCCAGCCCCTGAGAGACACAGCAGGCCGGCGCCGAAGCCGCCGGTACTGTCCTTGATCCAGCCCATTGCGAACGGACCGAAGAACCCTGCCAGATTGCCTAGCGAGTTCACCACGGCAATGCCGCACGCGGCCGCCGCACCGGACAGGAACGCCGCCGGCAACGTCCAGATAATCGGCAGACAGCCGAAGATGCCAAAGCCCGCAATCGAGAGCGCCGCCATCTTCAGCACCGGATTATCCAGCCCCGCCGCCGCACCGATCCCACCCGCGGCGACCAGCAACGCAATCGCCACGTGCCACTTGCGTTCGAGCTTGCGATCCGAGTGCCGCCCCCATATCACCATGCTGAACACGCCGACGATATATGGCAACGAAGTCACAAAGCCGGTCTGCAGGTTGGTGAGGCCAAACGCCTTGACGATCTGCGGCAAGAAAAAGCTCAGACCGTAATTGGTCGCGTTCGCACCAAAATAGATCAGAGCGATAGCCAGCACGCGCGGATTGAATAACGCCTCACGCACACTGAAATTGCGCACGGACTCGCGCTTGACACGCTCCTGGGCGAGCCGGCTCACGAGCCAATCGCGCTCCTCGGCCTTCAGCCAGGTCGCATGGGCGGGCTGGTCGGTCAGATAGAACAGCACCACGATCGACAACACTAGCGCAGGCGCGGCCTCGAGCAGATACACCCACTGCCATCCCGCCATGCCACCCATGCCATTCAGGCCGAGCAAGGCGCCGGAGACCGGCGAGCCGATCACGGTGGAAAGCGGAATGGCCGCCATGAAATAGCCGACCACGCGCGCGCGGTACATGGCGGGAAACCACAGCGTCAGCAGAAAGATGATGCCTGGGAAAAACCCGGCCTCGGCGATGCCCAGCAGCACGCGTAACGTGAAGAACACGTGGGCGGGCGACATGCCGGTGTATCTCGCGATATCCGGAATGAACGCCATCGCACCGGCGAGCAATCCCCACGTAAACATGATCCGGGCAATCCAGCGCCGCGCGCCGAACTTCTCCAGCAGCAGGTTGGATGGCACTTCGAAGAAAAAGTACGCAATGAAAAATATCCCGGCGCCGAAGCCGAATGCGCTCGCGGATAGCCCAAGATCCTTGTTCATTTGCAATGCGGCAAAACCGACGTTGACGCGGTCCAGATAAGCCACGAAATAACAGACGACCAGGAACGGGACGAGCCTTATCGTCACACGCGCCAGAGTACGGGCCTCAATCTCCATGAACGCTCCCCTTAACGATAAACCCTATGCGGGTCAATGCGGATCAATGCGGATCATCGACACTTGAGCGGCAATCCGCCCAGGTAGCCAAAGAGTAGTCGTCCGAACGCTAGCGGCAAAGCGATTTCTGTTTACAGTGTATTTACCTTAATGCATACAGTGCACCGCACTAGTTAGCAGGCCGTGGAAACCCCAATGCATCGGCCTTGGTTCGCAGATCCGCAAAGCGGTCGGACGGCACCGGCGCGACCTGCGAATTGTCCACGCCCGATACGGAACTGGATGGCGCCGGCGCCGTGGCCCCTGCACACAGACCGCCGAACGGTCCTTGCGCAACCGCAATGGCCGGCACGTCAGTACGCGCGGCGCCGCTGAAATCGAGCGCATAGGCAAGGTTGACGGTGGCGGGGTCGCTGCCGCGCACGCCGAGCGGCGCGAGGCCAAAACGCCATTGCAATAGTTGATGAATCGAACTCGGATCGAACGGATAACGGGTCACGTTTGCCGCAGCCACACGCGGGCCGAGCAGCGCACACGGCACACGGAAACCGAGACGCCCGTCGTTGCCGAGCGCCAGTTCGTCGTTGCTGATCGGCCGGATCGGCGGCACCGTATGTTCGAGGAAGCCGCCCCACTCGTCATAGACGACGATCATCAATGTGCGGCTCCAGTTAGGACCACTGGAAAGCGCGTTATAGATCTGGCCCAGCAGCACTTCGCCGTTGCGGATATCGGCATGCGGGTGATCGTCGGTCGAAATGCCTTGCGATTCCCCGGTAAAACTCGGGTCAACCATGCAAAACGGCGGTAGCGTGCCGGCCGCGGCATTAGATAGAAAATCCGAAAACAGATGGGAGATGCCGAGATACCGCGCGCCATAGAGCGCCGTGAACGGCACGTCGTGATAGTAGTAATTGCAGCCCACATTTGCTGCGTTCAGGTTGTCCCAGATCGTGGGCAGCGACGACGTATCGAGACTGTCGTCGAGCCGGTCGGTCGCGCCGCTATGCAGGTAGATGCGGTTAGGGTAAGTGCTGGTCAGCACGCCGCTGAAGTAGAAATCGCTGATTGTGTAGTTGCTCGCGACACCGCTGAAGAAATCGAGATCGGCTTGCGCGTAATAGCCGATCGGCAGCAGATCGCCGCGCACCTCGCTGGTATCGGGCGTCAGCAGCCAGCCGTTCATGGCGCCCGAGGCGAACTGGGTACGTCCACCCTGATAGCTATGATTGGGGTCCTGATACGCGCAGGCCTGGTATCCGTACGACGGGTTCGCCGACAGCAGAAACGGCGTCTGCACGGTGCCGAACGCATCGGTGAACTGCTGATTGGCAGGCCGCCCCTCGGCGCCGGGCACCCAGCTGAGGAAATGGTCGAACGAGCGATTCTCCATCGTCACCAGCACGATGAAATCGATGCCGGAGCTAGCCGGATCGGGCAACGCCGGCCGCGGCAAGCTGTACCGGTTGTCGCCATCGGGAGACGGCACGTCGACGATCGATGCCGCCGCGGCACTGCCATTCGGCACATTCGTGCCGCCACCGCCGCAACTGGGAAGCGCGAGGCTGCCGGCTGCGGCGGCAACGCCTGCAAGAAAACTGCGCCGGTCAAAGCCGCCGCGGCCTCGGGGTCCCTCTCCGCTACCGTTACTCATCGCCATGGCTCCTGTGTGTCGCCAGCAGATCATGAGAACGCGTGCGCGCGAGGGCCGCCTGTGGTCCGCCCTCGCTATCCGATCAGACTCAACCGCACCGTTCGCGCCAGTTCGTCGAGCTGGAACGGCTTGCGCAGAATGCTGCAACGCCGCACCGCCAGACGCGAGATATCGACATCAGCGTACCCTGTCGCGAGAATGACCGGAAGGTCATCTCGCACTTTGCGCGCCGCTGCGATCACATCGATGCCGTTCATGCCCGGCATCGCGAAGTCGACCATCAGCAGATCGGGCCGGTCATCCGTGAGCCGTCTCAAACCGGTCTTGCCATCATGCGCTTGCGTCACCACGTAGCCCAGCATCTTGAGCGAGTCGACCAGCATGCTGCGCACTTCGTTGTCGTCTTCGACGACCAGAATCCGTTTGATACCCTCCACTTTCTGTTCGACTGCCGACACCGATTCGGACTCCGACACAACCGGTTCGCGCATCGGAAGCCACAAGCGGACCGTGGTACCGTGCCCCTCTTCGCTCTCGATCCGCGCCGTACCGCCCGCCTGGCGAGCGATGCCATACACCTGGCTCAAACCGAGTCCGGTGCCCTTGCCGATCGGCTTGGTGGTGAAGAACGGATCGAACACGCGCGAAATCACGTCGGCCGGAATGCCTGAGCCGGTGTCGCTGAATTCGGCCACGACGTATTGGCCATCTGCGAGTGTGGGATCCGGCGCCATGCGCCGGCCGACGCGCACGGTGAGCGTGCCGCCGCCGGCCATGGCGTCGCGCGCATTGATGGCGAGATTGAGGATGGCCAGCTCGAGCTGATTGGCGTCTGCCTCGGTCCACAACTCCTCGGCGTCGAACTGCGTGATGAACTGGATCGTCGAGCCGAGCGAGACGGCGATGATATCGCGCATGTCCTGCAGCAACGCCACCACGTCCACCGCTTTGAGATCGAAATTACTGGTGCGCGAGAAGGTCAGCAACTGGCTGGTCAGTTTCGCACCACGCTCAGTGGCGCGCTTCGCCGTAGCGGCCATGGTACGCACGCGCCCGTCGTCACTGACACGCGCGATCAGCTCCGCGTTGACCATGATGACGTTGAGCAGGTTATTGAAGTCGTGCGCGATCCCCCCGGTCAATTGACCGAGCGCTTCCATCTTTTGCGACTGCACCAGCACCGCCTGCACCTTGGCGCGCTCGTGAATCTCCTTCATCAGGCGGTCGTTGGCGGAGGCGAGTTCATGCGTGCGCTCGGCGATCCGGCTTTCGAGCGAATCGTTGAGCTGCACCAGCGCTGCCTGGGCCTCGATGCGTTGAGCGAGATGCTGGCGCGATACGTCCAGGTGCTGCCGCGAATCGTACTGCCTGATCCGCGCCCGCAGCGAAGACGTGACAGCACGCCGTAGCGTTTCAGAGTTCAGCGGCCGCTCGAGTACTACGACGTTACCGAGCCGCTCGAGCACCTCGAGACTGCTCGCAGAACGCCGCCGTGCGCGGTCGCCCGCCAGCAGGACGATGGGGAAATCGGACCACGCGGGCTGGCGTTCGAGCCAGGCGAACAGCGGCGCGGCCTGGTCACCGGCGAGAGCCTCTTCCGTGATCAGCGCTGCGCCTGCCCCGTTGCTCAACTCTGTGGTCAACGCGTGTGTATCGCCGCAGCGCTCGCACTCGCGGCCGTCCTTGTTGACTACCTCGGCAATCACGTCGGCATCGCGGCCAAACGGCGCCAGAATCAGGATGCGGCGTTCCATGGACCGGTTAGCCTGCACGAGCAATCACACCTTCCGCAGGGGACAGCAACGCGGTTTTGCCCTTGTAAGACGGCAATCCGGTCAGTACGCCCTCGAAGTCGCGCAAAGCCTCGCCCACTTCCACGCCGTCATTGCCGAGACGGAACTGGCGAATCGAACGTTCATGGGCATTCGCCCGGCTCTTGACGGCGGTAATCGCGGTCAGCACTTCACCGTCGTGCTCGAAATAGCGGAACAGCACCACCACGTCGCTCAGGTAACTGATGTCGATATCGTTCTGCACTTCGCCGATGATGCCGTGCTGGCCGAGCACCAGCATCGTGACGACACCTTGCTGATTCAGATACCCCAGCAGCTCGTGCATCTGCAGCAGCAGGTAGCGCTCGCCGGGCATCGCCTGCAGGTAAGCGTTCAGACTGTCGATCGCGACATACTTCATGCGCCGGTTCTCCACGGCATCGCGCACGTCGCTGGTAAACTCGCCCGGCGACAGTTCCGCCGGATCGATCTGGCGTACGGTTAGCAGTCCTGCTTCGATATGCGGCCTGAGATCCATGCCGAGATTCGCGGAGCGCAACAACAGGGTATTGAGCGTTTCGTCGAACAGGTAGTAGACACAGCGCTCGCCGCGTTCGAGTGCAGCGAGCAGGCACGACACTACCGTGGTGGTCTTGCCGACCCCCGAAGGCCCGATCATCAACGCACTGGTGCCCGGAATCAGGCCGCCGCCGAGCAGCGCGTCCAGACGCGCCGTGCCCGTGCTACGCACTTGCGAATCGAAGTCCACACGGTGCTCGGCCGCCACCAGACGCGGATAGACGTTGATACCGCCGGTATCCAGCGTGAAGTCGTGATAGCCCTCGCGAAACTTGATCCCACGCATCTTGGCGATCCGCAACCGGCGCCGGTTGCCGCCGTAGTCGTGGGCCTGGTTGTCGAGACTGATCACCCCGTGCGCAATGCTATGCAACTGCAGATCGCCCGGTTCCGATGTGTTGTCGTCGAGCAGCAGCACGGTGCATTCGCACGTCGCCAGATAGCGCTTCAAGGCGAGGATCTGCCGCCGGTAGCGCAGCGGATTCTGCGAGAGCAGCCGCAATTCGGACAGACTGTCGAGTACGATCCGCACCGGCTTGAGCTCGTCGACCTGCTGGATCACGTCGCGCACGGTCTCGCCCAGTTCGACTTCGGCAGGCTGCAGGACCGTCTGCTCGTAGCGTGGATCGAGCCCCTCGTCCGAGAGCAGTTCGACGATCCTGAACTTGCTGACGTCCCAGCCGTGACTGGCCGCAACCGAAATCAATTCAGCTTTGGTTTCGGAGAGCGTGATGTACAGCCCAGTCTGCCCCTCAGAGGCGCCCTTCAGTAAAAACTGCAACGCCAAGGTCGTTTTGCCAGTGCCAGGCGCGCCTTCGACGAGGTACATACGGTGCGGCGTCAAACCGCCGCCCAGAATGTCGTCGATCCCCTCGATCCCCGAAGAAACACGCTCCGCACGCTGTTTCGCTATATTTTCAACCATGATGTGACGTCGTGAGCTGACGTAAATAGTGGAAATGGTCCGGCCGCGACGAGTCAAAAATTCCACTCGTTTACCCGGCCAGCGCCACTGACCGAGCAAATTGCGGGCCAAGCCGGCCCGGGCAACTCCGTACGACAGCAGCATCGCTCCCGCGAAAAGCCAAATTCAGTTTTGCGAATCCGTGCGGCATTGCAAGCCGTTTCAGTGGGAACATTCCGCCGTGGCCGCTCTCCTACAGGCACAGCCCGGTTGCCGCAGTGCAACTGGGCCCCACGTCAGCCAATGCTGTGACCAGGCCCAGCGGTTGCGGATTGGCCCTATGTCACCTGATTGCGCACATCTGCGCACGCGCGGCATCTATCGCGAGGATCGCAATGGAATCACGCGTAGGACGCTCGATCGAAGTGGATTTCTTCCGCGGGATCGTGCTGATCGTCATCGTTCTGGACCACATCCCCGGCAGCGCGCTGTCGCATCTAATGCTGCACGCGTATGCGTTCTGTGACTCAGCCGAGGTGTTCGTGTTTCTCGGCGGTTACGCGTCGGCGGCGGCCTATACGGCGGTGCTCGCAAAACGCGGCCCAGGCGCCGCGCAACTGCGCTTTGTCAAACGCTGCTGGGAGATCTATCGCGCCTATCTGCTGACCGCTCTGCTGACGCTGGTGTCCGGCGCGCTACTTGCCCTCTTCCACCTGAACCAGCCGATGGTCGAGATGACCGGCTGGCCTCCGTTCGCCAGCCAACCGCTGCGCGAAGCGCTCGATATTCTCGTCTTGCGCCGGCAGCCGTACCTGTCGAGCGTCCTGCCGATGTACGTGATCTTCGCGTTATGCGTGCCGCTTACCGTGCCGCTCGCGCGGCGTTCGGCGGTAGGCGCGTTGATACTGAGCGTCGCAATCTGGGCCGCCGCGCGCCCGCTGGCGGTTTTATTCAGTATTGACGACGTCGGCGATTGGGCTTTCAATCCGTTTGCATGGCAACTGATGTTCGTACTCGGCATCGTGAGCCGCGTGCATCCCGTGAACGAGCGCTTCCATGCGTCGAACGCGGCGCGCTGGCTGCTGCGTGCCGCCCTGGCTGCCGTACTCGCCTTCGCAGTGGTCAAACTTTTCGTGCTGACGCAGCCGCTGCCCGGCACGCTTAAACAGAACCTGTCGGTGGATCGCGTGATCAACTTCCTCGCCATTCTCTGTGTCACGGCCCGGCTGGTGCGCATCGGCAGCGTCGCCTGGCTCGCCCAGCAACTGCCGGCCGTCGTGAGAGTCGGACGCACCGGACTGGTCTGCTTCGTGACCGGCACGCTCGTGTCGCTGCTCGTCGATACGGCCACGCCGCACGCCTTTCACGGCATAGCCGGCGTGCTCGTGGCGCTGAGCGGCGATCTTGTCGCGATCACCGCGATGCTGGTGATTGCACGCGGTTGGAGCGGCTGGAAAGCCGAGTCGTCACGCGCCGCGGTCAACGGCGCCGGGTGCGGATGAGCTCGAGCGCGGCGAGGGCCGCGAGGGTCGTGAGCGCCGCGACACGCTGGCGCTCGCGCGTGACGTGCGCGCAGCTATGCGCGGCGCTGCTGCTCGCGCCTGGCGCTGCCATGGCGCTGTCGCACGAAGCGGCACCGCTCGCCGCGCAATGCGCGCCGCTCGCCGGCACCACCCTGGCGCCCGAGGTCATCGCCTTGCCCACCCGCGGCGTGCATATCGATAGCGCGACGATGATTCCCGCCACCGCAAGCGGCAACCAGAGCGGCGAATTTTGCCGCATCACCGGCAGCATCAAAGCCGTTGAGGCCAGCACGCCCGATATCCACTTCGACCTGAACCTGCCGGTGCGCTGGAACGGCCGGGCGCTGCAACTGGGCGGCGGCGGGTATGACGGCGTGGTGGTCAGCGGCCTCGGCGTCATGCCTTTTTCGCCGGTCCACGCACCACTCGCGGAAGGGTATGCGACGTTCGGCGACGACTCCGGCCATACCGGCAATTCCGCGTTCGCCGCGTTCGGTCTCGTCAATGAAGCGGTGATCAATTTCGGCTATGCGCACCTGAAGAAAACCCACGATGCCGTGCTCGCCCTGATCGAGCGCGTGTACGGCCGGCCAGCCGAGAAGATGTACTTCGCCGGCGGCTCGACCGGGGGCCGCGAAGGCTACACGGTCATGCAACGATATGGCGACGACTATGACGGCGTGATCGCGAACTCGCCCGCGCTCAACTTTTCGGGCGTGCGACTGCTCGGCGTCGCTCTCGGCCACGCCGAGTACGGCGTGCCCGGCGGCTACGTGCCGCCCGCACTGCTCGAGCGGGTCTATCAACGCACCCTGGATGTGTGCGACAAACTGGACGGCGTCGGCGATGGCATCGTGAGCGACGTTGAGGGATGCCGCCAGCACGAGCAGGAGGTGATCGACTCGCTGCGCTGTCCGGCGAACCTGGCAAGCGCATCGTCCGCCAGCAACGACGAGTGCCTCACGGAGCCGCAGATTGCGACCCTGCTGGTCCTGCGCGACGGCCTCGCGCTTCCCTACCCGCTCGCATGGAACGCGAACCGCTACGCCGGCTACAACGTATTCGAGGGCACGCGCCTGACCGGGATGCTCGGCCTTGCGCACGATCCGGTGCGCCAGCCTGCGCCGACCTTCGTGGCGAACGGTTACCTGTTCACTCAAGGCGACAGCTACCTCCGCTATTTCGTCACCCAGGATGAGACGTTCAATTCCGTCAACTTCGACCTGCTGCATCCGGGCCACTACTTGCGGCAACTGTTCGCGCTGTCCCAGACGATCGGCGCGATGGACACCAACCTTTCCCGCTACATCGCGCACGGCGGCAAACTGATCACGCTGCAGGGACTCGCCGACGAAGTCATCAGCCCGAATGAGACCATTGCATATCACGACGCGCTGATCACGCGTTACGGCAGCGACAAGGTCGATTCATTCATGCGGCTTTACATGGTGCCAGGCTATCAGCACGGCAACGGGGTATTTATTCCTTCGGTCGACCTGCTAAGCGCGCTCGACAACTGGGTCACGCACGGCGTATCCCCGGAGACGCTGACCGCGACAGATATCGCCTTAGCCACGAACGGACGCATGCGGCCGTTATGCAGGTATCCGATGTTTCCGCGTTATCTCGGCAAGGGAAATGTCAACCATGCAAGCAGTTTTGCCTGCGCCGAACCGTAGCCTGCCATCACTCGCTGCCCCCTAACCGGTGTGCCTTGACTTCATTGAATTTGGGCGTACCGTAAACAGAACCACCGCACGTTTGCCGAGCCGGGACTCGCAAGGAAAGACCATGGGCAACAGATATGAACGCTCACGCCTGTCGCGTTCGTTCACTTATAAAGGCATTCAGTACCATCCCGGCATGCTCATCGTTCTAGCCGCCCAGGTCGTCTGTCTCAGCGCCTTTTCCTTCGCGGCCAATCTCCTGACTCACGACAAATGGCTGTCCGTGATGCTCGGCTTCAGCCTGCTATTCGGACTGATTCTGTCGCTGGGGTTTTTTGGCACCTGGAGTCAGTTCCGCGACGATATCGACCTGTGGACGTTCCTCAACACCAACCCGGTCGAATCCGCCGTGGCGATCGCCACGGCCGGCGAGGTCATCGCCATCATGATGGTGGCCCCGGTCACCTGATCCTGTGCCTGAGCCTCACGCACCGATGACGTGCACGCTGGCGAGGCGCGCATGACCGGGCACGCCCGTTCGCCGCGTCCTCAGCCTCGCTCGCGTCCCTCTGATCCACGCCCTCGCCGCGGAATCTTTGGCTTACGGAATCAGCCAGAGGGCAGCACCGTAAATGACCAGCGACACCGCGAACGTCACCGCCGTGTAACCCATCACACGCTGGATGCGAATGCCCGCAATCGCCACCACAGGTACCGCCCAGAACGGCTGCAACATGTTCGACACGTTTTCGGCCACCGCGACACCCATGGCGGTGCGCGGCACGGAAGCATGCAGGCTCAGCGCCGCCGGCAACACGAACGGTCCCTGCACGGCCCAGTGCCCGCCGGCACTCGGAATCAGCAAGGTGATGATGAGCGAACTCAGATAGCTCAGCACCGGCAGCGTCACCGGCGTGGCGATCGCCACGAAGGTCTTGGCAATCGTCGATGCCAGCCCCGTCCCGGTCATGATGCCCATGATGCCGCCATACACCGGATACTGCAGCAGCATCGAACCGGTCTGGCGCGCGGCGCGGCGAATCGCATCCGCGTAGGCGATCGGCGTGCGCTGCAGTGCGAGACCCACGAGCAGAAAGATGAGAATCGTGGTGTTGATGTCCAGCTCGAAACCCTTCGCATGCCAGGTCATCGCCAGATAACCGATGCCCAGCGCGAGCAGGATCAGCGTACCTAGGATAGAGCGCTCGGCCCGGGCCGCGAACGAGCTCGGCGCCGCGCCGCGGGCATGCGGATCGGCATCCGCATTGGCCTTTAGGTCACCGCCCGCTTCCGGCGCTGTTTCGCTAAACGCGACGACGTATTCGGGCTTCGGATGCATCCAGATGAAGATCGCGGTCATCACGACCACCACCAGCACGGTCGGGATGAAGACGAACGGCGCGAACACGGTCTGACTCAACGGAATGACCTGCCCGGTGGCTTTCTCCACCAGGTTCAACGCATTGCCGTGCGAGGCCTGGGACAAGGCGATGGAGCTCGACAACCCGCTATTGCAGACCGACCAGGCCGAATAGCTGCCCGCGACGAGCCACGCGAAATCCACTTTCACGCGCCGCGCGATTTCTCGCGACAGCAACGCCCCAACGATCAGGCCGAGCCCCCAGTTGAGCCAGGCGGCCACCGCGACGATCGGGAACACCAGCAGCGCGGCACGCGTCGGTGTATGCACGCCGGCGGCCATCGCCCGCAGACCGCGCTGCACGAGCGGCGCCTCGGCGATCGCGTAACCCGTCGCGAGAATCAGGATCATTTGGAGCGCGAAGCCCAGAATGTTGAACGTGCCGCCGTACCAGGAGGTCAGGATAACCGGCAGCGAAGCATGCGGCGCAAACCCGAAGGCCAGCAGGATGACAACCACGGTCAAGCCGATCGAGAGGACGAACGGGTCCGGCATGACCTGCTCGAACACGTAGACGAGACCCGCAACGAGGCCGCGGCGGCGCTCACTGGGGTGGGGATGGGGGTGGGCTGAACCGGTTTCGCTGTTGTCCATGATGTTATCTCTTCCTCTGGCCGCGTCCTGCGGTGCGGCATGTCTCACGAGCCGCACCTCATACAATCGCTGGAGGTCGGCAAATGCAGCATACGCGCACGCCGGTGCGCTGTAATCGCGGCACGAACCCTACCTGATTTCTGGATTTATTGCCCGAGTGCCAACGCGGCGTGCAAGGGCATTCGGCGCGCGAGCGAAGAGCTGCCTGGCCGGGCGCAGGTTTGTCTGGAGAATGGTGTTGCGACGAACGCGAAAAGCTCGGGGAAAAAACGAGGGGGAAAAGCTCGGGAAAAAAACGAGGGCAGCCCATGGCTGCCCTCGTTTTTTATGCTTAGAACGCCGTCCCAATCTGGAACTGGAATTTCTGGTACTGGTCGCCGGTGTGCTTGACGAGCGGGAAGCCAAGACTGAGCTTGAGCGGCCCGATCGGCGAGATCCATGCGAGACCCGCACCATACGCGTAACGCAGACCGTTCGCGCCGATACTGTTACCTTCATCGCCCCAGACATTACCGCCGTCGAAGAACGTAAAGACGCGCAGCGTGCGGTCGTAGCCGGTGCCCGGCAGCGGGAACGTCAGTTCGATGTTGCCGACCAGCATCTTCGAACCGCCGATCGGATCGCCCGTGCTCGCGTCACGCGGACCCAGCGAGCTCGGCTCATAGCCGCGCACCGAACCGATACCGCCTGCGTAGTAGTTCTTGAAAATTGGGTACGGTTTGCCATCAAGGCCGTTACCGTAACCGCCCTGGAAGTTCAGGCCCAGCACGAAGCCCTTCGCAAACGAGTAGTAATACTGCGCCTGCAGGTCGGCCTTGTAGTAAGGCGTACTACCGATCGGCGAACCCCATTCGGCGTTCGCTTGCGTGAAGTAACCGCGGCTCGGTACCAGTGCGCTATCGCGACTATCGCGCGACCAGCCTACCGTCAACGGCACGTTGTTCGATACGCGACCGAAGTCGTTCACGTAGTCGATATAGCTTTGCGGCGTGGTCGAGTCGACATCGAGGCGGTTCTGCTCGAAGCCGAGGCCGAAGTACACCATGTCCGATTCAGAGAACGGAATGCCGAACTTCATATCCGCGCCTGCGGTAATGATCCGGAAGCTCGTGTCGGTCGTGTTCGAGTAATACAGCGGCTCGCTGGTACGGTAGTAGACGTCGGTAATCCGCTTGATGCCGTCCACCGTGAAGTACGGGTCGACCTGCGTCACCGTCAGCGTACGAAACGTCGTCGCCGTGTTGACGTTCACCGCGAGACTCGTACCCGAACCGAACACGTTGTCCTGCGACACGCCCGCCGAAATGATCGGGCCTTCACCGGAACCGTAGCCCAGACCCAGCGTCACAGAACCGGTCGGCTTTTCCGTGACCTTCACATTCACGTCCACCTGGTCAGCCGTGCCTTCGACTGGCACCGTCGTCACATCGACGTCGGTGAAGTAGCCGAGACGGTTGATCCGGTCTTTCGACAGCGCGAGGCGGCTGGAGTCGAACCACGAGCTCTCGAGCTGGCGCATTTCACGGCGCACCACTTCGTCGCGCGTGCGGGTGTTGCCGACGATGTTGATCCGGCGCACGTAGACACGGCGGCTAGGATCCACTTGCAGCGTCAGGTCGACCGTATGGTGTTGCTGGTCGATCTGCGGCTGCGCGTTCACCGTGGCAAATGCGTAGCCGTATTCGCCGAGCTTGTCGACCACCGCCTTGGTGGCGGCCTTCAGCTTGGCCGCCGAGAAGCGGTCGCCCGGTTTGATCTTGACCAGCTTCTGGAGCTCTGGCCCGCGGTCCAGCAGGTTGCCTGACAGATGGATGCCGGTAATGGTGTACGGCTCGCCCTCGTGCAGGGTAAGCGTCAGGTACATGTCCTTCTTGTCCGGCGACAGCGAGACCTGAGTCGAATCGATGTTGAACTCGAGGTAGCCGCGATCCAGATAGTACGAGCGGATGTTCTCGAGGTCGGTGGTCAGCTTGTCTTTCGAGTACAAGTCGTTCTTCGTGTACCACGAGAACCAGTTCGGCGTGGACTGCTGCATTTCATCGCGCAGCGTGCCGTCACTGAACACCTTGTTGCCGATGAAGTTGACCTGGCGGATTTTCGCGCTCGGACCTTCGATCACCGAGAACAGCAGGCCGACGCGGTCACGGTCGAT
>Ga0116109_1000163_pt1 | contig 15511 bp, 15 predicted proteins | sample June2015DPH_8_10_2_FD_89718 | JGI IMG/M metagenome (GOLD analysis project Ga0116109, IMG submission 89718) | Peatland microbial communities from SPRUCE experiment site at the Marcell Experimental Forest, Minnesota, USA - June2015DPH_8_10 | ecosystem: Environmental > Terrestrial > Soil > Wetlands... | reverse complement strand
TCATTAACGGTGTTTTCGGATTCGTCTCATATTCGCTGTCACAAGGACTTCATAAGATTGGCGGTTCAGCGCAAAACCTTTGCGCGCACTACACTCTGCCGCTCTCCATGAACCCTCCCGGTTCATGGTCCGTGGGCGGTTTTTGAAAGAAACTGGCGGCTCTCATGGAACTCTCGTTCGCTCTCAAGTTTTTTTCGTTTGTGCTCGTGCTCTTTTGCATCGCGCTCGTGCCGTTCTTCGTGCGGCGCGACCCGGCGCCGGTGCCGAGCATCGTCAGCATCAAGGCACTGCCGCGCCCCAAGTGGCCAAGCGTCGTGACCCGCGCGGGCACCGTCACGCTGCTCGCGTCGTTTGTGCTGCTGGTCGGCGGCTGCTATTTGCTGATCAAGGGCTGATCGCGGAAGCGACCCCACAGCAACCCGAATCGCCGCCAGGCGGCCCGAGTGCATCGTGGCTCGCCCGCGGTTCCCCGCAGTGTCCGACTATTTCGGACAGCTAGCGGATCCGCCAGGCTTTCTTGCCTATTGCCGAAACGGCCGCCATGAGCCGCCGCAATCAGTCCACCGATAATTCCAGCACCTGCGCCGCCGCGGCTTCATGCGGCGCGGTTTCCTCAGCGCTCACGAGCCACCAGCACAATGCGGCCGCACTCAGCGCGACGAGGCCAGCGGCCAGCAACACGCTTTCATAGCCGTTGCCCAGACTACTGCGCGCAATGGACGCTGCGCCTTCATGCGCCTGAATCAGCGCTGTGGCCGACGCAAGATTGCCGTTGGCGATCGCGCGCGTGATCGCCAACCGGTCGGCGCCGGCAAGATTGGGCAAGGCATCGGCGACGCTTGCGCCAATCCGCGCGAACAGGATGGCCCCCAAGGCTGCAAAGCCGACCACGATCCCGCTAAAGCGCATCGTCCCGGATACGCCCGATGCCATACCCGCGCGCTCGACGGGAATCACGGTCATGCTCACTTTGGCAATCTGGCCGTTCAGAATGCCGGCGCCCATCGAAGCGATCAACATGCTTTCGAAAATCGCCGGGTAGTGAAACAGCTTGATTCGCAACGCCGTCAGCAGGAGCCCGGTGCCGACGCAGACCAGTCCGATCACGAGCAGTGCGCGGCCGGACAAACGCCGGTCGAGATAAACCGCAACGACGCGCGGCACGGCGAACAGCGGCACAGCAAGCGGCAGCATCAACAGCCCGGCCGTTAGCGGCGGATAACCCAGCGCGCTCTGGAAGAAAAACGGCAGATACGTCAGCATTGTCAGGAACGCGACCGCATAAGCGACGCCTGCGATATTCGCCCCGAGATAGGTGCGGCGCAAAAAGTACTTCAGATCGACCATCGGTCGGGCCTGTACTGTCTCGACCAAAAGGAAGGCGATCAGCATGGCGGCGGCAACACCCAGTTCGATGAGAATCGGCTGGCTCAGCCACCCTGCCCGGTTGCCGGAAATCAGCGCTAATGTGGTCAACCCGAGAAAGCCGCTAAAGGTGAGGACACCGGCGGTGTCGACCCGCATGGCGTGCGGGTCTTTCGACTCCTTCACCGCATAGAGCGTCAACGCGATCATCGCAACGCCGACCGGCAGATTCACGTAAAAGGCCCACTGCCAGCCGAACAGTTGCGTGATCAGACCACCCGCCACCGGCCCGAGCATGATGGCAACGCCAATCACCGAACCCCAGAACGCAAACGCGCTAGCACGCTCACGGCCCTGAAAACCGTGTGACAGGATTGCCAATGCGGCGCTCAACTGGAGCGCCGCACCCACACCCTGCAAGGCGCGGGCGTAGTTGAGCAGCGTGGTGGAAGTCGCCGCACCGCAGATTCCAGACGCGAGCGTAAAGATGGCCAACCCGAGCACCAGCATGCGCTTACGGCCGAAGCGATCGGCGAGCGCCCCCGCCGGCATGACCAGGGTGGCGAAAGCCAGTGTGTAGGCGCTGATCACCCATTCGATCGCCGCGAAATCCGCGTGCAAGGAACGGGCGATCGATGACAGCGAAACCGCCACGATGTTGGCATCGAGGTTGATCATGAACGACGGCACCGACACGCACAGCAACACCAGCAACCTGTTTTGCATTTCGACCACCTGTGGGATACATCGGGGTTCTGCAGCGAGCCATGCTGCCATTCGACCATGCCATGCCGGCTGCGGGCGAGACGGCTTATGACATCGATTCGAGCAGCGCAGTCATGCGCTCCGAAAATTCCGGCGACGCGATCAGATCGAGCGTGGCGCGCAGTTGCGCTGCACCTGGCTTGCCGAAGGCATCGTCGAAGCTGATCTGGACTTTCTTCCAGATCACCCGTGCGACCTCCAGCTTGTCGCGGCCGTCTTTCGTGAGGTGGACGCGACGGCTACGGCGATCCTCTTCGTCCACGACCAGTTCCACGAGACCATCGCGAATCAACGGCTTCAAGGTGTGACCAAGCGCCGACAGGTCCATCACCAGGTTCTCAGCAAGCACACGCATGGTGGGCGTGCCGGCACGATCGATCTGCACCAGTAGCGAATACTGAGTCGCGCGCAGCCCACATGACTCAAAGGCGTCGTCATAGATCTGACCCATGCGGCGCGCGGCCCGGCGGATTGCCGCGTTGACGCAGACGCTTGAACTACCGTGACGCCGTTCCGAAGCAGATGGATGAGTCTTCATGGCACGCTCGAATTACAGGTATATGCCATAATTCTAGCGCACTGACACGAACTGGCAAGCTCGCAGCAGGGTCGCTGAAGTCGAGGCCCGGATCGATACCCTGGGTGTACAGATTAAGCGCGAGCGTGACGAGATCGACGTTACCGGCAAAGTCGCTGCCGCGACACGTTCGCCCGGAAGTGCGCCCCGGGCGTGCGAATTGCTATGCTCTGCAGTTGTATCCTCGAGGTCTTGGGAAGTCTGTGCCCGTCCCGCCAACCAGAATGTCGCCAAAATGAAACTTCCGTTGCCGCCCCACGGACGGTCAAACCGCGTGTATCCGCCGGGCTCGCCCAGCCTGCATGGCCTCGCGTCGGTGATTACCGGTGTCGTCGTGGTGTGCGGGCTGTATTTCGGCCGCGCCGTCCTGATTCCGATCACGCTGTCGGTACTGCTCAGCTTCCTACTCGCGCCACTGGTGGCGACGCTACGGCGGCTGCGCATGGGGCAGTTGCCGTCGATTTTCATTGCCGTGTTCTTCGCGCTCGCCATCGTGCTGGGCGCGGGCGCGCTCATCACGGCGCAGATCGTCCAGTTGGCGGCTGATCTGCCGCAATATCAGGTCGCCATCGAGCAGAAGATCGAGACCGTGCAGGAAAAGACCGTCGGCCGTGCCGATGTCCTGCTAGGCAGGGCCGCGCTGACGCTGCAACGCGTCGCGCCCTCGCGCCCGGCGGCGCCGCGCAGTTTCGGCAGAGCAAGCCGCAACGCCCCACAGGCGCCCATGCCCGTCGAGGTGCACGAACCGGCGCTCACGCCGATGCAACTGGCCCAGCGGGCGTTTTCGCCGGCCATCGCACCGCTCGAGACGACCTTCATCGTGCTGGTCGTGACCATTTTTATCCTGCTGCAACGTGAGGATCTGCGCGACCGCCTGATCAGCCTGTTCGGCTCGCGCGACCTGCATCGCACCACCACCGCCATCAACGACGCCGCGGGCCGTCTGAGCCGCTATTTCGTCGCGCAACTGGGCCTGAATCTCAGCGTGGGCGCGGTGATCGCCGTCGGTCTCGCGGGCATCGGCGTGCCGGGCGCGCTGCTGTTCGGTGTTGTCGCGGCGCTGTTGCGCTTCGTGCCGTACATCGGCATCTGGATTGCCGCGTTACTCGCAACGTGTCTTGGCGCCGCCATTCAGCCGCAGTGGACCATGGCCGTGTGGACCTTCATCCTGTTCGTGGTCGTCGATCTGGTGGCGGGCCAGGTGGCCGAGCCGTATCTGTACGGACGCCGCTCGGGACTCTCGCCGCTCGCCGTCGTGGTAGCCGCGATCTTCTGGAGCTGGCTGTGGGGCCCCATCGGGCTTGTGCTGTCGACCCCGCTCACGCTGTGCCTCGTCACGCTCGGTCGCTATGCCGACCGGCTCAATTTCCTGACCATCCTGCTCGGCGACCAGCCGGCGCTAACGCCCGCGCAGACGTTCTATCAACGGCTGCTGGCAGACGATCCGCATGAGGCCATCGTGCAGGCCGACCGGCTGCTCGTCGAGATGTCTGTGATCGACTACTACGACCAGGTGGCACTCGAAGGGCTGCGACTCGCTCGCAACGACGCGCTGCGCGGCGTGCTGACGTCCGAGCAACTCGTGCGTTTCAACGAAGCGGTGGTTGATATCATCGAGAACCTCGAAACGGTCGATGGGCTGCCCGACGGAATCGCGACACCGGAGGCGGCCGACGCGACGCACGATCACGATCACGATCACGATCACGATCACGGGCGAACCGAACCGCACTACGGCGACGCAAGCGCGGCCGAGCAGTTGCACGGCATGGGCAACGCGATGGTGCTGTGCATCTCGGGCCGCGGCGCGTTCGACGAAGTGGCTGCGGCGATTGCTGTGCAACTGCTCGGCCGGCAAAACATCACGACTGTCGCGACGACCTACGAGCAGTTCCGCAGCGCGCGCAGCGAAGCGCGTGAAGCGGACAGCGCGACGATTCTCTGCGTTATTTCGCTTGACGCCGCCGAGTCGCCGCCGTACTTGCGCAACCTGCTCAGACGAATCCGCAATCAACCCAGGCCTACGGCGGTGATCGTTGGCTTCGGCGGCCTGTCGGAAAACGCGCTGGACGACGCAACGGCGGGCAACACCCGCAACGCCACGACGTTTCGCGGCCTGGTCGAAGAGTGCCTGGCGGCTGCGCTTGCGACGCCGCGTCCAGAACAGCTACGGCAGGAGCAAGCTCAAGGAGCCCCGCAAGGAGCCGCTTGAGCAAGCGGTCCTTCGCACGGTTTTGACGCCACGGCATGCCCTGATCGCTGCACGGACTCCGCCGAACAACCGCGAAGAGCCGCCGGTACAATACGCTCCAGGCCTCCACCGCACCCTCAACCCCGCCATGCAGCATCTGAAATACCTCAGCGCGTATCCGGCCGCGCTACAGGACAAGGTTCGCCGGCTGATCGCCGAACAGCAACTGGGCGCGTACCTCGCCGAAAAATATCCGCGCAAGCATACGGTGCAAACCGACCGCGCGCTCTACGAGTACGTCGCCGATCTGCGGCGCGAATTCCTGCGCAGCGGCCCCGCCATCGACAAGGTCGTCTACGACAGCAAGCTCGACGTGTTGCGGCACGCATTGGGCCTCCATACGACCATCTCGCGGGTGCAGGGCGGCAAGCTGAAGGCGAAGAAAGAGATTCGCATCGCCTCGCTGTTCAAGGAGGGGGCGCCTGAGTTCCTGCAGATGATCGTCGTGCACGAACTCGCGCATCTGAAAGAAAGCGATCACAACAAGGCGTTCTACCGGCTGTGCGAGTTCATGCAGCCTGGCTATCATCAGACCGAGTTCGACTTGCGTCTCTACCTGACGCATCGTGACCTCGTGCGTGAGCAATCCGCCTGATTCCGTTGACGCTAAATGTGTGGCCCGCCCTACACGATTCGAACGTGTGACCTACGGCTTAGAAGGCCGTTGCTCTATCCGTCTGAGCTAAGGGCGGAAAATAAGAGGTGACACCGAAATTTTAACCGACCGGGCAACAAACGCCTCGACTGATCAATAAGCGGCCAGTGTCGACACGACCGCTGTGGGCTGCCCGGCCGCTGCCGCACGCGAGTACCTCGCGACCGGCACCTCAACCACCTGGCAAGGCGCAGCAGCCACGCAGGGGCCGGATTATAACCGAACCTGCCAGGCCGGCCACGGCAGCCAGCAGGGCTGCCGTGCACCTCCCCGCATCACGGCCGCTACGCGCTCAGACCGGTTGCGCGTGGAGCATGAACCAGCCAAGACAGACGATACCCGCGATCACGCAGTACACGCCGAAGCTGGCGAGGCGCCCGCGCCCCTCGAAATAACGCATCAGGAAGCGCACGCTCAGATACGCGGCAATCGCAGTCAGCACGCCGCCGAGCAGCGCGTCGCCCAATTGACCCGGCGCATGGAACAGCTTCGGCAGTTCGAGGATGCCGGCCGCAAAAATGATCGGCGTGCCGAGCAGGAACGAAAACTCCGCCGCCTTCTCCGCACTCAGACCCGCCGCATTACCGGCGATCATCGTCAGGCCGCTGCGCGAAAAACCCGGAATCAGCGCGCCGATCTGCGCCAGTCCGACAAAGAACGCCTGGCGAAAGGTCAGCTTCTCCGGCGCCTGATGCGCACGCGCACGCTGCAGGCGGTCGCCGAACCACAACAGCACACCGTTGACGATCAGCGCGATCGCCACGATACGCAAATCGTGGAACAGCCGCTCAAGGCGCTTTTCGAGCACCAGGCCGACCAGACCGGCCGGAATCGTGCCGATGATCACGGCCCACATCATGTGGCCGTCGTCGTTGCGGCGGCCGCCGAGCGAGGCGAAGAAGCCGCCGATCAGCGCGATCCAGCGCTTGCGGAAGTACCACAGGAGCGCGAGCGCCGTGCCGAGATGCAGCGCGACGAGGAACGGCAGCAACTGCGGCGCATGCTCGTCGATATGCATGCCGAACAGAGCGGGCACGAGCAGGGTGTGACCGAGGCTGCTGACGGGGAACAATTCCGTGACGCCCTGCAGCACGCTCAGAAAAATCAGAAACGACAAGCTCACGCGGCGGTCCTTTCAGTGGGTGAAAAATCAAGGAGCAGCACGCCGGCCTGGTGGAGCCGACGCCTGGAAGCGCACCGATTATGCCTGGCCGCTATGTCAGCGCCAAGCGTTTGAGCCACGTTTGCGGAAATTTTGATGCATTGCGACACAACTCGAAACGGTTGTTACGCCGCTGCAAGCCATTTCGGCCGCTGTGGTGGCGAGTCTGTTCGAGGTGACGAATGGGATAGACCCCGCGTCGCAGGAGGCGGCGCATGAGGCATCAGGGCGTCGACGCTCAGCGCCCGAGCTGGTAGAAAAAATACGCCGTGCTGACGGCAAACATGCCGAACAGGGCCATGCCCATTGCCATTGCGAGATCCATAACACCTCCGGAAGCCGGTCAGCCGGGCGCTTGAAACGACCGGGCGATCTGGCGGATTATGGTCACCCTTCGCGGCGCCGCGAACCCGTAATTGCCCGAGAAGGGTTTCCCCGCAGCCCAAAGCAGCGCAAAATCGGCCTCGTGCCGCCCCTTTGACCGCGGCCCACGAACTCACTGCTTCCACACCTGCTTCCAACCAGACCGTCCAACATGGCCCAATTCCAGCATCAGGACATCATTGAGATCGCGCAAGGCGCATCGCTCTTGCGCTTCGCGCCGCAAGCCGGCGGCCGGCTACTGTCGTGGCATATCGACGGCCAGCCGGTGATCCACTGGCCCGATGTGGCCGACTGGAGCCAGCCCCCGAAAATCCGCGGCGGCAATCCGTTGCTGTTTCCGTTTCTCGGGCGCCATCGCGTCGACGGCCAGATCGGCCGCTGGCGCGACGCCGCCGGCACGGTGCGCGATTTGCCGATGCATGGTTTCGCGCGCGACCTGCCGTTTGCGGCCGCGCTCGAACCCGCGTCGGCGGCTGCCGGTACCGCAGGTGAAAACGCCACGTTGCGCATGACGCTCACCGACAGCGACGCCACCCGCACCGGCTATCCGTTCGGCTTCCGCTTCGAGGCGGTCTATCGTCTTGCCAACGACCACACGCTCGACGTCGAGCTCACGACCGTCAACACCGGTACCACCGCGCTGCCCTACTACGCCGGCCATCACTTCTACTTCTCGCTGCCCCACACGCAACGCGGTGAGACCGTGCTGGAGCTGCCGCGCACCGAGCGCCGTTTTCAGCAGGCCGACGGCTCGATCAGCGCCGCCGAGCCGGGTGAGCCGCGCTATACGCTCGACGAGGCAAGCATTCTCGACCGCTTCCACTGTCTCGACGGCGAGCCGGAACGGCCGGTGCGGCTCGTGGCGCCCGGCCTGAACCGCACGATCACGATCGACCTGCAACGACCAGGCTCGGTGCCCTGGTACTCGGTCACCACATGGACCGAGGCTGCGGAGTCGGACTTCTATTGCGTCGAGCCCTGGCTCGGCCTGCCCGATGCGATCCACAACGGCCTTGGCCTGCGCTGGCTCGAACCGGGCCAGACTGAGACAGCTGCACTGCGCATCACCGTCGGCGCCACGCGCTGATTCGCCACGCAAAGGCTGGCCGCGATGCGCGGCCAGCCTTTGCCTGCCCCCGTGCCGCCTGCGCGGCGCCGTCCCGTTTCGCGTGCTGCGCTGCAGAACCGTTAGAATCGGACATTTTTGCCCACCTGTCGCGTGATCGGGATCGGCGCGCGACAGCGCTTTGCGAGGTCCAATGTTGGGAACAAGAAGAATGAAACGGCTCGCTTGCGTGTCGTTGCTTGCAGTGCTCGCCGCATGCGGGTCTGCGCCAGTCGGTCCGGGGTTCTACCGCGTCGAACGGGGCGATACCTTGTCGAAGATCGCCCGCAGCAACCGGCAGTCGGTCCAGAGCATCGTGCGCTGGAACAACCTGTCGAATCCGGACAGCATCGAGGTTGGCCAGGTGCTGCGCGTCGCGCCGCCTGGCGCTTCGGCGCCGGTGACGGCCGCGACGGCAAGCGGCGGCGCCCGTAGCAGCAGTCGTGGCAGCGCCGCTGCCGCGCCGGCACCACGCAGCGCGCCAGATGACGTGTCGCCAGCCCCCGCGCCAGCGACCTCGATTTCGCTCATCTGGCCGGTCAACGGCACGGTGATCCGCCGCTTCGACGGGTCGAACTCGAAAGGCATCGATATCGCCGCCAGCGCGGGTACGCCAGTCGTCGCGGCGGCCGCCGGTACCGTGGTGTACGCCGGCAATGGCCTGCGTGGTTACGGCAACCTGCTGATCCTCAAGCACAATGCGGACTATCTGACCGCGTATGCGCATAACCGCGTGTTGCTCGTGAAGGAAGGCCAAAGCGTGACGCAAGGGGAAAAGATCGCCGAAATGGGCGACACTGACGCGGATCGGGTGATGCTCCACTTCGAATTGCGCTATCAGGGCCGTTCGATCGACCCGTCGCGCGCGCTACCGGCACGTTAATTGCGTCTTTCCCAGGTTGACGGCTGCCCGCACGGGAACCTCGACTCCCGTGCGGCGCTCCATCTGACATCGGACATGGCGAGCTGCCATGTCCGTCACCCCAGTCTGTGAGGAGCTTCCAATGAAATCTGGCTGGACCGCAACGACTGTCGCCGTGCTGGCGAGCTGCGCCGCCCTGACGCTCGCGAGCCTCGGCGGCTGCTCCAGTACCACCAAAATGACCTACCTACCCAGCGGCGACACCGGCTTTGCCATCAATTGCAGCGGCAGCGATGCCAGCGAGAGTTGGGCCGAATGCTACAAACGCGCAGGGGAAGTATGCGGCGCGTACGGCTACGACGTGGTCTCGAAGGACGTTGACAATGGCGCGACCTCCGGCGGAACGGTCGGCGGCATTTTCGGTGCGAACGTCAAGAACCGTTCGATGGTAGTCCGCTGCAAGCAGTAGCGGCCGAGGCGGTGCACACGCCGCCTTTCCTGGCGGCGAGGCTATTCGCGGCGCACCGCCCAACCGTCACGACAGGCTCTCACTGGCGTGACGATTGATCATGCGCATCACGTGTAACCTCGCGCTCAATGTCAATTAAAGCGGAATAAGCCGCATCAAATGCAATTTCCCTAATCACGCGAAAAAAAGCCCGGCTCGAGGGCCGGGCTAACGGGGGTTCGGCGCATATCGGTAAAGGACCGGTTCACCATGCGCCAGTACAGAATCTATCAACGCGATCAGGGTCATGCAATCAATTAATTTTGCAAAAAATGTGAGTCTGCGCACGGAATACACATTCCGTGAACCTAAAATAATGAAATAAATTGAATAAAGAGAGCCAAATGAAACAAGGTGACGAGCTCTAACGGGCCCGAAAAAACATCATTTGAATAACGCCAAACCCTTACAGAATATGCCTCTTAAGGCAATGCTGCGCCACAAAAATTCGGCCAGACTCCCGAAGAATTGTTAAATCTTAAAACGCGCCACTTTCCATTATCGTGATCTGCGAGTCTTGGTGCGAAAGCGCACCCTTCAATGAATTTAATCGCAAAGCCTCTCCATGCCACCAACGGCTTTCGTCGTATTTTTTGGATTTATTCGCATCGTGCGGAGCATTTTATCTGTTCAATATGTCGAGATAAATCGTTGAATGATCGTTTCCGCACATTCGAGATCGACATGGCCTGACATTGCAGGCCCCCCACGTATGACAGCGGGCGTCGGACATCATTCACCTGTTTGACACAGGCGGATCAGAGCACGCGCAAACCCAGTTCGGTGACCAGCACGGCGGCCTGCTGATGCGAAATCGTCGCGCCCTTAAAGAGACCCGCGTCGACGAGCCGCACGCCGCTCAGATCAACGAGGCGCAAGTCGGCACCATCAAAGCGGGCACCCTTGAGACTGGCGTCCTTGAGGCTGCCGCCTTCGAAGATCGCCTCACGAAAATCCGCGCCGGCCAGATCGGCATCGGAGAAATCGAGTTCCTGCAGCGTGGCTTTGCGAAACGACAGGCCGCGCAGATACGCACCGATCAGCAGCGTTTCGACAAAACTCAGACCCAGCGCGCCGCAGCCCTCGAAATTTGCGCCGGTCAGCTTGCAACCGCTGTAGCTGGCGGAGGCAAGTTTGGCGCGACGCCAGCTCGTGTTGTTGAGATCGCTGGACTGAAACACAGCATCGACGAGGTCCGCAGAGGCGAAGTCGGCCTGCCGTCCACGACAACGCAGCCAACGGCTTTGCGTCAACGCTGCGCCGAAAAATGAAGTCTCGACGATGGTGCAACGGTGAAATTCGGCACTGCGCAGATCGAGCCGCGACAGGTCCGCACCTTCGAAATCGCAGTCTTCGAAACGTAGCGGCTGCCGGTTAGTGCCGATCAACTGCTGTACGTCTTCGCGTGCGAGCGTCGCGTCAGCGACGGTGTGAACGCCGGCGGCCGGCGTCGTAGAATTGATCGACATGAAAAAGCTGTTCCTGTTCGGTGGCGGCGCGTGCCGCACCCAAGGACCGCGGAGTCCGGTGAAGTAAGAGCAAAGCGCCGGGCGCCAATCCGGCGCAAAATGCCAAGCGTACCGGAACCTGCGGCGGCCGTGGCGGACGCGCTACGATGGTTTATAGTAACGGCGCCGCCGATTCCCCTCTACTCCGATGACCTCGAACGAAGCCGCCCACAGTCCGCTCTACCTCTCGCTGCTCGCGGAAACCGCGCAGATCGGCTGGCCGGAACTCGAGCGCTTCTTTGCCCGTGGCATCCTGCTGCACGTCGCACGCGACCTCGATCTGGTGAGCGTCGCGGAAGCCATCGCCAGCGACGACACAACGCAAGTCACCCAGTGGCTCTCATCGGGACTGCTCGAGCGGATCCAGGCCGAGACGGCCGGCGATTTCGCCGCGCGCGATCCGAATCTCTGGGCGGTGGTGGTCTCGCCTTGGGTCTGCGTGCAGGAACGCGATTGAATGGGGCGGCGCCACGCTGACGCGCCATGTACCATTTGCCATTTGCCATTTGCCATTTGCCACGCACCGTGTCTCGCCGGTGCAACTAGCCGGTTGAGTCGCAAAGCGCTCCGCTCTGCGAGTTCCAGTTACGGGTTGAAACAAGCGCATACATATCGCGCGGGCCGCGCACCCTAGAATGGGATCAGCCCGTGCTCTCCGCGCGAACAGTCTGCGCGGGTCAGAAGTGTCGGCGTGCCCGCGCCGGCGCTTCGCCTCCCCGTTCAGCGGTGCGCTCCATGAGGCATGCACAAACGTGCCGGAAGTCCTCGAACGAGGAACTCGTCCCGGTCAACGCCACCGTCAGGCAGCGCCCTACAGCAGTTATTGCGGCGCGGCTTGCTTCGGAGCAGTTTGCGGCGCATCCGGCGTCTCCTGGATGGACGGCGGACGGTCGTCGGTAGGCACGCCGTGGTAATCAGGCGGGTCTTTCGGGGCCGGACCATGGTGGCCGAAAGCAGGATCGTTCGAACAGCCCGCGAGGGCCGCCGCAGCAAAGACAATCAGAAGGACGCGATTCATAGACTCTCAAAATTGAACATAACAAAACAGGCGCGCCGAGAGTCTACCTGCAAAGGCCTGGCCGCAGCAGCGGCGCTTCCTGCGACACCTGACCATGCACCGCGCACGCCCCGTTTTCACGAAGTCTGAACTACTATGTACTCATGGCTGCAATCGTCGAAGGAGACTGCCATGGACACCGAATCGATCGCAGGTTTCATCGGGCTCGCCGTGGGCCTCGTTGTGTTGATAGGCCTGTCGATTTTCGAATCACGGACCTACCGGCGCGAACACAACGGTGAAGGGATGATGCACCACTGGTTGTCCGGGCATCACATGCTCAGCCGGATACGGCGCAGGCATTAATCCGTATTGGCGTCGCGGCACCTGAGCGGCGCAACCTGCAACGACCTGTTACTACGATTGACCTTGCTGCGAGGCATCGAAGCCTGGGCGGCGAGGGTCAATGTTGCTGTCTGGCGCAACGCTGCTTCAGGTGAACGCGCGCGGCTTCGACTCATGCACTTGCGACCGTTGCAGGTGCGTGCGGTTATACGCCTGCCTTCGCCAGCACGACGATCGACACCCCCAGCGCTTTGCTCTGCGTATCCTCGTTGCGATACGAATGCGGCGCATGCCCAGGAAACGCGAGTACGTCGCCGGTTTCGAGTCCGTGCCGTTCTCCCGCCACGAAAATCGCGACCCGCCCTTCCATGCAGGTGAAATACTCGCGCGTGCCAGGCAGGTGCGGCGTGCCGCGCATATAAGCGCCCGGCGCAAAGGCCATCGTCTCGAGAATGCCGTCCGGCATCGGTTCCGGGACCAGCGGACGGATCGTCAAACCGTTGCCGCGATTTTGCGCGGAGATATCGTCGACGGACCATTTGCGCACCTTGGCGCGCGGCGAGGCGAGCAGTTCGTCGAGCGGCGCGCCAAGCGCGCCCGCCACCTTCATCAGCACCGCCAGCGAGGGATTGCCCTCACCCGACTCCAGATTCGCGACCGTCGAGCGCGGCACGCCCGACGCCTTCGCGAGTCCCTCCTGCGTGAGTACGCGGGCATGCCGTAACGCCACCAGATTGCGCGCCAGATGCTGGGCCGCGTGTGCTGTATCGGGTGAGGTCTCGCGAGCGGGTTCGTAAGCGGTCTCGTCCATCGTATCGACTTTCTGACAAGGAGTTGGACATCGCACTCGGCCGTGCGGCGTGGGGTTCCTATTATCGGGCCATCGAGACAGCGCAGGTGAAGCGATCGTCTCGCCCTGAACCGGAGAACCCGCATGAAACCAAACGACAAAACGCTGCATGGCATCCGCGTCGCACTCACAGGCGGCACCTCGGGACTCGGCCTCGCACTGCTGGACGAGCTGCTGGCGCGCGGGGCGAGCGTCGCCTTCGTCGCACGCCACCGGCGGCGCGTGGCCGAGGTGACGGCGGCGCGCTCGCAAGTGGCCGGGATCGTCGGCGACATCGCGGACAAGGAAGACATCTATCCGCTTGCGACGCAGATCAGCGGCCTGCTCGGCGGCGTCGACGTGCTGGTGAACAATGCGTCGGCGCTTGGACCCGTGCCGCTCGCGCTGCTTGGCGACACAACATGCGAAGACTTCGAGACGGCGCTCGCGACCAATCTGCTCGGGCCGTTCCGCCTGACCCGCGCTTTGCTCGGCTCGCTCACCGCCGCGGCCCGCGAACGAGGCGGCGCAGTCGTGCTGAACGTCTCGAGTGATGCCGCCATCGAGCCGTATCCAACGTGGGGCGCGTACGGTGCCAGCAAGGCCGCGCTGCGTCATCTCAGCCGCATCTGGGACAAGGAGCTGGCTGCCCAGCGCGTGAGCGTGCTGTCGCTCGATCCAGGCGACATGGACACGCCGCTCCATGCACTCGCCGCGCCCGGCGACGACCCCGCGACATTGAAGCGCCCTGCTGACGCCGCCCGTGAATTCGCCGATGCCATCGAAGCGGCGTTGCAGGCGCTGCGGCAATCCACCACCGGGATCATCACCACTGAGGGAGAACGAGCATGACAATGCGCGCTGCCACCTTGCCTCTTCAACGTCCCCACGATGCGCGCCTGCTGGTGATTGATCCGCGCGGGCACATCGAGCATCGTCCACGCAGCGCGTTTGCGACGCTGCTGCGCCCGGGCGATTGCGTCATAGCGAACGACGCTGCGACGATGCCTGCTAGCCTGCAAGGCATCCATCGTCGCAGCAGCGCGCAGATCGAAGTCCGCCTCGCGGGTCGCGCGTCGCTCAATCCCGAAGAGGTCAAACGCTTTACCGCAGTGGTATTCGGCGCGGGAGACTTCCACACGCCGACCGAAGCGCGCATTGCCCCGCCTGCGTTCGCGCCCGGCGACCGGCTGACACTCGGGATCCTCAGCGCAAACATCGTGCGCATGCTGGATCATCCACGTCTTGTCGAACTGCAATTCCATGGGGATGCGGCCCACATCTGGCGCGCACTGGCAGAACAAGGTAGGCCGGTTCAGTACTCGCATCTGCACGAGCCGCTCGCCTTGTGGGACGTCTGGACACCGATCGCTGCGCAGCCGGTGGCGTTCGAACCACCGTCGGCGGGCTTCGTGCTCGACTGGCACACCGTCGATGCGCTGCATGCACGCGGCATTCCGTTTGCGACCCTCACGCACGCAGCGGGCCTGTCTTCCACGGGCGATGCTGCACTCGATCAGCGCTTGCCACTCGATGAGCCCTACCGCATTCCTGCCGCAACGGCTGCACTGATCGCGGCAACCCGCGCGCGGCAAGGGCGCGTCGTGGCGATCGGCACGACGGTGGTGCGGGCGCTGGAACATGCGGCGAGCCGCGACGGCGTCGTGCACGCGGGTGACGGTATCGCGACGCAGCGGATCGGGCCGCAGACGAAGTTGCGCGTCGCTGACGTGATCGTATCTGGCACGCACGAACCGGATACGAGCCACTACACCTTATTGCGCGCCTTTACCGACACCTTGACGCTGTTGGGGGCGAGCGAGGAACTCGAGGCGCATCGCTATCGCACACATGAATTCGGTGACTCGGTCTGGATCGAACGGCGAGCGTGTGTACTGTACGATGGGCAGAAGCGCCCCGTCGATGCCCGAGAGCGCGAGCGATGCCTGACCTGCTAAATGCGGCATGCGTGCATTTGTTTTAGGTTTTTCGCATTTCGCGATTGACGCCGATAGGTCTGACAAGATATGATCTTTGATTCGTCGGAGCGTAGCGCAGCCTGGTAGCGCATCTGATTTGGGATCAGAGGGTCGTAGGTTCGAATCCTATCGCTCCGACCATAGAATCAAAGGGTTACACGTTTCGGCGTGTAACCCTTTTTCTTTTTCTGTTTCCGCGTAACCCCATGTAACCAGATT
>Ga0116109_1000162_pt1 | contig 15514 bp, 14 predicted proteins | sample June2015DPH_8_10_2_FD_89718 | JGI IMG/M metagenome (GOLD analysis project Ga0116109, IMG submission 89718) | Peatland microbial communities from SPRUCE experiment site at the Marcell Experimental Forest, Minnesota, USA - June2015DPH_8_10 | ecosystem: Environmental > Terrestrial > Soil > Wetlands... | reverse complement strand
GCCGATTCCCGCGGCGCCGCCACGGGCCTTGTTCCAGCGCATGCCGCCGACAAAGCCCGGCACAATGAACTTGAGCCAGCTGAAGTGCGTGACTGCCTGACGCAATTCAACGGTAGCCTGCGCGAGTTCCATACGCTCGACATCCGCGCGTACCATCAGTAATTCCTTGCGCAGTGCACGCAGATGCGGCGCGCTAAGGTCTCGGGATGGCGGGCGCTTGTTGCGAAAGGCGGTATCGGGGCGGCTAGAACTCATGATGTCGGGCGCAAGAGGTGGTCGGGAGGGCAAGCGGTACTAGCGGCTGTGCCCGGGCCTATGTCACGGTTTGCGAAATATCTCGCGGTCTTTCTCGAACTCGGCCAGGGTAGCTTCGAACACGATGGGCGCATTGTGCAAACCACTGCGCGCCTTGAGGGCGCAAATCAGTGCCGCGATCGCGTAGACCGCCGTGATGCCGGCCAGCGACTGCCACCGGTACGTATCCCAAAAGGCGATGGCGACCAGCGCCGTCAGCGCGATCAATGCCATCGTGGCGAGCATCATCGCCGCGAGTCCGAGAAACAGCACGCCGAGCAGGCGGTCTTTTTCCTCGGCCAGTTCGATGCCCACCAGTTCAAGCCGCGTTTGCATGATCGCAAAAACGGAACTGAGGATGCGGCGCAAGGGACTGTGATCCTCGCGCTGCGATTGATTGTCGATCGTCATGGCTGGGGCGCGTTGCGCGTGAGATGCGCCAGAAGAAGCAGACCGGTCAGGCACGCACCGGTCAACCCGTGTCAGCGGCGAGCCGGAAAAACCGCCCGGCAACGCCAACTGTTTTTACTTGCGATTGATTAGCAGGCCGACCAGCACGCCGACACCTGCGGCAATGCCGATCGAAGCCCAAGGGTGTTCGTGCACGTAGTCGTCCGTTGCACGGGCAGCCTTCTTGCCTTTCTCGACTACGACGACCTGCACATCAGCCGCCTTCTCCTTGGCCTGCTTCAGGCGCGAGAGCGCCGTTTCACGCAGTTCGGAAGCGCGTTCGCCGGTGGCGCTCGCGGCCTGTTTCAGCAGGTCTTCAGCGTCCGCGAGGACGGTTTTGATATCCGACATCAATCTCTCCTTGTTGACTTCCGACATTTACAGCTCCCATCTTGTATGGCATGCGTGAATCGTAACCAAAGAAACGTCACGTGGCGAGCGCAGCAGATACGCGCAAACCTTCGCACGATCCGTTCCCGGTCATTTCACTGCCGGTTAGAGCCTCTCTCGCCCAGGCCAGTTACATGGCAACCTTGATCACAATGGAGTTGATCTGTCCCGCAAAGTTTCCTCCAATCCAATGAAAATTACAAAAACTCATAAAGTTGTGATGCGATGTTGGTTCCTGGCGTACTCGCGCTCCCGTATGCTCTAATTTGCGGTGTACCGCAGGCGCCAGCCTGAACGGACCGTCCGAACATACAAAGGAGCAGCATCATGAGTCTACGTCTTGGCGACACCGCACCGGATTTCGAACAGGAGTCGAGCATTGGCCGTATCAGGTTTCACGAATGGCTAGGCGATAGCTGGGGCGTGTTGTTCTCCCATCCGGCGGATTTCACACCCGTGTGCACGACCGAGCTTGGCCTGACGGCAAAACTCGCCAGCGAGTTCGAAAAGCGCAATGTGAAGACGATCGCCCTGTCGGTGGACACCGCGGAGTCGCACAAGGAATGGATCAAGGACATCAACGAGACGCAAGCCGCAAGCGTCGGCTTTCCGATCCTTGCCGATGGCGACCGCAAGGTCTCGGAGTTGTACGACATGATTCATCCGAATGCGAGCGAGACCTTCACGGTCCGGTCGCTGTTCGTCATCGACCCGAAGAAGAAGGTCCGTCTGACCATTACGTACCCGGCCAGCACCGGCCGCAACTTCGACGAAGTGTTGCGCGTCATCGACTCGCTCCAGCTCACCGATAGCCACCAGGTCGCGACGCCGGGCAACTGGAAGCAAGGCGATGACGTGGTGATCGTGCCGTCGCTGAAGGACGAGGAAGTAATCAAGCAGAAATTTCCGAAGGGCTACAAGGCGCTGCGTCCGTATCTGCGCCTGACGCCGCAGCCAAACAAGTAAGCCGAAGGAACAAGCTTAGGCCGCAGGCTGAAAAGCCGAAGGAAAAAGCTTAAGCCGCAAGCTGAAGCGCTGCCGCAATACAAAAGGCCAACCGCGTGGGTTGGCCTTTTCTTTTCATCGCCCCGGTGCGTCGAGACCAGTACTGAAGCCGTGCAGCAAAACAACCCCGCAGCGCCTTGAGTGACTGCGGGGTTAAGTTTTTGCGGAATCAGAAAAATGCCTGAATGCCCGTCTGCGCGCGGCCGAGAATCAGCGCGTGAATGTCGTGCGTCCCTTCGTAGGTATTGACGACCTCGAGGTTCACCAGGTGCCGCGCAATCCCGAACTCATCCGAGATGCCGTTGCCGCCGAGCATATCGCGGGCGAGGCGCGCAATATCCAGCGCCTTGCCGCATGAATTGCGCTTCATGATCGAGGTGATTTCGACCGCGGCGGTGCCTTCGTCTTTCATGCGGCCGAGGCGCAGAACGCCTTGCAAGCCGAGGGTGATTTCGGTCTGCATGTCGGCGAGCTTCTTCTGGATCAGCTGGTTAGCGGCGAGCGGGCGGCCAAACTGCTTACGGTCGAGCACGTATTGACGCGCGGTATGCCAGCAAGCCTCGGCTGCGCCGAGCGCGCCCCAGGCAATGCCGTAGCGCGCCGAGTTCAGGCAGGTGAACGGACCCTTGAGGCCGCTGACCTTCGGCAGCATGTTCTCTTCCGGCACGAACACTTCGTCCATCACGACTTCACCCGTGATCGAGGCGCGCAGGCCCACCTTGCTGTGAATCGTCGGCGCGGACAGGCCTTTCCAGCCCTTTTCCAGAATGAAGCCGCGAATCGCGTCTTTGCCGTTTTCTTCGAGCTTGGCCCAGACGACGAACACGTCGGCGATCGGCGAGTTGGTGATCCACATCTTCGCGCCCGACAGCGAGAAGCCGCCGTCCACTTTCTTCGCCCGCGTGACCATGCTGCCCGGATCGGAGCCGTGGTTCGGTTCGGTCAGGCCGAAGCAGCCGATCCACTCGCCGGTGGCGAGCTTCGGCAGGTATTTGTCTTTTTGCGCATCGGAGCCGAATTCGTAGATCGGCACCATCACTAGCGACGACTGTACCGACATCATCGACCGGTAGCCGGAATCGACGCGTTCCACTTCGCGCGCGATCAGCCCGTAGGCCACGTAGTTCAGACCGGGGCCGCCGTACTGCTCGGGGATCGTCGGGCCGAGCAGGCCGAGTTCGCCCATTTCGCGGAAGATCTCGATGTCGGTCTTCTCATGCCGGAACGCCTCGAGCACGCGCGGCTGCAGCCGGTCTTGCGCGTAAGCCGCCGCGGCGTCGCGCACCATGCGCTCATCTTCGGTGAGTTGCTGATCGAGCAACAGTGGATCTTCCCAGTGAAACTGCGCGGCGTCGGCCATGATGCGTATCTCCTGAATCGAATCTGGTGTGTCTTGAACCGCTTGACATGAGTTCCGCTATGCGAAACAATGTTTTGCAAATCAGCCTTGAGTGTAGCACCCGATGACGCCTGCATCTACTCCCCTTGAACCCCTGGACGAGCGCAAGTTCGTTGTTGCGCTGGCCCGTGGCCTTGACCTGCTGCGCGCGTTCCGGCCAGGCGAAACGATGCTGGGCAACCGCGATTTCGTCGAACGCACTGGCTTGCCGAAGGCCACTGTCAATCGTTTGGCTTATACGCTGACGGTGCTCGGCTACCTGCGTCTCGACGAGTCGCTAGGGAAATATGCGCTCGATGCGGGGGTGCTGTCACTCGGCTTCGCGCTGCTCTCGGGCACCGACACGCTCGAATTCGCGCGGCCGCATATGCGCACGTTCGCGCGCGAGGTGGGGGCGGCGGTGTCGCTCGGATGCCGCGACGGGCTCGACATGATTTATCTGGACACGATCCGCAGCGAGACGGCGCTGACGCTCGGTCTCGCGTCGGGTTCGAAGCTGTCCATGCTGACGAGTTCGATGGGCCGCGCGTATCTCGCGGTGCAAGCGCTCGACATGCGTGCCGCGTTGATGGCCGAGTTGAAGAAGGCTGCCGGCAAGGAGGGCGCTGCGCTGGTGGCGGACGCGGAGAAGGAAATCGCGGCGTTCGCGCTGGAACGTTGCTGCTATTCGTTTCGCGACTGGCACGACGATGTGAACGCGGTCGCGGTGCCGTTTCGCGAGCCGCGCGAAGGGCGGTGGCTGGTGCTCAGTTGCAGCGGGCCGGCATCATCGATGGGGGAGGCGGTGTTTCGCGAAAGCGTCGCGCCGCGCCTGAAGGCGCTCGCGCGCCGCCTCGGCGATACCGGTTGATTGCCCATCCTCGAAACACGCCGCTTGTTTCAGACTGCGCCGTTATGGCTATGCACCGCAAACAGCGGCCCCTGCACGAATCGCACGTCATATTGCTGCAGCAAGTCGAACTGGGTTTCGTCCGCCACCCGGTTGAAGATCAACGGTATCCGCAGCCGGTTTGCATAGCCGACTAGCGGCTTCACCATGGCATCGCGCAACGCGAGGCCCGCATCCATCTTGATGAAGTCGAGCCGCGCCATGTCGGAGACCGAGAGAATCTGACCGGCGTTCGGGAGATTCCCCGCCACCTTGAATCCATAGCGCTGATAACTCTTCGTCAGATAGCCGAGGAAGGTGCGGTGCGCGACCGCAGCCGCCGGCAGCTCGATGACAATGCGCGACGGATTGAGCCCGAACGACACCAGCACGGTTGAGAAGTGCCGGCCGTGGTCGTACTTCACGCTCTTCAGCAAGCGTTCGTGGACCCGCAGGAACAATAGCCCATGGCGTTGCGCGCCGAAAAAATTGATCGCATGCAGTGCGCGCGACATGCGGTCCAGCGCGACCAGTTGCGGGTCGTCCTCGATTCGCTCGAACGGGTCGAAGGGTTCGCCGTCGCGGCGCAGCGTCACCGCCTGAAAACCCAGTTCATCGCCGAAACGATCCACGCTGTCTGGCGCGGCCGAAAGCGACTGGGCAAGCGCATGCACGCTTATGTCGAAGATCGGCTCATAGGCGCTGGCGAGTTCAAGCCCGTCGAACCGGGCCAGCGCCGTGTCACGATAGATGCCTTCGCCCAACGCCAGATGCTCGCCGAGAAACGGATGGTCGGCAGCACGGGCGACGAGTTCGGGGACGGTCTGCGGGATCATGTGGTTGTGGTGGCGCGTCGTGCGCGCATCGAAAGGCGGCCTCGGACCGCATCTACCGATGGTAGCAGTCCGCACCGCCGTCACATGAACAAAATGCTGATAACCATATGGGGGTTCGTACGGATGGTTCAGGGTTAACGTTAGTTTTACTATTCGTAATTCGTTTTACGATTCGTAAATCGCAGAATCGCTGCGGTGGCGGGTTCGCGAGTGCCGGTTGATTGCTGCCGCGCCACTCAAGGCCACGAAAGAATCCAGTCAGGATGAGGAGACGATTCGATGAACGCCCAACCAGGGTCCGCCAATGTGATCGAAGTTGAGCAGGTGCTCGGCGAGACGCATCACCCGGCTTTTCAATGGATGCTGCTCGTGCTGTGCGGCTTGTGTCTGGTGATCGACGGCTTTGACGCGCAAGCGATGGGCTATGTCGCACCGAGCGTGATCCGCGAATGGCATGTGTCGAAGGGCGCGCTTGGGCCGGTGTTCAGCGCGAGTCTGTTCGGCATGCTGCTGGGCGCGCTGGCGTTGTCGGTGCTGGCTGACCGGATCGGCCGGCGTCCGGTGCTGATCGGCTCGACGCTGTTCTTCGCGTTGGCGATGCTGGCGACGCCGCTGGTGACGACGATTCCCGCCTTGCTCACGTTGCGCTTCATCACAGGCCTCGGGCTCGGCTGCATCATGCCGAACGCGATGGCGCTGGTCGGCGAATTCTCGAGCACCGCGCACCGCGTGAAACGGATGATGCTGGTGTCATGCGGCTTCACGTTGGGCGCGGCCCTGGGTGGTTTCATCAGCGCGGCGCTGATTCCGTCCTTCGGCTGGCGCGCGGTGTTCTGGGTGGGCGGCACCGTGCCGTTGCTGCTCGCGTTCGCCATGCTGGCCGCCCTGCCGGAATCGCTGCAGTTTCTCGTGCTGAAAGGCCGCGAGGCGCGTGCGTTGCGCTGGCTTGCCCGTTTCGATCCGAGTTTGCCGATCCATGCCGGCACGAGCCTTGTCGTGCGGGAAAAGGACCATGGCGGCGCGCCGGTGGCCGAACTGTTCCGCGCCGGACGCACGCCGGTCACGCTGATCCTGTGGGCCATCAGCTTCATGAACCTGATCGATCTGTATTTCCTGTCGAACTGGCTGCCTACTGTGATGCGCGATGCCGGCTATACGACTGCCACGGCGGTGATCGTCGGCACCGTGCTGCAAACCGGCGGGGTAGTGGGGACACTGCTGCTCGGCTGGTTTATCGAACGCTTCGGCTTTGTGCGCGTGCTGTTTGTGTGTTTCGTGGGCGCCGCGGTGACGGTCGGCATGATCGGCTCGGTGGCCCACGCGCTGCCCTGGTTGCTGATCGTGGTGTTCGCCGGCGGCTTCTGCGTGGTCGGCGGCCAGCCTGCCGTGAATGCGCTTGCTGGTCATTACTACCCCACCACGCTGCGCTCGACTGGCATCGGCTGGAGTCTTGGCATCGGCCGGATCGGTTCTGTGATCGGGCCGCTTGTCGGTGGCCAGCTGATTGCGCTCAACTGGTCGAACGCATCGCTCTTTCATGCAGCCGCCGCGCCGGTGCTGTGCTCGGCGTTGCTGGTGATTGCGCTGGCCGGTGCGACCCGGCAACGTGGCGAGTCGACGCCGCAGACGGCCTGAGTTTCAACGGAGAATCTGGATGGACACAAGTACTCGCAACGCTGCCAGCCAGGCGGCCGGCAGCAGCGCAAACAACGGCGCCGGCAACCCCGCTGGCCGCCCCGCGCGGCCCGACATCGAGCCGGGCTATCAGTCGGGCTTTGCCAACGAATTCGCAACCGAAGCGTTGCCGGGCGCGCTGCCGCAAGGCCGCAACTCGCCGCAGCGCGTGGCGTACGGGTTGTACACAGAGCAACTGTCGGGCACGGCATTCACCGCGCCGCGCAGCCACAATCGCCGCTCGTGGCTCTACCGGATCCGTCCGGCGGCGGTGCATCAGCCGTTCACGGCGCTGCCGTCACATCGCCTGGTGGCGAACTTCCATGACGTACCGCCGACCCCGCCGAACCAGCTGCGCTGGGATCCGCTGCCGATGCCCACCGAGCCGACCGATTTCATCGGCGGATGGGTGACGATGGCCGGCAACGGTTCGGCCGAAGCCATGACGGGGTGCGCGATCCACCTGTATGCCGTCAACCGTTCGATGCAGGACCGCTTCTTCTACAGTGCTGACGGCGAACTGCTGATCGTGCCGCAGGAAGGCCGGCTGCACATCGCAACCGAGTTCGGGCGGATCGACGTGGAGCCGTTCGAGATTGCGGTGATCCCGCGTGGCGTGCGCTTTGCCGTGACGCTGCCTGACGGCGCCGCACGCGGCTATATTTGCGAGAACTTCGGCGCCTTGTTGCGGCTGCCGGACCTCGGGCCGATCGGTTCGAATGGTCTCGCCAATCCGCGCGACTTCCTCACGCCGCATGCCGCCTATGAAGACCGCGAAGGCGCCTTCGAACTGATCGCGAAGCTCAACGGCACGCTGTGGCGCGCGGACATCGGCCATTCGCCGCTCGACGTGGTCGCGTGGCACGGCAACTACGCGCCGTACAAATACGACCTGCGCCGCTTCAGTACGATAGGTTCGATCAGTTTCGATCATCCCGATCCGTCCATCTTCCTCGTGCTGCACTCGCCGAGCGACACACCGGGCGTCGACGCGATCGACTTCGTGATTTTCCCGCCGCGCTGGCTCGTCGCTGAAGATACCTTCCGCCCGCCCTGGTTCCACCGCAACGTGGCGAGCGAATTCATGGGGTTGGTGCACGGCGTGTACGACGCGAAGGCCGAGGGTTTTGTGCCCGGCGGCGCGAGCCTGCACAACTGCATGTCGGGTCACGGCCCGGACGCGGACACCTTCGAGAAGGCGTCGCATAGCGATACCTCGAAGCCGCACAAGGTCGGTGACACGATGGCCTTCATGTTTGAAACCCGCACGCTGATCAAGCCGACCCGCTTCGCGCTGGAAACCGCGCAATTGCAGGCGCATTACTACGAATGCTGGCAAGGCCTCAAGAAGCATTTCAACCCGGAGCAACGATGAACGTATCGAGCGATCTTCAGGCGACGCTCGATACGTCGCGCAAAAGCTGGATCGAGGCGGCGAACGATCCTGCCTGTGATTTTTCGATCCAGAACCTGCCGTTCGGCATTTTCAGCGATGCACGCAACAGCGCGCCGCGCGTGGGCGTGGCGATTGGTGACAGCATCGTCGACCTTGCTGTCCTGCAGACGAGCGGGCTGCTGTGTTTCCCAGGCGCAAGCACAGACGCAAGTGCAAGCGCCGCGGCAAGCGAGCCGGTTTTCTCTCGCGGTACGCTCAACGATTTCATCGCCCTCGGTCGCGACGTCTGGCGCACCGTACGTATCCAGTTGAGCGATCTGCTCTCCCGCGAAAGCGCCACACTGCGCGACGATGCCGTCCTGCGCGAACGTGCGTTAGTGCCTCAGGCAGGCGCCACGCTGCATCTGCCGGTGCAGATTCCCGGCTACACCGACTTCTATTCGTCGAAAGAGCACGCGACGAACGTCGGCTCAATGTTCCGTGATCCTAAGAATGCGTTGCTGCCGAACTGGTCCGAGATGCCGATCGGCTACAACGGCCGGGCTTCGTCGGTGGTGGTGAGCGGCACGCCGGTGCGGCGGCCGCGCGGCCAGCTCAAGCTGCCTGATCAGGAACGCCCGGTGTTCGGTGCTTGCCGCAAGCTCGATATCGAACTGGAGACCGGTTTTATCGTCGGGCGCGGCAATGCGCTCGGCGAGCCGATTGCCTGCGCCGATGCCGAAGTGCATATCTTCGGCATGGTGCTGCTCAACGACTGGAGCGCGCGCGATATCCAGCAGTGGGAGTACGTGCCGCTCGGGCCGTTCAACGCCAAGAGCTTTGCGACCACCCTCTCGCCGTGGATCGTCACGCTCGACGCACTGGAGCCGTTCCGCGTCGCCCAACCGGTGCAGGAGCCGCAACCGCTCGAGTATCTGCGGCACGACGGCGCGCATGCGTTCGATATCGCGCTCGAAGTCAAACTGCGCCCGCAGCGCGCGCAACAGGCTACGACCATCGCCCGCACTAATTTCCGTCACATGTACTGGACGATGGCGCAGCAGCTCGCGCACCACACGGTGTCCGGCTGCAATACGCGCGTAGGCGACCTGATGGGTTCGGGGACGATCAGCGGCACGGCTGAAGACTCGTACGGCAGCTTGCTGGAGCTGACATGGAACGGCAAGAATCCGCTCGAGCTGAAGGAAGGCGGAACCCGTGCCTTCATCGAGGACGGTGACGAGCTGACGCTTGCCGGATGGTGCCAGGGCGACGGCTATCGGGTCGGGTTTGGCGCGTGCAGCGGCGAGATTCTGCCGGCACACGGCTAAGCCCATCTGTCAGGCGCAGCCTCGTATAGCGGCGCGCGGCGCTCCGGCAGCATCAATACCCGGTCTAGCCGGCGACGGCGACGCGCTGCTGCGTGCGGCGTTCCAGTTGCGCCGACCACAGCGTCAAACCGAGCGCCGCGACCGCTGCCGCAACGCCGACCCACGGCAACGTGGTGAGCGGCGCGCCCGCGCCGATTGCCATGCCGCCCAGCCATGCGCCGGTGGCGTTGCCTAGATTAAAGGCGCCCTGATTGAGCGTGGAGGCGAGGTTCGGCGCATGGCTTGCGCGATCGACAATCAGCATTTGCAGCGGCGGCACGATCGCGAAGGCGAGCACACCCCACATGAAGATCGTGATCATCGCGGGCACGGCCGAGTGCATGGTGCCGGCAAAGATGGCGAGGATCACGGCAATGGCGAGCAGGAAAGCGACCAGCGACGGCATCAGGCGCCAGTCGGCCAGCTTGCCGCCAAGCGTGCTGCCTACGGTCAGGCCGAGACCGAACAGCAGCAACACCAGCGTTACCGCATGCGGCGTGAAGCCGGTGACGTCTTCGAGGATCGGTGTGATGTAGGTGAAGGTGGAGAAGAGGCTGGCCGACGCCAGCACGCTGACGCCGAGCACCATCAGCACCTGAGGATTCTTCAGCACGGTGAACTCGTGCACGAGACTGGCCTTCTGCATTTCGATCTTCGCCGGCAGGCACGCCGCTAGCGCCGCTGCCGCCAGCACGCCGATGACGGTGACAGCCCAGAAGGTGGCGCGCCAGCCGACTGCCTGACCGAGCGCGGTGCCAAGCGGCACGCCGAGCACATTGGCAAGCGTGAGGCCGGTAAACATCAGGGCGATCGCCTGTGCGCGGCGGTTCGGCGCAACGAGACCTGCAGCCACCACCGAGCCGATGCCGAAGAACGCGCCGTGGCAAAACGCCGTGACGATGCGTGCCACCATCAGCACGCCATAGTTGGGAGCGACTGCACAGAGCAGATTGCCGACGATAAACACGCCGATCAGGCTCATCAGCGCCTTCTTGCGCGGCATGTTGGCGACCGCGATGGCGACGATCGGCGCGCCGATCGTGACGCCCAGCGCGTAAGCCGATACCAGCATGCCGGCCGCGGGAATCGAGACGGCCAGGTCGCGCGCCACATCGGGCAGCAAGCCCATGATGACGAATTCACTGGTACCGATTCCAAACGCAGCTACAGCAAGGGCAAGGAGAGGCAAAGGCATGATGGGGGATCGGGGCGAAGTCCGCGCGATGCGCACGTAGCCGGCGCGCGTTTCGGAACGAGAGCGCGGGCGCCGACAGAGCAAGCAGGTAAGGGATTGTACCTAAGCCAAAACAGCGTTGCTGCGGACTGCTCAGGGTGTTGTTTTTCGCTCAATAAACCGCAGCGCGCCCGCCACGCCTTCGGCGAAGACCGCCTCATAACCGCCCGCGCCCTCGCGGCGCAATGCTTCCGGCAGATCGTCGAGCGGGCTGTTTTCGAGCGCGGAACGGCGGTCTGCCAGCAAGGCGGCTTGCGGAAACCTGGCGAGCTCGGTGGCGAGCTGCTCGGCTGCCGCCCGCGCGGTACCCCGCAGCACGACCCGGTTGGCGAGGCCGAACGCGAGGGCCTCCTGCGCGTCGAGCGCGCGCCCGGTCAGGATCAGGTCCAGCGCGCGGGACAGGCCGATCAGCCGCGGCAACCGGATGGTGCCGCCGTCGATCAGCGGAATGCCCACTCGCCGGCAGAAGACGCCGAGGACCGCATCCTCCTCCACCACTCGCAGGTCGCACATTGCGGCCAGCTCGAGACCGCCCGCCACGGCGAAGCCGGCAATCGAGGCGATCACCGGCTTCGTGAACGGCATGCGGGTCGGACCCATTGGACCGGGGCCGCTGCCATCGGCGTGCAGTTCGTTGCGGCGAGCCTCGTCGGCGAGCGCGGTGAGATCGGCGCCCGCGCAGAAGGTGCCGCCCGCGCCGAACAGCACCGCCGCGCGCCAGCGAGGCTCGGCTTCGAAGCGCCGGAACGCGGCGGACAGTGCCTCGGCAGTCGGCCGGTCGACCGCGTTGCGGTGCGCCGGCCGTTCGAGCACGATCGTCGCCACGGTTTCGCTTGCTTCAATTCTCACGTGGTCGCCAAAATGTTCGCATGTCATCGCCGTCTCCGAGGCGGTCTAAAGCCGCCAGGTATTTTGTAGGCATACTATGCGCGCTGATTAATGCCGGGCGCTGTCACGTATACTTCACGAGGGAACCGTAGCGTTGGCGCTTTTTTAGCATGCCGGCGTCTAACACCGGCATATCGAGTCTGCACTTGTCCCTGTCCATGTCATCACCCACGCTGACTCTAGAATCGCCTTTGGCGGAGCCCATCTGGATCGTGCCCTTGCACGAGCATCCGTGGTACGACCACGTCCGCCTGAAGCGCGTTTTCGTTGCCGACGGCACCCGTCATCAGGTCGTGCTGGTTGACGCCCGCAAGCTGCTCGACTGCGCGAATCGCGACAGCACCGACTATGTCCTGAAACCCGTCAATGAGTGGCACACGGGCAAGGTGCGCGGCATTCGCGAGTTTCTCGATCCGGCCAATCCGCGCATCCCGCAGATGCCATATGTGACGGTCTCGAAGCGTCGCGCGCCGGGCCTGATGGGTTGGCTGGGATTTGAGCGCGAGGGCGTGGTGGCGTTCCGCAACGGCCAGCATCGCGCACGCTATCTGGCCGATGCCGGAGCGCGCTGGTTTCCTGTCGAAGTTCACGAGCGCGAAGTGGCATTGCTGCGCGAAGTGTGCGGCGCCGTCGACGACGCGCGGACCGCAATTCGCCAGACGATGGGCGGCGGGGCGCCGTAGCCGCTTCCTGGTAGGTTCCGGGTCCGCTTCCTGACCGCTTTTTGCCAGACCTCTAGCCGCGCGCCGACACCACGTGGCGCGGCGTGCCGCCGTGCCACGCAGCCACATTGCCGAGCGTGGTCTGGGCGATTTCGTTCATCGCCTCGCGGGTGAAGAACGCCTGATGAGCGGTGACGATCACGTTCGGGAACATCAGGAGACGCGCGAGCACGTCGTCCTGCAGCGGCAGGTTCGAATGGTCTTCGAAGAACAGGCCGCCTTCTTCTTCGTAGACGTCGAGCCCCAGGTTGCCGAGCCGGCCGCTCTTGAGCGCGCCGATCAGCGCATTGCTTTCGACCAGACCGCCGCGGCCCGTATTGATCAACATCGAGCCGCGCTTCATTTTCGCAAGCGCGCGCTCGTCGATCAGATGGTAGGTGTCCGGCACCAGCGGGCAATGCAGGCTGACGACGTCGCTTTCGGCGAGCAGCGTATCGAGCGGCACGTAGCGCGCGCCGAGCGCCAGCAAATCGTCTGCCGGGGTGCCGGGGTCGTAGGCGAGAATCTGCATGCCGAAGCCCGCCATGATGCGGCCAAATACACGGCCGATCATGCCGGTGCCGATCACGCCCACCGTCCTGCCGTGCAGATCGAAGCCGAGCAATCCATTGAGCGAGAAGTCGCCTTCGCGCGTGCGCGCGGCCGCCCGCGGCAAGCGCCGGTTCAGCGCGAGGATCAGCCCCACCGCATGTTCAGCCACCGCGTGCGGCGAATACGCCGGCACGCGCACCACCGGCAGACCCAGCCGCTGCGCCGCCGCCAGATCGACGTGATTGAAGCCGGCCGAACGCAGCGCGATCAGGCGCGTGCCGCCCGCGTGCAGCCGCTCGAGAACCGCAGCGTCCGCGCAGTCGTTGACGAACGGGCAGACTACCTCGAAACCCTCCGCCAGCACCGCGGTTTCGAAGTCGAGGTGCGATTCCTGAAAGTGCAGGTCGTAGCGGTACGCGCTGTTCGCTTCTTTAAACGTCTCACTGTCGTACTGACGGCTACTGAACAGGATCATGCGCATGAGGTGCTCCACGGACGGGAAGCCGATAGTTTAAACGTCCCGTGGCGCATGCAGGCTGGTGCTCATCGCTCCGGCCACCGGTGGTGGCGTTTGTGCCGCCGCCGGCATGGGCGCGTCGTCCACGTCCGACACCGTCCGGCCGAAATGCTCGAGCGTGTGGTCGACGAACGTGCGCGTTTTGGCCGGCAGGAACTGCCGGTTCGGATAGACGATTGACACCTTGACGTCCGGGTCGTCTACCCTGTGATCCCCCATGACGCGTGTCAAGGTTCCGGCCGCCAGGTCGTCGGCCACCATTTGCCATGGCAGGATCGCGATGCTCATGCCGGCCAGCACGCCAAGCCGTACCATCATTGCGCTATTGACGGAGTAGACCGGCTGCAGCGCGATCTCTTCGGTGCGCTGGCCCGGCCCGGTGAAATGCCAGCTGGCGGGCTGTTCCGCCAGCAGCCCGATGAAAGCGTGCAGTGCAAGTTGTCCGGGTGCATACGGCACACCTTGCTCGGCAAGATAGGCCGGCGCTGCGCAGACCACCAGCGAATGCCTGCCGATTGGCCGCTCAATCAGATCCTGGCTGGGTGCGATGAAGCCGGTGACAATGCCGACGTCGTAACCATCCTCGATCAGGTCCACCCGCCGGTCGGTCAGCGTGAGCCGTACCTTGACCTTCGGATAATGCCTGCGGAATCCGTCAAGTAACGGTGTCAGCGAGAGCAGGGAGAGTGCACCGGAGGCGACGAGCCGCAGCGTGCCGCCCGGCTCGGACTGAGTGTCGGCGAGGGCGTTCTCGAGACGATCGAGCTCTTCGAGCAGCCCGCGGCAGCCTTCCAGGTAGCGTCTGCCGGCCTCCGTCAGGGCGAGATTGCGAGTGGTGCGATTAATCAGCCGCGTTTTTAGATGGGCCTCAAGCGTGGCAATGGAGCGCGTAACGAGCGCATTCGATACAGCGAGTTGTTGGGCGGCGCGCCGGAAACTTTCGGTTTCGGCGACTCGGACGAAAACTCGCATTGCGTGAATCTGGTTCATTGGAATATGCCTCATATGCTTGGGAGAAAGCCGCGCGGAGAAATCTTTCAGCGGCATAGCGACCAACTCAGGAATCGTCCGGACCAGGGGTGCTACGACTTCTGTGTCAAATAATATTGACTATTACACGGAATTACAATATTTATTGATCTCGATTGTTGAATTATTCCGGTTCAAGGGAATCTCTCAAGTTGTCTAGGTTGTCTGTAACACTATGCCTTTTTGCGGTATCGGCATGATTAGTCAAACGATTTGCAGGTCATGGTCTGAACGACTATTTTCTGGTTGTCGGGCAACTTCATAAGGAGTTGATTTTGCATGCAATATGACAAAAATTGCAGGAGTGCGCCGCACTGCGGCATTAGACGCGTGACTCGGCTCTCGTGGTCCAGATATATTGAATTCTTAATTGAATGGCGCGCATCATAATCCGTTGGCGTGTGGCTTGTCTCGTCCGGTGAGATTGCCGAGATTAGGTATTTTTTGAAATTTCAAGGCGATTTTTTCTCACGATTGTTATAAATCGACGGTAAAGAAGAAACCAGAACATGATCGGTGAATTGCTCAGGGCGCAACCGGAAATCGCACTTTTTGCGAGCCTTGCTTTCGGATATTTCATTGGCTCATTCAAGATCGGACCGATCCAGCTTGGTGGCGTCTGCGGCACCTTGATCGTGGCACTGCTATTAGGACAAACCGGTGCCCGGCTTGCTCCGGACCTGAAAAACATTGCCTTCGCCCTGTTTATTTTTGCCCTGGGTTTTACCGGCGGCCCGCAGTTTTTCGCCAATATCGGACGGGGCTGGCGTTATGGCTTGCTGTCGGTCGTAGAAATCGTTTCGGTGCTGCTGCTGGTGATGATCGCGGTGCTCGCGCTGCGTCTGGATGCCGGTACGGCGGCCGGCCTGCTGGCGGGCGCGGCAACGGAGTCGGCGGTGATCGGCACGGCGTCGGAAGCAATCGCCAGGCTG
>Ga0116109_1000161_pt1 | contig 15588 bp, 18 predicted proteins | sample June2015DPH_8_10_2_FD_89718 | JGI IMG/M metagenome (GOLD analysis project Ga0116109, IMG submission 89718) | Peatland microbial communities from SPRUCE experiment site at the Marcell Experimental Forest, Minnesota, USA - June2015DPH_8_10 | ecosystem: Environmental > Terrestrial > Soil > Wetlands... | reverse complement strand
GTATCCGTCAGCGGAACCCGTCGGCGTAGTTCTCCGCGGCTAGATGTCGACGATTTTTCGCAGTAAGGCGTAGGAAACACGCCAGTGACCGTCGGTGTCATTGACGGCAATCGAGGCCGTCTTCGCATTCAGCCGAACGATGATGCCGACGCGTTCGCTCAGGTGCTTGTCGGTGAAGCCGACTGTGTCGCCGATGAAGAACTCTTCGCGCTGTGTTCTCGACGGCGGTGCCGGTTCGACGTGAGGCTGACCAGTTGAAGTTTGCGGGATGACCGCCGCATAGAGCACGCCCCAGCGGCGTCGGGTTGTGCTGTCCTGAATCACCGCCTGTGTCTGCCGAAGTTCAACGATCGTGCCTTGTGCCGGCGGCCCGAGAGGGTTGTCACCGATGTAGTTGACGGACATCCCCAGATGCAGGCGTTGACGTATTTCGAGAATACGTCTCGGGTCATCAAGCATCTTGCCGATAGCAAGATAGAGACGATACAACTCGGCGCTAGGCGCCTGTCGAAGGGAATCGAGAATGTCCATGGTGTAGAGGTGTTCTAACGGGCGAGCGGCAAGAGCTCGTGCACGCGATTGACGGGATACGACGGCAATTGCTCGGGCGTCCGTTCGAGCCACGCGTAGGGCTCTATACCGTTGAGGCGAGCCGTCCCGATGAGTGAATACATCGTTGCTGCTGCACGGGCGCCTCGTGGTGAACCTGCAAACATCCAGTTCGACCGTCCCAGGGCAATCGGCCTGATCTGCCGTTCAAGCGCATTGTTGTCTGGCAACAGGACACCGTTCCCGGTATATCGGATGAGCGCGTCCCAATGTCGCAACGCATAACCGAAGGCCTTGGCGAGCGGCGCTTGCGGGAGCAAACCGATGACGTTTGCGTCTAACCATTGGCGAAACTGCGCAAGCACGGGCAACGCCTTTGCCTGCCGGGCCGCAAGCTTGATGTCTGGCGTTTGATCTTTAACCCGAGACTCAATTGCATACAGCCGGGCGATCCACTGCAGGGCTTGCGCTGCGAGCCCTGGGCCTTTCTGAGCCTTGGCAATCTCGAAGAACCGTCGGCGGCAATGGGCCCAGCATCCGACCTCGATGATATCGCCTCGCTCGTAAAGCGCAGCATGGCCGCTATACGCGTCGGCTTGCAGATAGCCTTGGTATTTATTCAGGTACAGCAGCGGATGTGCGCCCGCTCGCGACTCAGCGAACTCGAACACGACCGCCGGCGAGTGGTCGACCCAGACACCATTCTCCTTACGCTGTCCCGCGCCAAGGTAGCCCCATAATCGCGCTGTACGCGTTGACGGGCGGCCTCGCTCGAGCAAAGGCAGTGTCGTGTCGTCTACGTGCATTCGCGGCGCCTTCAACTGGTGGGTGCGCAACCCGGGCAGCAGTACCGATAGTAGCTCGGCCGATGCCAGCTTCCATTCGCACAGCGTGGCGCGTGGCAAGTACACGCCACGGCGCGCGTAGCGCATTTCCTGGCGATTCAACGGCAGATGATCGACATAGGTGTTGACCAGCACATTGGCGAGCAGGCTCGCGCTGGCATTGCTCTTCGGTAGCGGCGAAGGCTGTGCGCTTGCAGTCACGATGGTCGACTCGCCATCCTTCTTCGCCACGTATTTGAAACGGATGTGCTCAATGACGGTGAGCCTGGACGGCTCGTAATGCAGTGTCTCGCTGTGTTCTTCGCCGATGCGTTCGAGCGTATCGAACGTCATCTTCTGTTCATCGCTGAGATCGTATTCGATGCATGTGCGGGGCAGCTCCTTCGGCAAAGCAGGACGCCCTTTGCGAGTGTGGCCCGCCACAGGTACTGCGTCGGGCACGGGCGGCACCGGGATATCCGTGGCAGCATCAAACAGTTCGGCCTGGCCGGCCAGGCGCTCGGAACTCACGCCGAAGCGCGCCCGGTTCAGCTGTGCAATCTGATGCTGGAGGATTTCCAGCTGCTCCCACAACACCCGTGCAAGCCGGTTCTGTTCCAGCGCGAATGCTTGCAGCGCATCGGGCTCGACGGGAAGATCCGCGACAGTGACGGCGGTGGGTGGCATGTGCATCATGATGCCCAACTCGAGCCACGTTTACAAGCTCAGTCTGTGCTGGAACATGTCATGCCACGCGCGTCACCGCCACGGTGTGGTGCGGCTCTCGCGCCGGGATCTCGATGCCTTCGAGCCATGCGTTGAGCTCCGCAAGCGTGAAGCCACGCTGAGCGAGTAATGAGGGTGACGGGAAACGGCCTCTTTCGAGACGCTTATACCAAAGCGCGAAGCCGGTCCGGTCCCAATAAAGAATCTTCACTTTGGAGCGATCGCGCGCCACGAAGACAAACAGATTGCCCGATGCAGGCTTCTGCGCAAGTAACGGCTCGACGAGATAAGACAGCCCATCGATCGCCTTGCGCATGTCGACCGGGTCGCGACAGATGTAAGCGCGAACGTCCGAGGCAATCAGCACCGGCCACCTCCGAGCTGCCCGAGCACAAATCGCACGATGCGCTCGGCGTGAACGCCGCTCAGTTCAATGCGAACGCCCGCGAGCGAGAGTGTCACCCGATCACGTGACGCCGGTGCGTCAGCCGCTGGCGGTGCGACGGCCGGCACGTGGGGCACCAACTCGCCATCCAGATTCGAAGCGATGAACGCCGCATCCGCAGTAACCGCGAGCAGCGGCTTATTCTCTTTGACGGAACTTGAAAGCTTCTTACGCCACAGGCTGAAGGTACTTACCGCGAGACCCTGTTCCCGGCAAAACCGCCGAGCGCCAATACCACTCGCTTTCCAGGCGGTGACCATCTCGCCCCAGAACGCTTCCCCTTGCCGTGGGCGACGTTTGCCCATCGCCGTTGCAGCCTTGATGTTCTCGTCTTCCATCGCATTGCCCTCGTTCTCACGAAAGCACCACCTTCACATCCGGAATGCCGACATTCAAGACGGGATCCGCTGACGCTTACGTTGAGCGGCATCCGTGTTTGCAAGTTTTTAGATTTCGCGTCGAAAAGCACTCTCATGAAGTAGTGACGAGTATGGAGGCGCGGGGGGCAATGAGCTTTTCGTACGGGACGAGAGTGGAATGCTTTAGTCATGCGTCGCTCCTTGCTTACAGGCGAGCATAAATGGATGTAATCGGATAGGGATTCGGTGATGAGCACATCAACGATGTGCTGTCTGCCTGGCTCGTTTCCAATAATGTGGCCATGAACATATTCGATCCGTTTAGCTGTTTAGCCGTTTAGAAAGAATGGCGGACATACCGACTATTTCAACCGATTTGGGAAGACGACCGCGACGGAACCCTCGAAAGTACGCAATCGTTGAACTTGGTTGTGGCCGTCCGTTAGGTTTGCCAGTTCGTCCGAAGGGTGGTCTTGGCCGTAGCCCTCGACGACGCACGCGTCCCATTGCTCGCTCACCTGATCAGGACTGTTTCACTTTCCGGCATACAGCGTTGCGGCGTATGCGAGGGGCCGATTGCGCCCCAGTGAAACCCCCGCCCGGGCGCCTTCCCACGATTGTTGCTCTCCGAGGAAAAGTAAATTCAAGTTATCGACACAAAAATCCAATAGTAGGGGTATACACTCGGTTCTAACGATGCTGCAACGCGAAGTTCTGGTTCCTTCCGCAGCCTCTTTCGAAAGCCGAAACTCTCTCTATTGGAGCTACATCATGAACACCAAACTCATCGCCGCTGTCCTGATCGCGGCTTCGGCCGCCATCGCCGCCCCTGCTTTCGCGGGGAGCGGGAGCGGCGGCGGCGGCACCGGCCCCGCAGGCCCGGTTGGGTACGACTGGAGCGCTACGCCACAAGGTCAGCAGGTACAAAAAGCCTGGGCTGCACGGGCTGAACGTCAAGCTGCTGCCCGCAATGCGAACACGGGTTACGGCGGCAGCGACAGCACGGGGTCGCAATCGGGCACAGCGTCGCCCGTCGGCGAAGTTCACTGATCGCGAGTGGGTACCCGCCTTGTTCGTGCTGGCCAAATCCGGCTGCTGCGTGTGACCGCTTCGGAAAGTCCTGACTGACTTCCATGGGTCGCGCGCCGCCGATCGCAGCCTGACGACGTCCAAGCTGCGGATGCCCATTGCATGAGGCAGTACCGGGCCATTTACGGCCATTCAGCGCAGCTGTCAGGCGGACATTCGAATGTCCGCTCGACCTAGCTAACTGAGCTTCCGAGGGGATCGCCGCCTCGAGCAAACGGTTAGGCGTCGCTGGGAATCGGTGCCTCGAGAAGGCAGCCAAACTCGCGGGCAAAGTCGACAGAGACGCGCGCATGGACTGCGCCCTGCTTGTCAAAGAAGCGCTGCGTCCCTCGAAGAGTGAACACACCTTCATGCCAGACGTTTGGGTGGATATAGAGACCCTGCTGTCCATCGAAGCGAAAGCACACGAACTTCTCCGGCGCAATGTCGTCCCCGGGCAATGCCAGTGGTATGTAGAACGGACGGCGGTCGAGAGGAAAGAACAGTTGCCCGCCGTCTGGGTGGTAGTTCGCGTGCCAAAGCAACATGCGTTTCGGGACATTGGCGTTGTCGTCGCGGGCTGCTTCAGGCTCCCTGGCGTACGCAAGGATGTAGTTACCGCCCACGGCCTCGTTTCGACCGTAGAGAATATCCCCGCGCCATTCGCTGACAAATGTCCCTTCGGTTGTGCCGGCCTCATCACCGGTTCCAGGATCGATGGGCCTTGTCCCCACCGCCGGCCATTGCACAATCTCGATCGAGCACTCGCTCGGGTCGGTCACAAGCCTGCCAAATCCATCAAGCGTTGTAGCGGTCGCGTCGACCACGGGCATCGACACGCGTCGGAGGCCAGGAGGAAGGGCGGGGTTGAGGTAATCTATCTTTTGGGACATCGGCGCAGTTTACACGAGTCGCGATCTGACCGCAGGTGCTCGAACAAGGCGTTTAGCCGGCCTTCGCACACGAAAACGGCAACTGCGGCAACGGTCGCCTACGGAGGTTGACTTTCGGACCGGGCTCAGTCATGAAGAGACGTTGGTGTCATTCGACAAGCCGTAACAGTAACCGGGAGCACAAATTGCCAGGCATAGAGCTGTTACACAACGATGACGAAGTACTGGATCCTGCTGATTCAACGCTCCGTGTGAGGGGCTCGCTGATCGTCGGCGGCCGTCGCTGCGGGTCGTGGGAAGAACATGTTGATGGGCACTACGTAGCGAGGATCGATGGCGAGACAATCAGCGCACCTGGTCGCGGCGAACTCGTCAAATTGATCGAGGACCACATGAGCGGGGATGGCAACCCTGTTTGTTGATGGATAGCGCTGCGATCTTGGCGGTGAAAGACGGCCCATTGGGTCAACCATGTCGATTTTGTGCGGGATATCGGGGAGAGCGGCTTCTTCCCTCGGTGTCGTCCGGGCTGAATGAACGGGGGCTTTGCAGAAAGCTGAATGGCGCTTCAGGGTTGCGGACTGCCGATCGAGGAGGCGCGACCTGGATGCGAGGTATGCGGGCGTATGAGGTGGGGTGGGGCCATTTCCGGACTTTCGATATCATGGCAGCGATCGTCGACACCCATTAGCGGGCCCAGCATCCATCGACGGTTAGAATATGGTCATCCCTGTCTAAGGACCAGTTCTCGAATGACGACTAAACAGAGATTTGCCGCTGCACTGCTTTGCGCGCTTGCCTGGATCATTATCGACCAACTGACGAAGGCATTATTCAAGCAAATATTAACGCCCGGCGAGGTAGTGTCACTTTTCGCTGGAAGCCTTCTGGTTCTTCCCGCCTACAACCACGGCGCCTTCCTCAGCCTCGGGGCTGAAATGTCCGATGCGACGCGCAATATCATTTTCATATACGGTGTTCTGGCGATTCTGGCCGGCCTGCTCGGATGGCTGTTGCGGTCGTCCAGGCTGGGCAGCGTCGAAGTCATTGCGATAGCGTGCATTCTCGGTGGCGGACTTAGCAATTTGCTCGATCGCTGCGTCTACGATGGCCGGGTTTTCGATTTCTTGAACATCGGAATCGGGCACTTCAGAACGGGCGTATTCAACGTTGCGGACGTTGGAATCATGCTCGGTGTAGCGCTACTTCTCCTGAGTAGTGTGAATCGCAGACCCACCTTGCCGGGGTCCGCGACAGCCTGAGGAACTAAGGCCTGGTCAGTGTGCCGGATGCCCTTGGAATGACGCGGGCTGGCCGTTCTGATTCGTGGGCCTACTATCCCAATGATTGCGTCAAGATCGCCGGCGAGGCGACTCGCAATACCCCGAACGGCGACCCGCTTCGCCGCTGACAGTCGCTGAAATGACAAGCAACCGATGAGCTCGGGTCCGGTAAATTCACGGAGAGCTGCCCGCACTGGCACTTGGCATCCATCGTAGACTCCCTTGTTTCACCGCAAATAACGCTGGACACAAAGTCAACGATGGGTCGGGTAGCGCCGACCAGCGTGGGACACCGATCGGCCAGGAAGGGACAGTCGCCGCTGAATGCCAAGTCGTTTTCAATTTCGACGCCGCGGGCAGCAAGTAGAATGTGGCCGATTGCCCCGATGTGCTTTCGCGCGCTTCCCTGGTTGAAAAACAATGGCTCATGTGATCCGCATTGTCCGATGGGAGGAGTTAAGCCCCTCCCAGAAAATCGACGTTGAGAATTTGAAGATTTCCGATCAACAGATTGAATATGCTGGGCCGACTCGCCGCACAGTCGAGGCTTGCATATCCGATCTGACTGGCGACATCCAGGGCGCGGCTATCTTCGACGGGGAAGTAATTGTAGGCTTTCTCGTTCTGAAGAGGCGAAGCGCCGCCCCCAGTTGGGCTTCAACGGGAGCCGCCGTCATTTCGGCCCTACGTGTCGACTTACGCGTCCAAGGTTTGGGAATCGGAACGGCAGCGCTCCAGCGTCTGCCGGAATGGCTTTTGACCCACTGGGCCGACACCGCGTCCATTATGCTTTCCGTCGACGAAGAGAATGAGACCGGCCGCCGTTCGTATGCAAAGGCCGGCTGGCTGGATTTGGGAACCCGGGACACGGGAAGAATCGGATGGGTTCGGTATATGAAGCGCGACGTCCAGAAGGATTCATGAATCAACTTGACGAGAAAGTCATCAAAACAGGGCAGTTGATCCTGTACCCGCTAAAGGCAGAACACGCCGAGCGCATGTTTGCCGGATTGAGCGATTTGCGTAGCTACGATTTCACACCTGATGTGCCATATAACGACGTAGCAGCGCTGACCGAACGCTATCGGCGTTTAGAGCACCGTCGATCGCCTGATGGTCGGGAGGTGTGGCTTAACTGGGTGATCGGTTCGGTCGCTGTGCAGGAATTGCTCGGTTATGTGCAATTCACAGTGAAACTTGGTGAGCAGCGAGCGCTGGTCGCTTACTTCGTGTTCCCAGCGCATCGCAAGATGGGAGTCGCAACCGAAGCCATCCGCGCGTCACTGTCAGAAGTCATAACTTCCTTCCGCCTGGCGCGCGTGGACGCGGAGATCGACACCCGGAACGCTGCTTCTATCGCTGTGGTCGAGAGGCTGGGCTTCGTGCGGACCCGGTTAGTGCCCCACGCGGATGAATTCAAGGGGGCAATCAGCGATGAGTACCATTACTCGTACATCGTCACGGGCGAAGGGTCTATGGATTACCAGTTCAAATCCCGGTAGCAGCCCCCGTCGCAGGCAGAGACCGGCTAATTCCGGACCTTGATTCGCCTCAGCCAGATCGGCGACAATCCAGGCCGCGCATACGCTTATCAGATGGATTGTCATGAGTGTCGTTCAGATACACCGCGTGATCCGCGCCGACGCCGCTGAGTTGATCGCCGCGAACTTAGCAAGTCAGGACTACCACCTGCCGTGGGTCACATCCTTTACCGATCAGGCGGGATTCGATCATTGGTTCGCACGCGGCCTCACCGGACCGAACGTCGGTCTCGTTGCGCGGGAAATAGCATCGAATAGAGTTGTCGGCGTCGTAAACATTAACGAGATCGTCGCAGGCGCTTTTCAGAGCGCATACCTCGGGTACTACGGGATGTTGAACTTCGCCGGGACCGGGCTGATGACGGAGGCACTACGGGCGGCTGTCGGCTATGCGTTCAACGAGCTTGGATTGCATCGGCTGGAGGCAAACATTCAACCTGGGAATACAGCATCGATTGCACTTGTGCGTCGGTTGGGTTTTAGACAGGAAGGCTTCTCGCCACGCTATCTCCGCATAAATGGTGAATGGCGAGACCACGAACGATGGGCACTGCTCTCTGACATGGTCGACTAGGCCGAGCGTCTGCTTTGCGTCGAGCCGAAGGACTGTAGTGGGTCGCGTGGCTCCTATCGCAGACAGCCAGTCGACTGGAAGAAGCCGACGTTGAGCTAGTATTTGAAAATCAGGGTGATCTCGCGAAGGACGGTCAACGAAGATGAACGAATCTATTGTGCCAACAGATGCAGAGCATCCAGTACAAAAGCAACTGGACGCGTATAACGCGCGTGATATCGATGCGTTTATGGAGTGGTGGTCCGACGACTGCGAATATTACGAATTTCCCGCTCGGCTGCTAGCCAGCGGAGCCGCGCAGATACGCGAGCGTCACGTCACCCGATTCAAAGAGGCTAACCTGTTCGGCAAGCTGATCAGGCGCAGTGTGGTCGATAACCTGGTAGTCGATCAGGAGGTAGTCACGCGTACTTTTGCCGACGGCATCGGCGAAGTCGACGTGCTTGCGATCTATCAAATAGAGAATGGAAAGATCGCGACAGCGTGGTTCAAAATGGGCTCGCCGAGGCTCACCCCGAATGCCGACTAGGGGCGCGGTATCAAGCGCCTCGAGCGTCCCTTCAGCGTCGCCGACAACAACTTGTCGTCGGACCGACTGCGGCCGTTGTTGATTGAGGTGGTGAACACGCTAGAGAGATTAATATGCGATCTCCTCGACCGCAAGGAATTCACCTTGAATTTAGCAAAGCGCGTTATGTACGGTTTCGCCGGAGTGGTTTTCCTGGGCTTCCTGGCAATACTAGCGCTGCAACACAATGGGTCGATTGAGACAGAGACCTTGATTGACAGTTCGCCTCAGACAGTGTGGACGGTCCTCACGGCGACCGACGATTACCCGTTGTGGAATCCGGAGATTTCAAGACTGCGCGGACAGCTTCGCGAGGGCAACGTCATCGAGTTTGTTGAGGGGACGGGGCCGGACGCAATGGTCTTTCATCCCAAGATACTTGTGGTGCAGGCTGTTCGAGAATTGCGATGGAAAGGGTACGTATGGCTTCCCGGTATTTTTGACGGCGAGCACCGCTTCATTCTCGAAGCCGTGGGCAATAAAACGCGCTTTATCCAAGGTGAAACGTTCACCGGCATTCTTGCTGGAACCCTGACTCAGAGTGTCCTAAGGGACACGATTGATAGCATGCATGCGATGAATGACGCGTTGAAAAAGCGAGCCGAGCTACCGTCTGGTCAACCACCGAAATAGTCGGTGCATCACTTGGGTAACTGACTCCCGGCGGTTGGCTCCGTTTATGCCAGCGAACATCAAGATTCTTAGGGCACGCGCTCTCTATGATAGTCAGGCTGTCGCCAAAGTTCTGCGTGCTGCAGTGGGTTTAAATGTCCGGCATCAGTCACCACGCCTGTCTCGTCGGGGCTGTGATATGCGCCCCATGCGTTTAACCGCGCAGCAGGGAAGAGCCCTTCAATTGAGCCACAGGGATTGGCGACATGCTAATGGTTCGCGCCGTCAGCGATTTCCTATCACGGGCGGAGATAACGCCAGGCAATGAACCAGTTGCGTTCTCAATTTCGGAAACGAAATATTTTGTAATGTGACACCTGGAGAATCTGTCACAGACTCCCGCCTTTCGAATCGGTATGGTGATAAATTTTAAATTGCACAATAAATAGGCATGGAGGGCGCCTTTCTTCGACGTGGCTCGCGTCCTGGCCAGCTAAAACAATTTCCGGCATATAAACCTAGGCTTAGGGCCAAGAAAAATGAAATGCATCAATCGACTAGGCATTGCTATCGCGGTTGTTTTGTCAGCTCTACTGATAGGGTGTGGCGGGGGAAGTGGAAATAACAGCTCGTCTTCGACTGCTAACCAGGGTGCCCTGAGCACAGACCAGAAGACGTTCGAACAGTTTGCGCTAGCGCCGAATGCTTCATACAGCATCGAATGGTCATTGCCGCTTTCAGGTACGCCAGCGAATGGCATTAACTATCTGATTGAATCTCATGCGTCGATTGCCGAGTCGCCGTCGACCGGTGGCACGCAACAACTGAATGGCTCCTCGCCGACGTCGCTTGCCAATTCGCTGAGTGTTCCGGCCACCTTTGCCGTTGCGCGCTATTTGATCAACGGTGCAATCGTCGTAGGCTCCGGATCGTTGAACAATGCGAGTTACCAAGGCGCCGGTATCAAGGTCGACAGTCTTGCGGTCGATGGCGTGACAGTTGTAGATAGCCAACTGCGCAGCAATCTTTCGGTGGTCCCCTTGAGCGGAGCCGTCACTGCTGCTCCGGCTGATCTGGCGCAATGGTTCAATTCGCTTTACTACAATCCGTCGCTGCTTAGCGCGTCGTCCGTCTGGGGCACGGGTGCCGCATATCTGCAATACACGGCGACTGAGGTCGCTGATACCTATACGGTTGCCGATTACACCGGTTCCACAACGAGCAACACGCCAAATCCGGTCGCGAGCGGTACGACGATCGCAGCGTTGATGGCTGCAGGGGGCGTTTCCTCAAGCGTCGACGGCGCGACCTACACGTCGACGAATGGGAGCGTGTCGTCGATCAACGGCGTGACGACGTATGTCGCTTCGACGGTGCGCCCCAACTTGACGACGCCCACCTACCGGACCTATTACGAGCTCAACGGCAATGTTTATACCGGTGGCCTCGTTAAGGCGGGAACCGTATTGGGCGGCAATTCGTATCCTGTTGCGGCACCCGGGACATCCATCGGTTATACCGTCAATTACTCGCAGCAATATCAGATTCGTTTGAATGCCGCGGCTGTCGCCAGCGTGCGTGCAGCAGTGACGTTTTAAGGGGATTCCGGGGTGGCTCTCTCCCTGCCTCGAACGACGAACGTCCGTTTTCCCGAGAGTTGGCTGGCCGCTCCGGTCCGCGCGCTCTCGATTGCGACTTTGCGAGGTTCGGACGGCGCGTGCGGTTGGCATGAGTCAGTGACCGGCCATGGTGGCGCACAGGGGAGCAGCGCGCGGAGGGCGAGGCTCAATGACTGGACGCCATCCGCATCCTTCCGCGGCGCCCGGATGAATGCATCAGCGATGGCCGGACACCTCGTTTCAGTCGGTCTTGCTGATGGCGGGCTGCCCCGCGTCCGACGAGCCGTCCGCCACGCCGCCGACGAACTAAATCGTCGACACCGAACCGGTACAGCACAGAGCGCGACAGACCGGTGATTGCGGAACGGGTCTTGCTGAGACATCTGTCTATCCACCTTACACGGAGGCCTTACGCATGAACCCTTATATCGTTGTTCATATGATGTCCTCGCTCGACGGCCGCAGTCTGACAGACGGTTGGAATCTCGATTTCGCGGCGAATTTGTATGAAAACACGGCGGCGACGTTTGAAGCCGAGGGGTGGATCTGCGGACGCGTGACCATGCAAGAGATTTCGCACGGCACGGATTATCCGAAAGGTCTCGCAAAGGGTACGATGCCCCGCACCGATCATTTCGTCGAGCGCAAAGCGGATCAATACGCAATTTCAATCGATCCGCAGGGACGCGTAGCGTGGAAGAGCAATACGGCGCTTGAATCACACGTAATCGAGGTGCTGACCGAACAGGTTGCCGACGACTACCTCGCTTACCTGCAATCGATCGGCGTCTCTTACGTGTTCGGCGGCAAGTCAGACATCGATCTCGACAAGGTAGTGCAAACGCTCGCGCGCGAACTTGGTATCAAGAAGCTGATTGTGGAAGGCGGCTCGCATGTGAGCGGTGCATTCGTAAATGCGGGTCTCGTCGACGAAGTGAGCGTATTGGTTCTGCCGCTGGTGGATGGTCGTAGTGCGCACCCCTCATCGTTCGAGGTGGCGATGGACAAGTGGCAAGCGCCTGCGTATCTAAAGTTGAGGTCTGTTGAAAAAACGGAGCACGACGCGATCTGGCTGCGGTATACGACGGCCTAAAAGCGCGCGGCAGGCGCGCTGTATGGGCACTCGGCGTGGTTCGGCGGCAGAGAATTGCGGCATAAGCCGCGCCATTGCCGCTGCGCTAGCCGGTATCGAGCGAATAGCGCAGAATAGGGCCGTGAGCATCATCAAACGCGCGTGAGAGGACGTGGCGGCCGACTCCGGTCGTCAGGACCTGGGCATTAGCCAGAGGACCTTGCTGCAGAGAGACCAATGAAGAAAGGAAAGACAAAACTTACCCGCCATGATGCTGAGCGCCTTTTCGAGGGACTGCCCGGCGGGACCGTGAGAGTATCGAACCGGCCAGAGAACCCATTCGAAGCAGGCGCGTTCGACGTGGTCGAGCGCGTCGACGACGAAACCAAACTCTGGAAAGACAACCTCATTACTCTTCCGACGGCGATCGAGTTGCCTGATGGCTGCGAGTCGGTGTCTCACATGCGCGATGCGATGGCGAGGGCATGGCGCGTGAAGTGGGTGAGGGAAGGTAAAAACGAGGTTGTCACCGAGTTTCCTGAAGGATGGACAGCCGTTCGCCCGGAAAGCGGCCCCATAGAGTTGCGAGATCCGTCCGGCGTGGTCCGCGCCTTATACGGGTGGGCCGAGGATGCCGAACTGAGAATTCTGCCACGGTATCTGGTTGAGTCACAGGCGAACAGTTCAAGCGGATTAGGCAGCTTGCTTGTCCGTGACCGCGGGAGCGGTCAGATTCTTGAGAGGTCGTCGATCTGGTCTGCTCAAACGGGTACCAACCATCCAGATTGGACTAGGCTGTCGGCGTGGCTCAACGTACGCTATCCACAACATCGCGACCCGCTGCGGTACTGGGACGATTGCGAGGCAAACATCCAGAACTGAGCTACTTTTTGGGGGGCCGTGCTCGCGTCAAACTACTTAAGCGACCGTGCGAGCGAGCACATAAGGTCGCCTTTCGTTGCGTTCGCACGCGCGTTTTGGCGCGGCTTACTTCGAGCGGGTCCGCAATGCGTCCAGACGGGCGGCGCATTTTGCGTTCGAGCCACCGCGCTTGTAGGCCTGCACCGCTTTGGTCCTGTCCGGGACGACGTCGCCGAGGGCAGTTCTTTCCCAGTGCCCCTCCCAGTACAAGCCAAGGTTGTACGCGGCCGCGCGGTGTCCAAGGTCCAACGCCACGGCATACATGCCCTTGGCCATCTCGAGGTCGGTATCCATGCCGCGACCAAGCCGCGCACTGTCCCCGAGAGCTGCTGCTGCCATGCCGCGCAGCGGGTCACTCGCCATATCGTCTTTCAGCACATCTCCCAGAATGACGTGTCCGCCCTCGTAATCCGCAGGTCCACCTGTCGCGGTGACAAAAGACAACGCAAGCGCTACCCGGAGGGACGGATGACGGTCAGGGCCAACCCGTTCAATCAGCCGCCGGCCGAGGTAAGGCGCGCCGGAAAGCGGGCTTGTGAGCAGCCCATTCGCAATGGCCGCGATAGATTCAAGGGAAAGAAAACCAACCTTGTTTGCCGACACAACGTGCCGGAAGAACCGTTCCACGTCGAGTGCGGGGTCATCCTGGCGCAATTGTGCCCACTCGTGTTCAATCTGGCTAAACCAGCCGGCATCTACAGACATCAGATCTGGCGTCCTGTGGTGAGTGGTGAAGACGATGATACCTTACCGCTGCTGTTGCCTGACATCGTAAGCCGGCTGTGCCCGGTCTCGCCGCAGCCTGGGGCGCACGTGGTACTGATCTCTGAAGAATATCCGTCGCTTCCAGTACGCTTCAATCTCCTGGAAGTCCTCACCTTTAGAACACACAATCACTTCTTTACTCGTTTTTCATAGCGTCCAGGTTCCCGGCACAACTCCGTGCATGCACCCACGGGCAATGCAGCGAACTATCCGGCATCGGGCGTATGCGAGGTAAGCGCTGGCAGATCAATGCCGGTGCCACGAAGGCTACTTTCGGCGTCCCGCTGCATCTTGAACCGGAAATGGCAACTCTTGCTGAATAGCTAAGCGTTCGTGCGACTCGTTGCTGGCCACTGTCAGGGTGCTCACTCGAACGCCGATCAGACGGAGCCTTCGATCGAGGACGATGCGTTTGAGGCACTCGGTGGCCGCGTGACGTATCGACGCGGCATCAGCGGTTGAAACTGGAAGTGTCACGTCTCTCGTGACCGTTTTGAAATCCGCGAACTTGATCTTGATACCGACGGTGCGTCCGACATAGCCCTTGCGAGTCAAATCGTCAGCGACGCGTGTACACAATCCAGTGAATGCAACTGACAGAGCGGGGCGGTCCTGACGCGGATGCATGTCGCGTTCGAAGGTTGTCTCACGGCTCATTGACTTCGGTTCCGAACTTACCACGACGGGCCGCTCATCGAAGCCTTGCGCGACCTCCGCAAGCCACGCCGAATAGCTGCGCCCGAAGTGTTCCTGCAGCAGGCCGAGGTCCGTTTTCGCCAACTCCCCGACCGTCGAAATACCCAGCGCGGCGAGCCGCTCCGTCGCCTTTGGACCGATGCCGTTGACCTTCTTCACGGGCAGAGGCCAGACGCGTAGTGGCACGTCTTGAGGCGTCAGGATCGTCAGGCCGTCCGGCTTGTCGAGTTCCGAGCCGATTTTAGCGAGGAGTTTGTTGGGCGCGATGCAGATCGAGCACGTCAGCCCTGTGGCCTCGTTCACGGCACGCTTGATGCGCGCCGCGATATCGCACGGCTCGCCGGGAAAATCAGTCAGATCGATATAGATTTCGTCGATGCCACGGTCTTCGATCTGTTGCGTGAACGTGGCGACCGCTGATTTGAACAGTCGCGAATAGTGGCGATACGAATCGAAGTCGGTGGGTAGCAACACTGCGTCAGGCGCAAGCTGAGCCGCCTTCATCATCCCCATGGCAGAGAACACGCCGAGCGCCCTTGCTTCGTAGGTGGAGGTCGTGACGACACCCCGACCGGCGTAATCACGAAGCCGTGCGAATTTCCTGCTGCCATCGGGCAATAGCTCTGGCGCTGCGTTCCTGCCGCCGCCGATAACCACGGGCCGTCCGCGCAACTCCGGATAACGCAACAGTTCAACTGATGCATAAAACGCGTCCATGTCCAGGTGCGCGATTCGGCGGGTTTCAGAAATCATGGGTTGCTTACAGGAAGCTGGTGCGACTAACGGGACAGCCGAGTCTCAGTGCTTGAGCGGAAGAATTCCGCTCAGTTTGGCCAGTAAATGCTTCGGTCCGTTGCCCAGTGAAATCATATCGGGCCGAATTGCGGGTGGTCTCGCACTGCCGATGACACCGCAAGCATCGAGAGTCGCCAGCGCCATTATACCTGCTCATCCATGGTCCTTCCCCAATTACGGTGGGTCAGAATCGCATGTCCAACTGCCCGTACAGGAACAGGATAGCGTGCTTGAAGCGCTGCTTGTTGCGGTAGCCTCGCGCCTTCACCCGCATCGCG
>Ga0116109_1000160_pt1 | contig 15604 bp, 12 predicted proteins | sample June2015DPH_8_10_2_FD_89718 | JGI IMG/M metagenome (GOLD analysis project Ga0116109, IMG submission 89718) | Peatland microbial communities from SPRUCE experiment site at the Marcell Experimental Forest, Minnesota, USA - June2015DPH_8_10 | ecosystem: Environmental > Terrestrial > Soil > Wetlands... | reverse complement strand
GTCATGCGCCAGTCTCCGTGAGGGTTGAACAAACTTTTAAGGAGCCTGGCTTTTTTGAGTGGCGTCGTATATGAAATAAATCTGAAAGTGTACGGCGCGATGGCACACATCAAGCGAGCCACGTTGACCCGCGGAGGTTTCTTCCCGTCCACTCTGCGGGCATTCTATGGAGTACACACCATGAAAGTGGCCATCTATAACGAAGGCGAGCGTCCTGTGCGTATGATCGTGGACAAGGACACGATCGATGATTCGCAGATTGACGCGCGTGCGACCGTCGAATACGACACGCGGGGCGGCGTTATCGAGTTGCGTGAGCTGGAGATGAGCGCCGACGAAGCTGAAGCGTCGTAAGCCGTGAGCAAAAAATGGCCCGCTGGTGGGCGGCCCTTGGACGCTCATTCGCAATTCCGAAGGCCATGCGGACGCGGTTGTATTGTAGGCATGATTCGCCCTTACTCCACCCTCTCAATCCTGTAGAGGCACATGCCTTCATGCGCCGATGCTCACGCTCGCTGACGTGTACACCTTCCGGCCTCGTACTGGGGTGACAGAGGGGATGAAGCCACGCTGACACGGCCGCGCCAAGATGGACGTTGCCGCTTCATGCAGACCGCTTCGACGGCCTGCCCACAACCCTTGCGATCGCTGTCGAACACGATCCGCTGCGCGCCGACGCACGCGTGTTCGTAGAACGGATCCAGGCAGCGGACGGCCAGCCCCAGGCGTGGCCGGGAACGGGACTGATGCACGGCTGCTGGCGTGCGCCACCCGTGAAATATTTGCACGACACCATCTGCCGCTTCCTGCACCGGCTAGACCGCCTACTAGCGCGGGTTACGCCGCTGCTTTCAATTCGCTGACCAGACTGCACAGCGTCTCCACGGAAATCATCGCGGAGGCGTTCGACGGTGCAGGGCGTTCGGCGGGCTTGAACACTGCATCGCCGCGCCGGATCTTCCGGCGCGACACCGCGCACGTGCCGGACGTATGCGCGGAGCGGCGGCGCCAGCGCTGCTCGCCGTAGTGGCATCGTCCAGGCTCGACCCAGCGGATCACGAGCGTGGTGTCGGAACTTTCCAGAATCTCGATACGTACGCCATTGGCACCGTCAAGGGGCAAGGACTCTATGGTCTTCATCGTCGGCTCCGTATATGTGGTGAGCCGAATGTATTCCTGCGCGAGTCTGAGAGCCATTGTGCGCCGGTTGAAACACTGTTCTCCAAATAGCAACAATGGCACTTGACTTCAGCGGGGATACGAAAAGACGTGGGTTTGCGGGGGGCTCAGTGCGCGTTTTTCTTATAGAGCGGTTTTTTGCAACGCAGTGTTGTTGGCAGCGCGACGTGCGGCGACGTGCAATTGGCGGGGCGGAGGGCGCGCTGCGCTTCCTCCTTTAAGATGTCAGCATCGACGAGCCGAGCCGGAGCTAGTGTATCTGGTTTGCGATCTTGCGGTCGGCTCGTACACACATTTCACAGAGGTCACATGGCCACACCCCCGCCCGCAGCGTCGCCCCCACCTGAGCCGCCGAACCGTCAGAAAATGCAGCAGGCAGCGTCCGCCGTGCTGTACATCGGCCTGGTGCTGCTGGCCTTGTGGATCATCCGCGCTTTCCTGCCGGCCGTTGGTTGGGCCTGCGTGATCGCGATCGCGCTGTGGCCCGTGTTCCGCAAAATTGAAAGTCACAGCTGGTTCACCGGACGCACCACACTGGTTGCCGCCATCCTGACGCTGGCCATCGCGTTGCTCGTCGTGTTGCCGGTTGCAATCGGCATCGGCCAGGCAAGCCATGAAGCGCACGATTTGCTGGCGTGGTTCAAGAACGTGCAGGAAAACGGCATCGCCGTGCCGGACTTTGTCCAGCGCTTGCCGTTCGGCTCGCAGCAGGCAACGGCGTGGTGGCAGGCGAATCTCACCCAGCCGTTGCGCGAGTCACCCGCCATGAAGGGGTTGCACGGTCAAGCCGTCGTCACGTTCGGCCGGCATTTCGGCGAGCGCGCCGCCCGCATTCTGGTGGTGTTCGGATTTATGCTGGTCACGCTGTTCGTGATTTTTCAGGCGGGGCCGCGCCTTTCGGGTGCGTTGCTCAAAGGGGCGCAACGCGCCTTCGGCGGCAACGGCGCGCAGCTTCTCGAGCGGATGGCCGCCGCCGTGCGCGGCACTGTGGCAGGGCTCGTGGTCGTGGGGATCGGCGAGGGTGCGTTGCTCGCTGTCGCCTATGGCCTGGCCGGCGTGCCGCACACCGCCCTGCTCGGGTTCGTGACCGCCGTTGCCGCCATGCTGCCGTTCTGCGCACCCATTGTGTTCTGCGGCGCAGCCTTGTGGCTTTTCGTGCAGGGGATGGTGGGGTGGGCCATCGGCCTCGCCGTGTTCGGGTTCGTGGTCGTGTTCATCGCGGAACACTTCGTGCGGCCGGTGATCATCGGCAACTCGACCCGCTTGCCATTCCTGCTGGTGCTGTTCGGGATTCTGGGCGGCGCCGAGACCTTCGGGCTGCTTGGCCTCTTCATCGGCCCCGCACTGATGACGGTGCTGATGGTGCTGTGGAAAGACTGGGTGCGGTAGCGCTGACGCTTGCGCGTTGGCCGTTGCCGGACTAATGGTCCGGCGGTTGCTGCGTCGCCGGTTTGGCGCAGGCGAGGGTGTACTTCAAGGCGGCGGGTAGCAACGTGCTCCAGACGTCCCACGTGTGAGCGCCGTCGATGATGCGCAGGGCGGCCGGATTGCCCGCTAGCCGCAGATTCGTATAGAGCACGGATGCGTCGGCCTGAATCGTCAGGTCGTCGTCGCCGGCGCCGATGAAGATCGGCAGCCGGTACGGGCCGCTCATATAGCGATCCCATTGCGCGGGATAATTGAGCGCGTGCCACACGTGCAGATCGAACTGGTGGTCACCGAATACCCCGACCCGGCGCGCGGCCGAGGTCGGCGGCGGTTCGTTCGGATAGATCGCCGGACTCAGCAGCATGGCCCCACAGAATTGCTCCGGTTGCGTCATCGCATAGCGCAATGCGCCGAAGCCGCCCATCGAGACTCCACCGATTATCCGGCCGTTGCGCTGATTCGCCACCGCATACTGCGATTCGACCTCCGGCAGCAGGTCGCTGAAGAACGCCGTCTCCATTTTCTCCTTGCGATCCACATACCAGTCTGTGCCGCCTTGTGGCATCACGATGACGACGGGCGACATCTCCTTGCGTTCGATCAGCGCATCCGCTGTGGTCTGCAGATGGCCCTGCGAAATCCAGTCGTTGGCATTGCCGTTGTTGCCGTGCAAAAGGTACAGCACTGGATACCGCGGGCCGTTGATCCGATAGCCGGTGGGGAGGTAGACCGTGTAGGCCCAGTCGCGTTCGAGCGCGGCAGCATGAAAACTGCGGCTGACGACCGTGCTGGCGAGCGCGGACGTGCTGCCGGCGGCAGTTGAGGCTATCGCTGCAACGGCGGTGAGGGCGAGCGAAAGCAGCGGGGAACGTGACAGTCTGAACATGGCGGTGAAAGAGAGGCCGTGGCGGCTGGGCGCGGCTTTGATGCTAGCAGCCTCGCGATTCAACTTGGCGAGGTTGGATTGAGCGTTATCAGGCAGGGACGTCCGCGTTAGGCGGCCCTCCCGGCTTTAACTGGAGACGCCGCTCGTGGTCCTGGCGCGCCACGTCAGCATTCGCGCGAGCGGCTCGGACGCCCATGCGACCGCGATCAGTGCGCCGACCGCTACGGCATCCGCAATGAGCCCGAGCGGTATGTTGAGATATCCATCGGTGGCGGTGTACAGCAGCGAATCGACCACCAGCGAGATCACCGCGCCCGCCACGAAGCACAGCAACCCCTTGCGGCCGATCATGCCGAGCCACGGCAGCCATTGCGCGAGCTTCTTCGCCCAGCCGAGCCGGATAAGGTTGGCGACGAGCCACGCAATTGCCAGAAAATTGCTTGCACGCAGCCACGAGAGGTTCTGCTTGAAACTGCCGTCGAGCGGACTGCGCTCGATAAAAATTTTGTAGTACGCAGCAGTCACGACGATGCCGAACGCCAGCATGCCGACGAGCCATCCCGCCGGATGCGCGCTGATTTTCTGGTAAACCGGCTGGCAACGCACAAGGACGCCAAGCACAAACAGCAGTTGCCAGGCCAGCGGATTGAAGTCCCATTGTGTCTCTTCGACTGCGGGCAGATAGCCGCCTAACGAGCGGGCCGCCGCCCACAGCGCGAGACTGCCGGCCAGCAGCGACCATGGCCGGCGGCGCGCGAGCGGCAGGACGAGCGGCACGCTCAGCGCGAAGAACGCATACATGGGCAGCACCGATGCCAGATAGGGCTGACGCCGCAACAGCAGGATGTCGCGCAGCGCGGCGAGGGGCGCGTCGATGAGGTCGTCGAGGTCGGTGATGGTCAGATTCGGTGCGTCGATGCTGAAGGCGATCAGGACCGCACTGACCAGCAGCATCAGGCCGGCCGTGACGAGGAACGCGCGATAGATCTCGAACGACCGCCGCACGAAGCGATGCCGGGCGGCCGCCTCGGTGCGCCGCTCGGCGAGAGTGGCGTAGGCAGTCGCGGTGGCAAAGCCGCCGAGGAACACAAACACCTCGGCAGCATCGCACAGCGCGTAAGCATGCAGCGTGAAGCGCGACAGAATGCTGCCGCCAATGTGATCGACCACGATGAACAGGAGGACCAGTCCGCGAAAGAAGTCGAGTTCGAGCAGACGGGAAGGGGGCTTTTGCATTACGTATTACCGAAGAGAGTTCTGCTGGCCGGAGCCATTTCTTACGTAATTATTTCATGATCTTACGATTGGGTGTGTGCAAGAGCGCTCGACCGACTGGCGTAGGCCGTGCGGCCGCCGGTCCGCTCGCCCGGGTCCGGCCACACTGGCAAAGGCCGACCGCAATCCCTAACTGCAAAAATGCGCAATCCCGATTTCGCTCGCGTGGGCATTTCGCAACGATTTAAGACGGCTCAACCTGTCCCGATGGACGCCTTTCTATCGGTGTGCAAGCATCGTTTTAACACTCGTGAGCGTTAAAACTCCAAATGTAGTTGCTGCTGAAAAACAAGAAGAGCTTTCTCAAAGTTGGCTAGCGGTTGGCTAATGATTAGAGATTCGGGAGATGTTCATGAAAAAGAAAATGATCGCGCTGGCGGCGACCGCAGCCGTCACTCTGCCTGTGCACGCACAGAGCAGCATTACGCTGTACGGGGTACTCGATGAGGGCATCAACTACACGAACAATGCAGGCGATAAATCCGCCTACCAGTTGGAGAGCGGCTATGCGCAAAGTAGCCGCTGGGGCCTCAAGGGTTCGGAAGATCTGGGCGGCGGCCTGAAGGCGATCTTCGACCTTGAAAACGGTTTCGACGTGAACAGCGGCGCGCTTGGCGAAGGCGGCCGTATGTTTGGCCGCCAGGCGTTCGTCGGCCTGACGGCGGCCAATTACGGCACGGTCACGCTGGGTCGGCAGTACGACTCGGTGGTCGACTATCTCGCGCAGTCCACGGCAAACGGCAGCTGGGGCGGATATCTGTTCTCGCACCCCTACGACAACGACAATACCGACAACTCGTTTCGCGTGAACAACACGATCAAGTACACGAGTCCGGATTTTTCGGGTCTGCAGTTCGGCGGCACTTACAGTTTCAGCAACGACACCAATTTCGCCAACAACCGCCAGTACAGCCTGGGCGGCCAGTACACGAACGGCGGCTTGCTGGTGACCGGGTCCTACCTCCAGGCGAACAGTCCCGGCTTGACCGCGGACGGAGCCATCGCCACCGACGACGCGAATTTCATCTCGGAGCGCTTGCGCATTTTCGGCGGCGGCATCAACTACACGTTCGGCGCCGCGACGCTCGGCTTCGTCTATACGAACACGAACGTCGGCGAGCCTTCCGCGACAGACACCTCGGTCTATGTGGGGTCGATCACGCCACCCAACGGCGGCACGCTGACCGCGCTCAAGTTCCAGAATTTCGAAATCAACGGCAAGTATCAGTTCACGCCGGCGTTCTTCGTGGGTGTGCAGTACGTCTATACGGCCGCGACGATGGATGCGACTTCGGGCAACGAGAATCCGAAATATCACACGTTCGGATTGATGGCCGACTACAACCTGTCGAAGCGCACCGATTTTTATTTCCAGGCGGCCTACCAGAAAGTGGCCGGCGACAAGACCGATACCGTGCTGGACGACGCCTATATTCCCGGCTCAGCGGGCGTGTCGTCGAACTCGAACCAGTTTGCTGTGCGCGCGGCGATCCGCCACAAGTTTTGAATGGGCGGGCGGAGCCCACGCCTGCACGCTTTCTCGCCTTGTCGAGGAAGCGGCTCATGGCGAGCCGTTTGTCATCGCGAAGGCTGGCAAGCCCTTGGTCAAGGTAATTGCGCTGGACGCTCCGGTGGCCGGGCAGACACGACGCCTCGGATTTATGGCGGGTCAATTCACTGTCCCGGACAATTTCGACCAGATGGGCGCCGACCAGATCGCGCAACTATTTGGTGTGAACCCGTGAAGCTGTTGCTCGATACACACCTCCTGCTGTGGGCTGCGGGCGAGCCGGACCGTTTATCGTCTGACGCCAGTCGATTTATCGAGAACCTCGAACATGAGCTTTTCTTCAGCGCCGCTAGTTTGCGGGAGTTTGCAATCAAGCGCGGCCTGGGCAGGGATGATTTTCGGGTCGATCCGCGGCTATTGCGTCGCGGTCTCATGGACAACGGTTACAGCGAGCTGGTTATCGACAGCGCGCACGCGGTAGCGGTCGACGGTCTACCGCCGCTTCACAAGGATCCCTTCGACCGTATCCTCGTCGCTCAGGAGTGGACTGAAGGCATCACGCTGCTAACCGCAGATACGCTAGTCGCGCAATATCCGGGGCCGGTGCAAAGGGTTTAAGCGGCATGGCGGAAGAAAGAACTATGGAGTCCTTTATGATAAGGCCGCCGCAACTCACCCATCGCCGGACAGCGCCTTGACGTCGACAATACGTACACGGTCGGCAGTTTCGTTCATTGTGGCTTGCTGAAAAGGCCAGGAAGCGACGGCCGCCAATGCCATCGTGGTCGAGAAGGAAACCACAGAGGCGCTTACGGCGCCGTTCGAGGCATTGGTATCGCTATCGTGCGGGCCTGAGTCCTGGCGTTTGCGGTGGCGTTCGCGTCGTCTCTGGCGAGGAAACCCGCTCACCCGCACTGCATCATTTAAGGAATCCCGTGCTGCTACATATGCATATCGGATAAAAAAATAAGGATTCCGAATCATAAGTATTTATATCAAATCTGTTATTTGAGAGATAGTGGACAAAATGTTACTCATTCTCTGTCCAATAGCGCGATAATCCCGCGCTTTGCCGCGTCATAGGGCAGGGAAGTGGGCAACACCAGCCATTCAAAAGCAGTTCAAGGTTAATCAGGACTACGGCGGTGCCGTTGTTTTTGGCCGCCACACGTCGCCGGTATGCCCGGGCGCAGGCGCCTGGAATTCGCTTGATTCCTCAATGCGCGCTGTGTCGTCACGGGCTTGCGCTGCCTGTGAGGTTCACACGCGCGTCGTTCTGCCCGTTGGCGTTGCCGCCGTCGTTCACTAAAGGAGAAGTCCATGGGGAAACTCGACCTTTCGCGTCGCAGTTTTCTGAAGGCCAGCGTGCTTGCCGGCGTATCGGTGTATATCGCACCGATCGGCAGCCGTGCGTTCGCTGCGTTGTTCGAAGAAAAAATTCTCACGCCGATTCAATGGGACGCGGCTAACGGGCAGGCCAAATTCCGCATCGACGGCATCGCCAAGGTGACGGGGGCGAAAGTGTTCGCGCGCGACGTCCGTGCCGCCGACATGCCGCATTGGCCCAGGCAGCAGGCGCATGCCTTCATCCTGCGCACGACCCAGGCCGACCGCCTCTACGAAGGCTTCGACCTGACGTTGCTCGGCGACGAACTGCAGCCGGACCGCATCGTCACCGCGGCCGATCTGACTCGCGATCGCCTGATCTTCCCTGAGTTTTATGGCGACGACATGTTGCTGCCGCCGGGCAAGACGCCGGCCTATCTCGGCCAGGCGGTGGCGATCCTGATCTATCACGATTTCGCACGTTTTCGTTTTGCCAAAGACCGGCTCAAGTTCCACGATGAGATCATCCGCTACGGCGCGCAGACGGGGCCGCTCGAGCGCGATCCGTGGGGCACGTTCCGCTTCGTGCGCGTGGGCGGCAAGACACCGTATGACGACGACACCTTCTCGAGCCTGAAGGATGCGCCGGTGTTTCCGAGCATGATGCGCAAGCACCAGCCGGTATGGCCCGACGGCAAGGAGCACGGCAAGCTCGACGAGCAGGGCATGTTCTACGCCGGACAGATCCAACAGGAACTCGATCATCCATCGGCCGAGTGGCTCGTGATGGAGCGCGAATACAACACGCAGTCCATCGATACGGCCGCGCTCGAACCCGACAACGCGAACTGCTGGTACGACGCCGCGACGCAGTCGCTGCATATGGTCGTGCCGACCCAGGCGCCGCAGGAGGTCGCGGACAGCGCGGCGGCCATGGTGGCGAAGTGCGCGTTCCGGGTGAAGAACCTGTTCGTGCACCCGTGCTACACAGTCGGCTACGGTTCGAAAGACCACTTCAACGTGCCGTTCTACGGTCTCGTCACCGCCATGTACGCGGACGGCCGCCCGGTGCGTCTCGCCAACGATCGCTACGAGCAGTTCCAGACTTCGCTCAAACGCCACGCGTTCAAGATGAACTATCGGATCGCCGTGGACAGGAAGACCGGTCTGCTGCAATCGTTCAAGGCCGAGATGGAAGCGAATGGCGGCGGGCGTTGCAATTTCTCGCCGTCGGTGGCGATGGTCGGCGCGACCGCAGCGCAGTCGATCTACTACTTTCCGCGGAACGATGTCGCGGCCGTTGCGATTGCTTCGCGGGCGATCGACGCCGGTTCCGCGCGCGGCTACGGCACGCTGCAGAGCATGGCCGCCACGGAGATGATGGTCGACGAGATGGCCACGCAACTCGGCCTCGATCCGATCGACTTTCGCCTGAGGAACGCATTGCGCTCGGGCATGAAAAATACCCAGGGTGCGGTGCCGGCCGGTGCGATCCGCGTCGACGAAGTCTTGCAGAAAGCGCAGGTTCATCCGCTGTGGGTGAATCGTGCGAAGAAGAAGCTCGAATTCGAACTTTTGAATCCCGGCAAGCGGTATGGCGTGGGCTTTGCGTGCGTGCAAAAGGACTTCGGTACAGGCGCCGAAGCCTCGCTCGCGAGGGTCGAATTCAGCGCCGACGGCAAGATTAGCCTGCATCACAGCGCCGCCGAGATCGGCACTGGCATGTCCACGTCGCAGGCGATTGCGGTGGCGAAGTGGCTGGGCAAGCCGGCCACCGAGGTGCGCGTGGCCGTCATCGACTGGTCCGATCTGCCGGTCGTCACGAGCGGCGATCCCTACATGATGTCGCAGGCCGAGCAGGACAAGCTGTCGGCCAATCCGCGCTGGTCGCCGAATTATTCGTCGCCGTCGAGCGCGACCAACTCCGCGTTCTATTTCACGCACAGCACCCGCGAAGCCGCACGCGTCGTCTTCACGCACGGCCTGTGGCCCGCCGCCATGGCGATCTGGAGTCAAGGGCCCGGCGGCGGCCAGGCGGCGCCGCTAACGGTGCGCATCGAGGATGCCCGCTGGGTCGACGGCAAGCTGTCGGCGGCGGGACTCGAGGCGCTGCCGTTCGAGCAACTCGCGAAGAAAGCCCACGAACTCGGCCTCGTGACGGGCGCGGCAGTACACGTGTTCAATCGCTGGCAGTGGGCTGAAGCGGACTTCGCGATCGACGGCGGCGTCGAGCGTTTGCCAATCGATGCTCTCTCTCTGCGCTACGGCGACAACGCCAGCGCCGACAAGAAAAAGCAGCAGACCACGCCCAATCAATACCGCGTGTTCAATCGCCAGCGCGTGCTCATTCCGCCTGTGCAGCGTAATAACGCGGCCGTCACGTATTACAGCGCGGTCGGTACGCTGGTCGAACTGGCGGTGCATGAAGCGACCGGCAAGGTCGAGCTGCTCACCCATCACTCGATCATGGAGTGCGGCAACCAGATCGCGCCGCAGCTTGTGTCGGGCCAATTGCAGGGCGGTCTGGCAATGGGTATCGGCCATGCTCTGCACGAGTATCTGCCGCTGTACGAAGACGGTCCCGGCAACGGCACGTGGAACTTCAACCGCTATCAGTTGCCGCGGGCGAAGGACGTCGCCGTCTGGAACCAGACCGGCGAAGTGCTGCCGCCGCTGACGGAAAGCGATCCGCCCAAGGGCATCGCTGAAGTGGTGATGATCCCCGTAGTCGGCGCGCTCGTGAACGGCATTGCGCATGCCATCGGACATCGTTTTACTGAGCTGCCGGTCACCCCGCAAAAAATTCAGGAGGTGCTCGCATGACGGCCCCTAATCAAACTTCTACCCTCGCTGGCGCAGTGCCGGCCTCCGGTGCAGATCTGAAGACGGCGAGCGCGTCTGTCGTGGAACGGCCGCTGACGCAATTCCGCGCGCAACCGCTGTCGCTTAAGGTGAACGGTCGCGACGTGACGGTGCAGGTGCCAGCCGGTCTGATGATGATCGACCTGCTGCACGAATACCTCGACCTCACCGGTTCGCGACTCGGTTGCGGGCAGGGCATCTGTCACGCCTGCGTGGTGATTCTCGACAAGCCGGACGGCACGAGCGAGGAAGTCCGCACCTGTATCACAGGCGCGAATTTCTTCGACGGCAAGTCGATTCGCACGATCGAAGGCCACGCGCAACGCAACGAGCAGGGCGAGGTGGTGGCGCTGTCGCCGATCCAGCAGAAATTTCTCGAGCACTTCAGTTTTCAGTGCGGCTACTGTACGCCCGGCTTCGTCAATGCAGCGACGGTGCTGATCGAGCGTCTCAAACGTCAGCCAGTCGCCAGAGACAAGGTGGAGGAAACCATCACCGAAGCGCTAAACGATCACATCTGCCGCTGTACGGGGTATGTGCGGTATTACGAGGCGGTGAAGGACGTTGTCATGACGATGCCGGGACTCGTCAAGGACGCCGCATGACCACACGTTTCCAGACCTCGCACACGAGCCTGCGCACGCGCCTGTGCCGCGTTGCGCTGCTGTTGAGCGCAGCGCTGCTGGCTGCATGCGGTGACCAGCACGACGACACCACGGCAGCGACGAGCGCGGCGGCGTTGAGCGCCGCACCATCAAGCACGCCGGCCGACGGGCAAAGCGCCGCCGCGGATCAACTGGCACGCGGCCGTTATCTGGTGAAGGCTGCTGACTGCGCGGCCTGCCACACCGCCGCGGACGGCGCGCCGTTCGCCGGCGGCGTGAAGCTTGCGTCGCCGTTCGGCACGTTTTACGGCACGAACATTACGCCGGACAAAGACCACGGTATCGGCAAGTGGAGCGCCGGCGATTTCTACAAGGCGTTGCACGACGGCGTAACGCCGGATGGCCAGTTGTACCCGGCGATGCCCTATACGTCATACCGCCAGCTCTCGCGCGCCGACAGCGACGCCATGTACGCGTGGCTGATGGCGCAGAAGCCGGCGGCCGTTGCGAACCGCGCGCCTGAACTGTCGTTCCCGTTCAGCATGCGCTTTGCCGTTCGGTTCTGGGACATGCTGTTCGTTAAGGACATGTTGCCCGATGCGTCGAAGGGCCAGACGGCCGACTGGAACCGCGGCCGCTATCTGGTCAGCGCGCTCGGCCACTGTGCCGAATGCCACACGCCGCGCGGTCAGTTCGGCCAGCTCGATCAGGCGCAGCCGCTTGGCGGTGGATCACTCGGGCGCGTCGTGGCGCCGGACATCACACCGCACGGACTGGCGGCACGCGGTTGGACGGCGGTCGATCTGCAGACTTTCTTCGCAAGCGGAATCGCGCCGCAAGGCTCGGCCTTCAACGAGATGTATCCGGTCGTGCATCTGAGCAGCCAGTATCTGAGTGACGATGATCTGCGCGCGATGTCCACCTATCTGCTCGGCGATCAGCCGCCGGCTCCGCAGCCGCTGCGGTCGGTCTCGGCGGATGCGGCGCAGTTGGCTGCCGGTCGCAATGTCTATCTCGCCGTGTGTGCAGGCTGTCATGGCCGCGACGGCGAGGGCAAACCGCACGTCGCCGTACCGATGCACGGCAATTCCACCGTACGGCAACATGATCCGCATAACCTGATCGTGGCGATGCTCGACGGCATTGGGTCGCAGGACTTTCCTGGCCTCGAACGCATGCAGGAGATGCCGGGTTTTGCTGGCCAACTCAGTGATGCGGAACTCGCGCAACTGGCGAGCTATCTGCGAGCCACCTGGGGCGGTCAGCCGGCGGACGTGACGGCAGATGCCGTGAAGGCATTGCGCTAGGCGGGGACACTCCGGCGGACGGTGACTTCCCGACGGAAAAGGGCGCGGCAAGCACATACCGCCGTATCCAGCGGCCTGATTGACCGCGTGCGCTTGCGGAAGGCTTCGCCGCCGACCTTGGCGCTATCGACACGCTGCTCCTCCACACGGCTGACACGATTCAAGTTTTTGCGGCGTCTGCCGTTAATGCAAACGGTATCGCGGGCGCGACTCGGCGATACCGTTCGTAAGGATTTGTATCAGTATATTCAGACGGCTCGCTTTTTGTCTGATGCATCTTACAATTCCGCTTGAATTTTAATCGTCTATCTGGCCCCGCTTGCGGCAGAACGCCTCATTTTTGAGATGTTTGGCGCACAAGTGCCAGGTGGAGGGGCAGGGCACGAGTGATGGCCGCACGAGGTGGCTTTCGGTGTCGTGAGGTCGCAGCGCTTCGGATGAATGCGCGCATTACACGCGACGCGGGAACGCTCGGGCCTGCCTATGAACAGGCAGGAGTCGAATTTGTTGAGAAGTCGTTTCGACAAAACCATGATGGCCAGTTTCGCCGGCGTCTGGGTCGCAGTGGCAATGAGTGGCTGTGTGAACGTGGCACAGCAGGGTCCGCAGGCCGGCGTGGCCGCCTCGGGGGTTCCGGCGGCATCCGCTGCTGTTCCGGTGAGCGCAACGTTCGATGCGGCGGCGTCAGCAGCGTCGCTGCAGGCCTCGACGGCGGCTGTGGCTGCCGCGGCTGCGGTAGCCAAGGCGAAGAACAGCCCGCCGCTCGTCTATCGCGTGAGGCGCGGCGACACGCTGAGCCATATCGCGCAGCACCATCACTGCAGCGTCAAGGATCTGCTGGCCTGGAACCAGCTCAGGCCGTCCACACACCTCAAGCGCGGGCAGGTTCTGCATGTTGCTTCGCCGGAAACGGTGAAGGAAGCGAATGCCGCGGCAGCTGCAGCGGTCGCTGCCCAGGCTGCGGCGGCACGAACTGCCGCTGCAGCGAAGTCGGCTGCAGCGGCGGTGCCCGCCCCACACGCAGTGGTCGGCGCGACGGTAGCCGCAGCAGCAAATGCAGCAGCGGCCTCGGCCACGACGGCGACCGCGTCTGCATCAACTCCCTCTACCCAGTCCCCCGCACCCAGTGCGGCAGAAACGCGTGAAGTGGACGCCGAAGTGGCGCGTCACGCCAAACGCGTGACCTTGCAGTGGCCGGCCCAAGGCACGGTGGTGCAAGCGTTCCAGCCAGGCGAGACGCGCGGTATCGAGATCGGCGGCAAGCCCGGTGATCCGGTGCGGGCCGCCGCCGATGGCAAGGTCATGTACGCAGGGACAGGGCTCAACGAATACGGCAGCCTGATCATTGTCCAGCACAACAAAGACTTTCTGACCGCGTATTCACACAACCGCAAGCTGCTGGTGAAAACCGGTGACATCGTGCGGCAGGGGCAGGAAATCGCGGAGATGGGCGACGAAAACAACTCGCGCGTCTCGGTGCTGTTCGAGGTGCGCCGCGATGGCAAGCCGGTGGATCCGATGCCCTACTTGCCTGGCAAGCAAGGTTGAGTTTGCGCGCGTGAATTGAGCCGGCGTCCTTACTGACGGCCGGCACTTTGGCTCGACTTCGGGTTCGCACAAAGTATTAGCCCCGGCGTTTGGGTCGCCGGGGCTAGTGCTTCGTCCCTGCCTGGGTCTCAGAACGTATCGCCGGGGACGCGCACCCAGCCTTCCATCAGCACCCGGGCGCTGCGGCTCATGATGGCCTTCTTCACGACCCATTCGCCCTCCACCTGATTCGCCTCGGCGCCTACCCGCAGCGTGCCGGACGGATGTCCGAAGCGCACCGCATGGCGTTCGCCACCACCGGCGGCGAGATTCACCAGCGTGCCCGGAATCGCGGCCGCCGTGCCGATGGCCACCGCGGCCGTACCCATCATGGCGTGGTGCAGCTTGCCCATCGACATTGCGCGCACCAGCAGGTCAACGTCGCCTGCGCTCACGGGCTTGCCACTGGAAGCGACATACCCGGTGGGCCTGGCGACGAAGGCGACCTTCGGCGTGTGCTGCCGCGTCGCGATCTCGTCGAGTTGCTTGATCAGGCCCATGCGCAGGGCGCCATGGGCGCGAATGGTCTCGAACTTCGCCAGCGCCTTGTCGTCGCCGTTGATCGCATCCTGCAGTTCGGTGCCTTTATAACCAATTGCCTCTGCGTCGACGAAAATCGTCGGAATGCCCGCGTTGATCATGGTGGCCTTCAGCACGCCGACACCCGGCACTTCGAGGTCGTCAACCAGGTTGCCGGTGGGGAACATCGCGCCGCCGGCACCGTCCTCCTCGGCGGCCGGGTCCATGAACTCGAGTTGTACCTCAGCGGCGGGGAAGGTCACGCCGTCCAGCCCGAAGTCGCCGGTCTCCTGCACGGCGCCGTTGGTGATGGGCACATAGCCGACGATGGTTTTGCCGATATTCGCCTGCCAGATCCGCACGGTGGCCACGCCGTTGTGCGGAATACGGCTCGCGTCCACCAACCCGGCGCTGATGGCAAACGGGCCGACGGCGGCCGAGAGATTACCGCAGTTGCCGCTCCAGTCGACAAACGCCTTGTCGATCGACACCTGGCCGAACAGGTAGTCAACGTCGTGATCCGGCTTGCTGCTCTTCGCGATGATCACGGTCTTGCTGGTGCTCGACGTTGCGCCACCCATGCCGTCGATCTGTTTACCGTATGGGTCCGGGCTGCCAATTACGCGTAGTAGCAGCGCATCGCGCGCGGCGCCCGGCACCTGAGCGGCCGCTGGCAAATCCTGCAGGCGGAAGAACACGCCTTTGCTGGTGCCGCCACGCATGTAGGTGGCGGGAATCTTGATCTGGGGTACGTGGGCCATTGCGTAGTTGTCCTGTTAAGCCGCTGCCTTCGACGATTCGAGGAAGTCCTGCGCAAAGCGCTGCAGCACGCCACCGGCTTCGTAGATCGACACTTCTTCCGCTGTGTCGAGACGGCAGGTCACCAGCACTTCCACACGCTCGCCGCTCTTGCGATGGATCACCAGCGTGAGGTCGGCACGCGGCTTGCGCTCGCCGATCACATCGAAGGTCTCGGTGCCGTCGATACCGAGTGTCAGCCGGTTCACGCCAGGCTTGAACTCGAGCGGCAGCACGCCCATGCCGACCAGGTTGGTCCGGTGGATACGTTCGAATCCTTCCGCAACAATCGCCTCCGCACCGGCGAGACGCACGCCCTTGG
>Ga0116109_1000159_pt1 | contig 15694 bp, 17 predicted proteins | sample June2015DPH_8_10_2_FD_89718 | JGI IMG/M metagenome (GOLD analysis project Ga0116109, IMG submission 89718) | Peatland microbial communities from SPRUCE experiment site at the Marcell Experimental Forest, Minnesota, USA - June2015DPH_8_10 | ecosystem: Environmental > Terrestrial > Soil > Wetlands... | reverse complement strand
GCTTGCGCGTTCGTTTGGTCGTCAAATCCAATCCCAGATTAGCTTGTCTCATGCCCAAATCGTCGCAGTCGACGGCATATTTGGCAACTCAATTCCTGCATGATTTATGCAGACCTTCCCTAATCAATTGCCAAATCGAAAAGCCTGAGTAATATCTGTACTTCTGACGATAGTGTTATATAAAAGGTTCTGAGACATGGCATATTACTTCGTTATCCAGACGGTTTTCTGGAGACACTGATGTTTTTCCCGATTCGAGCAGGCGACAGAGCGTAACTCACGACCAGGCAGGATTGCGTCGGAGTGGATTCGCCCAGACACAGCGCTTCGCTCAGCGCGTGCTTAACGTTTTACGTTGCGCGCCGCGTCTATCAGGCTCACATCATGCAAAAAAGCGCCTCAGCTTGACGCAGATTGTGGTTGCGACCTCAATCGGCAATGTTCTTGAGTGGTACGACATTTTCGTATTCGCATCCTTCGCCGTCTTCATTGCGAAGAGCTTCTTCCCGATGGCCAGCGAAACCGCGTCGATGCTTTTGACGTTTGGTTCGTTTGGTGCGTCTTACCTGGTGCGCCCGCTAGGCGGCATGATCATCGGGGCATACGAGGTCCGGCGCGGGCGCAGGTCGGCGTTGCTACTCACGGTCGGATTGATGATGGTGGGCACGGCGATCATCGCGCTCATTCCCAGCTATTCAAAGATCGGGCTCGTTGCACCCGTCGGCATCTTCGCGGCGAGACTGATTCAGGGCTTTTCGGCCGGCGGCGAGTTTGGTGCCTCGACAGCGATGCTGATCGAACAGACACCGCTTCGCAGTGGGTTCCTCTCGAGTTGGCAGTTTGCGACCCAAGGTCTCGCTTTGCTGCTCGCTTCGCTCTTCGGCTTCGTGCTCACCGGATTTGCGACGCCCGCCGAACTGGCGTCCTGGGGATGGCGCGTGCCTTTCTTTTTCGGGCTGTTAATTGGTCCGGTCGGTTTGTACCTTCGTCGCTTCGTTGAGGACGGACCGGTCTATCTCAAAGCCGAACACACCAGAACTCCTATTCGGGATGTGTTTCGAAGGCAGAAGTCGATGTTGTTGGTTTCGATCGGCGCCCTAACGCTGTCGACTGCTGTCAATCATCTCCTGCAGTATGTGCCGACGTTCGCGATGCGCGAGTTGCACCTTGCTGCCTCGACAGGGTTTGCCGCGAGCGCTTTGGCCGGAGCAGTCTTGACGATAGTCACGCCCTTTGCCGGTCACCTGTCGGATCGGATTGGGCGCCTCAAACAGATGTCGTGGGCAGCGGTGTTATGTCTCATCACCGGCTATCCGACATTTGCATATGTTGTCTCGCATGTCTCAATCCTTGCGCTATTCGCGCTGGTCGGTTGGCTCGCGCTGCTAAACGCCATTTACTTTGGGCCATTGGCTGCCCTGATGGCGGAAAGCTTTCCGGTTTCGACTCGGGCTACGGGAATGTCAATTGCCTACAACGTGGGGGTGACCGCGTTCGGCGGATTTACTCCCGCCATTGTTATCTGGCTAATCAGCGTAACTGGTAGCAAGGCAGCACCCAGTTATTACCTGATGTTCACGGCGGTTGTTAGTCTTGCGGCCTTGGCCGCTATCAGCAAGGTTCGGCTGGCTTCGCATAAAGCGAGCGTGGTGGCGTAAAAATGACGCAGATCTGATGGGACGGCGCATGGTCAGCCACGGTGCGCATGAACAGCCGAGAACGATGTACGAAGAACGAACCTAGACATTGCAGTCGGCCACGCTTGGCCAGTTCCTGGACGCGCCTGTCGCGAGTGAAATCAAACAAAAGCAGCCGTCGCGCACGGGCTCAGGCTGCTTTCAATGCTTCCTCTACTACGAATGTATCTCGCAGCGTGTAGCGTAGTGTGCCTGCTACACCCCTTCGACGATGCGGAAATCGCGATCCGCAGTGTCGCCCAGCGCATCGAGTGCCTTGCGGTAATCGTTGCCCTCATAGGTGGCAACCGCCGCTTCGAGGCTGTCGAATTCGATGATGACCGTGCGGTCCTTGATGCCGTTTTCGCGAACCTGCGCCGCGACGCCGCGTGCGACGAACCGCCCGCCCGCAGCCGTAATCGCTTTGGTGGCCAACTCGGCATACTTCGACAACGCGGCGGGATCCTTCACGCTACGGTACGCACTGACCCAATATGCCTTGCTCATGAAACCTCCTTTGGTTTGCGTTGACTGAACTTCAATCCGCAATCATGCCATCAATCGCTACACGACGTGCGGCTAGCGGGAGCTCGCCGTATTCACCGCCAGTGGCGCGCGACCGATAGCGGCGGATCAACCAAAGCAGCCAAGGCGAAACTGATGCGCGGATCAGCGGTGTGCTGCAAGCAGCAGATTCAGGAACGCTTCAACACTGCGCGTAAGCGGACGCGCTTCCTCGACAATCGCACAGAATGGCATCAGGTAGTGTGGCGATTGAGGCAGCACAGCGAATTCGTAACGCGGCGACAACTGTGCCACATAGTGCTCGGGCAGCAGGCCGACGCAGCATCCCGTCGCAACCATCGTCGCGACGGCTTCGAGCCCGCTGACTTCCGGGCCCTGCCGGAACCCATGCGTCGTAAGTGCGTCTTCCACGAAAGGATGCGGGCGATAGACGAGCGGCAGCTCCCGTGTATCGCAATCCCCGGCAATCTCGCCGGCCGCTCCGGGGCGGTAGAACACGCGATGCGTCTCCGTGAACAACGGATAGTGACGAAAGGTCCTGAGGCGCCTGTAGGCTCCGCGAATGGCAATCTGCACGCGACGCTCTACCAGGGCCGTGCCGAGATCGCCGGTGGTCATCACCTTCAACGTCGGCGTCACAAGCGGCGCGACCCGGCTCAATTCAGCGAGTGCGTCGGCGACGCGGCAACCCTCGTTCGCCAAAACATGCTCGGAGACGCCCACCACCAACGGGCCGGAAAGCACGCCACGCACAGCATCGACTTCCGGCTTGATCCGCTCGAGCGCTTCGAGCGCCTGAAGTGACACACGCAACGCCACCTCGCCGCCCTCAGTCAGTTGGAAGCCTCCCGGCCCACGCTCACAGAGCTTGATTCCAAGACGCGCCTCGACCTCATTGATGTGCCGGCTGATCGATGCTTTCGACATGAACAACGTGCGTTCCGCGGCCGCAAAACCACTCGCTTGCGCCGCAGCGCAGAACACCCGCAACGAACGAAGGTCGCGCTCGTCCAGAGCCATCTTTTTCATCGAAGGAGTGCCGCTAAAGGTCTTGAATTCCGGAACCATATCAGCACAAAAATAGTTTTTCAAAACTATTTTGACCGCCTACATTGCATGTCAGCGAACGCTTAACCACTTGCCAGGACACTCATGACCACGCTCAACCGACGCAGATTCATCACACTGGCAGGCGGCGTTTCGCTTGCCTTGACGGTCCCTTCGTTCGCATTTGCCGAAGTTGGGTCGCTTGCTGACATTCGTAAGCGCGGCAAGCTTACGGTCGGCACCGAAGCGGCTTACGAGCCTTTCGAATTCGTCGAAAATGGCAAGGTGGTAGGTTACGGCCACGACATTCTCGAATACATGGCAAGCAAACTTGGCGTTACGCTCAACCAGGTCAACCTGCCGTTTCAGGGACTGCTGCCTGGCCTGATGACGCACAAATTCGATTTTGTCGCGACGAGCGTCGGCATCAATCCAGAACGGGCGCGGCGCTTTGCGTTTTCGCAACCCGTCGGCGTTGTCGATACGCAATTGGTCGTGCGCGCGGATGACAACCGCATCGCCAAGCCCGACGACGTCGCCGGCCACGTGGTCGGAACACAAATGGGCTCGTCGTCGCAGCCGATCGCGCAAGCCTTTGATACGCAATTGAAAGCGAAGGGTGCCGGCTATTCGGACATGAAACTCTTTCAGGCGTATCCCGACGTCATGGTCGCGTTGTCGAACAAAACGCTGGACGTGGGCATCATGCCGTCGAACATCGTCGCGGTGCTGATGAAGCGGGAACCTGGCCAATATCGTGTGGTCGGTAAGATCGGCGAGCCGAAATACCTCGCGTGGGTCTCGAATCCCCAAGACCTGGAGATCCGCGCGTTCATCAACACCACGCTCGACGAACTGGCAAAGAACGGCAAGCTGGCGGATCTGCAGAAGCAGTGGTTCGGCTACACGATGAACCTGCCTTCCAGTGGCTATCTGCCAGAAGGCGCAGTCTGAAGCGGAACACAGCATGTCATCCTTCGTGAGCACGCAGATCGCGACGCTCGGTCCATTCTTCCATGACGTGCTCGGCGGTGCCGCCATAACGATCTTCGCGAGTATCGTGGCGTTCGCTATCGGAATCGTGCTGGGCTCGATCCTGCTGTTGGCCCGCCTGCACGGCGGCCGCGTGCTGGCCTCGCTGGTGCTGGCCTACGTCAGCGTGATCCGCGGTACGCCCGCGCTGATCCAGATGCTGGTCGCTTACTATGTGTTGCCTTCGGTACTGAACGTGCCGCTGTCCCCGCTACAAGCCGGCATTCTCGCGCTCGCGATGAATACTGCCGCCTACGTATCCGAGATCCTGCGGGGCTCGTTCAACTCGCTGGGACGCGGACAGTTACCGGCCGCGCTCGCCCTCGGCATGCGTCCAACGCAGGCCTGGCGGCACATCATTTTTCCACAGCTGTTCTATCGCTCGATTCCGCCGTTGACGAACGAATTCACGATGTTGCTGAAGGCGTCGTCGCTGATGTCGATCATCGCGGTCCATGATCTCGCGACCGTTGCACGCGACGCCACACTGCAGACCAACTTGCCCCTGCAGGTTTTCTCCGCGACCGCGGTCGTCTATTTTGCGATCCTGTTCGTCGCCTCGTCGGCATCGCGCGGACTCGAGCGCCGAGTCGCGAAGGTATTGCCGAATGTCCATTGATCTGTCCATCGTCGCTCAATCGGTCGGCCCCTTGCTGCAGGGGCTGAAAGTAACCGTACAGGTCTGCGTGCTCGGCATCCCGCTTGGCATCCTGATGGGGACAGTCGCCGCATATCTGTATGGGTCGTCGTCGCGCATCGCGCGTGCGGTCGCACTCGCCTATGTCGAAGTCGTCCGCAACGTGCCATACCTGATTCTCGTATACCTGAGCTTCTTCGGCCTCCCGAAACTCGGTATCGATTTGCCAGCGTTCGCGATCGGCGTCGCGGCAACGGCGTTCTACACAGGGGGCTATTTCTGGGAGATTCTGCGCGGCGCATTGGGCAGTCTGCCGCGTGGACAATTGCAAGCGGCCCGCTCACTCGGCTTATCGGAATGGCACGTGCAGCGGCACGTAGTTCTACCGCAGATCTTCGGTTATCTCGCCCCCGCGACGACCGGCCTCACGATCATGATGTTCAAGGATTCGTCGATTTTCTCGGTGATGAGCCTTGCCGAACTCACGTACCAGAGCAACCTGCTGACTGCCGATACGTTCGCCTATGTCGAAGTTCTCGGCACTACCGCACTGTTCTACTGGTTGTGCAGCGTGCTGCTGGACATTACTGGCCGATGGTCGGAGCGCTACGCGACCCGTTATCGGCGGGTATGAATCGGCATACGGCGTTCTTTCCACAATTCTTTGTAATAAGGAATCCAAATTATGACGAAACCGCTGACGGTGCCACCGAAGACCGGGCATAAGACGCTACTCTACGCAGAACTCGCGATGGACCTCGACAACCTCGAAGCCGATATCGCCGTGCTCGGTATGCCATATGGCGCGGCCTATTCGGCCGCTGATTTCACCAATGATCAGACGAACGCGCCGACGGCGATCCGTCAGGCGACCGACCGCGTCGTGCGTTCGCCCGGCCACTATGACTTCGACATCGATGGTCCTCTGCTGCAAGAGCGTGACGATATCCGCTTCGTCGATTGCGGCGATGTAATCGCTGATCTCGCAGCGCCAGGCAGCCACTATGAGCGTGTCGAGGCGGCCGTGCGCAAGATCCTCGCGGCAGGCGCGCTACCCATTGTGATGGGCGGCGACCACGGCATTACGACGCCTGTGCTGCGCGCATTCGATTCTCTCGGACCTATCACGATCGTGCACGTTGATGCGCATCTGGACTGGCGTGACGAAGTCAACGGTGTGCGCGAAGGCCTGTCGAGCCCGATTCGCCGGGCCTCCGAAATGAAGCATGTGACGAAGATCGTCCAGATCGGCCTGCGCGCGCAAGGCAGCGCGCGGCCGGAAGAATTCCGTGCGGCGAAAGCTTACGGTTCGGAACTCATCACCGCGTACGAGCTTCACGATATCGGCATGGATGCGGTGCTGGAGCGGATTCCTGACGGCGGAAACTACTACCTGACGATCGACGCGGACGGACTCGATCCCTCAGTGATGCCCGCCGTCGCCGGTCCCGCGCCGGGCGGCGTCACCTTTCTGCAGGCGCGCAAGCTGATTCACGGCCTCGTGCGCAAAGGGCGCGTAGTCGGCATGGATATCGTCGAAATCCAGCCTGCCAAGGACGACGTCAACCAGATTTCGTGCGTGACCGCCGGGCGCCTGATCCTGAACCTGATCGGCAGCGCGATCCGCGCGGGCTATTTTGATCACCGGCGCTGACAACCGCGAGGGCCCACTTATGATCGAAATCAGGCGGGTCAGCAAGCACTATGGCGCGTTCAAGGTGCTCGACGCCTGCACGACCCACGTGACGAAAGGCGAAGTGGTTGTCGTTTGCGGACCTTCCGGTTCGGGCAAGAGCACATTGATCAAATGTGTGAACGGACTGGAGCCATTCCAGGCGGGCGAGATCATCGTAGACGGCGTATCGGTCGGAGATCGGAAGACGCGCTTGTCGGCGCTTCGTGCGCGGGTCGGTATGGTGTTCCAGCACTTCGAACTCTTTCCACATATGAGCGTGCTCGACAATCTGACGCTGGCGCAGATCAAAGTGCTAGGAAGGGGCCGCGAGGAAGCGGCAGCAAAGGCGCTTGGTTTGCTCGAACGCGTCGGCCTGCGCGAGCATGCGGAGAAGTATCCGGGCAAGTTGTCGGGTGGTCAGCAGCAGCGCGTGGCGATCGTGCGGGCACTTTCGATGGATCCCATCGCGATGTTGTTCGACGAGCCCACCTCGGCGCTCGACCCCGAAATGATCAACGAAGTGCTCGACGTGATGATCGATCTCGCCCGTGACGGCATGACCATGATGGTCGTCACGCACGAGATGGGGTTCGCGCGCAAGGTTGCGGACCGCATCGTCTTTATGGCGGGCGGCGCAATCGTCGAGGACTCTCCGGCCGCGGCGTTTTTCGAAGGTGCGCAATCCGCACGGGCGCGCCAGTTTCTTTCCCGCATTCTGACTCATTGACTATTAACCAGAGATAGACAGCACCATGGAACATACCCGTATTCGTCCGTTCAACACCAAGAACACCTATCCGGAACAGTCGCTCGACAATGATCTCGCACAGGCTGTCGTTGCGGGCAACATGATTTTTCTGCGCGGCCAGATTGGACAGAATCTGGATACGAATGAATCGGTCGGTATCGGCGATGCCGCCGCGCAGACGGAGCAGGCAATGGCGAACGTCAAGATGCTGCTGGAAGAAGCCGGTAGTAAGCTCGAGGATATCTGCAAGGTGACGGTCTATCTCACCGATGTACGTTATCGCGAGACCGTGTATCGTGTGATGGGACGCTGGCTGAAAGGCGTGCATGCGGTATCGACCGGCCTGACCGTCACGGCGCTGGCACGTCCGGAATGGGTCGTCGAAATCGACGTGATTGCCGTGAAGTCTTAACTTATCTCCATCTGCCATGAAAAACGTCGTCGACCTGCTCGCGAAGCTCGTCAGCTTCAAATCGATTAGCCGGCAATCGAATCTCGACCTGATAGCTTTCGTGGAGGACTATCTCGCCGGGTACGGCGTGCGCTCGCGCCGGGTCTACAGTGCCGATGGCCGACGCGCAAATCTCTACGCGACGATCGGCCCGGCGGAACGGGGCGGCATCTGCCTTTCCGGACATTCAGATGTCGTTCCGGTCGAGGGACAACCCTGGAGCTCCGACCCGTTCGTACTGCGTGAAGGCGACGACGAACATCTTTATGGGCGCGGCACGTCCGACATGAAGGGTTTCATCGCCTGCGTGCTCGCGACGGTGCCGCATTTCATCGAGCACGTGACCGACACGCCCATCCATATCGCGATCAGCTACGACGAGGAGATCGGCTGCGTCGGTGTGCGTGGCCTGCTCGATGAACTGGCGAAGGATGCCGCAAGACCAAGCGGCTGCATTATCGGCGAGCCGACCGAAATGCGACTGGCGTCGGCGCACAAGGGCAAGAGTGCGTATCGTTGCTGCGTGAGAGGCCTCGCTGGTCATTCCGCGCAGCCGCAGCTTGCGGTCAATGCCATCGAATATGCTGCCGAACTGGTGGCGTATCTACGCAACCGCGGCCGCGCGCTGCAAACCGATGGCGCTCGCGATGCGCGCTACGACCCGCCGTTCTCCACGGTGCAGACCGGCGTGATCGGCGGCGGTGTCGCAGTCAACGTGGTGCCTGATCGCTGCGAATTCGAGTTCGAAATCCGGGAATTACCTGGCGCCGACGGCAAACGAATCGTTAGTGAGCTAACGCATTTTGCGAGCGATACGCTGCTGCCGGAGATGAAGCGCGTTGCCGCCGACGCGGCGATCGAGTTACAGCCGCTCGTCGAGTATCCGGGCCTCAGCGACAACGAATCGTCGGCCGCACTCAAGGCGCTGTGCGGCCGTTTGCTCGACGACAACAGTGTGACGACACTCTCGTTCGGTACGGAAGGTGGCCTATTCCAGTCAATTGGCATTCCGGCCGTCGTGTGCGGCCCCGGATCGATAACGCGTGCCCACAAAGCGGACGAGTACATCACGGTGGCCGAGTTACGCGCGTGCGTTTCCTTTCTCGAGCGTCTCGTCTAGAGCGTTTGCTGCATCTATCTGGGACATCCCAAAAGCGATAGCGACTCTGCGCGCCTCCGGCGCGCCAGGGAAGCGTCCGAGCACTTGCGTCGCGCGCTCGGTGCCGTCAGGTTTTCGCACTACCAGCATTGCTGCATACATGCCCTCGTCGTATGCAGCAAGCGGGGTAAGCACGAAGCCCTTATAGGCTACTTCGGCGTCTTCCATCGACTTCTCTCCTCCAGCCTCAGCTTCCCTTGTACACGGTGGCATCAAGGCGTGCGAGCGTACCGTCCTTTTCTGCCTGAACCAGCTGGTCGTAGACCTGCTGGCGTGTCAGCCCTTGCGCTTGCTGAGTCGCCGGGTCGGAGGCGACGGTCTGGGGTGTGGACACCTGCGGCTGCGATGCATTGGGATCCTGTTGAGCGGCATGTGCTGCGGAACAGAACAGCGTTGCTGCGAGCGTCAATGCGACAGGGGCGGCAGAAAAGAAGAGCTTGCTCACGGTGAAACCTCCGGTTGATGTTGGCCGCAGGAACGAGGTGTTGAGCGGCTAGCCGATGTGCTACGACATCGATGGAGGTAAGCATAAACCCTTACTATTAAAATACATTTCCAATAATCGTGAACAATTATTTAGGGTGGGTGACAGCGGCGGCCTAGGGTTAAAGCGGATGGCAACCTTGGATTTGATTGCTATATTTGACGAAACTGAAAAAAAATACACGAAGAGAAAAAAATATCACTTTCGTTTCTGGATGTGGAGAAGACATGACGAAAACCGGGACGAGGCGTGATGCCGAAGACAGTCTCGCGATCAGGGCAGCGTGGTTGCATTACGCCGCGGGTATGACGCAGGCGGATGTCGCCGCGCGGCTCGGGGTGAGCAACGTCAAGGCACATCGGCTCATCACGCGCGCCAACCAGAGCGGCGCTGTGAAGGTTTCGATCGATGGTGATGTGGCTGAATGTGTCGTGCTGGAAGCGGAAATCTCCCATCGTTTCGATCTTTCGTATTGCGAAGTGGTTCCAGACCTTCACGAGGTTGGCCTGCCCCTGCGTGCCCTTGGCTTTGCCGGAGCGCATTTTCTGCAACGCGAGATCGCGGGCCGACAAGGTGGAGTGATCGGTTTCGGGCATGGCCGCACGCTGGCGGCCGTCGTGGCCGACATGCCGCGCATGGATGCCGGCAGTGTGCGTTTCGTGTCCCTGCTGGGCGGGGTTACACGCAACTACACGGCGAACCCGTATGACGTGATCCACCGTCTGGCCGAAAAAACCGGCGCGATGTCTTATGTGCTGCCACTGCCGTTTTTCGCCAATACGGCCGAAGACCGGGAGGTATTGCTGTCGCAGCGCGGTGTTCGCGAGGTGTTCGATCTCGCAGCGCATGCGGATCTGATGATCGTCGGCATCGGCACTGCGCAACCCGACGCTCAACTCGTTGCGTCGCAGATGATCGAGCCGGCGGAAATTCTCGAGGTGCGCGAAATGGGTGGCCTGGGCGAAGTGCTGGGTCACTTTTTCGATCAGGCTGGAAATTCCGTCGAAACATCGCTGGCTGCGCGCACGATGTCCCCCGATCTCGCTGATCTGCACGGGCGGCGGATCGTCGCCATAGCCGGCGGCATCGAAAAAGTCGACGCGATCCGCGCCGTTCTGAATAGCGGTCTTCTCAGCGGACTGATCACGGACGAAACCACCGCGCTGGCGCTGAACGACGGAATCGTCAATGCGGAGACAACGTGATGGCCAATCCGGCACGTGATCTTCTGGTCGGTATCGACGCCGGTACCTCGGTCATCAAGGCCGTGGCCTTCGATCTGGCAGGGCGGCAGATCGCAGTTGCCTCGGTACCCAATCACTACACCACGAAGGCCAACGGCGCGGCCTTTCAATCGTTGGACCAGACCTGGATAGATTGCGCCCAGACGCTACGTGATCTCGGCGCAAAGGTCGAGGACCTGGCCAGGCGTACCTTGGCGATTGCCGTAACCGGCCAGGGCGATGGTACCTGGCTCGTCGGCGCCGAAAACCGGCCCGTGAGCGACGCCTGGCTATGGCTCGACGCGCGCGCCGCGGACACTGTGCGGCGTCTGCAGGCGAGCCCGGCAAGCCGTGCCCGATTCGAAGCTACCGGCACCGGGCTTGCCGCGTGCAATCAGGGCGCGCAGATCGCGCATATGGCAGCTACGACGCCAGAGGTGCTTGATCGCGCCGAAGTCGCGTTGCATTGCAAGGACTGGCTGTATCTCAACCTCACTGGTGTGCGCGCCACGGATCCGTCGGAGGCGAGCTTTACCTACGGCAACTTCCGTACCCGGCGCTATGACGACGTGGTGATCGAGGTCCTCGGGCTGACGGCGCACCGTGGGTTGTTGCCTGAGATCGTCGACGGAACCGAGGTCACCCATCCGTTGTCGCCCGAAGCCGCGGTGGCGACCGGACTGCTGGCGGAAACGCCGGTGTGCCTGGGATTCGTCGACATCGTGGTGACAGCATTGGGCGCTGGCATCCACACCGCCGGAGCAGTTGGCGCCGCGTGCTCGATCGTCGGGTCAACGGGAATGCATATGCGTGCGGTGCAGAACGCCCGCGTGCATCTGAATGACGAGGGCACGGGGTACGTCATCGCGTTGCCCATGCCGGGAATGTCGGCGCAAGTCCAGTCGAACATGGCTGCGACGCTGAACATCGACTGGGTTTTGAATCTGGCGTGCGACCTGCTCGCGGAATTCGGCCTCAAGCTGTCGCCAGGCGATCGTGTCAAACGCATCGACGAATGGTTCCAGCATGGCCGGCCGGGCGCACATCTTTACCACCCCTATATCTCGGATGCCGGCGAGCGCGGACCGTTCGTCGACACCAACGCGCGCGCCAGTTTCATCGGACTCACCAGCGAAAGCCGTTACCCGGATTTATTGCGTGCCGTGATCGAGGGGCTTGGAATGGCGGCGCGCGACTGCTACGCGGCAATGGGCGGCGCGATGCCGGCAGAGTTGCGTCTGACCGGTGGTGCGACGCGGTCACGCGCATTACGTGGGGTGCTTGGCGCGGTGGTCGGCGCACCGGTACGCATTTCCATGCGCGAAGAGGCGGGTGCTGCCGGAGCGGCGATGATGGCTGCGGTCGCGCTCGGCGTCTATCCCGACATGCAGGCTTGCATCGCCGAGTGGGTCACTCCGCTATTGGGACAGATCGAGGCACCCGATTCCGAGTTGGTGGAGCTCTACGCGCAGACCTTTCCCGGGTACCAGCAGGCGCGACGCGCACTGGAACCCGTGTGGGAGGAAATGGCACGGCACACGCAAGCCCGGCGTTATCCCGAAGTCCTTCCGTCAATCTCCAGAGTCGAACCGAGGGCGGCGCAATGAGTAACAGCGAGATGGTCGACCTGGTCGTTATTGGCGGCGGCATCAACGGAGCGGGTATCGCACGCGATGCTGCGGGCCGGGGATTGTCGGTGATTTTGTGCGAGAAGGACGATCTCGCACAGGGCACCTCATCGCGCTCGGGCAAGCTGATCCACGGGGGGCTGCGTTATCTTGAGTACTACGAATTTAGACTCGTACGTGAGGCGCTGATCGAGCGTGAAGTGCTGCTCAATGCCGCTCCGCACATCATCTGGCCAATGCGTTTCGTGCTTCCCCACAGTCCGGACGACCGCCCGGCGTGGCTCGTGCGGCTGGGCCTGTTTTTTTACGATCATCTCGGCGGGCGCAAGAAGCTGCCGGGAACGCGCACCCTCGATCTGCGGCACAGTCCAGAAGGCGCGCCGATCAAGGATCAGTACCGCAGCGGTTTCGAATATTCGGACTGCTGGGTCGATGACGCGCGCCTCGTGGTGCTCAACGCGGTGGACGCGGCCCAACGCGGCGCACGGATTCTTACGCGCACTGCCTGCGTGTCGGCGCGGCGCGAAGCCGATGGGTGGCGCATCGAGTTGCGCGACACGCGCAACGGTACAGATCAGGTGGTCTTCGCCCGTGCTCTGGTCAATGCCGCCGGACCTTGGGTAGCCGACATCATCGAACGCGTGGCCGGAGCCAGTTCGACCCGCAAGGTGCGGCTGGTCAAAGGCAGCCACATTGTCACCCCCAAGTTCTGGGACGGCCAGCATTCCTACCTGGTGCAGAACCAGGACAAGCGGGTGATCTTCATCAATCCCTACGAAGGGGACAAGGCGCTCATCGGTACCACCGACGTCCCTTGGGACGGTGCGCCAGAAAACGTGTCGATCGACGAAGCAGAAATCGATTACCTGCTGGCTGCGGTCAACCGTTACTTCAAGCGGCCGCTGCGGCGCGAGGACGTGGTACAGACCTTCTCGGGCGTGCGTCCGCTTTACGACGATGGCAACGGCAACCCATCGGCGGTGACGCGCGACTACGTGTTCGATCTCGACACTAACGCAGGCGTGCCCCTGCTCAACGTCTTCGGCGGCAAGATCACCACCTTTCGCAAGCTGTCCGAGCACGCGATGCAGCGCTTGCGGCCGACCTTTCCCGACATGGGGCAAGATTGGACGGCCACTGCGAAGCTGCCCGGCGGTGAGATCGACGAGGCCGATGTGCCGCAATTCATCGCGCGTCTGCAACGCGAATACCTCTGGCTGCCGAACGATCTGATGCGCCACTACGCGCGGACTTACGGCGCGTCCACGGCGCAGGTGATCAACTCCGCGCACTCGCTTGCCGATCTCGGGCGGCAGTTCGGACCGAATTTCTACGAAGCCGAGGTGCGCTACCTCATGGAGAAGGAGTGGGCCGAAACGGCACAGGACATTCTGACGCGGCGTACCAAGCACGGTCTGCACATGAACGCAGAGCAAACGGCTGCGTTCGATGGCTGGTTCAACGGCCTCGACAGAAAATCCGCCTGAGCCGAGCTGCGATCGATCCATCGACTACACGAGACGACAATGGCTTTTACGCTCGCACTCAACACGAATCCGCTGGTGAATCGCTTCGCCGAGCCGGATGATCTCATCGACGCCATCGCGCACAAGATGAAAATCCGCGACGTGCAGCTCACGCACGAGTTCATCAACCCGTCGTGGCCGGGCGCTGTGACGCGGCGTCTTACGCGCCAGATGCGCGCGGCGATGGCGCGAACTGGCGTGCGCATCACATCGGGCATGACGGGTCCCTATGGGCGGCTCAACCACTTCGGCCATCCGGACGCCGACGTGCGGCGCTACTACGTCGACTGGTTCAAGACCTTCGCGGACATCACAGCCGAACTCGGTGGCCATTCGATCGGCACGCAGTTCGCGATCTTCACTTACCGCGACTACGATGATACCGGCCGGCGCGACGCACTGATCGAGACGGCTATCGACTGCTGGGCCGAGGTCGCCGAACACGCGAAGGCCGCTGGCTTGCGGTACGTGTTCTGGGAGCCGATGTCGGTTGGCCGCGAATTCGGCGAGACGATCGCTGCGTGTCTGGCGCTGCAAACGCGGCTAAGCGCGGCGGACATGGCGGTGCCGATGTGGATGATGGCGGACATCGATCATGGCGACATCACCAGCCCCAACCCCGACGACTTCGATCCCTATGCGTGGGCACGCGCCGTGCCGCGCGTGTCGCCGATCATCCACATCAAACAGTCGCTGATGGACAAGGGTGGCCACCATCCTTTCACGGCCGAGTTCAATGCGCGCGGTCGCATCCAACCCGCTTCGCTGATCGCCGCCCTTCACGAAGGCGGTGGACAGGATAACGAAATATGCCTCGAACTGTCGTTCAAGGAGCGCGAACCGAAGGACCGCCAGGTTGTCGAGCAGATCGCCGAATCGGTTGCGTTCTGGGCTCCGCATTTCGACACCGGCGTGTCTGACCTGCACATCTGAGGGCGAGGCTTACGATGCAACGCGCGATGACACAGAAACTGATCAATAACGGCGACGCCGCCGTCGACGAGATGCTCGATGGTGTGATGGCCGCGCACGGCGACCTGCTGGTGCGGCCCGACGGAGCGCCGCGGGCGATCGTCGCGCGCCACGGACCGCGTCCCGGCAAGGTGGCGCTGGTGATCGGCGGCGGGTCGGGGCACGAGCCGACTTTCCTGGGCTACGTCGGAAAGGGCTTGGCCGACGCAGCAGCCATCGGCAATGTCTTCGCTTCGCCTCCGCCGCAACCCGCCGTCGACGCTGCGCTGGCTGCGCACGGAGGCGCTGGGGTGCTGTTCATGTACGGCAACTATGCGGGCGACGTGATGAATTTCGACATGGCCACCGAGTTGCTTGAACTCGAGGGTGTCGAGGCCCGCACGGTGCTGACCACCGACGACATCGCGTCCGCGCCACGCGATCGGCGCGAACAACGTCGTGGCGTGGCCGGCAATGTATTCATTTTCAAGGCTGCCGGTGCAGCGGCCGATCTGATGATGTCGCTCGACGAGGTGGAACGGGTGGCGCGTCACGCCAATGCCCGCACCTTCACGTTGGGTGTCGCGCTCGCGCCCTGTTCATTGCCGCAGACGCGTCGCGCGAACTTCGAGATCGCAGCGGGCGAGATGGAAATCGGCATGGGCATCCACGGCGAGCCGGGGATGCGCCGTGAGCCGTTACGTCCGGCGGATGCGGTTGTCGACGAGATCATGGACGCGATTCTCGCCGAGATGGGCGCTGCCAGGGGAGACCGCGTGGCGGTGCTGGTGAACTCGCTCGGCGCAACGCCGCTGATGGAGCTGTACATCCTGAACCGGCGCGTCGCGCAGCGCCTGGCCGAGACGGGCCTGATCGTGCATCGCACGCTCGTCGGGCCGCTGTGCACCTCGCTCGAGATGGTTGGTGCCTCG
>Ga0116109_1000158_pt1 | contig 15813 bp, 17 predicted proteins | sample June2015DPH_8_10_2_FD_89718 | JGI IMG/M metagenome (GOLD analysis project Ga0116109, IMG submission 89718) | Peatland microbial communities from SPRUCE experiment site at the Marcell Experimental Forest, Minnesota, USA - June2015DPH_8_10 | ecosystem: Environmental > Terrestrial > Soil > Wetlands... | reverse complement strand
GCAGCTTACTGTCGAGTCGGTGCTCGATCTGGCGCGCTCCGTCACACATAGAATTCTCGGTGTGCCCGATCACACCGACTATGTCCTGGCCTTGCCCCATCCCATCTATCACGACATCGCGGTCTACTACCACGGCTATCTGCTGGCGAAGATGGCTGCGTCGCAGACGCGCGCCTATCTGACGCGCTCGTTTGGTTATATCGTCGACAACCCCGAAGTGGGGCCGCTGCTTACGAAACATTGCTGGGCGACGGGTAACAGTTTGACGCTCGATCAGACCTTGCGGAACATGACGGGTGAGGGTTTGACTTCGTCTTATCTGGCGATGGAATGCAACCGCTCGCCGCAGGAAGCGTGGGCGCTTGCACAGGAGGCCTGCGAGCGGACGGATCGTGCAGCGCCGCTCGCGACCGAGGCCGAGGGCCACCTCGATGCGTCGATCTCGATCGTACACGGCGCGCAATGCATTGCGACCAACGAGGAATCGCTACCGGCGATGTATGCAGCATTTGAGGCGTGGATCGAACGGACGGCGCAGCCCGCCTAGTGTTTGAGGTGGCACAAGGTTGACCGGAAGCGGTCTGATGCGCGGGTGCGTTGTCCGCTTTCGGTAGCAGACCTCACATAACACTTGTGCCAATTTCAATGATCGATTATAAAAACATATCTCGATCACAAGTCGAGACAACGCCTGTCTAACGTTCACTCGCGGAGGATGCTATGTCACCGTTAAACGTAATCCCGCACTGATTTCCCTACCCCCACGCAGTACGCGCCGCTCTTTTTTTGCCGGCACTTTTCGCTTCGCGCATTTCGCTGCACCCGCTCACGTCTCACGTCTCCCGTTTCACTTCGCTTCAGCTCGCCGTTGCGCCCCTCCGCGACCACCGCCGCGTTTCACGCTATTGAGCGCTCGCGAGCCTTCGCCACGCGTTTCACCGGCGGGATAAACGCCGTCCAGACGCGACATCGTTCAATCAAGCGGCCTGACCCAAGCCGTGGTTGACGCACGCCTGTTGGATTCGCTCGTGCCCGTTGCCTGGGGCCACGCGGGTTTGTGCATGCCAGTGCGTCGCACGGCAGCCGGAATTCTCCATTAATAGCGAAGCAAAGATGAAACCTCAACTTACACGGGCCGCCACACAGCGCAGCCGTCCGGGCCGACGCCGGGCTGCCGCGAGCGTGCCCGAACGGCCCAGCCTCGACGCGCTCGAAGCGCGATGGACCGAATATTGGCAAGCGCAGCATACCTATCTCTTCGACCGCAGCGCACCGCGCGATGACGTCTTTTCGGTCGACACACCGCCGCCCACTGTCTCGGGTTCTTTACATGTGGGGCATGTCTTCAGTTATACGCACGCGGACATCATCGCCCGCTATCGGCGCATGACGGGTAAGAGTGTCTTCTATCCGATGGGGTGGGACGACAACGGACTGCCGACGGAGCGGCGCGTCGAGAACTTCTACGGCGTCACGTGCTATGATCCGCACTATCTCGAGCCTGCGGCGCCGGCTGCGCGCCGCTCGGAGTTTGCGCGGATTAGCCGGCGCAACTTTATCGAGTTGTGCCACAAGCTGACCGCCATCGACGAACGCGCTTTCAGAGAGCTGTTCGTGCGGCTTGGCATTTCAGTCGACTGGAGTCTCACCTACGCCACCATCGATGAGCGGTCGCAGCGTGCGAGCCAGTTGGCATTCCTGCGCAATCTGGAAAGAGGCGAGTTGTACAGCCAGGACGCGCCGTGTCTGTGGGACGTGACGTTTCAGACTGCGGTCGCGCAGGCGGAACTCGAAGACCGGGAACTCGCCGGCGCGTATCACGATCTCCGCTTCGTCGATCACGGCGGCAATTCGATCGTGATTTCCACGACCCGTCCGGAGCTCCTGCCAGCTTGTGTCGCGTTAGTAGCTCATCCCGACGACGCGCGCTATCGCCACCTGATGGGAACGACGGTGCGTTCACCGCTCTTCGGCATCGACGTGCCGGTTCTGGCGCATCCGCTTGCGGAGCCCGCGAAGGGCACGGGACTGGCGATGATCTGCACCTTCGGCGACGTCAGCGATTTGATCTGGTGGCGCGAACTCGACCTGCCGACACGCTGCGTGATCGCCAAAGATGGCCGTCTGCAGGACGAGGTGCCGGGATGGCTCGAGTCGTCTCGTGCGCAACAGGCTTATGCGCGCGTTGCCGGTGCATCCGTTGCGCAGGCTCGCAGCCGGATCGTCGAGATGTTGACCGAAAGCGGCGATCTAACCGCGCCACCGCGGTCGCTGACGCATAGCGTCAAATACTTCGAAAAGGGGGATCGCCCGCTGGAAATCGTCGCCACGAGGCAATGGTATCTGCGCAGCGGAGGACGCGACCACGCATTGCGGGCGCAGTTGCTGGAACGAGGCGGTCAACTGAGTTGGCATCCTGGGCACATGGCTGCACGCTACGACCACTGGGTGGCAGGTCTGAATAGCGACTGGCTTATCAGCCGCCAGCGTATCTTCGGCGTGCCTATCCCGCTGTGGTATCCGCTCGATTCGTCGGGCGAACCTGGCTACAGCAAGCCGATACGACCCGATGTATCTGCATTGCCAGTCGATCCGCGTTCGCACGTTCCCGGCGGCTATACAGAAGCGCAACGGAATCAACCCGGTGGTTTCGTGGGCGAGGCCGACATCATGGACACGTGGGCCACCAGTTCGCTGACGCCTCAGATCGCAGGCGGCTGGGAAGAACCGGGCGGGTGCTTTGCGAGAATCTTCCCGATGGACCTGCGTCCACAGGCACACGACATCATCCGGACGTGGCTGTTCTACACGGTGGTGCGCGCCGGCTTCGAGGCGCAGAGCGCACCCTGGAAGCACGCGATGCTGTCGGGCTGGATTCTTGATCCAGATCGCAAGAAGATGTCGAAGTCAAAGGGCAACGTGATTACGCCGGTGGCGCTGCTGGACAAGTACGGCTCCGATGGCGTGCGCTATTGGGCGGCGATGGGCGGCCCGGGCACGGATACCGTCTTTGAAGAAAAGCAGATGAAGGTGGGCCGCAGGCTTGCGCTCAAGCTGCTGAACGTGTCGAAGTTTGCACTGGGTTTTGGTGGAGACCCGGAGGGATGCATTACTGAGAGCCTCGACCGCGCCATGATGCAACGTCTGGCCGATGTGGTTGCGAATGCAACGGTCGCGCTGGAGGCGTTCGAGTACAACCGCGCCATCGAGCACACGGAAGGCTTCTTCTGGTGGTATTGCGACGACTATGTTGAGCTCGTGAAGGGACGGGCCTATGGCAGCGGCTTGCTGGCGGAGTCGGCCCGCAATTCGCTGGCAGCTTCGCTTTCGGTGCTACAGCGACTGTTTGCGCCGTATCTTCCGTTCGTCGCGGAGGAATGCTGGTCCTGGTGGATGGAGGGATCGGTCCATACCGCACAGTGGCCCACGGCTGAGGCGTTCGCCGCGCTGAGCGGACCCGATGACGGGTCGTCTTTGAAGCTCGTCGCGGTCGTCTCCGATGTGCTGGGCGAGATTCGTAAGGCGAAATCCGTGGCCAGGACGTCGATGAAGGCCGAAGCGAAGCGGGTCGTGGTCGATGGCACGCCGAGTCAGCTAGAACTGCTTAAGCTCGCACAGAGCGACTTATGTGAAGCAGGGCAGGTCAAGCAGCTCGAAATGCTCGCCGCGGATGTGTTCCGCGTACGAGTGGAGCTATCCTAGCGTAGCCACCTCAACCCCATGCCGCGTTCTGCAGCAGGACGCGGTAACCACCATTGCGCGCTCTCATCACCGCATGTATCTTGACGATGAACCTGCCGGCACGCCTGCGCCACGGTCGCGATCGTGCGAATCGTGAGTCGCGCTGAGCCGGCACTCACCCCTCGGAATCAAATCACTCATGTACCCATCAATCGAACCCTATAAGCACGGATTTCTCGATACCGGCGACGGACACCAGGTCTACTGGGAATTGTGCGGCAATCCCAATGGCAAACCGGCAGTGTTTCTCCATGGCGGTCCTGGCGGCGGCTGCAGCCCGGACCACCGGCGCCTGTTCGATCCGGCGCGCTACAACGTGCTGCTGTTCGATCAGCGCGGATGCGGCCGCTCCAAGCCGCACGCCAGTCTGGACAACAACACGACGTGGGACCTGGTAGCGGATATTGAACGGCTGCGCGAGATGGTGGGCGTCGAACAATGGCTGGTGTTCGGCGGTTCGTGGGGCAGTTCGCTCGGCCTGGCCTATTCGGAAACGCATCCCCAGCGGGTCACTGCGTTGATCGTCCGTGGCATTTTCACAATGCGCCGTGCCGAACTGCTCTGGTACTACCAGGAGGGCGCATCGTGGCTGTTCCCCGACCTCTGGGAGGGCTTCCTTGCACCTATCCCTGTCGAGGAGCGTGGCGATCTGATGGCAGCCTATCGTCGACGCCTGACCGGCGATGACGAAACGGTGAAACGGCAGGCGGCGCGCGCCTGGAGCTTGTGGGAGGGTCGCACGATTACCTTGATGCCCAGCCCCGAACTGGAGCAACATTTCGGCGACGACGAGTACGCGCTCGCTTTCGCGCGAATCGAAAACCACTACTTCGTCAATGATGGGTTCGTCGAGGAAGGGCAACTGCTGCGTGACGCACATCGCCTCGCCGATATCCCTGGCGTGATCGTGCAAGGGCGTTACGATGTCGCCACGCCGGCACGCACGGCGTGGGATCTATCCAAGGCGTGGCCGAAGGCAAGCTTGCAGATCGTGCCCGACGCCGGCCACGCTTATAACGAACCCGGCATTCTGCAGGCTTTGATTGCGGCGACGGATCGGTTTGCGAACTAGGCGAGCGGATACTCGTTGTTGGCTTAGGTGAGCGATGTCCGCAGACCAAGGGGCGGACATCGCATTGCCATGCGTCGTGTTACCGAGGCTTCGCCTGAGCGCGGATCAGCCTAACGCCCCAGCCCGTGCAAATGGTCCCGTCGCTTTGCTGCAAGGCAGACAGCGCGTGGATGAAGCGTTCCCGCAGGCGCGCTTTGGCCGGTGCGGGCAGCCGGTCGATATCGTAGGTTTCAGTCAGCGAGTCCCACAGTTCGTGGGGGAGGGGGGTCCAATCCACGTCCAGGTCTTCGAACTGCAGACCTTCGAAATCGCGTTCGAGCAATCCGGTCCACCCTTCGTTGGTACGAGTCCGGGGATCACCGAAACGGAGCCACGTCCCCTCTTCCCTGAGAATGGGCAAGAGAACGCTATGCAGAACCTCGTTCGCTTCGCCAAGCAAAAACTCCCGCCCAACCACCGTAGCAAACTGTCCTTGTGGACGAAGCACGCGCCGGATTTCGTTGATCACCTGCTCAATGTCGTCCATCAACATCAATGCCATATGCGACAGCACGCAGTCGATGCTGCCCGTTTCCACGGACAGTTCTTGCGCGCGTTCATTCAGTAGTACGACGCGGCTGGGAAGCGTGGCTCGCGCGACGTCCAGCTCGCCCTGGCTCATGTCGACGCCAATCAAGTTCAGCGAGGGCGCTTGCTGGTCGGAGAGCAGTTCGAGCAGATGCCCGTCGCCGCAGGCGAGATCGAGGACCGTCAGCGCTACCGTCGACTCCGGGACGCATGCCGCGACGGCAGCGTAAGACGACGCATAGTCGGCCACGCTGGAACGGGCACGCCGGTGTGCAAATGCTGCGGTCGTCGTACCAGGCTGACGCTGATGGAAGTCTTGCAGATACGTCTCGACAGAGGACAGTGTTTTCATGCGTAGCGACTCCGGACAAAGTATGCGTGACGTGTCGCTGACGCAAACGTTCGGTCGAGCGGCGGGCGATTATCCGCCGCCGAAACCGCGTTGGCAATTCCCGTAGAGTGCCTAGCCTGGACCTCCGGGCGCCTTTCAGTCATCTGTCGTGCGCCGGTCCACGACCCTTGACGCAAGCTCTGCGAACCTGGAACATTGGCGGGCGTGCAACATCAGACGTTGTCCCTTTCATGAGAGAGGTGCGAGATGGCTATCGAACAATCTCCGTCCTATGAAGGCGGCTGCACCTGCCGCTCGGTGCGTTACCGCATGACGAGCAAGCCTATGTTCGTTCACTGCTGTCATTGCCGATGGTGCCAACGGGAAACGGGAGCCTCGTTCGCGCTCAACGCCATGATTGAAGCTGACCGCGTCGTGTTATTACAGGGTGAAATCGAACTCGTCGATACGCCGTCACTGAGCGGCAAGGGGCAGAAAATCGCGCGCTGTCCAGAATGCCATGTCGCGGTCTGGAGCCACTATGCAGGAGGGGGCAGTGCGGTATGTTTTGTTCGGGTTGGAACGCTCGATGAGCCCGACCATTTCCCGCCGGACATTCATATCTTCACGGCGTCCAAACAACCTTGGGTAGTGCTGCCAGAGAGCACACCTGCGGTTGCAGAGTATTACAAGTCTTCCATTTACTGGCCGCAAGAGAGTCTTGCACGACGTACGGCGCTGCCGGCACGGAAGTAGATCAGGCCAAGCCGCACAACAACTGCAATCGCAGGCGCATGGGGTACTCGGAGTAGGACGTCAGCGCGTTCATCCGGGCTGCGCGGCAGAGTCTCGCCCCATAATCACTGCTGCTCAAGCCTCTTGGGCAACTCTCCGAGCTGCCGGAACACGGAAAGCCAGTCTTCAAGGTGCCACGTTTTCGCAATTAGATTTCCACGCATCTGGTGGAACGAGTGAATCGCGAATTTGATGTGTTTGGAACTTGCAGCAATGCCAAGCAGCTCGCCGGATTGGGTGCCACTGACTTCCGCGCGAACGCCCACCCGGTCTCCATGAATCAGCGTGTCGAGGATGGTGATTCGCATATCGGGGAGCGCTGTCGCCAGGTTTCGGAAGACTGGAATCATCTGGTCGGGACCTGGCGCCACGCCGCTGGGCTCGGGAATGTATTCCCAGTCAGGCGTTACGACCGTTCGTAGCAAGTCAACGCTTTTCTTCTCGACGGCCTGATAGAACGCGTCAATCACTGTTTGCACAGCCTGTTCGCTTGGGCTTAAGGTCATGATCGCTTACTCCTGAAGGTTGCTCGAGGAACGCATCGTAAGGATGCACTCGGCGCTTGTAATCAGGCAAGTGGTTTGCGAAAACGCCTGGCGAGGGGTCAGCCGCCGACCAACGACATCCGAACCGTGGGATAAACTTTTCCCGATCCCGGTTTGCGTGCCGTGGAGCGAAGTTCCGAGTAGCGGTCGTCGCGTTGGATCCAACGGCTGCGAACAGTCGATGCCAGTTGCTCGACCGAGGCGGTCTCTGTAAGCCACGGCATGAGGTCGGTGCCCTGAGTGGCGAACAGGCACGAATAGAGTTGGCCGTCGACCGAAACGCGGGCGCGGGAACACGAACCGCAGAACGGTTGCGATACGCTCGCGATGAAGCCGACTTCACCTGCACCGTCCGCATGGCGATAGTTGACGGCGGTACCCATCTGCTGACCCATGACAATAGGGATCAGCGGAAACTCCGATTCGACGATCTCCCGCGTCTCGCGCGCTGTGATCACCTTTGTGTTCGACCAGCCGCCTGCGCCGCCGACGTCCATGTATTCGATGAAGCGCACGGCCACGCCGCTGCCTTTGAACAATCGGACGAGCGGCAGAATCTGGCTGTCGTTGACGCCTCGCTCGACTACCGCGTTGACCTTGATCGGCGCGAGTCCCACCGCGCGCGCTGTCTCGATGCCGTCCAGTATTCGCGACACGGGCATATCTACGTCACTCATCCGGCGGAACACGGCGTCGTCCACCGCGTCGAGGCTCACCGTCACGCGGCCGAGGCCGGCGTCGCGCAGTGAGCGCGCCTTCGCGGCGAGCAGGGAGCCGTTTGTGGTGAGCGCGAGTTCCATCGGTTTGCCGCTTGCAGTTGTCAGTTTCGCAAGCTGTTCGATCAGCGATTCGAGCCCACGCCTCAGCAGCGGCTCACCGCCGGTGATGCGTATCTTTTCCACCCCGAGCAGAGCGAATGCTTTCGCGAGCTTGACCATCTGCTCGAACGACAGGCGTTGCGCAGACGGCAGGAATGGGTAGTCTGCCCCGAAGACGTCTCGCGGCATGCAGTACGTACAGCGGAAGTTGCATTGATCGATAACCGACAGACGCAGATCCCGCAGTGGCCGATTGAGCTTGTCGAGGGCGGGCGTGGTATCGCCGGCGGATACGCCATGGCGGTATGCCGTTTCTGCGACTATGGGCGCGTCGATGAGATTCACGATCTATCCGGATGTGGGCAGCGTGCGATGGGGGACAGAGCAACGCTCGGTCCTTTGATGAGATGCCGTCAGGATAGTGTCTCGGCACTGTATATGGGACGCACAGTCCGCGGCGAATCTCAGGAGTACAGTTGGTGCGCCGTATCAGCTACGGGCACGGGAGATGGGGGCGAGCTCGCGATGCAGGTTGTTCACGTTGCGAGGTCCTTGAAGACGTTTGAAAGCCGTCACGCATCCGTTTCGCGCTTACTTTGCTCCTCGACGGTAAAGATCGCCTCGGGAGTGGCCTCGAGCCGGGCTTTCGGTATCGGGTCGCCGCTTGCATCGGAGAAACCATAGGTGCCGTCTGCGATCTTCTGCAACGCCCGCTCGATATCGTGGATGCGGCGGTCGTTCACGTCATGCAGCGCCTGGTTAACCTCGTTCTGTGCCATTCCCTGCGCCTCGTCTTCGAACTCTTCCGCCTCGTCGCCATGCTCCTGCTCATCCGACCGCTCGCTTGCGATGGTGTTTTCCTCACCACCCAGTAGTTCTCCGCGCAGGGCCACAAGACGCGTGCGCTGCTGCGCGATGAACTCTTCACTCAATGTGACCTTGGGCCCCGACATGGCTTTCTCCTACGTCATGGTTATGGTGTGATTCGGGCGCGTCCGCGAAATGCTGGCTTAAGTTCAGCATAGTAGAAGTTTGTGGAAGTCCAAATGCTATCTCGACCGATCCAAAGAATCGTTCAGCACAATGTAAACATGGTCACGTACCGAGAACACGCTGCGAGTTTCCGGCCTTCCTGTATTCTGTCCGGACACTAGGGCGGCATCGAGAATTGCCGAATGGTAAGTATTGCTGAGTTAATCGCGGCCTCCCGCCAATAGCCTTGTAGATTCCCGGATTGGCACTACACTGAGGGACGTGCGATCTTTGCGCACATACAGCCCGAGTGTGGGTTTCTTCAGGTTGATGTAGAAATCGAATTCCTGCATTGCAACTCCTCATGCAAGGTGATTTTTCGATAAGTTGCATCGCAATGCCTACCTTTATTCAATGGAGAAAACCATGCAGGCACACAGTGTTGTGTACGGCGAATTCGAGATTGTCGTGCGTCCCGAACGTAATGCGCTCGGCGCGTGGATCGCAGATGTGAGTGTGAGTCGCGGTGCCGAAACGATTGTCGATACTCGTCCGTCGACCGTTCAACCCGAGTGGCTGACCGAAGAGGAAGCGATCAGGGACGGAGTCGAATGGGGGCGCCGTTTCATCGACCGCGAGTTCAATACGCACCCATCTCAATCGTGGGTGGCAGACCGTTTTCGTGCGGAACGCTGGTTCCGCGATACCGGCGAATCGTAGAACGCCGTCGCTGCAGGTACGCCTGAATCGCCCGCGTATTTGACCGACCCCTGGTCAAAGATTGTAGTTCGGCCGAAATGCGCCAAGGTTGATTGACCGATTCATCGCATCGGTCTGGCGTTCGTGCCGAAGCCATATCCACATATCTGCAGCGGCCTTCAGCTTGATCGCCAGTGTGATTCTTCATCCACCTTGACATGGCTTTTTGTTTAACTATAGTGTTAAATATCAACTTGGCGGTTTAGGAAAGGAGACCACTATGAGCGACGTGCCTTCCCGTCCTTCACTGGGCGCCGCGGTGTACTACAAGGAACCGTTTGCCGCGCTGGACTGGCTCGAGAAAGCCTTTGGCTTCGAGCGTCAGTTCGTCGTCACGGACAACGACGGACAGCTCGCCCACTCGGAAATGCGTTTCGGCGACGGCTATTTGATGGTCTGCCGCGCATGGAACGACGACATGGCGAGCCCTCAGTCTCTGGGCGGCAAGAACACGCAGTCCGTGCACGTGCAGTTGCGCGACGGCATTGACGAGCACTGTGACCGGGCGCGTGCAGCGGGCGCAGTGATCACGCGCGAACCGGAGGATCAGTTCTACGGGGACCGCGTTTATGCGGCGCGTGACCCGGAGGGCCACGTTTGGAGTTTCGGCCAGACCTTACGCCAGGTGTCGCGCGAAGAGGCCGAGCAAATCACCGGCCTGAAAATCGACGGATGGGTGTGAGCCGATGGCGCTACCAGTCAGTGTGTCGCTGGACCGGACATTGTCCGCGCTAGCCGATCCGAGTCGGCGCCAGGTTGTCGATCTGCTCAGCAAGCGGCCAATGCGCGCCGGCGAACTCGCGGAGGCGGCGGGTCTCAGTCCGCAGGCGATGAGCCGTCATCTGCGCGTGCTGCGTGCGAGCGAACTGATCGAGGAGTCGCACGGCGGCGTGGATGCGCGCGTGCGCCTCTATGTCCTGAGGGCGACGCCGATGAACGAACTCAAAGCGTGGCTCGAAGCGACCGAACAACTATGGTCCTCGCAATTGCTGGCGTTCAAGGCGCATCTGGTGCAGCGGCCGTGAGCTCGCGTGTACTGATCTCGTTGTCGGTACGCCCTTTTGCTTGACGGTTAGCTACCCGCAGGAAATAGTGCATCTCCGCGGCGTAGCTAATGCGCCGTCCGTGCGAGAGGATAATTGTGGTCTGCTACGCGGGCGGTGAATTCGTCGCAGCGACCGCGTGGTCAGGCTCTTCGGCGATGACACCGCTAGCCGCGGGTTATGCCGGAGCCTGCTTTATCAATCGAACAAAGGCTGGTGATGAGCACCAGCCTCCAGGATACTGTTTGACATGTACAAGAAGGGCGTGGCCTTAGAAATTCAGTTTGCCCCTGAGAGACTCAACGATGGCGCCGGCGATCCCTATTGGATCGACCTGACGCTGACCGAAGCGCAGATGCTTCTTCAGACGCTGCAGACGCAGTTAGCTGCCAGCAGCGCGGGGACCGCAGCGCCGCTGGTCGTGAGCCTCGATGATTCGCAAGGTGCAGGCGAAGCGCGGTCCGCTGATTCGTGTGTGTCCTTCGGCGCGAAAGACGTGTCGCCTGCCGGCGAGTTCAAACAGTGGGTGTGTGTGATCTGCGGCTGGATCTACGACGAGGCGGCCGGCGTGCCCGAAGAGGGCATCGCCCCTGGTACCCGTTGGGCTGATGTGCCGGCCGACTGGCGCTGCCCGCTGTGCGATGTGGGCAAGGAAGACTTCGCGCTGGTCGAGTTCTAGGGAAGTTGGGGATTCAAGCGGGGCTTGCTCGGGAATCAGCGCGACCCCCCAGCTTTTCCACTACTGGACTTTCCCCAATACCCGTTGGCGTTCAAACGTCACGGCTGACGTTTCACCCAAATGACGGCGCAAAAATCCGTACAGCGCGCTGATCCAAAGAACGGCACCGGTTGCAAACTCTCCTGCTGGGTAATTCAGACCACCGCCCGCCATCCAAGGGAACGCCAGTGCGACGACGATGAGCGCGAGGCCGGTGACGTATTGCCGAGGTGCGCGGAATAATCGCGCTAGCGGAATGAGGTGCAGACCGACGATCAGGATGACAGCAGGCGTTACCCAGTCGGGGCGTCCCACGGCATTCAAGGCGATGCTCGCCGCGAAGACAGCGAGCCACTGCACCGCGTTGATCCATCGGAAAGCACGAGTCCTCGCTCTCTGCGCTGCAGATTCCGCATTTCGGTCGACGTACGGTCGAAACGCGCGAAAATCACACCAGGCCCACAAGAACAACGTACTTCCCGCCATCACGAGCAATGCGAGCGTTTGCCAGTCCACACCGTGTCTTTGCAGACACCAACCTGTCATCCAGAGCGTGCCGAATCCGGCGAAGAACATCTGTCCAACTGCCGAACCGGTTCTATGAGCATACATGGTGTGTCCCACGGATCTCTCCCGACGAAGGCCGTCACAGAGGTTAGTCAAGAGGCTGCAGATTCACGCGACGTATCAAGACGTACCGTCGAGAATGCCGCGCAGGTAATCAACGTAGCGCTCGAAAGCGCGCCGGCCCGACGCGGTCATGGCCACGCGCGTGCGCGGCTTTTTTCCGACGAAATCCTTGGTGATCTCGATGTAGCCAGACTTCTCCAGCGTGGCGAGATGTGCGCCGAGATTACCTTCGGTCGCATTGACGATGATGCGCAGTCGGACAAATTCAATGGGCTCCCGGTTCGGCAATGCCTTCAGGGCTGCCATGATCTTGAGCCGGACCGGCTGGTGGATGGTTTCGTCTAGCTGATCCATTCACGCGGTCCTCAGCCAAAGGCCGGCTAACATGAGCGCACCCCCGCCTACCACTGCCATCCATAGGAAGAAATAGGCGGGAAACATGTAATAACCGACGAGGGTGAGCGCCGCCATGGCAATGCCAGCGACCGTTAAGCGAGCCCCGATCCACACGCCGCTCAGCACGTAAAACAAGGCGACGAGCAGGGTGATCAGGGCCGCGGACTGCTGTCCCGAGAAAGGTTGAAATATTCTAAGCACAACGATGTAAAATACGAAGATGGCAGCGATTGAAGCCAGCCAGCGCCATGCGCCGCTATTGGATGCTTCCTGCTTGCCTCTCCCGCCAAGGTAGATGCATCCGGCTACGCCGAGCACGTCTAGCGCGATCCAGAGCCAAAAGGCACGCGCGGGGAAGAAATTCGTCATGCCGAAGCCGATCAACCAGATCACTCCCCACAACACCAGCATGGGCGCGAACCGCTGGTAGTGATAGAGCTGTCCGCTGCGGTGACTAACCGCCTCGACTTCACGCAAGACCTGTGACGCCTGTTCAGAGGAGAGTGTCATGGTGATTCCATCAGTGTTGTTTCAGAGTACTCTATACGGCAGAGTATAAAAGTGCAAGTACTCTGTTTGCACGATTTCGGGGTTAGCCCGCGGTCGGCTTTCGGGCTTCGGAAAACTGGCAGCAGATGCCTGCGTGAGGACCATTTGGTAGAGTGGCGACGTCGCGGCAAACCAGACGCGATGACCGAATGTTCTCCACCGCGATGGCTTGCTGCTCGTACTCCAACTGCGGTCGCCAGTTGCGCCGGCAAAGCGCCCATCTATGCAAAGGAGTTTCGTGAGTGAGTAACGATCCGACATCGGCCGTCACCCGGAAGCCGCAGAACATTTACGACGATGCAACTTTCTTTGAAGGCTACAAGTCGCTTCGCGACAGCGACACCGGTCTGAATGGCGCGCTAGAAATTCCGGCTCTGCATCGCCTGTTGCCCGATCTCTCGAACCTGCATGTGCTTGACCTGGGCTGCGGCTTCGGCGAGTTTGCCCGTTTTGCGAGAGCGCAAGGAGCGGCCTCGGTGATCGGTGTCGATATCTCCAGCCGAATGCTCGAAGAAGCCACCATGCGCACGAGCGACCCGTCCGTGACGTATCTGCATTGCCCGATAGAGCAATACGACCTGACACCGTGCACCTTCGACCTCGTCGTATCGTCGCTGGCGCTGCATTATGTCGAAGACTATGCCGCGTTGGTCGAGCGCGTGTTTCAAGGCGTGAAGCCGGGTGGCCGCTTTCTGTTCTCGGTGGAGCATCCGGTCTTACATTCCGCAGGTCGAGGACACAATTTGGCGTGAATTTCGTTGCCAGTCGGGCGGGCGAATGCGCATCCAGGGCCGCCGGGTAGCCTGAGCAACTGGCGCTGCAAACCCGTGACTGGTACGAGACAGCATCAACTGGCCTTGAACATTTAGGAGTCCTCCTATAACATAGCGGAAGAATGTCCAGTCCACAAGACCGTTCTCCGCCCAAGGCTCGCTTCATCCTGCACAGCGAGCGACTGGGACCTTTACCCCTCGTCAATCAATTCATCGATCGCATCGGCCTGGAGTCCTTGCTCGATCGCCACGTTCCATCAGACGCGCGCTGTGCGGTGCCTCACGCCCGGGCCCTTGGCGTGCTGCTGCGCTCGATCATCGTCGAGCGCGAGCCGATTTACCGCCAGCAGGAGACGGTCCACGGCTTTGCGAGCGGGATGTTTGGCATTGGTTCTGAGGAGATGAATCACCTCAGCGATGATCGGCTTGGCCGTGCGCTGGATCACCTGTTTGACGCCGACCGCGCGGCCTTGCTCACCGAGGTGGCACTCGCCGTTGCAGAGCGCTTCGGCGTGAACTTCGACGAGTGTCACAACGACAGTACGACGATCAGCTTCCATGGCAGCTATCGTGGCGCCTCAGGCCGCAAGATCCGCGGCCGCACGGCACCGGTGATCACCTATGGCCATTCGAAGGCCAAGCGGCCCGATATGAAGCAGCTGCTGTTCATCCTCACCATGACCGCCGACGGCAACATTCCCGTCGCGTTTCGCTGTACCGACGGCAATGCGAGTGACTCGCGCACCCACATCGAGACCTGGAATACATTGCGCGCCGTGGCGGGGCGCAGCGACTTTCTTTACGTTGCCGATTCAAAACTTTGTTCCCGAGAGAACATGGACCATATCGATCGCGCGGGCGGACGGTTCGTCACCGTGTTGCCCCGCAATCGCCTGGAAGACGCCGAGTTCCGCCAGTGGATCCAGACCAACACCCCTGACTGGACCTGTGTGTGGGACCGGCCCAATGCGCGCCACAGTGACGGGCCGCGCGACTGCTGGTATGTCTTTCGTGCGCCGCTGCTGTCGGCCGAAGCCTGGCCCGTAGTATGGGTGTGGAGTCCGTTGCTGACGCTGCGCCAGGAGGCCCGGCGACGCAGGAACATCGCCGCGGCCATTGAAGAGTTCCAGCAGTTACGCGCGCGGCTGGCAGGCTCGAAGACGCGGCTGCGTGGCGCTGCCGAGATTGACCTGCAGATCAAGGCGATTCTCGAGAAGCACCACGTCGCCCGCTATCTGAAGGTCCGGCGTACCGTGCGCGAAGAACACGAGTACCGGCAGACGCGGCGCGGTCGCCCGGGACCCGAGACTGCTTACCGCAAGATCACCAGGCGGCGCTTTGACATCGAGTGGACGACCGACGAACAGACCATCACTTACGATCACAGCAGCGATGGAATGTACCCTCTGGTCACAAACGATCGCAGTCTGTCACCGGCCCAGGTGCTGGAAGCCCACAAGGGTCAGCCGATGATCGAGAAGCGCTTCGAACAGGTCAAGACCGTACATGAGATCGCACCGGTGTTCCTGAAGGATGAGGGCCGCATCGAGGCTTTCTTCACGCTGTACTTCCTCGCTCTGCTCGTGCAGGCGCTCATTGAACGCGAACTGCGCCTTGCCATGAAGCGCGAGAATATCGACGAACTGCCTCTTTATCCCGAGCAGCGTCAGTGCGCACGCCCCACGACCGAACAGATCCTGCGCCTGTTCAGCCTCGCCGAACGTCACCGGCTGATCGATGGTGCACACACTGTGCAGGTCTTCGACGTTCCCCTCACGGAATTGCAGCGTCAGCTGCTCAGGCTACTCGGCGTCCCGGAAGACGTCTTTCGCCCGCCGGACTAGCGACGAAATTCGCGCCAAATTGTGTCCTCGACGTGCGGAATGTAAGACGAGTAGCTCCGCGGGCCACATACACGCGACGAACAGGAGGCAGAAGCGGTAGAGAAAGCGCGGGACAGGAGTGCTACCAACACTCAAGCCCAGCCCTTTCAAGGTCTTTCTCAAGATGTTCCGCTGCGAGCAAGTTTGAGCAGGCGTGCCGTACTGTGATGAGCGCGCGCTACTGCGCCATCGACGTAGGGCGCGGATTTGCGGATTTTGGG
>Ga0116109_1000157_pt1 | contig 15841 bp, 11 predicted proteins | sample June2015DPH_8_10_2_FD_89718 | JGI IMG/M metagenome (GOLD analysis project Ga0116109, IMG submission 89718) | Peatland microbial communities from SPRUCE experiment site at the Marcell Experimental Forest, Minnesota, USA - June2015DPH_8_10 | ecosystem: Environmental > Terrestrial > Soil > Wetlands... | reverse complement strand
CGATGCCTTGATCAGCAGCACCATCTCGTTGACGAGCGACGGCAACGTCAAACGAAAGGCCTGCGGCACCTGAATCCGCCGCAGCATGTCGAGCGGGGACATGCCGAGCATGCGCGCGGCTTCAATTTGCCCAGGAGGAATGCTCAGAAAGCCGCCACGCAAAATCTCGGCGATATACGAGGCGGAGCAGAGCGACACGGCACTGATCGCCGCGACGAGCGGTGACACATTGATGCCGACGAAAGGCAGCAGGTAGTACACCAGCAGCAACTGCACGAGCATCGGCACGCCGCGAAAGAAGAACACATACGCGCCGCCGAACATGCGCGCCGCGCGATGCGCTGACAGTCGCGCGGAGCAGACGCCAATCGCGACGAAGAAGCCGATCACGAGCCCGGTGAGCGAAATGCCAACCGTGGCGATCGCCGCGTGCAGCAGCAGCGGCAGACCCTGAAGAAAGACAGTCATGCTGAACATGTGTCGGGCACCCGCTAGAGCAAACCGGCAAGCGCCGCCGCAGCCGAACGACCGGCAGCGCCTGCCTCAAGGCATTAGTAGTTCGGCGTCGGCAAGGTGGTCGGCGCGTCCATTGCGACGCCAAACCACTTCTTCTGCAAGGCGGCGAGCCGTCCGTCGTCGTGCATCTTGACGAGCGCAGCGTTGAACGCGTCGTCGAGCGACTTGCTGTCCGGGTCCTTGCGCATGCAGTAGGCAAAGTACACCTTGGCGCCGAACGGCGGCTGTACCACGGCGAAGGTGTCGGGCCGCTGTTTCGCCACGTAGGCGATGTTCGTCATCGAGTTGGCGACGGCGGCAATCCGGCCGGCGGCGAGGTCTGCGTAGGCCTGATTGTTGTCGACGTATTCGCGGACTTCAGGCGGCTTGGGCAGCGTCGCGATATAGGCCTTCAACTGGTCGAGCTGTGCCGAACCTTTGCCCGCGCCAACCGTCTTGCCGGAGATATCCGACGATTGCTTGAGCGAGGTATCGTTCGCGCGCTTGAGCAGCGCGTCGGTGGCGTCGGCAACCGGAAGTGTGTACGCGTAGCGTTCCATGCGCGCCTTCGTCACCGTCAACGGACCGCCGACCATGTCGAATTTGCCGGCTTCGAGACCCGGCAACACGCTAGGCCAGGGCAGGTCGATGAAGCGCACCTTCACGCCCAGTTCCTTGCCGACCTCGGCGAACAGATCCTTGTTGAAACCGGCCTGCTGGCCGTTCTCGAGGAAGTCGAACGGGGCGAACTGCATTTCCGTACCGACGACGAGTTCGCCCGCCGCCTTGACTTTGGCGAGCTGATCCGCGTGCGCGGCGACGCTCGCAGCGCACAACGCCAACACCATTAAACGACACTTCCAGCCTGCAAGGATGTTCATAAGAATCTCCGGTTGGCAAAGCGGTGTCGCGCGAGATGAGGCGGGGCGGCGCGCGGTATGCGGGGCAGTATATACCGCAGTTTTAGTGCGAAATAAATAATCCTGTTTTGCACTGCGAAGCGCCATCGTGATGCCCACGATGGAACGAACGGGCGGCTTGCGAAGAGGCTTTTGACGGTATAAACAACTGGAGAACCGGATGCGACGGCGCCGATTTGAAAGGTGTTCGAACTATCGACGAGGCGCATTCGTCAGCTTATTGATCCGTTCATCCGCTCGTTTACCCGTCCAGTCCGCCGGGCCTCTCAGGAGCGTTGCGATGCAGCCTGTCACCCGCATTCCGATCATCGACCTTGCCGGCGTGCGCGCCGGCGATCCAGAAGCCATGCAGCGTGTCGGCCGCGAGATTCACGACGCGTGTACGACGATCGGCTTTTTCTACGTCGTCAATCATGGTGTGCCACAGTCGGCCATCGATGCGGCCGAACAGGCGGCGCGCGAGTTTTTCGCGTTTCCGGTGGAAACGAAACGGCGCGCCGCGGTGAATCAGCGGCATCGCGGCTTCAATGCGCTCGGCGACGCGACGATGTATCAGGCCAAACGCCCCGATTACAAGGAGTTTTTCAGCATTGGGCTGGAGTTGCCGGAAGACGATCCCGATGTGCTCGCAGGCCAGGCACTGCGCGGGCCGAACAACTGGCCGGACTTCATGCCGGAGTTGCGCCCGGCGCTGTACGGTTACTACGAAGCGGTGGCGCTGTGTGGCGCCGACCTGTTGCGCGCAGTGGCCGTGAGTCTCGGTGTCGACGAACAGTGCTTTGCGCCGCGCTATACCAAGCGGATGCAGCGCACCCAAATGGTCTACTATCCACCGCAGCCGTCGCAATCGGATGCCGACCAGTTCGGCGTGGCGCCGCACACCGACTATGGCTGCATCACGCTGCTGTGGCAGGATCAGGTGGGCGGATTGCAGGTGCGCGAGATTGCCAACAACACGTGGGTCGATGCGTCGCCGATTCCTGGCAGCTTCGTCGTCAACGTTGGCGATCTGCTCGCGCGCTGGACCAACGACCGCTTTCGCTCGACGCTGCATCGCGTGATCAACGCGTCGGGACGAGAGCGTTATTCGATCGCCACGTTTTATGATCCGACCTACGGCGCGTTGGTCGATCCGCGCGAACTCGGCACGAGCGAGGCGGACCTCAAATATCAACCGGTCGCAGCAGGCGATTACATTCTTGGGCGCATCAACGACTCCATGGGTTATCGAAAGAAGCAGGCCGCACAGGGGACGACCGCATGACGAACGCGGACCGCGCCGCGCTTTCCACCACGCTGGCCGCGCTACGCGAGGCGCTGGGGGATGATGCAGTGCGCGTGGGCGAACAGATCGGTGAGCGGTCGATGACCGATTGGACGCGTCACGAACCGACGCGTGCCGCGGCCCTGTTGGTGCCGCGCACGACAGAACAGGTTGCGCAGGCGCTGGCGATTTGCCACGCCGCGCATCAAGCGGTGGTGCCGCAGGGCGGCATGACGGGCCTCGCCGGCGGCGCGATTCCGCGCGCCACGGATATTGCGTTGTCGCTCGAGCGTCTCACGGGCATCGAAGAAATCGATCCGGCTTCTGCGACCATGACAGTGCGGGCCGGCACCACCTTGCAGACCGCGCAAGAGGCCGCCGCGCAATCGGGTTTCGAACTGGCGCTCGACCTCGGCGCACGCGGGTCGTGCCAGATTGGCGGCAATCTCGCCACGAACGCGGGCGGCAATCGCGTGATCCAGTCGGGCACCGCCCGCGATCAGGTGCTCGGGCTGGAAGTGGTGCTGGCGAGCGGTGCAGTCTTGAGCTCGCTTGGCAAGATGGTGAAGAACAATACCGGCTACGACCTGAAGCACTGGTTCATCGGTTCGGAGGGAACGCTTGGCGTGATTACCCGCGCGGTATTGCGCTTGCATCCGCAGCGCGCGGCGCGGCATACGGCGCTCGTTGCGCTGGACCATTACGATGCGGCCGTGAGTTTGCTGCGCCGCTTGTCGACACGCTTTGGCAACGACATTGGTGCGTTCGAAATCATGTGGCCGGACTTCTACGATTTCGGCGTTGCCTTGACCGGCACGCGCTCGCCGTTTGCGCAAGCGCATCCGCTGTACGCGTTGATCGAACATGCCAGCTTCGATGCCGCCGACAACGGCGAACGCTTTGCCGCCGCGCTGACCGAAGCACTGGACGCGCACGCTATTCACGATGCTGTCATTGCGCAGTCGATGGCCGATGCGCGCGCCTTATGGGCGGTGCGCGAATGCACGGCCGAGTTTCCGGTGAAGATGGACCCGATCAACTTCGACGTCAGTCTGCCGGTCGGCGAGATCGGCACGTTTGTGGACCGTTGCCGTGCGGCGCTCGATCGTCAGTGGCCGGGTAACCAGGCGTATTTCTTTGGCCATATCGGCGATTCGAATCTGCATCTCACCGTGGATGGCCATTCGGTGCCGGGCGTCGCGCATCACGCGGTGTATGCGTTCGTCTATGAAATGCTGCGACCGTTACATGGATCGGTCTCGGCGGAACATGGGATCGGCTCGCTGAAACGCGAGTTCTTGCCGATCTCGCGTTCGCGTGAGGAGCTGGCCGCGATGGCCGCGATCAAGCAGGCGCTCGACCCACGCGGGATTCTGAATCCGGGCAAGCTGTTCTGAAGGCGGCAATAGTGAAAAGCTCAGTAGGCCACCTGCTCCAGTAATGCGTTCGCAAAACGGCGGTAGAGCCATGCCATGACCGAGGCGGAAAGTACAAGAAACACTGTGTTGACGAACGCCATCGCGATCGTAATCACGAGAGAGCCTTGCAGGCTAGCCAGCAGGAAGGTCTTGCCGCCCGCCACCAGCGCGATGGTCCAGATGAGAAGCAGAGGCAGATACGTCACGAACCCCACTCCGGTGATATTCCAGAAATGGCCTCGGCTGTCTTTCCATGCAGCGGGCAACTTCAGCCGGCTGCCTAGCGAGACCGCTGGGTAGAGCAGACTCAGACGGACGATCATGAACAGATACACCAATATCACGGGCAGGGTGATTAACGCGACCGCTGCCGAGCGCAGCGGATGCAAAACCAACGCCGCTCCAACCGTGATGAGGATCATGCCGATTCCAAGGCCGCACGTGAGCAGCAGGTAGCGCCCCAGCGGTTTGCCGTCAAGAGGCATCAAAGGTTGCGTCCCTTCGCCGAGCAGCACGAAACGATTGACCTTGATGGCGAAGCAGCCGGAGACGGCCAGTTGCAGAATCGAGAGAGCCAGCCTGCCAAAGGCGTGAGCGCTGGCCGTTGAGGGGTCGTAATCGGCGCCGGCGACAAGGGGTTGGTGAAAGGACGCAGAAAGTACCCCCGTGCAGGCGATGACGGCGAATACCCCGATAAAGAGTCCCGGCATGTGGACGATGGCTTGCCAGGTGCTGATCCAGCTTTTCTTGACGCAGGTCGTGAAGGTCAACTGTTCCATAGGGTGATTGGCGTGCTCGTATGGGCTTATTGGATTTATGCCACCGGATCATAAATCAATTCGCACGCGTGGTCTGTAAGACATCCGCGTCGTCCTCTGCGTCATCCACGAACGGGTCAGCCTGGTGGCACGCAGCTCAATGCGCATCAATACGCATCAATGCGCATCCAGATACCGCGCAATGACCGGGTAAACATCCACCGCGGCATTCTTGCCGAAGATGCAATCGATATGCCCATACCCCTGAATCAGATGCCGCTCATATTGCTGCGCGCCGAAGCGATCCACCAGCATGTTGAAGGTCGTCTCCGTGCTCACCGGCAGGTAGCAGCGGTTCTCGGTGCCGTGAATGAAACCGATCGGAAAGTCCATGCCCTTGAGGTTGGGCAGATAGACGTTCGCGCCATTTGCATCGACCACGTGTCCCGCGCGTACCATCGTCGCCAGTTGACTGAAGAGCTCGACGTCGTGCACACCGAACAATTCCTGCAGATTGGCGTGAAGCTGTTCGCCGAGTTGCGCGTGTTCATAGAGTAGTCCGTAGAGAAAGGTTGCACGGTGACACAGCGCGTTACCGCAGCCCTCGTCGTGGCCGACAGGATAGATCCGCAGTGCCTCGTCGAGCAGATTGTTCGGCCAGTTGTCGGCGCGCGTCAGGACGGTGAGGTCGCGGACGCCGAGGTGCTGCAGAATCTCCGGCATATGCATGCCCGCCTTGATACGCTGCATCGCGCCGGGAATCGGATGCGCGGACACCTGAGACAGAAGCGCGGAGCGCACGCCCTTGAGCCCCGACAGCAAGGACATGGTGAATGCCAATGCGCCAAAGCAATGCGCCACTACCTGAATCTGGTCCGCACCCGTTCGCTGCCTGATCTGCGCCACCGCGGCCGGGATGTCCTCGCGGGCGATCGCATCCGCCGTGGTGGGTTCAAGCGCGCTCGGCAGTTCGATGCTCATGCGCAGATCCACAAGCCACACGTCGTAGCCGGCCGCGCACAGGAACTCGACGAGGTTGGTCCCGACCAGGTCCGTCGCAAAGATCCGGCTCGACACGCCCGAACCGTGAATCAGCAGCACAGGTCCCTTGTTTCCCGCTTGATAGCGCGTCAGCCTCAATGTCTTGCTGTCCGGTTCAGGCGTGTTGAACCACGTCAACTCCGGCGCGGGTGCGCGCAATGCCCGCTTCAAACGCGGCGCGGCGGCGTCCGGGCTCAGGAACTGCAACGGCGCCGCGACGCCGCCATATTCTGTGAACAGCACGCCAGCGAAGAATTTGCCGAATTTCAGCGTCCATTCGAGTCGCGTCTCGAGATCCGGCGCGTTCGTCACTTCGATGGTGCGCATCTGCTTGAGGAAATTCGCGGGTGTGATGATGAGCGTCGCCTCGCCGATAACGGGCGCATCCACTGCCTCGGAAGCGCGGATCTGTGCGTACAGCGTATTGGTTTGCGGCCACAGTTCGAGCAGCGACGAACGGGTGATGATCTTCTGTCCGAACAGGAAATAGCGCGTGCCTTCTACCGATTCGAGCGTCATCCGGTAGTTCATGTCGCGCCGGTCGACTTGGGTTTCGTCGACGACGAACAGATTGAACTGCCCGTCGGCAATCGTCATCGGCTGTGCCGACAAGGCTGGACACGTCAGCGTGCCCAGCGTGCGAGCGGCATGCTGCGGAGTGCTGAGCATGTCGGCCAGATCGTCGGACTCCACGGTAAGCGTAAAGCTCATCGGGCTGCTGCCACTGTCGGGCGAAGGGCCGCCTGTTAGCGCCCCGGGTGCATAGCTGCCGACCATGGTTTCGGTGAAGCGCAGGCCGATCTTCTGCGGTGGCGGTGGGACAGCGTCACCCTGTGACGCGTAGTCGATCTGCCAGCCTTGCGCCGCGGCGAGCTGCGCGCAGTTGCGCTCGGCTAACGCCGAGATGGTCAGGAGCGGATTCACCCCGAGCGAGAGCGGCACCACCGCTCCGTCCATCACATACAGGCCGGGATGTACGGCCGTGCCGGTCGCCTCCGAGAACACCCGGCCGGCCTCGTCGACCACGCCGTGTTCCGCCGCATCCGCCATCGCGCAACCGCCTAGCGGATGGACCGTCACCAGGCCATCGCCGAGCAATTGGGTGGAAATCGGGTCGCGTACATAGTCGCCGCCTAGCGCGACGGTGGCCGCTTCGAGGGTCTTTTCGATGGTGGCGTAGATCGGCTGCTTGCCGGCGTTGGGCCAGCGGATGCGCGGCCGGCCCTGTTCGACGAGGATCTGCCCACCATCGTCGTCATGGGCCATCACGAGGTAGGTCTGCGTGTGGTTCATTGCACCGTGGTAGGGGCCGCGCAGCAGGCTCTCGACGATGCGGGCGTCGGCATCCAGCGATCCTGCCCGTGACGCCGGTTCGGGCACCTTCACGCCATCAGCCGGTGCGGCGATGCCCAGTACGCCCATCATGGCGAGCCCGATCGGTCCGGCGAGTGAGCCTTCCTCGATCACGAAGCCGTCCTTGACGTCGGGCGTATTGCGGTGATCGATCAGGCCGGTGATCGTCGGTCCCACCGGCGCAATTTCGCCATCCTTGTGCGCGCCCCAGCCGATGCCGTTGATCGGTACTTCGGTGTTGTATGCAAACGCGAGCACGTCGCCGTTGCCGGTGAAGTGCTGGCCGAGTTGGGCGGACACCGGCAGTCCCGCATCGCGCGAGCGCAACAGGATGGCGGTCGAACCGAGCGTGCCCGCGGACAGGATGACGATGTCTGCGCTGACGGCGAGATCCGGCGCGTCGTAGCTTTCGCGCCCGAGGCCCACCAGCTGATAACGCACGCGCCATTGCTGGGTGGCCGTGTCGCGCACGACCGAATGCACCGCTGCGCCCGTGAAAATCTGCGCGCCGTGGGCGACGGCGTCGGGCAGGTAGTTCATATGGGTGGAATTCTTCGCTTCGTAGTTGCAGCCGGAATTGCAGTCGCCGCAGCCGACGCAGCGCTTCTGGTCGACGCCGGCGGCGTTCTTGCCGTCCGCGAAGGTGACCGTGATGGGCGGCCGTGAGAAGCGGTCCTGCATGCCGAGCACTTGTGCCGATTGCGCGAGCGCATTGAGCTTAGGCAATGACGGGAAGTCAGCCGGCACGGGCCACGGCTGCAACATCGCTTCGGCGCGCGCATAGCCGGCGGCGAGCCCCGATTCGTCTGCGCGCACGGCGGCGGGCCAGCGCGGGTCGTGCCACAGGCGCGGATCGGGCCTGAGCGACACGTTAGCATTGATCAGCGAGGTGCCGCCCAGCCCGCAGCCGACCACCGCGTTGACGTCCGGATTGACGTGCACTTCGAGCAGCGCGAGCGGCGAGCCGATCTGCGCGAGCCCGGTGTTGTATTGCACCTGGCTTGCGCCCTCGATTGGGGTGGCAGGAAACTCGCCCGCCATGAATTCGCGGCCGCGTTCGAGCAGGCACACGTTGCGTCCCGCCCGCGCCATCCGGCTCGCGGCGATGGCCCCGCCGTAGCCCGAGCCGACAATCACGATTTCGTAGTGCGGCTGTAGCGCTTCGATGGCGCTGGATAAGCGGTTCATCATGACCACCTCGCGATTCGACTGTGATCCAGGGCGGGGGAGCCCTGAGTTGTGAGGATGACTGAGCGCTGCGCGGTTTTTTTATCGTAGGCGGTGGCGGCTTGCAAACAAAGCCACTTTGAGGGTACGCGGTGGTGGCTCGATACGAACGCGCCGCCGCGCCATCGCTGTTATACGCAATTAGGCAGCCACTTCATTCAGTTCGCTGTCGCTCGATTCAGCGGCGAGCAGGTTCAGCGCGATCAGAATGGCCGTGCGGTTTTCGACCTCGATCTCGATGCCGAGCACCTCGATCAGCCAGCGGCCGATCTTCGTGTTGGAAAAATCGCCGGCGTCGCCCGTCTTTTTCATCGTGACGCCCAGTTTGACGGCGCGATAGTGATACGAGGGCACCCGATGCTGTGCAGCCACGGCCGAGAGTCCGCCTTTGCACTCCGAGCACCAGCCGAGGCTGCCGGCGAGCACGATCCGCTCCGGCTCGTCGAGGTCGTCGATGAAGGTGCGCGCAGCAAGGCGCACGCGCGCTTCGTCGAGGCCGTATTGCACCAACACGCTTTCGACCGGGTCTTCGAGCGCATGGGCGTGCAGGTCGATTTCCTGTTCCATGCCTTCGTTTTCCATCGACACGTTGCGTTGATGGCCGGCGCTGCGCAGGCAGTCGATCAGGTAACGGCGGAAATAGGCGCACAGGGCATAGCCGTTGGACGGCGCGCTTTCCGGGCAGGCGTGCGTATCGGAATGGCCGGGGGCGAGGCGCAGCACCCGGGAGAAGATGAACTGGGCGACGAGTTCTTCCTTGTCCTCGCCCAGCGCCTGCAATTCGAGCGGATGGTAGGTGCGCAGCGCCCGTTTCACCAGATCGACCATCGACACCATTTCGTCGCCGGACAGGTGGGTGCGACGGCGCCACAGATCGGGCAGGATCGCATTGTCCAGGTTGCGGACGAACTCGCGGCTCGGTACAGCGCCCATGAAAGCCTCCGTCGAAGGATGGGGCAAGGAGCGCGGCGCCCCGCCAGGCGGGGCAGCGAAGACCGTCTGGGAAGACCCTTGGCCGCGCTGGAAAGTGAATTCAGTATGGTTTTTGCGCGTGCTTTCGCCTATATGGATTAAGTGATAGCTGACAGGTAAACTGCCGGGTAAACCAAACGCGCCAAGCTCGCCATCGCTTGTCGACAAAGGAGACCGCACGATGCGGGACGATCCCATCCAGCGAGCGATCGACGAAGACCTGGTGCGCGTGCTGTATGCCCAAGACGCAATCGCCTTCTTTACGCATTGGTTCGCGATCGCGGTGCTCGTCTCGATCTACTGGGACGATATGCCGTATCCGCAGCGGTTCGTCGCGTGCTTCGCGTTCTACGCGGTGGCAAACTGCGCCGCACTGGGGTTGTGGCTCTGCCGGCGCCGCTGGCCCGATGCGCTGACCGCGCGCAACTGGATCAGGCTGCACGCATTGCGCTGCGCACTGCTATACAGCGCACCGGGCCTCGCGATCTGGTTCTCGTTTCATAGCCACCAGACCGATCTGCCGGTGCTGCACACCGTCATGCTGGTGACGCTGGCGGCGGGCGTATTCATGTCGAACGGCTTCGACGTGCTCAACTTTTCGACCGGCATCACCTTCGTCCTGCTGCCGGCTATCGTGCTGCTGTTCGGCAGCCACAACTTCGATCGCACCATTCTCGCGATCGTCCTCGCATTCTTCTTTTGCGCGATCAACATCTTCGCGGTGAGCTACCGCAAGCTGTTCCAGCGCGTGGTGCAGGCGCGCATCGATCAGCAGAAACTGGCAGAGTCGCTTGCCGAGCAAAAGCAGGTCGCCGAAGAGGCGAGTCTCGCCAAGACACGCTTTTTTGCCGCGGCGAGCCACGATCTGCGCCAGCCGCTGCATGCCATCGGCCTGCTCGCGGCGTCGCTCAATGACGCTTGCGCGACACCTGCGCAGCACGGCAAGACCGCCGATCACATCGTCAACAACGTCGAAGCGCTCAACCAGTTGTTCAATCAGGTGCTCGATCTGGCTCGGCTCGAAAGTGGCGTCACGCAGGTGATCCGGTTGCATTTCCGGCTCGACGAACTGTTCGAGCGGGTCGGTAGCCACTACCGGCCGCAGGCCGCGGCCAAAGGTCTGGCGCTGCGAATTGCACCCACCACGATGGTGGTCTACGACGATCCGGTGCTGCTCGAGCGGGTACTGAGCAACCTGCTCTCGAATGCGGTGCGCTATACCGAGGAGGGCGCGATCTGGATGGGTCTGCGGCGCGCCGGCCGGCGCACCGGCGGCTATATCGAGGTGCGCGACTCCGGTATCGGCATTCCGGCTGCCGAGCAGGAGCGCATCTTTGAGGAGTTCTACCAGGTCGCCAATCCGCAGCGCGACGCGCGCCAGGGGCACGGCCTCGGCTTGCCGACGGTCAGGCGACTCGTCGGCTTGCTGGGCGGCGAGTTGGGTTTGCGCTCGGCGCCGGGGCGCGGTTCGGTGTTCCGCTTTCCGGTGCAGGCGGGCGATCCGGGCGGGATTGTGGCGAGCCTGAGCGACACGGCGGTGGGCGGCCCGTCGGCGCAGGGACGGCACGTGCTGTGCATCGACGATGATCCCTCGATTCTCGAAGGGATGACAAGCCTGCTCGGCCGTTGGGGCTGTGTGGCGCGCGGTGTGCGCGACGAAGGACTGGCGCTACGGGCCCTCAGTGAAGGCTTCGTGCCGGACGCGGTGCTGTGCGACTACCAGCTGGCGAACCACCGCACCGGCGCACAGGCGCTGACAGCGGTGCGCGAGGCGCTGCAGCGAAACGGACATGAAGGCGCGGTGCTGCTGTTGATTACCGGCGATATGGCGTCGGGCGAACTGGCGACGCTCGCTGCGCAGGGGATTCCGGTGCTGCATAAGCCGGTCACGCCGGCGCGCTTGCGGCGCACGCTGGAGACGCTGTGGCAGCAAGCAGAACGGGATGGGGCGAGGGCGGCGGTCTAGCCCGCGCCTATAAAGTTTTCCCCGCCTCCAGCCATCCGTTGATGACCGCTATCGCAGTGGAGCGGTTGTGAACCCCGAGCGCGCGGAAAATCACCGACAGATGCACCTTGACGGTCCCCTCCGCGACACCCAGCTCGCGCGCAATCATCTTGTTGGTCCAGCCGCGGTGCACCAGCCGCATGATGTCCTGTTGCCGCGGCGAGAGGTTTTCCAGAAGATGCTGCTGGTGCGGCTGCAGAGCTGCGACCTGGGCGATCGGTTCGGTCAGGGCTGCCGCGGCCGGTGCGCTAGTGGTATTGCCGGGTGCGGTTTGCGCCACCGCATCACGCGTGCCGAGCAGGCTAAGCGCTTCCATCGGCACGTACGCGCCGCCGGACAGCACGAGTTCGATAGCCTTCAGCATGACGCTGGCAGGCTGGCGTTTCGGCACGAAGCCGAGCGCCCCGGCAGCGAGCACCGCACGCATCTCATCGGGCGATTCTTCAGCGGAGAGCACGACCACCGGGAGCGCCGGATTCTCTTTCAACAAGACTTCGAGCGACGCCGCGCCATTCATGCCGGGCATATGCAGATCGACGATTGCCAGGTCGTGATCGGCGTCGGGCCGCGCGGCGGCGGCGAGGGTTTCCCAGGTGTCGGCTTCGTCGAATTGCGCATCCGGGTCGAGTCCGCGGAGCAATCCCTTGACGCCCTGGCGGATCAGTTCATGGTCATCGGCCACAAGAAACTTCATGATGTCTCCGCGTGTCGGCCCTGCGCGTTCGTATTTCCCACCGTTTTTTCGCCGATGCCTGACGAGGATGGCGCATTCCCGCCCTGCGCCATCCGTCCCGTCAGGCCGCCTCTGCAAGCGTGGCCTTGTCTACCGCGTGCCTCTCTGGCCGCAAGGCTTATCGTGGACTGCCGGTACGTCGCCACCTGATGTCACGATCATATGCTTGATCGTTGCCAACGGGCGTCTCTCAGGACGCTCGGGCGGGACCTTCGACTCTTGCGCGGATCCCTCCCGGAGCAGCGAACAGCGTCGACGTCGAAAAGGTCTCCTGCGCGGACGGTGGGGCGGCACGGTCGTGCGTTCCGCCGCACGCCGGCTCGCATCCATTCATCTGACGACCGTTGTTGCTGCGGCCTGCTACATAAACGTGCGCGGCCGCCGGATTTTGAAGCGCAGGACGCAAGGTCAAACAATTGCCTCGCCTCCCGCGTGGCCGCATGGCGGCCCGGCCGCGCCTCACTTCACAGCGAAGAGCGTGAAGTTCATCAGGATCTTGAACGCAAAGCCGAGCGACATCGCGCCGCCCACGCCGACGCACCAAAGCGCGATAAACCAGACCCAGCCTGGCAGCGCGCGCCGGCCCGGTGCGGCGCCTTGCAACTGCGGCTTAGTGATAGTGATGTTGGTCGTCATGGCTCACCTTGCCTCGAAATACCCAGTAGCCTAGCGTCGTGTAGGTCAGGATGATCGGAATGATCACCGCCGCGCCCGCGAGGGTGAACATCTGGCTGGAACGCGGCGCGGCCGCTTCCCAGATAGTCATGCTCGACGGGATCGCATACGGCCACAGGCTCACCAGCAACCCAAGATAGCCGATCAGCACGAGTGCGAGCGCCAGCACGAAGGGCGTCTTGTGATGCCGGTCGCGTACCGCCCGATGCATGAAGAAAGCGCACACCGCGACGAGGAACGGCACGGGCAGCAGGCGGTAGAACAGGCCTGTAGCGAACCAGCGCTGCGCGATATTCGGGTCTTGCAGCGGCGTCCAGAGGCTGACCATAGCAATGAAGGCGAGCAGGACGATCGTGAGCGGCCACACGACCCGATGCAGGCGGCGCTGCAGATCGCCTTCCGTTTTGGCGACCAGCCAGCAACAGCCGAGCAGCGCGTAGGTGATGATGAGTCCGAGACCGGTCAACAGACTGAACGGCGTGAGCCAGCCGAAGGCGCTGCCGGCATAGCTGCCGTTCACGACCGGAATGCCCTGCAGGAACGACCCCAGCACGGTGCCCTGGAAGAATGCCGCCCCCGTCGAGCCGCCGATAAACGCCAGATCCCACAGATGTTTGGTCCGGTTCGCCTTGGCGCGCAGTTCGAACGACACGCCACGGAAGATCAGGCAGGCGAGCATGAAAATTAACGGCAGATACAGCGCCGACAACACGGTCGAATAGACCACTGGGAACACGGCGAACAGCCCGGCGCCGCCGAGCACCAGCCAGGTCTCGTTGCCGTCCCAGACGGGCGCGACGGTGTTCATCATCAGATTGCGCTCTTTCTCATCAGGAAAGAACGGAAACACGATGCCGATGCCCAGATCGAAGCCGTCGAGCACCACATACATGAACAGGCCCAGCGCGATGATCGCGGCCCACACTACGGTGACATCCATTTTCTAACCTCGGTATGGTTTGTTTCAGGCTGCGTCGATCAACTGGTCGGCGGCCGACATGGGGCGGCGCGTGGCCCGGCCGGCGAGTGTGCCAGCGAGTGTGCCAGGTGAGGTATCAGGCGCGTCATGCGGCGTCTGGCCGGGCAATGCAGGACCCGAGCGCATCAGCTTGAGCATGTAGTAGATGCCGGTGCCGAACACGAGGAAGTAGACGATCACGAACGCCATCAGCGAAATGCCCACTTGCTGCGTGGTGAGCGGTGACACGGCTTGCGAGGTGCGCAGCACGCCATACACCACCCACGGCTGGCGGCCGGCTTCCGTGGTCACCCAGCCGGCCAGCAGCGTGATGAAGCCGGTTGGCCCCATAGCCACTGCGAGCCTTTGAAACCACTTCGCGTCATACAGCTTGCCGCGCAGGCGCAGCACCCAGGCGGTGATCGACATCACGATCATCAGCATGCCGAGCCCTGCCATCACGCGGAAGCTCCAGAACACGATGGTCGAATCCGGCCGGTCTTGAGGCGGGAACTCCTTCAGGCCGCGGATCTCACCGTCCCAGCTATGCGTGAGAATCACGCTGCCCAGGTGCGGAATCGACACCGCATAGCGGGTGGTCTCGGCCTTCATGTCGGGGATGCCGAACAGATTGAGCGCGGTGCCACCTTTCTCGGTATTCCACAGACCTTCGATGGCCGCGATCTTGGCCGGTTGGTACTTGCGGGTATTGAGACCGTGCTGGTCGCCGACGAAGGCCTGGATAGGCGTGAGGATCAATAGCAGCCAGAGCGCCATGGAGAACATCTTCTTCACGGCCGGGTCGCGCCGGCCTTTGAGCAGATGCCACGCTCCCACGGCGGCGACCACCAGTGCGGCGACGATGAACGCAGCCAGCGCCATATGCGCGAGCCGGTACGGGAACGACGGGTTGAAGACGATCTTGAACCAGTCGAGCGGCACGGCATGGCCGTTCTCGACAGCGAAGCCTTGCGGCGTCTGCATCCAGCTGTTCGACGCGAGAATCCAGAAGGTGGAGATCAGCGTGCCGATGGCGACCATCAGCGTGGCGCCGAAGTGCGCGCGCGGACCCACGCGCTGCCAGCCGAACAGCATGATGCCGAGGAAGCCTGCTTCAAGGAAGAACGCGGTCATGACCTCGTACATCAGCAGCGGCCCGGTGATCGGACCGGCGAAACTGGAGAAGCCCGACCAGTTGGTGCCGAATTCGTAGCTCATCACGACGCCGGAGACGACGCCCATGCCAAAAGCCACTGCAAAGATCTTCGACCAGAACTGACACAGATCTTTGTAGTAGGCCTTACGGGTCTTGAGCCAGCGCCATTCGAGTACTGCGATGAAGTTGGCGAGCCCGATGCTCAGTGCGGGAAAGACGATATGGAACGAAACCGTGAACGCGAACTGGATGCGCGCCAGGTCAAATGCAGAAATTGCGGGTGCGGGATTCATGGCGTTGATGGCGAAAACAACCAACGCGCGTCGACCGCTGTCGGCGCGCACTGCGGTTTGCAGATGGCGCAAGAGTAGGGGAATACGCAGTTTTTTGTTGCGTTGCGACGTGCGTCGAAAAGCCGCGCAAAAAACGCCGATGCGGCGATTTAGAGATGCTAAATCTTTGATCGATATCAAGTTTCTTTCGGCGCGCCGCACACGAAGATACTGCACTCGAAATAAAAACTGCGTCAATACACCGCGCTGCAGCAGGGCTGCTGTGCGCGGCTCGTTTCAAATCACGTCGTGATAACGAGCTTCTTGCCGCACGCTGCGGCATATTTACGCAAGGTGTCGATGGACGGTGAATGCTGACCTGACTCAAGCGATCGCTCGAGCCGCGTGATGGCCGGCGCGTGGGTGCCCATGCGCTCAGCGACTTGCGCCTGGCTCAGCCCGGCGGCGCGACGCGCTGCGAGCATCTGGTCGAGCAGGGCGAATTCTTCGCGATTAAGCCGGTCGTATTCCGCGCGGACTTCGGGGTCCGCCAACGCCAACTTCCGCAGTTCCTTATACGTTGCCACGTTTAAT
>Ga0116109_1000156_pt1 | contig 15916 bp, 16 predicted proteins | sample June2015DPH_8_10_2_FD_89718 | JGI IMG/M metagenome (GOLD analysis project Ga0116109, IMG submission 89718) | Peatland microbial communities from SPRUCE experiment site at the Marcell Experimental Forest, Minnesota, USA - June2015DPH_8_10 | ecosystem: Environmental > Terrestrial > Soil > Wetlands... | reverse complement strand
GGCCTGCCGTATGTGATGTCGGGGCTGATTGCGGCGGGGGCCCTGGCGGCCGCGCTTTCGACGGCCGATGGCTTGTTGCTGACCATTGCGAATGCGCTGTCGCACGACGTCTACTATCACATGGTCGATCCGGCCGCATCGAGCCAGCGGCGCGTGACGATCTCCAAGATCTTGCTGCTGGGGGTGGCGCTGTTTGCTTCGTACGTGGCGTCGCTCAATACGGGGAATATCCTGTTTCTGGTGGGGGCGGCGTTTTCGCTGGCGGCGTCCAGCCTGTTCCCGGTGCTGGTGCTCGGCGTGTTCTGGAAGCGCACGACGCGGCGCGGGGCAGTGGCCGGGATGGTGGCGGGACTCGTGGTGTGCATCTATTACATGGTCTCGACGTATCCGTTCTTTACGCAGATGACCGGCTTCGTGGGGGCGAGGTGGTTTGGGATCGAGCCGATCAGCTCGGGCGTGTTTGGGGTGCCGGCCGGGTTTCTGGTGGCGATCCTGGTGAGCCTCGTGGATCGGAAGCCGGATGCTTATACGCGGGCGCTGGTGGACTATATCCGGCATCCGTGAGCGTGGTGGAATGGGCTCTGGGCGGGTGTTTTGGGGCTGTCTGGCCGGTGGTTTGCTGGTGTTTTCGGGCGGGGCTGGCGCGCGCCCCAGAGTTTGCTATAATTCGGCTCCCGCCGGAGAGATGGATGAGCGGTTTAAGTCGCACGCCTGGAAAGCGTGTATAGGTTAATAACCTATCCGGGGTTCGAATCCCCGTCTCTCCGCCAGATACGAATGATAAGCCGTTGAATCTAAAAGAGATTCAACGGCTTTTTGTTTTTCTGGCTCAACGACTGCCAAATGCCTGGCAGAGTCATCGAATGCTGACTGAGGTCACGTCGATCGATCAAGCCGACGTATTGATCCTGCTCGCCGACGATGACGATCACTCCTGTTTTCTCGGAGGCGGTGACCGGCCGAAGGCGATCCCTTGTCGCCGTTCGGATGATCGCGAGGACAAGGACAAGGTCCGTTAATGAAAGAAATCGTCATTCGTTTGTGCCAGGACACCTTCCCTCGCGCCTAGGGTCGATGAGGCGTATCGCACGATCCTCGGCATTCCGAATCTCGCTGCAGCCAATGCGTGATGCGGTCGTTCTTCTTGGTCGGTAGATGCAATTGGCGTTGCAGACTTAGCGGTCGGACGAACGCGAACGTCCGTTAGTTATCTTTATGAATCACCCGACACGCGCACGCCGCGATGGACGTGCGTCGGGTCTTTTGCTGGGTAATGCCTAGAGTCCGAAGCCGAGTTGAGCTCTGCCGAGGGGCGTCAGATCGTCAGCGGTGGCCCGTCCGACGAAGTCCACTTCGAAATGGTCAGTCGGGAAGTCAGGTGGGCTCTTGCCTTCAAGAAAGGAGGGCAACTGGCGCTTGAGGTATTCGTCGTTCTTGGCACACGCCGGCGCCGATGCGATATACATCACGTTGCTATAGCCTGCGCCGCGATGCGCGTCTTCCACTGCGTGGATCACGTCGCTGTGCCAGAACACGGTGTCGCCCTCCTGCATGGGGGGGATCGATGACAGCGCGTCGAACAGCGGAGCATGAAACTCCGGCTTGATGGACAGGGCACGCCCAGGCATGGCGCCGCACAGGTCGTCGTCGGCCAGGTCATCCTGAAGGGCACGCAACAGGATGTAGACCATGGAATTCACAATGGGCACGAGTTGCAGCGTGCCATCTCCGGGCCCCTGCGGTGTCAGCGCAGTCCAACCCTGAAACGTACGGAACATCGAACACACGGCTGGTGACGCGATCTCCTCAACGTCTGGCCGGAATGCAGCGTCGAACGGATCGTATTGCCGCCAGTTGCCACTAAACACATGCCGGTACACCTTGCGGAAATTTCCTTCGATCCAACGCTCGACCGAGCCACCGTCGCAATGCGCGGACAGGCCCAGAGATTCGGAACCGGGCGGCCGCCGGCGTAACCGGTCCGCGTAGACCGGTACACGTTCCGGATCAAAGTGAACCCGGCCTTCGCTCTCATTGCGCCACAAACGGTTCAGGAACACGCGAGCCGCAGTCAGCGACGGCGCCTGACGCGCGAGGACCTGCGGCTTTGACCAGTACACCCCGTAAATCTGCGGCTTGCTCGATGCAAGCTGGCCAAAGTATTTGTCCTCGGCGCGGGTTTTCAGGCGCGTGTCCAGATCGTTGCGTTCGACGTATTCCGCGATATTGCGGTCCCAACCTTCCACCAGCGAGCGGTCGAACACATTACGGATCACGCATGCGCCGCGCGCTTTGACGAGCTGGATCTGTTCGGCAGTCACGCGTTGTTCAGCAATGTCAGAGAACTGGACTTCGGGGATCACGTTTTCGCCGCGACTCCGTTGCTCCGCAATCCTGCTGGCTTCGGCGCGGACGGCTTCGTCGACTTCAGCGAAGACGTCACGATAGTTCGGAAGCCGTTCGCGAAGCTCCTTCTTGGCTTGCCGGATGGCTGCCGGCAAATCGTCAACTTCGAGGGCCATGGTTGTCTCCTTGTGAGTTCTGCTATGTCGCAGGATAGGCCGACAGCGCCCACAAAAGTGATACCATCCAGACAATTATTTTGCGATTTCTGCCATGAAACCAGCGTACGAACATGTCGACTTTGGCGATAACTGTTCGGTTCGGGTTTACCACCGGCGTCTCCCGCGCATTCCATTCGAATGGCACCATCATCCGGAATACGAACTGACCCTGACGCTGAACAGTCACGGCAAGCGCTATGTCGGGGATTCGATTGCAGACTACGTGGACGAAGACCTCGTTCTGGTGCCGCCGAATCTTCCTCATACGTGGGCATCAAACCGCTCGATTGACACAGCATCTCCTCAGGTTGCAATCGTGATCTGGTTCGGCGGTGACTGGGCCAGACGTCTATCGGACGTATGCCCGGAATACGCGCCTTTGCGCAACCTGTTACGCAGGGCAGCTTGCGGACTGGCCTTCAACCCGGAGGTCGGTGCTGCGATGCACGCCCAGGTCGACGATCTGCTTTCCAGCGAACCGCGCGAACGCCTTGCCGCTGCATTGGATGTCCTATGCACACTTGCGGAAGCTCCAGGCGAGCCCCTCGCTTCGCCCACGGCGTTTAGCGACCGGACGGAGGGTCCGTCGGGCCACGAACCCGAGCGCATCAATCGTGTGCTCGCTATGATCGACTTACGATTCGCCGAGCCGCTGCGCCTATCCCAACTTTGCGAGGCTGCCAATGTGTCGGAGCGTTCTCTAGCTCGTTACTTCGAGCAGCACATTGGAGAGAGCGTTGGACGATATATCGCGCGGGTCAGGATTGGACATGCCTGCCGGATGCTCGCGCATACCTCCACCCCCATTTCCGTCGTTGCGGCTCGCTCTGGATTTCCGAATGTCGCTAACTTCAACCGACAATTCAAAGCGTTGAAAGAACTGACTCCCGCCTCTTACCGCAAACAGTTTGCGGCCGGTGATATTGCCGAAACTGGCGCCAGTCCACGGATCACCGGACGGTCACCTTCCTTGCAACGGAACCCGCGATTACCGAAATCGATTGCGTGACGCGGGCAAGCGGCCGCAAACGCAGGGTTGATGCTGGCCGCATCTGGATGGCTCCTCGCCGGGAGAGCGCGGCCCCTCGTGTCGGTTTGTGATTCGGCCGTTCGTTGTGGGCTCGGCTTTGGCCGACGGCATCAGGCAGTAGCGGGCCATCTCCGGTCGGTGGCTCAACAGCGTCGAATGTCTCGTTCTGAAACCCGACCGGACTTTCTTGATCCACGTAGGGCCCTTGGAAGTCATTCAATGATCCTATTCATTCGTCTACGGCCAATCGCGCCAGCGGAGAAGCGGCGCAAACCGCCGCCGGTATCAATTCGCGCGACCAGCGCAGATTAGCCACTTTCTTAAAGCTGTGGTCACGCTGTTAGGTGGCAATCTTCCGGACCAAAAAACGGCGTATATCCCAAAAACATGGAGCATCGGCAATCTGCTACGTTTACCCGTCGCTGAGAATGGCCACTTGATGTTCGATGCGACTAATTTTATAGGAGGGCGTGCGCCGCAAACGCACGTCGCGGTGCGTGATGAGAACGAAGTCAATAACAACGGGCAGGTTTCATGCAGAAGTGCGATGACCCAAGGTGTCCCACTTGTTACCCGAACTGGAAAGAGGAGGAGGCGGCCGCGAAAAAACGGGCGGAGGATGACAGGCAGGACTGCATCAACTGTTGGCGCTTCTTTCAGAAGAAGGCTGAAGCCATCGTATCCGTTGACGACCCGGTTGAGCGTAACAGGCGTATCAACGCGGCCTACGCGCAATGGTGGCTGGACGATCATCGGTTCCAGTGGGCTGGGCTCGCTGCATTTGCATCCAAACAGGTCGGCTGCGGCCTGCTCAACGCCGCAGAGATGATCGGCAAGTCGAACCGACAGCGGGACGCCTATCAGCAATGGGACAAAACCAGTTCACCGCTTGAGCGCCTGTCGCCTTATGCTTCGCCGCGTATGCCGGTGCCAGATCAGGCGTCCGGCGAAGGCGCGCGCAAGGTGTACGAGATGCTGGCGAAGGGCAACACGGCGTTGTTTCTCGACGTGTGGCCGCTGCATATGTTTACAAGAAGTTCGGTTTGCGAAGGTTTGAGCGTTGTCTACCCGAACGAGTGCTATTGAGTGGGACCGTCAACTGGCCGATTGCAGATTCAGTCAGATTCGGGACTGTCAGGGAGCAAATTCGGCGCGGGTATCGCGCGATCGATGCCGGAAATCTTAACGAAGGCGTCAGGATGCTGGCCGAGCATGAACAACTCAATATCCTGCAACCGGCCATGTACGACGATACGGCGTTTGCCATGTTGATGCGCGCCAACCAGTTTGCATGGGCGTTGAACATCCCAACTGGATCGGCGCGGGAAATCCAGTTGACGCTTGCCAATCAATGCACGGTCACGGGTGCCAGCGCAAAATACGCAATGTTCAGCAAGCAGCCTCTGGCGAACCTTACCGATCCTGGTCAACGAATGGCGTTTGTCCTACGCGCGGCACAACGGTTCGATGAGCTTTTGCGCGATCCGATTGAGCGTCACTCGGTCGAAAACTCCCTGTTCCTGCTTGCGCATGGAGGTCGGTAGTGACGATCAGGAAATTTGGTTGGCGCTGGCTTGCTGCTTTCGGGATGATAGGTTTTGTCGCCACGTGGGGTATATATTCGGTGGGCCGGCCAGTTGATGAAGTCGCGCTCACGATAGGTGAGTCGTATGAGCATGTACGGCAGCAATCTCGCTCCACGCTGCCTACAGCCGGATCTGGGATGTTATTGGGCGGTTATGTCACTCGTCCTGCGATTCTGCGCTTCAACGATCCGCAATATGGTTTTGTTACGCCTCCCGCCAGATTTCTTTATGTTAGTGCGGACGAGCATGGCAATGTCTGGTCTGTTACCGTGTCGCCCCAAGTCGAAACGTTGTCGCTCGATGGCACGATGGCAGTCCTCACTGACTTGCAAAACAAACTTCAGCGCGGGGGCTGGCGATTGATCCGTGCGGCTGATAATCCAGCTATCGCAGACACGCCCGCCATGCGAGCCAAAATCCGGTCGCGTGCTGATCCGATAACCTATTGGCTAGCCGACAACAAGTATCAAATCATTCTCGACGTTCGCCGTTTCATCCACGAGAACCGCCCAAACGACGAGCGCTACTTGATTACGCTGCAATTAAGCGGCCCACCTTTAATGACGGACAGCCCCGGTCGCGAATGAACCCTACAGGTTTCGGGCTTATGTCAATGGTTGCAGACGTGCCTTGCCCATGCTTCCATGATTGGGCGGCGCTGTTCCAGCAGGTCGGTACGGTGATGCGCCGCTTCAACCTTGTTCGCGACCGATGCGCGAGCGCCCGTTCGGCGAGATCGCGGGCATAGCCGTGTTCGCTGGCCCAATCGCGGAAGCTGGAGCGGTCGCGAAGCGTCCCGGCGTATCGCTCTTTGCCTTGAGCCGCCGCAGCTGCGCGGTCAGCGTCATGTCGCTAAGTACCTTTTCGCGAGCGGCGGGTCGGTTTGACGATTTGCTGCATCGATCCGATCGAGCGCCATTCTGTTGAGAATTCCCTGTTCCTGCTTGCACGAGGTGGTGGACGATGACAGAAACGCGAGCCAACAAATGGCGATGGCGCGTTGCCGGTCTAGTTCTTGGATTTGCCGCTGTCTTGGGAATCTATGTGAAAGCCAGACCAGCCGACGAAGTTGTCTTGACGATCGGTGAACCTTATACGCAGGTACGTCAGCAATCCCGTTCGACGCTACCGGTCCTTACCAGGGACAACAGGATTGGCCTCTATATCCGACGGCCGGCCGTCCTGCGGTTTAGCGATCCGCACTACGGATTTGTGACGCCAGCCGCAAAATTCTTGAGTCTCTATGCCGACGAAAGCGGCAAGGTCGTGGCAGTTACCCTATCGCCGCAGGTTGAGCCTCTACCGCTTGACGAGGCAATGGCAGTCTTCATTGGTTTGCAGGATCAGTTCCAGCGTGGGGGACGGAAACCATTTCGCGTAAATAGAAGTTCTCCGATAGAAGACACTCGGGATACACGTGCACAAATACGGCATTGCGCCGCTCCCACGAGTTATTGGCAGGGCGGTAACAACTATCAAATTTCTCTCAATATACGTTGCTTTCGATCCGATGATAGTCCGAATGACGAGCGGTACTTGATCACGTTGGACCTTGGAGCGCCTGTGTTTGGCGAAGTGCCAGACGACTAGGGATTGACAGGTGTGGTGGCCGTCGCTGTTCCAGCACGTCGCGGGTGCGGCTGGCGGTCTCTGCCTTGACTTGATGATGCAACCGGAGCTTGAACAGGCGAGCACGACAAACCCTGCGTCGCGCTTCCCGCAGCGGACCGATATCCCAGATAAAAAAACCTTTACCCATTCGACGCGCCAACGACAACCTCCCTTGCTTATTCTGAAAGCGCATCTTCGGTACCGGCCAGATTTTTAATGCAATACAGGCCGTCCAGCCGAAGGGCGCTCTCAGGCAAACTGGAGGAAGACACTCATGAAAACCCGCTTAAAGTACGTATTGCCCCTTGGGCTGATGATTGCCAGCGCCTGCGCGATGGCCTCTGGCCAGCTCACCCCGCAACAGTGCAACTCTTATCCATTCAAGCCGGCAAACGGCGAGGTGACGCACCGCGACCTGATCCGGGAGCTGAACGAGCTCGAGGCCGTAGGCTACCGGCCGGGCATTGACAACTATTCGCTCGATATTAGCGACGCACGTGCACGTCTCATGGCGAAGTACGCTATGGACTGCAAACCAGATCAGAATGCAGCGAGCGTGCCGCCGTCGGATAGCTGAGTTTTTCAACGTGTGGGTGTGGGCGCGGGCCGCTGTTGCGCTCAAGCCCGCACATGTGCCATCCACTCAGCAATATCGTCGACCACCGTGCCTTCGATGCCGTAATAGCCATGCGGAGATAGCGACGCGCATCCGTTCGACGAGCGCACGCTGCCCCCTTGCACGAATAGTACGGTCGCGTGGGTGTTACGCATGGATTGTGCAATGGCGTTTGCCATCGATGGCGGCGCCACTTTGCATCGATCGTCCCTGTTCGCTATCACGAGCGCTGGTATATGCACGTCCTCCGGATGGGCGTCGAATACCGTTTCGTGCGAGGTGCCCGGGATAGACACCGATTCGGTCAGGATCACGCCTGCGATTTCCGCGCCCTTGGCATGCGAGGCCGCGTTCATCGCCGCAATCGACCCCTGGCTCGTGCCCATCACCCAGACGGGCGCGTAAGCCCGCTCATGGGCGAAAGCGACCACTTCACGCGTCACGGCGGCGTAGGCAGCGGTGCTGCGCTTGCCGCGCATCGACTGATGATCGATTGCGTCGACGAGCACGATGCCGTAACCCCTGGCAGTCCAAAGATCGCGCGAGCGGACGACGAAATTGTCTCCGTGCTTGATCTCGCTATCCTTCGCGATACTGATATCGTCGGCGCCGCCGGAAAACATCACGATGATGCCGTGCACTTCCGACGGCGGAGCGTCGTAAAGCACGCGTTGAAACTCGCCGCCTGCAAGCGGCAGGTCGCGCACGAGCACGGTACCTTGCGACGCGAGGCTGATCGTTTCTTCGTGCGCGAGTTTGTGGTGATGCTGCGGGAGGTCGGAAGCGTACGCAGTGGCAACCGCAAACGAACAAAGCGCGACCGCAAGGAGGGGAGAACGGAGACAAGCAGTTTTATGCGAGAACACGTAAAGCCTCTTGATCAGATATCTTCAGAACTGGCGTGTCACCCGCTGGATGAAAAAAGCGAGGATACGGGACACCGCGTCAAATTGACAATACATGAAAGGCGGTTGCCATATGTCCTGTGCATGAAAATCTGGCACGCGGTCACGCGCGCACCTCACACTGCGCGCGAAAAAATGACCCGCTAGAATAGAGCTACGCCAAACCCACTGTTCGCTATGCACTCACACGAATCCCTCCAGAAACTGGACGTCATCGCAGCCGACCACCTTGCAGATCATCTGCCGGCGCATGTCATTGCCCATTTGCCACCTGGCGAAGTCATCGTATTCGCCGTCAGCGACGACGCGTCGGACACTGCTGCATTCAGCGCGCGCTACGGCTTTGGTCTGGAAGACTGCGCCAACACCATTGTGATCCGCTACAAGAAGGACGGCACCGAGAAATATGCCGCCATCGTGACGCTTGGGTCGCTGCGGCTCGATATCAACGGTGCGGTCAAGGCGCACCTCGGCGCGCAGCGGCTCTCGTTTGCAAAGCGGGAGGTTGCGGTCGAGCATAGCGGCATGGAATTCGGCGGTATTACGGCGTTCGGGGTCCCGGATGACTGGCGCGTTCTGGTCGACGCGGCGGTGATGGAACGAGAACAAGTGGTGATGGGTGCGGGCGTGCGTGCAGCCAAGTTGTTGCTGGCCCCGGCTGTGCTGCGCAGCTTGCGCAACTGTGAGATCGCGCCACTGACGCTGCCCGCGGAGTAAGCCGCGCTGCCAGCGCTGCGCTTACGCGCTGATCGCGGCAACGATCTGTTCGCGCAGCGCCTGATCGGGATACTCGCCGATGCCGGCGTGCACGTTGTCGATCATGTACTCCGGGCGTCCGGTGCCGGGGATGACGCAGGTCACGGCTGGATGCGCCAGTACGAACTTGAGCAGGACCTGAGCCCATGACGTGCAGCCGATTTCCTGGGCCCAGCCGGGCAATGGCCGCTCGTGCAATCGTCCGAGCAGGCTGCCGCCGCCGAATGGCTGATTGATCACCACGCCAATACCTCGCTCGGCCGCCAGCGGCAGGATGCGCTCCTCGGCCGCCCGATCGTCTGCCGAGTAATCGATCTGCACGAAATCGATCTTCTCGCTGCGCATGATGCCTTCCACCTCATCGAAGGCGCTGGGCGTGTAATGCGTGACGCCGAGATAGCGGATCCGGCCGCTCGCTTTCCAGTCGCGCAGCGTTGCCAGTTGGGTGCGCCAGTCGAGCAGGTTGTGGATCTGCATCAGGTCGATGCGGGGCTGTTGCAGCCGCCGCATCGATTCCTCCATCTGCGCAATGCCTGCCTCGCGGCCTTGCGTCCAAACCTTGGTTGCCACAAACGCTTTCTGGTGGGCCGCGAGCTGGGTGAGCAGGGTACCGGTTACGGCTTCGGAGCTGCCGTACATCGGCGACGAATCGATGACCGAGCCGCCGGCGGCGAACAACACGCGAAGCACGTCGGCGAGCCGCGCCTCAGCCGCCGCATCGTCGCCCACGTCGAAGGTGCGCCAGGTGCCGCAGCCCACAACGGGGAGCGGCTCGCCGGTGCTGGGGATAGGACGTGTGTGCATTTTCGTGACGGGGGCCGTCTGCGCGTTGAGTAAGGCGCCAAACGGGGAGACCAACATGCTGCCTGCGGCGAAGCGCAAGAGGGCGCGGCGAATGCTGCTTGGTGTGGTTCGGGTTGGCGTCACGCATACTCCCTTGCTCCGGGCATCAATGTCTGGCGTCGTCCAGTTAGCCCCTTAACCTCCATGCTCGCACGAAACGGCTCAGGCGACCCCCGAGCCGTTTCGCCGCCCACGCCTGCGCAACCCGAGCGCGCGCCATGAATATCCCGGTACTTCAAGCACTTGCCCCGTTTGCCCGCATGTTATCCACATCCTTACGAACAGAATGTGTGGACAACTTGCGGCTCGGTGTTCGCGGGCTGCGAGCATTACCCTCGGCTGCCCCGCGAGATATCTTCACCCGCGCGATGCGGCAGACGCAGCGTGACCGGGATGGAAGCGAACGAGCATAGCCCGACGACAAGGAAGGCCGGCCAGAAATCCATCCACGCCACTTGCGTGTGCCCGTGCAGCATTTGCGAAATCTGCAACACGATCCCGCCGATTGTCACGCCGAGGCCGAGCGACATCTGCTGCACGACGCTGCCGAGACTCGTCGCCCGGCCGACATCGCGGCTTGCAATCTCCGCGTAGGTCAGCGAGTTGAGACTGGTGAACTGCAGCGCCGGAAAGAACCCGCCGAGCAGGACGACGAACCAGATCAACCACGTGGGCGTACCCGGAAAGAAGGCGCCACAAATCGCAATGGCGATGCCGGACAAAGCGGCATTGACGACCAGCACGTCGCGAAAGCCAAAACGCCGCAACACCGTGGACGCCATGGTCCGCATGAACATGCCGCCGAAGGCCGAGGCACAGGTAATCAGCCCGGATTCGAACGCGCTCCTGCCGAGCCCCTCCTGCAACAACAGCGGCAACAGGAACGGCATCGCCCCCAACCCGATCCGGAACAACGACCCGCCGGCAACGCTTGCCTGGAATGTGGGAATGCGAAAAAAGCGCAGATCGAGCAATGGCAGTTTGGTGCGCAGTGCATATGGCACATAGATAGCCAGCAGGAAAGCGCCACACAGGCACATGCCAACGGCGTTGCTGTTCGAGGTCATCTCTCCGCCAATCAGCGAGAGCCCCAGCAGAAACAGGGTCGCGCCGCCCGCCGAGAGAAAGAAGCCGATCCAGTCGAGCGGCCCTGGATGCGGCTCGCGCGTGTTGACGATATGACGGTTGGTCAGATAAATGCCGAGCACGCCGACCGGCACGTTGATGAAGAAAATCAGCCGCCAATGCAGATACGTGGTGATGAAGCCGCCTAGCAACGGACCGGCCGCGGGCCCGAGCATGGCCGGCACGCTCAGGTAGTTCATCGCACGAATGAACTCGGATTTGGGCACCACGCGGAAGATGATGATGCGCCCAACCGGCACCATCATCGCGCCGCCCACGCCCTGGATGAAGCGGGCGATCGTGAAGGTGGCAAGCGAATTGGACGCCGCGCACAGCAGCGAACCGGCCACGAAGATGCCGATGGCGGTGCGAAACACGGTGCGGGCTCCGAAACGGTCGGCGAGCCAGCCGCACACGGGGATGAAGACGCCGAGCCCGAGCACATAGCTGGTGACGGCGATCTTGAGGGTGACCGGATCGCGGCCGAAGTCCCGTGCCATCGAAGGCAGAGCGGTCACAATCACATTCGCATCGACACTTTCCATGAACATCGCACACGCGACGATGAGCGGGGCAAGAAGCGCTTTCTGGACAAGTGTCATGGGTGAAACGGTCAGCGGAAGGCCTGCGAAGTGGCGATTATGGCACCGGAATGCGCAGAATTGGTCTGAAGTGCTCCCTACATGAAACGGTTTCGCGCTTTGCGAACGCTTGGACAGCGCGGCAGGCGCCGCAGCAGAGCCCGGCACGAACCGTGCTGCCGCAGGGGTGTTGCCCACCCGGCTCGCCATGGCGAGCCAAACCGGATTTGCGCATGCTGACGATTCTGCTTACCGCTCTTGCCACGCTCATCGTGGTGCTGGTCATCGCCAATCTGTCGAGCGGCGAGAAGAAGATCGAGCACAACATCGAGCGGCTCTATGCCAGCGACGACCCGCAGTTTTTGCGCTCGATGGGCCTGTTGCTCGGGCCGCCAGTCATCGGTGGCAACCGTTTCGAGGTGCTCGCTAACGGCGACGAGATATTCCCGTCGATGCTCGCCGCGGTCCGCTCGGCGCAGAAAACCATCACATTCGAAACGTTTATCTACTGGTCGGGTGAGATTGGCGAGCAGATGGCTCGAGCGCTCGCTGACAAGGCGCGCGCCGGCGTGGCCGTGCATGTCCTGCTGGACTGGATGGGCTCGTCGAAGATGGACCGGCGCTATCTGCAGATGCTGCGCGACGGCGGCGCCGAAGTGTTCCGCTATCACAAGCCGCACTGGACCGGGCTCGGCCGCATGAATGACCGCACGCACCGCAAGCTGCTGGTAATTGACGGGCACATAGGTTTCACCGGTGGCGTAGGCATTGCGCAGGAGTGGACCGGCCACGCTCAGGACCCGCAGCATTGGCGCGATACGCATTTCCGCGTCGCCGGTCCGGTGGTCGGACATATGCAGGCGGTCTTCATGGACAACTGGGTCAAGGCGAGCGGCAACGTGTTGCATGGGCCGGACTATTTTCCGGAGATCGCGCCCTGCGGCGACGGCGTGGCGCATATGTTCAGCAGCTCGCCGTCGGGCGGCAGCGACGACATGCAGTTGATGTATCTGATGGCGATCACGGCCGCCAGCCACTCGATTCATCTGGCGAGCGCGTACTTCGTGCCGGACAAGCTGACCATCAACGCGATCGTCGAAGCCGCGCGCCGTGGCGTCAAGGTGCAGGTGCTGACGCCCGGCAACCGGATCGACACCCATACGGTGCGCGAGGCATCGCGGGCCTGCTGGGGCGATCTGCTAAAGGCGGACGTCGAGATGTACGAGTACCAGCCGACCATGTTTCACTGCAAGCTGCTGGTGGTCGACGAGTATCTGGTGTCGGTGGGCTCGACTAACTTCGACAGCCGCTCGTTCAAGCTGAACGACGAGGCCAATCTGAACATCTACGACCGCGACTTCGCAAAGCGCCAGACGGCAATCTTTGCCGAGGACCTCGCGAAGTCGCAGCGGGTGACGCTCGACGACTGGTTGCGCCGGTCGTCTAAAGAGAAGCTCATCGAGAGGGCCGTGGCACTGCTCGACGGACAGCTTTGAGGCGCGGGGCCACCGGACGAGCGTGAGCGGCCTTGAGGAAACCCGGACGCGTGGGACTCCCTCCGGGCGCGCAACAGCGCATCAGCGTGTCAAACCTTGATGGGCGGAATACTCGACTGCTTGATGAACTGCGGCTCCTCGCGCCACTGGGTGGCCTGCTCGAACGCATAGCCGAGTGCCAGCAGCCGCGCTTCGCTCCATGCCGGGCCGACGAACGACAAGCCGATCGGCAGGCCGCGTACCAATCCTGCGGGCACCGTCAGATGCGGATAGCCGGCCACCGCTGCGGGTGTGGAGAAACCGTCGCCGCCGCTATCCCCGTTGATGAAATCGGTGAGCCATGTCGTGCCGCCGGTCGGCGCGACGATCGCGTCCAGCCGGTGTTTGCGAATCGCGCGGTCGATGCCTTCGTCGCGCGAGCCCTTCCGGCAGGCGGCCAGCGCCTGCAAGTAGACCTGGCTGTCGAGGTCGCCCAACGCCTGCGCCTGGATCAGCAGTTCCTGACCGAAGTACGGCATCTCGCGGTCACGGTGCGTGTCATTGAAGGCAATCACATCGGCGAGCGTGCGAATCGGCGCGTGCGGGGCAAACGTCGCAAGCCAGAGCGGCAGATCGTGCTTGAACTCATGCAGCAGCACCGCCTGTTCTTCATTTTCATAGCCGACCTTCGGCAGATCGATCGGATCGACGAGTTCGGCACCCTGTTGCACGAGTTTGGCGAGCGCGTACTCGATGCGCTCGTCGATTTCATCATGGCCGGTGAAGAACTCGCGTGCCACGCCGATGCGGGCGCCGCGCAACGCATCCTTGTTCAGCGCCGAGAGATAGTCGTCAGGCGCGGGCGCGCCAAGGGTCGCCGGATCGCGCGGGTCCGGGCCGGCCAGCGCGGCCAGCAGCAGGGCGGCGTCGCTGACAGTCCGGGCGATCGGGCCGGGCGTGTCCTGGGTGTGCGAGATCGGGATAATCCCGTCTCGGCTGATGCGCCCGACCGTGGGTTTCAGCCCGACGACACCCATGATCGACGACGGCGACACGATCGATCCATCGGTCTCGGTGCCGATCGCCATGCGCGTGAGGCTCGCCGCGACGGCCGCCGCCGACCCCGAACTGGAGCCGCTGGTGGAGCGGTCCAGCGCGTACGGATTGCGTGACAGGCCGCCGCGCCCGCTCCAGCCGCTCGTCGAACGCGAGGAGCGGATGTTGGCCCACTCGCTTAGATTGGTCTTGCCGAGGATCACGCCGCCGGCGGCGCGCAGGCGTTCGATCACATGCGCGTCACGCGTGGCTTTAACCCCGTCGAGCGCCAGCGAGCCCGCGGTCGTCGACATCCGGTCGCCGGTTGCGATGTTGTCCTTGACCACAATCGGCATGCCATGCAGCGGTCCGCGCAATGTTCCGGCCGCGCGCTCGGCGTCGAGCGCGGCGGCAATCTGCAGCGCGTCCGGATTGAGTTCGATGATGCTGCGCAGTTCCGGGCCTTGCCGGTCGAGCGCCGCGATCCGCTCCAGATAGTGACGGCTGCTTCTCACCGCGCCGGCTGGGTCAGGGGCCGCGGAAGTGGCGTCGGCGCGTGTCATGTTCGAGGGCAGGGCGGATGCATTTCTCGTGGAGACTGCGGAGGCAAGCAGACCAAGTGAAGCAAAAAAACTGCGTCGTCTCATAGTGAGGTTCTTGTTGAAATGTGAACGCGGGATCGCCATGCGGCGCGCTTCCAGGCCGGTGGCTTTGCAGAGGCACGGCGGAGGCGAATCGCAATCGCGCGAGATTACCTTAACAAAATTAGATGGCGGCGAAAGCCCGCACTCCAGACGAGGCGAACGGGAGGCGCGGGTGACGCGCCCCGTTGCCGAAATAACGATGCGCTAACATACTGTGATGCAAACGACAGCAAACAACAAACCTCATGCAATGAATAAAACAGACGCCGCGTGCCGGCTGGCCGCAGCGTCTCGACGACATCGGGTTCCGCTTTCATTCCATCGACAAGGACGGCGTCGTCCAGGCGCCCGACGCGAGCCAGTTTCGCTATTGGCTCGAAGACGCGGCCTACGTCTTTAGCGAGGCCGAAATCGAGGCCCTATGGGCGGCCACCGGCGAGCTTCATGCACGCTGTCTGGAAGCCGTGGATTACGTGATCCGCGCCAACCTGTTATCGCGGATGGCGATTCCCACTGCATACGAAGGGCTGATTTGCGCTTCCTGGGAGCGCCGCGATCCGTCCGTCTACGGGCGCTTCGACCTGACGCTCGATTCGAACGGCGTGCCGAAACTCTACGAGTACAGCGCGGACACGCCGACGTCGCTGATCGAGTCGAGTCTCGCGCAGTGGTTCTGGAAAACCGACGTCCAGCCGGCGCACGATCAGTTCAACAGCATCCACGAAGCGCTGATCGAACGCTGGGGTGTGCTGCGCAAGCACTATCCGCAGATCCAGACGCTGCACTTCGGCTGTATCTTCGACAGCCTTTGAAGACACCGGCAACGTCGAATACATGATGGAGACGGCGGTCCAGGCCGGCTGGCAAGTCAAGACCGACGAGATTGTGCGCGCGTCACATTCGACCGGGATCAGCGAGTCGACCCGCTCGGGGGGGTCCTTGAGCGGTCATGGCGGCGAAGAGGGCATCTCGCGCGGCGGTTTCGGCGAGTCAGCCCACGCGGGTGGCGGGGAAGGCGGACATGGCGGCTAGGCGCAGGGACGCACGCAAGTCAAAGCCGTAAAGGCCAGCCCTTTCAAGGTCTTTGTCCGGTGAACCTGGTAACCTGGCGATCTGTTCAAGGACGACGGGCGTAAAACGATGTT
>Ga0116109_1000155_pt1 | contig 15918 bp, 13 predicted proteins | sample June2015DPH_8_10_2_FD_89718 | JGI IMG/M metagenome (GOLD analysis project Ga0116109, IMG submission 89718) | Peatland microbial communities from SPRUCE experiment site at the Marcell Experimental Forest, Minnesota, USA - June2015DPH_8_10 | ecosystem: Environmental > Terrestrial > Soil > Wetlands... | reverse complement strand
GGGTCGACTTCTGCCGATAGCTGACAGGCAAAAGCCGGCCAGTTCGAGTCACTTAGGCACGACTCGCGAATGTCGGGTCGCAGGACGACACGAGACATTGGCCGAAAACGCCTGCATCTGGTGACGTCTGCAGGCTGTAGCTGCGGGCCCAGATTAATCACGACGAAGTCGTGGCCGCTTCCGCTGATTCCATTCACGAACCTTCGCCGTGAGCGGCCATCCCACGCTCCACCCCGACGGGAAATGCACCCGCCTGACGTGGATAGAGCCTTGGTCGCCCCGCTTGCGAAGAGCTTTGATGAGGCCGCGCCCAGCACAACTGGGCCTATAGCCAGATATTAGCGACCGGCCCGTTCAATGCGTCTGAAACGGGAGCGTGAATACCTGCGCCGAGTCCAGCAAACCCTGCGCCTGTTCCTTCAGCGTCAGCGCCGCAGCGGCCGACTGCTGCACCAGCGTCACGTTTTGCTGCGTGTTTTGTTCAAGATTGTCTATCACGTCACGTACTTCGCCAATCTGCTGCGTCTGCGCACGGCAGGCCTGGTGCATCGCTTCCATGATGTGCGTGACGCGCTGCGATGCTTCGACGATGTTGGAGATCGTCGTGCCGGCCGCATCGACCTGCAGCTCCCCCTCGCTGATCCGAGCGCTGCTCGCGCCGATAAGTTCCTTGATTTCCTTCGCCGCAGCGGCGCTGCGCTGTGCCAGCATGCGCACTTCGCTGGCGACGACCGCGAAGCCGCGACCGTCAGCACCGGCCCGCGCCGCTTCGACTGCGGCATTCAACGAAAGCAAGTTAGTCTGGAATGCGATCGAATCGATGACGGCGATGATGTCTTCGATGCGGTTCGACGATTCGCTGATTGCGCGCATCGTGTTCACAACCTGACCAACCACGGTGCCACCCTGTGCTGAGGTAGCCGAAGCGTGCTTTGCCAGTTCGTCGGCGTTGCCCGCACTTTGGGCATTGGCTGCCACGCTGGAGTCGAACTCTTCGAGCGCGCCGCTCGCCTGTTCGAGCGCGGCAGCCTGCCGCTCGGTGCGCGTGCTCAGGTCGGCGTTACCTAGCGCGATTTGCTCCGTGGCGGCCGCAACGCCCTGCGCGGCGTCGCGCATCTGGGTGACGATTTCGGCGAGCCTTTGCTGCATCCGCGCCATCGCGGCGATCACGCTCGACGTATCGCCGCGCCGTAACTCGATTCGGCGCGCGAGGTCGCCCGCGCGGATCGACTCGGCCAGATCTACCACATCGCCCGGCTCAGCCCCGAGAGCCTGTGTGATGTTACGCACAGTCGCATAGACGACGGCGATGCCGACCCCGCACGCGAGCAGCGTCAGCACGATCATCAACCAGCGAAAATCGGTGCTGATCTTGCGCGCCTCGGCGCTTTCCTGCCGGTTGAGTTGCTCCTGATAGTCGATCAGCGCGTTAATCCCGGCGAGCCATTCGACAAGCGCGGGACGCGCATCATCGAGCAGGATCTTGCGCGCGCCCTCGACGTCACCCGCTTGCTGCAGGCTGATCACCTGCTGGATCAGCGGCAAGGATTGCTGCCGCGCGGCGTTGATCCGCGCATAGATCGCCCGTTCCTCGGCTGTGATGTCGGTCCGTTCGGCATAGATCTTGGCGAGGGGTCCAGCCGATTCTTCATACTGGCTCGCGAGCGCATGAATGTGATCGATGACCGAAGGAAGTTCAGCTGCGGATACAAGCGTCACGTCACGCACTGCGATGGAGCGGTCGTGGACACTTCCGCGAAAGTTGATCGCGTAACGTTCCTTGACGCCGTTCACGTCGATGATGTCGTCGAGCCGCGCGCGAACCATCTCAACCCTGGTGATAGCGATTACCGTGAGCGCGACGAGCGCGATAAGTACCACGCCGAACCCCGCGATCAAGCGCGACCGGATGGTCAATGTCTTCCTGTTTGTGTTCATGGGTTCCCGGTCTGCTGACATAGCGCTGACTTGCGTGGACCGATGCTGGCCAGGCAACGTGGCGCGCCGTTTCTGTTTTGAGGTCTAACAGGCTGATCTCGTTCTACCCATATCGGCAATCGCAGCAGTCAGATCTTTGGCAGCAATGCGATCCGGCACTCCTGTCAGCATCACCAATGCAAATACGACGAATAGGGCAATGAAGCTGTTGCGAACGGTCAGGTTTCGCATCTGAATCGCATCCCCGAAGAAAACGGCAAAGGTAATAACGGCACATGCTCGTCAACCTTTAGGGGCGGTTACATGCGGATCCGCCGGTTGCTCTAACCTCGCAAGCGGCGAGATACGCGGTTCGGTCGGCCCCCGCGGCTTAATTGTCCAGATGCAGCCGGATGAAATACGGTCGCCGTCATTCAACGGCCAGAGTATGTAACGCAATGCGATCGCAAATGCGAATCAATCGGCCTTCCCTTGCAATTGCGCCGCGGTGTGTAAGGCATCTCAGTACTCGGGAGACGGTTTCGTGACTGACTTTCGCCATCGCCGCAATAGTCGTCTGAAGTTCGATCAGGGGCGATTCCTCCTGTTCTGCGTCGTTGATCGCCGACTCGGAATCCCAGGAAATCTGAGCAGTTGCGCTCACTGTTGTGGTGTTATCACGCGTGGCGATAGCCTCCGCGAAACCGCTTACGCGGTCGAGACGCTTTCGGCGAACAAACGCGATTTGCTCTGCCGACCAATCGTCCGTCATATGGATAGCCCCTAAAAGCTGTCCCATTCTCCAGCCTCGGCGGTTTGCGCTACTCGAACGGGCTGCGGTGCGGGCCGCTTCCGGGCTGACGTGGCCGGGGCCCTGCCGCGCGCCGGAGTCGTCGTCGTCGTCGTGTGCGTTTGTGCGAAAGGGCGGCTGACCTCGGCGTCGCGTGAGGCGTTCAGCCTGAACATCGAAACGGACGCTTTCAGATCGTTCGCCTGCGACTCGAGCGAACTGGCAGCAGCCGCCGCCTGTTCGACCAGCGCCGCGTTCTGCTGCGTGACTTCGTCCATCTGCGTGACGGCCTGGTTGACCTGGCCGATGCCCTTGCTCTGCTCCTGCGAGGCGGCGGTGATTTCACCCATGATGTCGGTCACGCGCCTGATCTCGTGCGTGATCTCGCGCATCTTCGCACCCGCTTCGCGCACATGACCCGCGCCTGCTTGCACACGCTCCACGGAATCGTGGATCAGCTCCTTGATTTCCTTGGACGCCGCCGAGGAGCGCTGCGCCAACGAACGCACTTCCGAGGCGACTACCGCGAAACCCCGCCCCTGCTCACCCGCCCGCGCCGCTTCGACAGCCGCATTCAGCGCGAGGATATTGGTCTGGAAGGCGATGCCCTCGATGATGCCGACAATGTTGGCAATCTTGTCCGAGCTGGCGTTGATGCCGTCCATAGTTTCGACCACGCGTGACACCACGGCGCCGCCCTGTTCCGCCACCAGTGCAGCCTGCGCAGCGAGCTGGTTGGCCTGACTGGCATTGTCGGCATTCTGGGTGACGGTGGAGGTCAACTGCTCCATGCTGGACGCAGTTTCCTCAAGGGAGGCGGCCTGCTCTTCGGTACGCTGCGACAGGTCCTGGTTGCCCGCCGCAATCTGGTGGGTCGCAGTGGCAATCGAATCGGCCGAAACCTTGATCGTGCCGATCGTCTGCGTAAGCTGCTCCTGCATGCGCTTCATCGAAAACAGCAGGCTCGAACCGTCGTCCGGTGCCGTCTTCACCCGTGCAGTCAGATCGTTATCGGCAATCCGGTTGGCAATTTCGGCCGCATAGGACGGCTCACCGCCCAGTGAGCGGAGGATGCCCCGGTTGAGCAGCACCACGACCGCCGACAGGGCGCCGGCCAGTACCGCCAGAATCCCGAGGCTCTGATACAGCGTCGAGCGGAATGCTGCATCGATGTCGTCGACGTAAATCCCCGTCCGGAGAATCCAGTCCCACGGCTGATAGGTCACGTTGTAGGCGATTTTTGGAGAGGCTTCAGTAGCACCCGGTTTCGGAAATGCATATGCGGTAAAGCCATGGCCGTCGCGCCTGATGGCGCCAACCGTATCCCTGTAGTAGTAGACACCGTTCGAGTCCTTGACGTCGCCGACATCCTTGCCATTCAGCGCCGGTTGCGTCGGGTGCATCAGGATCGTCGGCTGGGAATTGAAGACCATGAAATAACCGTCTTCGCCGTACCGCATGTTCCGGACACTGTCCATGGCCCGCTTCTGGGCTTCCGCCACAGGCATGGCTCCGGCGGTCGCCTGATCGCCAAAAGTCTTGACGACACTCAGCGCGATCTCCGACGCGTGCTTCAGGTCTGCCTTGCGCTCGTCCAGACGCATTTCTCGAGTCTGGTAAGCGTTATAGATCGATATTCCAGCGAGACACAGCAGGCTCAGGATCAGCGGCAGCCAGAGCTTCTGGACAAAGGATAGCTTCATATACTCGCGTACCGCTCATATTTGGCGTAATGATTCGGAGAAAACGGCAAGCCCACCTGACCGAGTGCGCACCGGCAGAATACTTGTAGATAACGGCTCAAGATTCACCACCAGTAGGGCGCAATGAGAAACTGTGTTTTCCTGCAATTGCAAGAGACGGGTTGCGTCCTGTCCGCGCTCGTCTCGATCGGCATCGGTCTCGTGCAGATAACACCCTCGGCGATGCGGAAGATCCTGGCTAGCCATACGCTGAGATTGATGATCGGAAGCGAGCGCGCTGCTCCGTCGGGAGCGACCCCGCAGTCGAGAGATTCGGTGTGTCACAGGAAAACGGAAAGTCTCTCGGCTATACACGCAAATCTTTCGTTGGGCGGTGCACCATATCTAGGATCGATCAGTAGGACGGAGATCGATGCGTCATCGGCGAGCGCCTTGTGTCGGCCCGGCAACGGACGGTCGCCGCTCTCGCCTGAGTGTCTCAAGCGGGTCGATGGTTGCCCGACGGACGCCAGCCGTCGGCATAGACCGCAACATATCCGTAGCACCCGACGCGCCGGCACTGACACCCGTTGTTTTGTATCCAGTCGCTTGCCACAGACGCTCTGAGCCGATGGTGTCCATTTGTTCAGCGCATCGCTGTGGCGAAAAAGTGGCGAACAACATGGAGCAGAGCCGCACCAGCATTGAAGATGCACATTCCTGTGAGTCACCAGGTATTGCAAGGCCGCGATGCTACCGCCGAAAGGTTTCGTTTGACGGACGGCAGTAGTGCCAGTACACTCCGCGCCGCGGGGTGGAGCAGTCTGGCAGCTCGTCGGGCTCATAACCCGAAGGTCACAGGTTCAAATCCTGTCCCCGCAACCAACAATGAAGCCCGCTAAGCGAACGCCTGCGGGCTTTAATGAGATGGTCAGCCTGACCGAAACAGCCCGATCGGCTTACGCTGATCGGGCTGTTTCCATTTTGGGAGATCGTCATGGACACCATCTCGTTGATCGGCATCGATCTTGGCAAGCATTGCTTCCACCTGCATGCGCAGTCGTCATCTGGCCGTATGGTATTGCGCAAGAAGCTCACGCGTGGCCAGATGTTCACGCTGCTGGGCAATGTGCCCGGCTGTACGGTGGTCATGGAAGCGTGTGCGGGCGCTCACTGGGTCGCGCGCCACATCCAGTCACTGGGACACCAGGCCAGGCTGATCTCCCCGCAGTACGTTAAACCTTTCCTGCAAGGCAACAAGAACGATTTCGCCGACGCGCAAGCGATCTGCGAGGCGGCGTGCCGTCCGAGCATGCGGTTCGTCACTCCACGCAACGAGGCCCAGCAAACAATCTCGGCTCTGCACCGGGTGCGCGAGGCCCTGGTACGCGACCGAACCGGCACGGTCAACCAGATTCATGCCTTTCTACTGGAGTTCGGCGTGAGCCTGCCCAGAGGGATGGCCGTCATCCGCCGGCTGCCAGCCGTGCTGGCCGCGCATGATCTGCCGCCGCGGCTGGTCGCGCTGCTCGAGCGTTTGCAGGCGCCTGGGCGCCTGGGTCCGCGGCCTGCTGACCCGACGGCATTCCAACGTGGTGGCCTGTGCGTTGGCCAATAAACTGGCGAGGATCGCTTGGGCCATTCTCGCCAAAGACACGCACTATCAAGGCGCACAGACTGTAGCAGCAGCCTGACGCCGCGTCGCTTCTAGCATCTGTTGTACCGAGTCACTTCCTGGTTTTGCGACGCGAGATACGTGAAGACATAAACGGCTCAACGGCCGGGCAAGCAACCTGGTAAAGCAAATAGCGCTCCGATGCTGCGGCTTTTTTGAGGTTTGCCCGGCGCGGCTCTCATCATGGGGCGGGAACCTGTTCCCACCACGACCGGATAGATTTACGCACGCCCAATTTACGTCAACACCGCCTCGCTTGCAAAAGTCAGGCTGACCATAGATTTGCTGCTAGCCATAGATGTGACGTTGCGGCCGCGGTGGATTGCCGGTCTGTTCACCGGGCCGCGTGGTCATGCTGTAGGTAAGAATGCTTCCTCATTTCAGGCACTGTGCCCTAGTTGCCCGAGTGGATCTAGTGCCGAATTGTCGCCTGCTGGCGAAGATCACCGGATGCATGAAGCCGTTGCCACATATGGCGCACTCGGCGCGCGCGCCTTCCTCTACTGCCATTGTTCGTCCCTCATCGATGCGGACGCGCATTATGGAGTGCTTATCGGAAACTCGTTGCGCAGCAGGGGAGCGCTCAGACTGCGTCGGCCCGCGTTCCCCTTTGGAGGAACCATGGTAGATGTCCACTTGGGCGTGGCGGTCACATGGTGGTTGAAGCGATGACACGACATACTGCATCGGACCGAGTTCGGCCAGTTTCGGTCACACAACCAGTGAGCCAACATGGTCGACAATCGGGCCGACAGTGCGCTCCGGTAGACTTAGGCTCTTGCCAAACTCGTGGCGACAGCATGGACACTCAGCTTTTAGTCATATGCGGGCTTACATTCGTAATACATGTGATCGCGACACTGGCGTACGCCGTACGGATTGCTGGTGTTCGCACGCGCCGTATCGCCGTATCATTTTCCCTATTCGGGATCATCGCTTTGGTTTCCCGGACGGCAAACTCCTTTCAAGGACCATTCATAGCGAAGCGGGTTGAGCTTGATATTGCTCATCACACGGAGCACGGTTTGCTCGGCGACTTTCGGCTTTTCCTGCTGACCGCCGCCGTAGCAAGTATTGTCGGTGCATTTCTAATTCCCACGTTCCAGCGTTATTTCAGTCGTGCCGTCGATCATTTTCAAGCGAATCGCTCGATCCCTCGCTTGCTACTCCATATCTTCAGTCGCGGAGGCGTCAGCTACATTCGGCTTGGAGCGCGGCTGCCTTCGCGACACAACGTCACGCAACTGGCAACTGGCGCAGGCGTCTCCTGGAAAGTTATAGGACTGAACGTTATCGCGATGGCGATCTGGACAGTCGGCGTTTTCGCATCGCTTTATGCTGGATACCTGAAGCCCGATTTGCGAGTTACGTGCGCGAATCTGTCATCAGTTATCAATGGCTTTGCGACCGTGGTATTGGCGGTCGTCATCGATCCGCAAGTTTCAGTGATGACGGACGACGTAATCGAAGGCCGGATTTCGGAAAACAGCTTCCGGCGGGCCATTACAACTCTCGCGGGCGCACGCGTTCTCGGGACACTGTGTGCGCAGGCGGTACTCGTCCCCGCGGCATTGATCATTGTTCGCATCGCCGAACTCATTTAGCGCTGCGACCAAAACCGGAACTCGCGAAGGTCTGTCGTGCGCCGCACTGAGCCGAACATGTCAGGCAGAGCGCGGCCATCAAGGGACATTCGCGCCAGCCCCAAGGGGAATGTTTGTGGGGCCGCTCTGCAACTTGAAAACGGCCATTCGCGAATATCATGTCGATTGAGCGCGATGCGCTCGCGACATCGAGGGAACGGCGCAAGGTGTTTGTTGCGGAACTCGATGACATCGAAGGACGCTTAACACGACGCGTGTGCAGCTGGCTCCTACCGATGCTTTTCAACTGCTGCACGAGCACGTAGCCTTCGTATGGATGCACTTGGCGGAGGCGCCAGCGAGAACCCCTTGAACTGGAACTGCGCCTGATCCTAGGCGACCCCAGTTGCAAGCCGATTTACGGAACAGCCAGGCCAGCGGGGCAGCGCCGGTACGCTGGCGCGCCTGGGTCACCACGCTTTTACTGACGAATGACGCGTCGCGAGCTGGTAAGGCAAGATCAAGCTCGTCCACCATCTCACTGCTCGACTGATGGCGATACAGCGCCAGTGCAATGACCAGCCACACCACCTGCTGCGCCGGCAAACGTCGCCGGCGGATACTCGCCACACCCCTCGCCTAAACCGCGTTCTCGATCCACTCGTACGGCAGATGCTCACCCAGCCGGTTCAGATCGACAGGCTGCTGCAACTCGGCAAGACAGGTGAGGTCATCGGCCAGCATGGCGATGCAAGTTAACATCACCAGCCGCTTTTTACAAACGGTTTGTGCGCTCCAAATGAAAAGCCGTTCAGTCGCTTAACTGAACGGCATTAGGATTCAGCCTAGTTTTCAGGATCGTTCACAAGCTCTGCCACATCATCTCCTAATGCTTCGCAGTATGCGAGTTGCTTGCGGGCCGTGCGCAAGTCTTCGGCGCGGCCGTCGCGTCGCGCAAGGACAATCGGCCTTTGCCTCTCACGGAGCATTCAATTCAACTACGCCTCACCGGAGCAAACGGATCGCTATTCCCTGGCGTCCACCGGAGGGTCCTGCTGCAGGACAGCAATATGCCGGAAAATTTCACCTTTCCCGCTCCCCGCCCGATGATCGCCAGCTTGGGCCTGTTTCTTGCGTGAACTCGATGGCTTGAATGCCGCTGCTTTTGGGTCGACCACCGGCGGCTCCGCATGCGACGCCATCCGGTACCGGCTGACCAGTTTTGAACTCAACGACTGGAGTATCGAGATGGGCACGGAGAAAGCAGAAAGTGCAGTTCGGGAAGTAACCGGTAAGGTGCAGGGCGCAGCGGGAGCACTGGTCGGCGACTCCGCGACGCGACTGGCAGGAAAGGCGCGGGAGCTTTCCGGCAACGCGCAGCAGCTTTGCGCCGACTACGTCAGCATGGTTCGTGAAACGGCCGTCACAAAACCGTTCACCGCTCTGGCGGTCGTTGCCGCTGTGAGCTTTGTTGCCGGGGTCATCTGGCGCGCAGGAGGATCCACGCGCGAGGACCGGTAAAGTCACGAGGGCTGACTAGTGGGGACCAGCGGCGGTCGCGTTGTTCTTCGAGGCTCACAACTTCGGAGTGCGCGCCCGGAGGACAAGGTCTGCACTTTGGCTCCTGATGAAGCGGTCGCGCATTGACAGGATGGGCAGCGTTGGAATGTTTGTCGGGGCGACTCTACCGTTGAGCGGTCTGCGCCCAGCGTGGCCATCAGTCGGTCCGGCGCCATGTGGGGTCGCTGATCGGTGGTACGCCCGGCTCACCGCCTGAAGACGCATGACGATCGTAAAATCCCGTCCGGTGGTTCGCCTGGACGTCAACGTCACTCGAAGGGAGCACCTTCGTCGACCCTATGAGGCCGCCTGACCATGCGCACGAACGCACACCCCGCTCGACAGGTGCTACAGCACCCCGGTGCCTTCGCCGCCCAGACCCTCAAGGCGTTTCGTGCGAACCAGGGTCTGCTTCTGGCAGGCGCGGTCGCGTACTACGCGTTGCTGTCGATCGTGCCCCTGCTGATCCTGATCGTCATTGCGCTCTCCAATGTGATTGAACCGTCCGAGTTGCTGGATACGCTCGGCCGCTACCTCGAGTGGCTAGTGCCTGGCCAGTCCAAACCTGTCATCGGTGAACTGGCCCATTTCCTGGAGCATCGCGAGGTGCTCGGGTGGGCGCTGACGGTGACCATGCTCTTTTTTAGCTCACTCGCCTTTACCGTGCTGGAAAACGCCATGTCGGTGATCTTCGTTCACCGCGTCGCGATCCGCCGGCGCCGCTTTCTGGTCTCCGCGCTGCTACCATATTGCTACATCCTGAGTCTGGGGCTGGGCCTGTTTGTGGTGACGCTGGTCGCGGGCAGCCTCCAGGCGATCGGCGCCGAGAGCGTTAACCTGTTCGGCAGCCGCTGGTCGCTCGGCGGGGTCTCGGGCGCGCTACTGTACCTGCTCGGGATAAGCGGAGAAATTTTCGTGCTTACCTCGCTCTACCTGGTCATGCCAGTTGGCCGGCCATCGCTAGGCCACGCTCTGATAGGCGCCGTCGCGGCGGCACTGTTCTGGGAAATCACCCGCCACGTGCTGGTCTGGTATTTCGCCACCCTGTCCAGGGTCGGCGTGGTATACGGGTCGTTCACCACGGCGATTGTGGTCCTGCTCAGTCTGGAAATTGCGGCGACGCTGCTGCTGCTCGGCGCTCAGGTCATCGCCGAATACGAGCGCCTCGGCAGAGGCGACAACGACGCGCGGCCGAAGCCGTTTCGTACCGACTAGACTGCCGTTCGCGCAGCGCAATGTTGCCTGGCACCGATGGCCGGCGAGCATGGGCATGGACGCCACAGGTTCGTTATGCAACGACTCGCGAAATTTGTGTCCCTTTCTCGCCCCCAGCTGCGCCGGTCGCACAACGGGGACTCGAGATCGGCGGAAATTCACTGCATATCCAAAAAGAGTGGGCCGATGCGAGCGCCCACAAAGGCTGCGGCTCAGGGGAAACCGTAGGGACTGTTAGGCATCTCGACATATGGTTCACCCGCACTACGAAAGACGGCAAGGGGCAGGAAATCTGTTGTGCAGGCAGCAACGGTTGATGACGCGAAATATCCGGTGGCACGGTCACGGCTCACTGCAGCGAAAATGGGGTGTCTGCGAGTGCGCCGATTGAAGCCGATGCAGTCACGGCTTCGCTGTTGCTGGCGCCGTATCGAACATCGCTGTGACGGCGGCGAAGTTTCTTGCGGTGGGCCTCGCCGGGTTTGCTCTCTCCGCATGTAGCGGCACGGCGCCGACGCTCGCGTTCGCCTCGGCAGCCCAGATCGTCTGTTCGGCCAGTACCACGGAGCTGTCCACGCTTCAGACGCAGGCGTTTTCACTGGTGACCCGCAGGAACGCTAACGAATCAGGTTCCGCCTGACTTCGGCAGGGTCCGCGGCCGGTGCGACAACCGCCGATCTGCAGAACATCGTGAATGCCACGCTGCCGGATCTCCAGACCATCGTACCGTATCGACTGCCGACCTATACTGCCAGACACCGCCATGGCCGCGTTCTTGTCCTTCTGCGATCGAGGAGCTTTCCGACTGGCACGCAAAGCTTTTGAAGTGGGCAGTACAACGCAGGAAGGCAGCGCAGGAGCCGACGCTACTGGGCGACTGGCAGGGGAAACTTTTTTGATGACACAGTGACATCGGCAAGACGAAACGTAAATACGCTCAAAAGCGTGTCAGTGCTTCCTCAAACCGGCAGCCTTGCCGTCGATGCCAACCGTAGTCATTTTTGTCTCCGTCGACACCAAGGAATTCGATTCGGGCTGCGCACGCTTTCGAAGCCGCCGCCTGAGAGCACATATTCTGTTCAGCGCGACCGCTTCGGCGACCCTGATTTCGGCACTCGCGCAAGTCGGCGCGAATTGGCGGACTTCGGTCAGCCATCGACTTTGGATCGGTGGCCACCGAAAGAGCACGCAAAAATTACCTTGCCGCACACGAGCCGATAAGTCGTCCCCATAGTCCCGGTCTTTCCTGGCGAAGCATCGCGCCGCTATGGAAAGCGCATCTGTCTCGCGCTACAGTATGGTCCTTCGTTGAACCAGTCCGCGTGCCTTCGGCCGTATTGGGCGCCGCCGGGATAGCCGCGGCCAGACGCGGGCTCTGATCCGTGAGTACAGCGCAGGGCGTGCCAATCCAGAACGCAGCGGGCGGGCTGGTCCATGCCTGTAGCCATTTAATCAAAAAGTGTCTCGGGAATGAGCAGTTATGAATATTGCAAACCGAAACAACGTTCAGACTTTCGGCCATGGTCCCAAGACGCTGATGTTCGCGCACGGCTTTGGCTGCGACCAGAGTATGTGGCGCTATCTTGCTCCCGGATTTCAGGATCGGTACAAAGTCATACTTTTCGATCTTGTCGGCAGCGGCAAGTCGGATCTGTCAGCGTATGACCGCGAGAAATACGATTCACTTCACGGTTACGCCAGTGACGTGCTGGAGATCATCGACGAATACGCTGAGGGCCCGGCAATCTTTGTGGGACACTCGGTTAGTACGACGATCGGCATGCTTGTCTGCATCCAGGCGCCCGGGCGCGTTCGCGCGCAGATCATGGTCGGCCCCTCCCCGTGCTACATCAACGACGGCGATTACGTGGGTGGGTTCACGCGCGCGGACATTGACGGCCTGCTTGGAACACTGGAAAGTAACTATCTCGGCTGGTCCAGCACGATGGCGCCCGCGATCATGGGTGCGCCGGACCAGCCGGAACTCGGTATCGAACTGACAAACAGTGTCTGCCGGACGGACCCGGAGATCGCCAAACACTTCTCCCGCGTCACGTTTCTTTCGGACCATCGCGCAGACGTCGCCAGAGCAGATGCGCCTGCGCTCATCCTGCAATGCAGTGACGACCTGATCGCGCCACTCTCGGTCGGGGACTACCTGCATCGCAACCTGCCCAGCAGTACGCTGCGCATCATCGAAAACGTAGGGCACTGCCCTCACCTTAGCGCTCCGGGAGCAAGTGCCGCGGCGATCGAAGACTTTCTACTGCGACTGGACACCTGACGTGCAGGGAGAGGGCGACTTGCCAGAGGTGAGCGAACTGTTCCAGTATGCACCGTGCGGGCTGCTGGTGACCGGGGACGGCACAATCCGACGTGCGAATGCGACTTTCTGCAAGTGGCCCGGCTATAGCGAGCAGGAACTTGTCGGAGTGCGCCGTCTGAGCGAGTTGCTAACGATGGGGGGACGGGTATTCCACCAAACCCACTGGGCGCCGCTACTCCAGATACAGGGCTCAGCGGCCGAGGTAAAGCTGGGCGTGGTCCATCGCGCAGGACATACCGTGCCGATGTTATTCAATGCGATCCGCAGACATCGCGAAGGGAACGTGTGGCATGAACTCGCTGTTATGGTGGTCAACGACAGGCACAAGTACGAGAAGGAACTGCTGCTAACCCGGAATAATGCGGAAGCGGCGCTCGCCCTGCAGAAAGAGACGCAGACGGCACTCGAAAAAAGCCGGGACCAGCTCGCGGAGGCGGACCGGCGAAAGGATAAATTCCTCGCCACGCTGGCCCACGAGCTTCGAAATCCGCTTGCGCCGATGCGCAACGCGCTGGAACTTCTCCGGCTTAAAGATTCTCAGGACGAGCAACTCAACCAGCTGCACAACATCTTCCAACGGCAGGTCGGCCATATGACTCACCTGGTCGACGATCTTCTCGAAGTGTCGCGGATCACTCAGGGCAAGCTCGAGCTCCGGACACAGCAACTGGATGTCGCAAACGCGCTGCACCACGCGGTCGAGTCGGTGCGGCCGCTCATGCAGGCCGCACCGCATGAACTTACGATCACTCTGCCTGCGGAGCCGATCATGCTCGACGCCGATCCTGTCCGGCTTAGCCAGGTTGTGCTGAACCTTTTGAACAACGCGGCGAAATATACGCCCCCCGGCGGCAAGATCGAGTTGAGTGCCCGACAGGAATGCGGTCACGCGCTGATTGCGGTGAAGGACTCGGGTATCGGCATTCCGGCCGAGAGCCTCGTGAATATTTTCGACATGTTCTCCCAGCACGCGCCTGCGAGAGAGCGCGCGCAGGGTGGCCTTGGCATCGGGTTGGCGCTGGTGCGCGGCCTCGTAGAACTCCATGGCGGAACGATCACCGCTCAGAGCGCAGGGCTGGGTCTGGGAAGTGAATTTGTCGTCCGCCTGCCGGTCTCAGAAAGTCGACCGTCAGTTCCTGCTGCAGTGGACGGTGTGCCGGAATCTTCCGCTGGTGGCCCTCCTCTGCGGATTGTCGTGGTAGATGACAACAAGGACGCGGCGGATAGTCTGGCCATGCTTCTCGAATTTAATGGGCACGATGTTCGGACCGCGAATGATGGACGCGCTGGCCTCGAACTAACGCTGGAAGTGCTCCCCGACGTGGTGATGCTGGATATCGGGTTACCGCAGCTTAACGGCTATGAGATAGCGCGCTGCATTCGCACCGACGCGCGGTGCGGCGACGTCCTTCTGATTGCCGTTTCGGGTTGGGGACAGGAAAAGGACAAAGCGGAGGCCATGTCGGCGGGCTTCGACTACCATTTCACGAAGCCCGTCGACTTCGACCGTCTGCAGGACGTCCTCGGCAAGATCAACTCGCGCGATTAAATCTCGTTTTTATGGGCGCGACCGCCCCCGATGCCTGGGGCGCAGGAAGCGCGATACGTTTGCGCCGCGGCCGACGCAGCCGCCGGGCCCGCCGCCAGCAGGGTGCGAGGATCTTTGCATGGGGCTACTCTATCTGACGCAGTGGAATTGGTCCGTGGCTTCGCGGCGCACTGACTAACCTGGGACCGCCGTTGCGGTCCGGCGCAATAGCCCAACTTCACTGGATGGGCGGCACAACGCCCAGCTTCTCGGCGAGCATGCGCTCATAGACGCCGAAGTGCAGGTCGACCTCCTCCTGACTGACCGTCGTCACGGTGACGTTCACCTGTTCTGTCGGCAGGCCAAGCACCACCGACATCGCCGCTTCCAGTTGCGGCCCGCAGACGCTGTCTTCCACCACGGTTGTGCCGACGGCTATATCGTAGATCTGGTCCGCCTGGAAGACGATCTCGACCAGCCGCGCGCGCGCGCTCATGTTGTTGTCGATTGCGAGCCTCACGACCTCCGCGACGCTGCGCATTGTTTCAGTCGGAAAGCCTCTGGTCGAGCGTAGCCGCACACGGTGCCTTCCCAGCGTGAGCCAGTCAGAATCAAATTCCATGATGTCCTCCGTGAGTTCTTGCGATGCATTCGACAATAGGCGCCAGTTCAGGGTTTTCAAGCCCAAAAATTTTTCACCACTCCCCCTTGAAGTTTTCACTGTAAGGCCTATTTTGGATTTCGCTCAAGCAGACGCGCTGTGTTTTCAGGCGCGCTGCGTGTTTCGATTTGTCTGCCAGCAGCTGGCAGGCGGACTGGAGCGCATAGGCCAGTTCGCCTCCATGCAGCAATCACGGAGGATACGACCATGAGTGATCTCTATTCCGGAACCGACATGTTCAGCGAATTCGACCGTCTGCAACGCCAGATGGCCAGCCTGTTCGGCGGTCTTCCATCCAGCATCCGTTCCGGCAATGCCGGCGCCTTCCCGCAGATCAATGTCGGTGCGACCGACGATTCGATCGAGATTGTCGCGTTCGCGCCGGGCATCGACGCCGCCGCGATCGACCTGTCGATCGATAAGGGGCTGCTGACGATTGCCGGCGAGCGCAAGCCGGCGCGGCCGCACGCCAGCGGTGACAATCGCGACGACGTTCGCACCTACGCGCAGGAGCGCTTCACCGGCGCATTCCGGCGCGTGATCGAACTGCCGCAGAACGCCGATCCCGACAAGGTGCAGGCGCGCTACGCGAACGGCTGCCTGTTGATTACCGTGGGCAAGCGCGAAGCGTCGAAGCCGCGGGCCATCACCGTCCAGTAACGCCAGTTATTCGAGGAGCAAGCCATGAACGACAGGACACAGGTTGCTGAACGCGACCGGCAACCGGCAGCACGACGCGAGGGGGACCAGCCGGCACGGCGGATGACGCTCCCCCCCGCAATCGATGTGTTCGAGGACAGCCAGGGCATCACGCTGTGGGCTGACCTGCCAGGCGTCACGAAGGACAAACTCGACGTGAAGGTGCACGATGGCAATCTCTATTTCGAGGCCGAAGCGGTCGTGCCGACCCCCGCCGGTCTGCGGCTGCAGCACGCCGAGATCCGGGAACCGCATTTCGCGCGCGCATTCTCACTGAGCCCG
>Ga0116109_1000154_pt1 | contig 16021 bp, 18 predicted proteins | sample June2015DPH_8_10_2_FD_89718 | JGI IMG/M metagenome (GOLD analysis project Ga0116109, IMG submission 89718) | Peatland microbial communities from SPRUCE experiment site at the Marcell Experimental Forest, Minnesota, USA - June2015DPH_8_10 | ecosystem: Environmental > Terrestrial > Soil > Wetlands... | reverse complement strand
GCCCGGTTCCTCCTGGGTAACGAGGCGGATCGCCTCATCACCCAACATAGGAAACCGGAGGGTTTTACCCTTCACCGACCAATAACTTTGAACGGAGCGCATACCGCGCGAGCGGTTTAGTCCTCTGGCCGGCAAGGAGCATTCGATTTTCCCGACAGCGGCCATTCGCGACCGACGAATTTGAGCGATCTCGAATGACCGCAATGGCCGATGACCTGCCGCTCACTGACACGAAGATTAAGGCCGTTCGTATGCCAAAGCCACCGCTCGGATAGCCACGAATTTTATCGCTCGCCAGTAGCGGCTCACGCAATTACCTTGTGATTTGATAGCTGTGGACCCGTCATAGACACTTGAGAATCGAAAGCTGGATGCAGCAGAGCAGCCTTTGAGCGATCGCTTACAGGTATCGGCACTGTCGTTGGCCCAACGCGGTCTGATCTATGACGCGCGCCAAAGCGCGTGACGGAATCCATTGGCCTCCCTGTGCAATGAATCGGGAGGTGGCGTCGACGACTCTTTGCTCACTGTCATCATCGAGTGCCGGAAAGACGCGTGCGACGACCGGCTCCGCGAGGGTAAATTGCTGCTTTTCCCATGTGCTCGGGTCGAGGCGGCCTTCGGCATCGAAAGTAAGAATGGAAAACGTATTCCGAACGACGCGGACTGGGTTTCTGGCCACAAGTTCGACCACGACGCTGGCCATTCGCGCTCGTTGCCACGCGAAAACCGGTAGACAGTGGCTTGCCGGATCTCGCAACATCCGGTCGAACCTGGTGCTTGCGAGCCGCCAGAGGGTATCGACACGAGCGATCAGAAACGTCCGGCAAGATAAACCCATGGTTCTGCCCTTTGCATTAACGATGACGCCACCACGCCCGGCGAGATCCCGCAGCGCGCCTTCCCAGCGGAAGATTCGCCGCTGCACGTTGCACCGCGCGCATTTTCAGGCTTTGTATCGTACGGGTCGATGTCCGACTCCGCTGGACCTTTCCTGCACATAACGTACGTCGAAGTCATCACGCCTGTGCAGTCGAAGTCAGTCGCGTAAGCGATCACGATTGCGTGGAATCATGCCACGATCCGGTCGCGACCCACTGAGGACCACGCGTGCTCTTCTCGTCCCGAAAGTGCCCTGCGTTAATCAACGCATGACTAAGGTCGCAGTGATACGAACAAGGAACGACTCAGAGCGGGGACGGAATCGCTCGCGTCCTGGCGCCTCACTACATGATCTTGCTCCTCCATCGATCACGGTTGGCCCAGAACGAACACTGCGAAGCGACCGGGCAGTGGAATTGTCGATCGCGGTGGTTCAAGCCGACGCGGGCCGAGCCTTCTCATATGACCAGGGTGGCTGGAGCCTCGCTAGCCGTTGCGCAGAGGCGGGGCGATCGGGTAGTGTGACGGCTGAACAACGAGAAATCAGGGATCGACAATGAACAAACAGGAACTCGTGGATGCGGTCGCGACGGCGACAGGTGAAAGCAAGGCCGCGACTGGGGAGGCGATTGACGCAGTGATCGCGGCGATTACCGGCGCGGTGACGAAAGGCGAGACAGTACAGCTGATCGGCTTTGGCTCGTTTTCAACGGGCGCGCGCGCTGCGCGGGTCGGCCGCAATCCGGCGACCGGTGCCGAAATCCAGATCCCGGCCGCAAAGACCGTCAAGTTTACGGCAGGCAAGGCGTTCAAGGATGCCCTGAACGGCTGACAGCGCGCTGCTGCCGGGCCGTGGATGGGCCGGCGGATGACCGTTGAGGGAAGGTCGTCCGCCTGAAGATGGCTCGCCTATGGGTGATCGAGTGTTCCCGCATCCTGGACGGGCCCTGGCCGGCCTGGCAGCATGTCTAGTCGTGACGCCATGAGTTACCGCGGCCCTGTTACTGGCTGGCTATGCATAAAGATTGCGATATGGAAATCAAACGATCGCGGATTCACCGGGAAGCCCTGTGCCCACCAATCGGTGCGCTGCTGCGCTACCGGACGCGCATTGTGCGCGTCATCGCGGAAGCGCGGGGACAGCGCGCGATGATCGAATCGCTCGACACGGCGGGCGGGGCCTTTGTCAGCACCGTGAAGTGGAACAGCCTGCGCGAGCTCGGCGCCCAACTGTTCTAGGTCAGGACTTCGTCGCGATGCGATCCGACCTGCCGACTTCAAAGTCGCGGGTGGCAAGCCGAACTCTCCGATTCAAAGTACGCGGCCGCTCCGCTGACCTTGCAACGAGAGACGCACCATTTCTCGCGGGATGTGGAAATTTGACGCTCTTATACTGCACGGATACCAGTCAAGGAAACAGTATGCGGCGTGTGGTTGTCCGTAGATCGTCAGTCCACGGGAAGGGCGTGTTCGCAATGCGATCGCTCGTATCGGGTGAACGCGTGCTTGAGTACAAGGGTGAAATCACGGCGTGGCGTGACGCGGTGCGTCGCCACCGTCGCGAAGGCGTCGAGGGACACACGTTCCTGTTTGGCCTTTCTGACGGACGCGTCATCGACGGCAGTTGCGGCGGTAACAGTTCACGTTGGCTGAACCACTCCTGCGCGCCGAACTGCGAGGCTATCGAAGACGGCGGTCGCATATTCATCCATACCATCCGGGCCATCGGGGCTGGCGAAGAACTGTTTATTGAATATCTGCTGGCTACTGACGATCCAATGGATGAAAACCTTCGGGCGCAGTTCAGGGCGCTATTGGTTCTGAACCGTCGGCTTGGCTCAACCAGCCAGAAGATGGTTGCACGAAAGAGCCGATCAATGCCTTCGCGACGTCCGCGTCAGACCGCAGTCGAATCCTTGCCGCTGTTTTATTGAACTCAGCCCGTCGCTCGGTCCGGAACCTGATGCCCGCCGCGGAGTCGACGCCGGATTTGCCGGGCGGTGACTATACCAAAAGTGGATTTCCAGCGCGGGGATCCGACTAGCCACGAGAACCGGTTTTGTGCCGTTGCGGCGATAACACCCGTAATCACGGCGATCGATGTGCCATCAGATGGACCTCCGATTGAGTCGTGCGCTGCCCGACAGCGTCGCGGCGTAGCAATATGCCTTGCGAACCCGGTGCGATCCTCACGTCGTTTTGCAAATGCGCGCGGAGCCGAAGCTGCGTCGAATGGTTCATCGAAACTTTATGTCCCAGCTACGGGCGAATGCATTGTGACTTGCGCTTGGTACTCGCTTTCTGCATTTTCGCGGGCGCAAGCGAACGACTGGTCCCCTCGCTAGTATCCAGTTTCGAGAAATCTGTTCTGCCTGCCGCTGAAGATGGGCATCTACCGAATGCGGGTCGTCGGAGATGCACGGCAATCAAGATGCGCTGTCGCCCTACACCTGCACCATGAGCGCGGCGATCACGCCGGACATTCGAAGCTTTTTGGACGAAGCCCCGGACCAGACGCACCTCACGACTTGGTTCGAGACGCTCACTGCATGCGAAGGTCCACTGTGCATCGAATATCTCCGGTATTTCCAGTCGGATGTTGCGCTGGTCCAAACCATCGCAGGGACCGCGAAGTCGGACGCGTGCTCTCCCGCACATATTGCAGTGCTGGGTATCCGTTCGTCAGATTGACGTGCTGGATCGCTCCAGTAGGGCTCGCGTTTGAAACGAACGGTTAGGGGATGATCGAAAATTTCGCGATGACCGCGATGACAAACCGGCAGCGCCGCAATCCGGGTAGCGAGGTCGGCAATCACGAAGAGCGGACACACCACCTCGGCAAAGATAGCGAAACAGATTGTGGGCGCTTTGGCGAAATGAAACGGAGCTTCAAACGAAGCCTCCTCGCTGGCGTAGTGGGGAAGCTTCGGCAAGCCGTGGCCAATTATCGGCACCAGACTTGCCCCGACGCGCAGGAACAGGACGGCACAATCGGTGGTGCTGAAGCCGAACTGGGCCGGGGTTGAGATCAAACCTACTGATCTTCAACGTCAAAACGCAAAGCAACTGCAGCCGAGTGCGCCCCAGAAACCATTGGAGTCGCTTACAGGCACGTTGCTGTGCCATGCCCACATGTGCCCGTGACCATGCACGCCGCAGAGACTTACGCAACCGTCGACGCAGGCTTGCATCGGCGGCGAAGCCGGCCGGTACCGGCTGTAGCCACCGAACTCGGCCACGGGCGACCATGACGGGCTTACGGGCAAGGGCGGTGGTGCGAGCGGACTAAACTCCTCGTCGGCGTATACCACCTTACCGTTTACCACGGTGAGCACCGACGTCAGGTATTTGATGTGCGGTTCGTCGATCGTGAAGTAGTCGTCGGATAGCGCGGCGAAGTCTGCGAAGTGCCCCGGCATCAGTGCGCCTTTGCGGTCCTCTTCGCTCGAGAACCAACTGCTGCCCACGGTGTAGCGGCGCAGCGCTTCCATGCGATCGAGTCGGTTCTGTTCGGGATACATCGCTGTGCCGCCCACCGTGCGTCCCGATACCATCCAGTACAGCGAAACGAACGGATTGAAGCTCGCGACGCGCGTGGCGTCGGTGCCAGCGCCGACCGGCAGGCCGGCCGCCAGCATGAGCCGGATCGGCGGCGTGCGCGCGACAGCTTGCTTGCCATAGCGTTGGATGAAGTACTCGCCTTGATAGGCCATCCGATGCTGCACCGCGATGCCACCGCCCAAGGCGGCGACTCGGGAAATATTAGCTTCTGAAATGGTCTCGCAGTGATCAAAAAACCAGTGCAGTCCATCGAATGGCACTTCGCGATTCACCTGTTCGAACACATTAAGGAAGCGACTGATCGATTCGTCGTAGGTGGCATGCAGCCGGAACGGCCAGCGGTTTTGAACCAGCAACCGCACGACGGCAATCAGTTCGGCCTCGAGGGTCTCTGGCAGGTCGGGGCGCGGCTCAAGAAAGTCCTCGAAATCGGCAGCCGAGAAAACCAGCATTTCGCCGGCGCCATTCATCCGCAGGAAGTCGTCACCGTCGGCCGGTGTTGTCATCTTGACCCACTTGGCGAAGTCTTCGATTTCCTTCTTCGCATTTTGCGTGAAGAGGTTGTAAGCGATGCGCATGGTCAGCTCACCGCGTTTCGCAAGATCCATGACGATCGCGTAGTCATCCGGGTAGGCTTGATAGCCGCCGCCGGCATCAATCGCGCTCGTCACACCGAGGCGGTTCAACTCACGCATGAAGTGGCGGGTCGAGTTCAGCTGATCGTCGAGTCCGAGTTTGGGACCTCTCGCGAGCGTTGCGTAGAGTAACCCTGCATTGGGCCGTGCGATTAGCATGCCGGTGGGGTTGCCATGACGGTCCCGCTGGATTTCGCCGCCCGGCGGGTTGGGAGTGTCCTTACTGTAGCCCACCGCGCGCAGTGCTGCACCGTTCAGCAATGCGCTGTCGTACAGATGCAGCAGAAACACGGGTGTGTCAGGCGCAATAGCGTTGACCTCTTCCAGCGTGGGGCCGCGCCCCTCCGCAAACTGGTGCTCGTTCCAGCCGCCCACGACACGCACCCACTGAGGCGCGGGCGTGCGTGCCACCTGGCGGCGAAGCATGTCGAGCGCATCAGAGAGCGATGGGACGCCATCCCATCGCAACTCCATGTTGAAATTCAAGCCGCCGCGGATCACGTGCAGATGCGAGTCGTTCAGGCCGGGGATGACCGTGCGGCCTTTTAGGTCGATGCGCGTTGTACCAGGACCAGCTCGTTGCATGACATATTGGTCGCTGCCAGTCGCAAGAATCCGGCCGTTCGTAATCGCGAGCGCGGTTACGAACGATCGTTTGTCATCCTGCGTGGCGATCTTCCCATTGAAGAAGATGGTGTCCGCGATAGCGGTGTCGTTTGTTTGCGCAGTCATCGTCGATCCCTTTGAGTAAGCCCAAGCATGCCTATGCTGTGTGTGCGACCCAGAAGGCTCGATCGTTCATCAGGGCTTTCCGAATTTGGCTCAAGCGTACTTGCTCGGGGCGCGTAAGTCCTGAATGGTGGCTGAAACTTTCTGAAGGCAGGCGCAGTCAGCTAACGCCTTTGTATCGGTGTTACGGTTTGTAAAGGTATCGTTTCGCTTGTCCTAGCGACGTAAGCTCAAGAGGAGTAGCCGACATTCACGTCCTGCTACGCTGGCCCGGTTTTGTCTGCAACCGTGCCGCCCTCCGGTCACATGAATGTCCGATAGAGGATGCGCGTCAGGGAGTTCAGCATTAACTGGGGAAGCGCTGCGAGAATTTTCCGCGGAGATGACCGATGTGTTTCGCGTGTCATTGGCGCGACGCAACGGTCGCGGCTGCATGAAGCACGCCGGCAAACGGTCGAAAGACTAGCATTGCATTACAGATTTCTGCGTGGTGTGGCGACGACTCGCAAGATCGCGTCAACCGGCGGTAATGGAATTTGTTACGTCGAACAATCTAGAAGCCTCAACCCTGCGTGCACTAGCGCCAACCGCAGAGACTAACGCCACTGCGCCGTGCATTTGCACGAGAACACCGCTTGACGGTAGGCAGACTGAGTGCGCACCACGGTCGCACTGTTCTCCGGTCGCGCTTGGAATACTCGTCAAAGCTTAAGGCGTTTAACAACAATTAAGCCGTCGATAAAGGGTTTTCATCTGCGTTCCACCCTAATCTTCTATTCACGGAGATGTAGGGCAACGCATCCTTGTGCCATACCGTCACCGCTCGCATTTACGGTTTCGCGACCGGAATATCTTTTTCGTCTAACGGAGATGCCGACGGCCGATGAGTTGTTGACGCCCGTGAAGGGCGCTCGTGCGCGGATTGATTATCAGGGGCGAACAGTGTTCGCCGCTCGCCAGCACGAAAGCATGCATCACCCCGGGCTTCTAAATCTCGATGGCGACAGCCATCAGAATCACAAGCATGACACAACTGCGCCAGGCTTAACCGGTGAGAGATCAACGATGCACGATTCGACGCATGCTTTCCGTCTGGCCGAACGGGTATTTTTCAACGGCAAGATTGGCACCCGCGTTGCGAGCTGTAACCCGTTCGTCTCGCTTTACTGGTTGGTTTCTGGACGCAACGTGAACGGAACGGCGATGTACGCCCAGAAGGACGGGCTCGACAGGATGGAGGCGCTGCGCCGCTACACCGTTGGCAGAGCGTGGTTCTCTGGCGATGAAAAAATGCATAAAGGGACGCTGGCGACCCGCATGTTACGCGACTTCGCCGTGCTTAGCGGCGACTACTTCGCTATTGATGAAGACGAAATCAGGCATCTCGAGTCGATGATGACCGTCGTGAACGGCCGCATCGTTTTTTGGGGCCGACGAATTCGCGCCGCTTGCGCCTCCGCCCTTGCCGGTAAGTCCGTCGTGGTCACCGGTCGCTGAATTCGGTAGATATCGCCCTTATCGCCTGGTTGGTTGCGCGACTTTGTGCGGAGTGAAGGCCATGGGCGTGGCTTCGTCTGGCGAAGGCCGGTGCCCGCCGGCGCCAACGCTTTCTGGGGCGCTCTGGGTTGTAGCTGTTTCGCGTTCTAAGACGTGCCGCGGTTGGCAGCGGAGGCTTTCGCCACAGGTTAAGGAAGGCGTCCGCATTGGACGCACATTATAGGGGAACCGATGATGAGGATGCCTGCATGGTCAGCGACGGTCGCCTTGACGCTCGTGTGGGCGGCGCTTTCTGCGTGCGCGGACGAGGACAATTATCCGCCTCCGGTCGAAACGCATGCTGCGCATCCATCTAGCGAGGCCATCGCGCACAAAGCGATGAAGTCGGAAGATCACAAGCTTTCGCATGATGTGCGCAAGGCGATTGCGAAAGACGGCGAGGTGGAGATGCCGCACATCGACGTGATTGCCCGCTCCGGAAAAGTCACCCTGCTAGGTTCGGTACCGGATGACGGCCAGATTGACCTTGCTACGCAACGCGCTCTGTCGGTCGCGGGTGTGACTGATGTTGTGAGCAATTTGAACATCGCCGAACCGGGTGGACACTAGGCGCAAGGTTAACGGCGCCTAACCGGCGCGAAGACTTGCATGTTGAAGAGGAGGAGCATGATGCCGTATCTGATTTCTTTTGGTGCTGGCCTGGTCGTTGGACTGCTGTACTGGCTGGTGCGTGTCCAATCACCGGCGCCCCCATTGATCGCTCTGGCGGGGCTGCTCGGCATCGTCATTGGCGAAGCGGCAGTGCCGTTTGTGCAGGCACATCTGTTACACGCGGACACCCATGCAGCAATAGCGCCCGCCGAGCGCGCGCTCGAGTCGCGCAAGGATGGCTAACAGGCGTGCAGTGGAGTTGGCAGCTTGCAGTATTGCGATGGGAAGACCATAAAGGCAGGCCGGAACCATGCAATTGCAGTTCCTGCCGATTCGAGCAGATGTTCGCGCCGCTATTCCAATCACAAGATTGGACCGGCTAATTATTCGATAAGGAAAATTTTGTGATTACGCTCAATTCGGTCAGACAGCGGCACGGTGCGTCGATGATAACGAGGACACTTGCGCTACTGATTGCAACAGCCGCAATGATGGGCGCCACATTCGCAAACGCCAGCTCTGGCGACGAAGTGCGCGCGTCAGTGGCCACGAGCGTGGCAGTCGGACCTCAGTATGATACGACGCATGTCTACGTATCAAATGACGACATCGATGCGTTCGTTGGCAGCTTCATTTCGACTTTCGGTGGCTTTGCGTCGCAACGCGCAGTGTTTACGGTAACGCCCACGGCGAGCAAGACTGCGTCGCAATACATCCGCACCCCCGTCGGCATGCTGTCGGTCTTCGCTTTCCAGAGTCCGATTCCTTACCCCTTCGGCAATGAGCGCACGGGCTACTTGGTTACCGATATGGATGCAGCCGTGCGTCTCGCGCGGGCCGCTGGTGCCGATGTGATCGTCGACACGTTCAACGACCCGATTGGCAAGGACGCGGTTATCCAGTGGCCGGGGGGGCTGACGATGCAGCTTTACTGGCATACGAATGCGCCTGTCTACGAGCCTCTCGCAACCGTGCCGGACAATCGCGTATATCTGTCGGCTCACGCTGTCGATGGATTCGTACGGCGGTTTTTGCGTTTTTCTCATGGCAAGATCGTGTCGGACGACCGGAGCGCTGATGGGGCGGAAATTGGCCTGGACGGGCAGTCGCTACGGCGTATTCGACTAAAGTCGGCCTTCGGCAACATGCTCATCTTCGTCACAGACGGCAAGTTGCCTTGGCCGTATGGGCGTGAGATCACCGGGTATCAGGTAGAAGATCTTGACGCAACATTGATCAAGGCGCAGGCCAGCGGGGTCAAGGTCCTGTCGCAGCCGATCAGGAACGCAGATGGACGCACTGCGATGGTCGAGTTTCCTGGTGGCTATATCGCCGAAATTCATCAGACAAGCGAATAGGTGAATGCCTTGACGGGCGCGATCTCCTTGGTCTGCCTAATATTTTCTAGTTTGGCTCATCGCGCCATGCCGTAGTTATCGGGGTGCTGACGTTGAACTGCCACATGATCCCGGGTAGAACTCGGTCGGACGGCTCGTGTAGGGAGCTATGACGGTGGCGCAAAATTACTCTTCTACTGTTGTTATGGCGATATTTTTTGTCGTATGGGCGGGCAGCTACGCTTATCCAGCGCACGGTGCCACACCAAGTGACGAGCCGATACCAGACACTGCCAACGGAAATTCTTCGACTCAACCGCCAGCCACCACGGCTGAACCTTGCAATGCCGAGCGACCCGCGATTCTGTTTAACCGGTGGCAGGAAGACTGGTCTGTTCTCGCCGATCCATGCGTGCCGAGAAAGCCGCTCGATAAACTCAAATACATTCCACTTGGAAATGACTCGGATAACTACCTGTCGTTGGGAGTTAACCTTCGCGAACGTTTTGAGCTGAATAACGCGACGCTATTTGGTTTGGGTAACGGGCGCGACGACTCCTATGTCATCCAGCGTGCAGAGGTTCATGCAGATGCCCACTTTGAGCAGCGCGTGCAGATATTCGTCCAGTTGGAAGACGCGAGACCTTTTGGCAAAAATACGGTTTCGCCTGTCGACCGTGACGTGCTGGACCTTGAGCAGGCGTTCGTGACTTATACCGGGCCTCTGGGAGGCGGCGAGTTCAAGTTCCGAGTTGGGCGGCAGGAGATGGCATTCGATTTGCAGAGGTTCGTGTCGGTGCGTGATGGACCGAATGTCCGCCAGGCATTCGACGCGATCTGGGCCGACTGGGAAATACAGAAGTGGCGCTTCATCGCCTACGCAACCCAGCCCGTTCAGTATCGCGACGACCAGCCTTTTGACGATACTTCAAACAAGCACGCTACGTTCAGCGGCGTGCGTGCGGAGCGACACGACATTGGACCCGGCGACCTGTCGGCTTACTATTCGAGCTATGACCGCAGCAATGCGCAGTATCTTGATGCATCGGGCGCCGAACATCGTGACGTCTTTGACGTTCGCTATGCAGGAAATCGACAGCACATCGATTGGGATATCGAAGCGATGCTGCAGACTGGACATGTTGGCAACGACACGATTCAGGCGTGGGCATTCGGCTCGATTGCTGGCTACACACTTACAGGGTTGTCGGGTTCTCCGCGTATCGCGTTGCAGATGGACGGAGCATCGGGCGATCGCCATCCAGGCGATGGGCGGATCGGCACGTTCAATGCGCTATTTCCCAACGGTTATTACTTCACCCTCGCTGGCTACACCGGGTACAGCAATTTGCTTCACCTGAAGCCGTCGCTGACTCTCAAACCAAACTCTGCGATAACTGTTTTGGCGGCGGTTGGTTTTCAATGGCGCGAAAGCACGGCAGATGCAGTCTATCAGCAGGGCGGGGTTGCAGTGCCCAACACGGCTGGACATGGAGGCGCGTGGACAGGTATGTACACCCAATTGAGGGTGGACTGGGTCGTCAACGAGAACGTTTCGACTGCGATTGAGGCGGTTCATTTTCAGGTCGGTGATTCGCTGCGCGCGCTTGGGGCACACAATGCAGACTACATCGGCATAGAGGGCAAATTCGGCTGGTGACGTGGCGGCAACGTTGCCCGTGTCGCGGCGTATGCAGATCGCCCCATGCCGCCGGCGGTTTGGGCGGAAGGTGCCTAGGTGGATGACACGAGCGAATCGTCGGAGTTCTCGTGCTAAGGCGATTGCCGGCGCTGTGGTGTGGGGCACAACATAAAGGACTTTTAAGGATGCTGTGTTGTACGGTAGGGGGTCTCTTTCTCCCTTTGACGGTTTCGACAACAGATAGAGATGACCTGCTCCCGCTGTCACATTAATGTCACGCCTTCGGCCGGGGCATTCCGCTTGATTTCCCCGAGTTATGAGAGAGGCATGCCAAAATGGAACGAGCAAACCCTTGGACGCAGGTAGTCTCGCTTTTATCGCATCTCTCCAGTAGTGACCATGGCATATTCGCAGAGACACTCGGAGAGGTTAGCCGCAGCGGCCGGATGACGCACGCCGGCCAGCGGGGCTACCGTCAGCCGACGTTGGCCGACCGGCATCACATCAGGATTACTGGGATCGAGCGCCAAGACGGTGCGTCTGCACTAGTTTCATGGTGTGACCCGACCTTGTGTCATTACGTCGACCAGGTCTGGACGCGTGTGACGGCCCGTCATTGCGGTTACTGCGCGCTGACCGGAGAACGCATCCAGAAAGGCGATAGTGTCTTTAAACCGCGTACACGGGGCCGGTATCGTCCTGCCAACTGTGATGAGATGATTCTGGCCAGCGCGCTTGAAGTGTGAGACGCGCGTGCTTGATCCGTGAGTGGCCCTCGCCAGTCACAACAATCGACGCACTGCAGCCTTATCCAACGAGCGAACCTTATACAAGGCGACTCTTTAATTCACCGGACAGCCTGGGCAGGCAAGTTGAGATGCGCCGCGTCAAGACCACCGAAGCAGGGGCAGGAAGGTTGCGCGTGGCACTTGCTGCTGAATTGCGGAATCGCCTGGAGGGCATGTGCAGGAAATTCGCTTGAGCTCAGGCCTGACACTACGTAGCATTCTAGGTTGGCCCTCGGGAACATTGATTCCTGGACCTCATTTATTCTGCATATCGCATGCACTGCCAAGGATCATGAACACGATATTGATCCACCCGACCATCAAACGGAAGGTTAGGGACCGAATGGACAGTCCGCCAAGTTTTGTTACTCGCTTGAAAAGCTCATACATCTGTATGATTTGCACGCGGCAGTATGTTACGTATCCTGCATTGGTTAGGCATGTATTATGAACGAATGCGGGTTTCTACGTAACTTCCGAATGCCGAGGCCCTTACGTGCATGTCACTCAGATTGTGTCTATCGTGGAAGACGAAGAATCTGTGCGTCTGGCTACGTCTAATTTGGTGCGTTCGTTAGGTTGGCAGACCAGCCTGTTCGCTTCAGCAGAAGTGTTTTTGCAGTCTCCAGCCATTGTTGAAGTCTCACTTCTCATTTCCGACGTACGCATGCCGGGCATATCCGGGATAGAAATGCACGATCAACTGCTGAAACGGGGGTACGCTCCGCCGACTATTTTTATCACGGCATTTCCGGCCATCGCGGTTCAGGCGAAAGTCCAGACGAATGGTGTGCTGGCAATTCTTGGCAAACCTGTCGATGCTGTTGCCATGGAGTATTGGCTTAATCTTGCATTGGGGAAGCCATAGCATTCTGAAGCTGTGCGGTTCGACACCGCCTCTGGAGTTCCGGGCCACGATGGCAACAAGGACCCGCTGGCAATCGAACTGTATGCGCGACGCTACTCGCTGATACGCAAATAGGCGGTGCTGCTTCGGCCGCCACGCCCGTGAAGTCTTGATGCATCTTCCTGTGAGACTTTCGTTCGCTATGCGTGGCGTTCCTACGCTTGCCGCCTCCGGCCCTATAGCAATATCTCATCTTGCGAAATTCGGCAGTTCCGTCATGCTGATTGCAAGTCGCGATTCATCGACAGTTCGAAACCGACTATACTTGGTCGTTAGAAAGTATCTTTGAGCATGATCGTTTGGGGCTTACGGGGGTGGGATCGAGATCACCAACCCGATTTCGTCCCGGACCTGCCCAACACAATAAGGGGTAGGAATGGTTCAGGGCTCGCAGTCGAATTCGGGTAACCACCACGAGGAAGACATATTGTCCATCGTCTATGTCGTCGACGATGACGAGTCATTTCGCTCTGCGCTTGGTAACTTACTTCGCTCTACAGGTTTGCGTGTCGAGACGTTTGCGTCGTCGAAGGAGTTTCTAGCCTTTCCGAAATACGATGCGCCGAGTTGCCTGATCCTTGATGTGAGGTTGCGCGGCGAAAGCGGGCTGACGTTTCAGGAAGATGCGACAAGAGCGGACTTACGAATACCGATTCTTTTCATTACAGGACACGGCGATATCGAAATGTCGGTAAGGGCGATGAAGGCGGGTGCATTCGATTTCTTTTCGAAGCCGGTTCGTGATCAGGACATGCTTGAAGCGGTCACATATGCTCTGCGCCGCGACGGCGAGCGACTGGCCGCTGAAGCATCAATCGCTGCGTTGCGCATCGCCTACGATTCGCTGACGCCGCGTGAGCGTGAAGTAATGGGATTCGTCGTGGCGGGTCTGATGAACAAGCAGATTGCCTCAGCCATGGGGCTCAGTGAAATCACCGTAAAGATTCATCGCGGGCAGATGATGAAAAAGTTAGATTCACGCTCGGTCCCAGATCTGGTCCGCAAGGGCGAAGCGCTTGGTGTTCGTCCGTAGCATCCTTAATAAACCCAGACAAGCCCGCGGTCGGCTTATCGAGCACTTGTCGGTCCTGCCAGAGCGAGATTTAAGCAGCGCTCGAAATCCGCGGCGTCAACCGACTTCTCGGGGAAGGCCAACACGCCGTTTTTCTCGCTCTTTGCCCGCAGAGCAACCGTCGGGAATGCCGTGATGAAGATGGTCGGCAGCGCAGACCCCAGTTCGAGAAGGCGATCGTGCATCTCGATTCCGGACATGTTTGGCATCTGTACGTCTGAGACTAGACACCCCGTCTCCTGGATCTGTCCGTAATTAGAAACTCCTCTGCGGATGCGAACACGTGCGCCTGCGACCCCAAAGAGGGAATCAGGATCGCGTTAGCGATACGAACAGCCTCGTTGTCGTCAACAATGGAAACGATTTGAGCGTGCAAGCAATGGGCCCCGTGCGTACTACGAGTGCGGCGGAGAGACGGTCTCGCGTGCGCAAGCATCCCTTTACTTGTAGCGTAACTCGCCCAACGCCCAGCGTAAATAATACTGAGGTATGGCGATGGATTAGACCGCCGAGGTACGATATGGGCCCATTGCCCGCGTCTGCGCCGGTCAATAACGTCGCGAGCATCCAGTCTGTTCATACAAACGTATGATTGGCCGAAACCATTGTTCGGTAAAGGCGTCCTCTCGTAGGTTTGTAACCGAAGTAACCCTGACGTACATTTAAAGCCATGAAAGAACAAAGAATGTGCCGAGACACCCTGACGGGGGAATAAGCACAAATGCGTCGGACCGGTGCGACGCAACGTCTCGCGCCTCGGCGCTCGCATATGGCGCGCGAGCTTATTGATTGGCTGGACGCGTTCTGGGCTAACCACATGGACATCGTCTCGGGCGTCGCGATCCAGAAATCGGAAAAGCACTCGCACGGCTTCTAGATGCCGATACGATGATGCCTTGTTCTTCGCTTTTAATACCCAAAGTTCCGACAGTGCCGTGTGCGAACTTTGTCGTCGTGCACGCGCCTGTGCGGCAAGTGGATCGAGCGCGGGCGCCCTGTGATTTCCCCTGCCCCATAACCGACGGCGAGAATCATGCCCAAAGACCTCACAGATGCGAAGCGAACACCACGCAGCGCGATTCTGGACTACCACTCCGGCACGCCGGGACTTAACGAAGCTGAGCTTCTCGATCTTTTCGTCCGAGATCGAAGCACCTGTGGAAAAAGCAATGATGTCTTGGCCGAAGCGTTTGAAGTCGAAAGAGACGATGAGAGCCACCGGTCCTTGGACCTCTCTAAACGGAGTAGTGCGCTGCAGGCATGTGATGGCCGCTTCGATGCCGTAGCGTTGTCTCACCATCCGCGCCAGAGAGCCGCGGGCAGGATTTCCGAGTCGTTTGGTGCACGACGTGACAGACATTCCGTAAGCGACCTGAGCGGAAATCCCCCACCGAGGGGAAAAATTCCCGTGCCTCAAATGCCCTTGATCGGTCGGGCGCGCGAGATGGAGGCGCTCCGTCGCGCCATGTTATCTGGTCAATGTGTGACGGTAATTGGTGTTGATGGCATTGGCAAAACCAGGCTTGCGATTGAACTTGCCCACGCATCAGTTTTCGCGGACGGGGTGTATTGGATATCGCTCGAAACTCTCAGCAAGCCACAAGCGATGCTGGACGCAGTCGGGATAGCTCTATGCGGAAGACTTTCTGCCGAACGCGGTGTATTGGCTCAACTGAAGATCGAGTTTGCTGGAAGGGAGATGTTGGTCGTCTTGGATGGAGTCGACGGGTCACCGCTGACCGCGGCCGAACTCGCCGAAGCGCTGCTGAATGCAAGTGAAGACATTCGGGTGCTCGCTACCGCGCGAAAGCCTCTCAAGACTCCGCACGAGACTGTGTTGCATCTCGCAGCGCTCGACGTACCCCCGTTATCTGCCTCAAATGGTGAGATACTTGACTCAGCGGCCGTACGCCTGCTTGTTGCGGCGATTCGAGCCGCCGGTGCGCGATTTGCAACGGTAGATTACGATCTCAAAGAGCTTGCCACGCTGTGTCGCGATCTCGGGGGTATTCCGCTAGCCATTGAACTTGCTGCCGCGCTCGTAGGCGTGTCTGGGCGTGTGGACTGTCTGGTGGCGGACCGCGATGATAGCCTGACAGCGAAAGCGCAACATGCGTCATCCAGGTCGTTGCACGATGGGCTCGCCAAGCTGTTTGACATGAACGTGGATGCCCTCGACGATTCGGCAAGGTTGGCGCTTCCGTGGCTGGCGGTGTTTGAGGAAGGATTCTCGGTAGAGGGTGCTTGCCATGTGCTGGCGGCGGCAGGCCTGGACAGTTCCCGCGCCGCACAGGTGCTCGCCGATCTATTTGCGCGTTCG
>Ga0116109_1000153_pt1 | contig 16028 bp, 15 predicted proteins | sample June2015DPH_8_10_2_FD_89718 | JGI IMG/M metagenome (GOLD analysis project Ga0116109, IMG submission 89718) | Peatland microbial communities from SPRUCE experiment site at the Marcell Experimental Forest, Minnesota, USA - June2015DPH_8_10 | ecosystem: Environmental > Terrestrial > Soil > Wetlands... | reverse complement strand
TTTCAAGGATCCTTTACATGAAGAATACCAAGATAGAATTGACTGGTTAGGAAAAATATTTGAACCAGAATTATTTAACCATACAGATGTTGTTTTTGATGATCCAAAAAATAGATTACAAGAAGCCATGATGATGGATAAGATTAAAAATTTAAAGTAAAAATTATAGCAGCTGTATATGAATAAAACTGATCTAAATAATGTAGTATTAGATAATGAAGAACTACAAAAAACTAGAAGTAAGCACTCTGCTAAAAATCAATTAGCTTTTGCTGTAATGCTAAAATTTTTCCAAATTAAAGGATATTACCCAACAAATAAAGATCTAATCTCAGAAATATTAATAGCAACTATAGCTCATCAATTAGACATAGGAAGTAGTAATATTCAGGGATATAATTGGGAATCCAGAACTGCTAAAAGATTTCGTCAGGATATAAGGGATATTACTGGATATAGACAAGCATCAAAACGAGATATAAAAAAATTAATTACATGGTTAATTGAAAATGTATCATCAGAATTACCTACCAATCAAGTATACAAAGAAAAAGCCTATCAATTTTTCCGTAGTAATAAATTAGAACCATTTAGTCTCAAACAATTAGAAAGATATATTTTATCTGCAAGTTATGGCTTTGAAAAAAAATTATTTGAAAACATTTATACTAAATTATCCAATAAAACAATAAAGCAAATAGACTGCCTCTTATTGGAGAATACAGAAGAAAATGAACAATTGCCTAATAAAATAACAGATGATGTTAATAATATTAAGTTTAGAGATCTTAAAAAAAGTATTTCTGGTGTTAAATTAAAAAATGTGCAATTTGAGATCAGAAAACTTAACCTGATCCGATCTATTAAAGTGCCAGATCTTTTATTTAAATCTTTTTCAAAAAAATTAATACAAAAATATTACACGAGAATCTTATCTGATTTCCCAGCCAGCATAAAGCGGCATAATGCTGAACAAAAATATGCAACAATGGCTATGTTTTGTTATGCTAGGTCGCAAATATTAACTGATAATTTAATTGATTTGTTTATTAAATTGATCCATAAAATAAATACTTCTTCAGAAGCTTTTGTCACCAAGGAGCTTACACAGGAAGTTAAACACGTTAATGGAAAATTTGATATTCTACATAAATTAGCACATATAGCCGTCACGCATCCAAAAAGTACTATTCAAGATAAAATTTATCCCAAAGTAAGTAGAGAAGTACTTAAAGATTTAGCAGCTGAATTGCAGAGCAAAGGTAAATGGTATCAAACTAAAGTACAAACAAAAATGCACTCTCTATATTCGCATGGCTCCAGAAAAATACTATTAGAATTGTTAAATTCTTTTGTATTTCGTGCTAACAATTCAGACATGGCCCCCATGCTGCGAGCAATTGAATTTATTAAACAACATCAAAATAGTTCAGATAAATATTATCCATCATTTAAAAAGGTTCCTATAGAAGGAGTAATTAATAGCATTTGGAGTTCAACAGTAATTGAAAAACAGCAAGTAAATAAGATCAATTATGAAATAGCAGTATTAGAAGGATTACGAACGCAATTACGTTGCAAGAATATTTGGGTAGAAGGAGCGCATTGTTATAGAAATCCAGACGAAGATTTACCGCAAGATTTTGATAGCAAAAAAGAACATTATTATCAAATGTTAGAGTTACCTTTAAGTGCAGATCATTTTATTGCAACATTAAAAGCAGCTCTCGAACAAAATTTACAACAACTAAACAATTCAATACCGAAGAATGCTAAAATTAAAATTATAACAACCAAAGATAGTAGTAAAATAAAATTATCTCCATCAGAAGCACAAGCTGAACCAATTAATTTAAAATTATTACAACAAGAAATATCCAAGCGTTGGTCTACAATAAATTTGATTGATATTTTAAAAGAAACTGATTTACTTGTTAATGCTACTAAGCATTTTAACACTATTGCTAGCAAAGAAATTATTAATAAAGATGAATTACAAAAACGACTATTGCTTTGTTTATATGCTATTGGTAGCAATGTAGGGTTAAAGCGCATTAGTGCTGCTAATACTGATATAAATTATTCTGATTTAAGGTATATTAAAAGGCAATTTATCAATGTGCCTAATGTCAAGGCAGCTATTGTTGAAGTAATTAATAATATTTTAGAAGCTCGTGATCCTAAGATCTGGGGAGAAGCAACTACTGGTGTCGCATGTGATTCTACACAAGTAAGCAGTTGGGATCAGAACCTTATAACGGAATGGCATATACGCTATCGTGGACGTGGTGTTATGATTTATTGGCATATTGATCAAAATGCAGCTGTTATCTATTCACAATTAAAATCTTGCTCTTCTTCAGAAGTGGCTTCAATGATTCAAGGTATTTTGAAACATTGCACTAAAATGGAAATCAAACAAAGCTATGTAGATACTCATGGACAAAGTACTATTGGTTTTGGTTGTAGTTACTTGTTACACTTTGATTTATTGCCAAGATTAAAAAATTTAAGTCGGCAAAAACTTTATTATAGCGAACAAAAACATAAATCCAGTTATCCAAATCTTTCTCCTATCCTGAAATCGTATATAGACTGGGATTTAATAAAAGAATACTACGATGAAGTAGTAAAGCATATTGTTGCATTAAAAATTGGAATTGTAGAGCCAGATATATTAATTAAGCGTTTTAGTAGAGATAACTATAGTCATCCTGTTTACAAGGCATTATCTGAAATTGGCAATGCAGTAAAAACAATATTTTTATGTAAATATTTATCAAATGAAGATTTACGTATTGAAATCCATGAGGCTCTTAACGTTGTTGAAAGATTAAATGGTATTATGACGTTTATTTTCTATGGAAAACTAAGCGAAATATCAACCAATGATGAGACTGAGCAAGAACTTTCTGTTGCTTGTCTTCACCTATTACAAGTTTGCATGGTATATATTAATACTTTAATTATTCAAGATATTTTATCTGAGCCGAAATGGAGGAATAAATTAACCCTGGAAGATTGGCGAGCTTTAACGCCATTAATTCATTCACATCTTAATCCTTATGGAGTGTTTACATTAGATTTTACTGATCGTCTTAATATAGGACAGAAGGAAAAGGCGGCATGAGTAGTATTCAAAGAACGCCTGTTCGCAAAAAAGCGATTTTGATAGCTAAACATTTAAAAAAAGAACACCCTGATTATAATTATTTGCGACAACTATTTCGTTATTTAAGGGAAGAATTGGAAGTAGAAGTGATCCGTGGATCTAAAAGATTACCATATGTGCCTACGGAAGAAGAGATCCATAAATACTATGAAGCAGTTTGGAAATCACGAAATATGATACATGTTATTATTATAAAAACATTACTTTATACAGGAGCAAGGGTTAGTGAATTAGTAAATATTAAAATTAACGAGATTGATCTGGATCGATGTCAAATACGTATTACTCAAGGAAAAGGTAAAAAAGATAGGATTGTTCCATTTCCACAAGGATTTAAAGAAGTATTGGCAACTTATATAAGTAATATTAAAAAGGATGGTAGTAAATATTTATTTGAATCTTCGCATAAAAAACCTTATACAGATAGGGGGGTTCGTAAAATTTTAGCTCAATATACTGAAGCAGCTGGCATGGAACATTCTATTTCTCCGCATAAACTAAGGCATTTCTTATTTACTTGGTTAAAAAAGCAAGGAATAGATGATGCATTAATACAACCTTATTCTGGACACGAAAATCGTCAATCACTAGAGATATACTCAAAATTATCGATAGGTGACGCTCAAGAAGAATATGATAGCGTTATTAAAAAATTCCCTATATAATTCTTCTTTTGAACAAGTGGCCCCAAAACGCACGTTCGTTAGCACTGGGCCTATTAAGGCTGTAATCTTCATTTTGTGCTTTTAATGCTCTAGTAATTCTTGGAGCGCCATAACGCAATTTATTTGCTTCAAAAATTAATTTTATATTTTTATCTAATTTTTGATTTATAATATTTCTCTTACTTGGTGCTCTATTTATCCAACTATAATAACCACTTCGACTAACATTAAAAATTTCACACATCATTTCCACCAAAAAATTATTTTTATTTTCTTTAATAAAACCATACTTTACTTCAGTTCCGCAGCAAAGTAGGTTGCCGCCTTTTTTAGAATAGCTTTCTCCTGTTCAAGTCTAGCTAATCGTTTTCTTAATTCTCTATTTTCATCAAGAATATGAGTAACATTAACATGATTAATTGTACCGTCAGGCTTAGTAATTAGTTGTTCTCCGCTATTTTTAGCATTACGTACCCATGTATGAAGCGTTGCTTCAGGGATCCCTAAGCTTTTTGCTGTGCCAGTAATAGACGGCGATTCTAAAGCTAATTTTATTGCTTCTTGTTTAAATTCTTTTGGATATGTTTTATTAATATTTTTTTTGTTATTTTTAGTCATCTTTGCAACACCTCTTTGTTCATCTATTCTAACAAATCTGTGTCCATTAATTTAGGGGAAGATTAGGTTGGAAAAAAGAGCTTGTACCTAAACTTCCTACTTTAAAGGCATATTTTGAAATTTCTCCTAATTGGGTTTGTGAGGTTCTTTCAAAAAAAACTGCTACCATAGATCGAGTAAAGAAACTCCCTATTTACGCTAAAGCTAAAGTAGATCATGTATGGTTGGTTAACCCAGAACAAAAGACACTGGAAATTTATATAAGAAAAGAAGATAAGTGGGGGGAAGTGCTTAATTTTGGAGGTGAGGAATTAATTCGTGCTGTACCATTTGATGCTATAGAAATTCATTTGGGAGATCTATGGCTACCGGATGACGATGAAGAATAACAGATAGATGTAGACTCCTCTTTGTTGATTTAACATTATTTGAATATAAGTGCAGTTAAACATTTTGATGTGGATGATTTAGCATATTGTTTTATTCTTGTATCTCTCGTAATAAGAACAAGATCATTTACTATAGCTTGGCTAATAAGCATACGATCAAAAGGGTCATCATGATATTGAGGTAATGTTTCTACAAACTGAGCATGTTTAGCATTAATAGGTAATGGTAAAAAATAATTTTCAGTTATAGCATCCAATGTATTACAGTTATTTGAAAAAATAAGCTTGCCAATAGATTTTTTAATAGATATTTCCCATATAGAAGCAGCACTTATAAAAACAGTATTGTCGGTATTTTTAATAAATTCCAACTCTTCAATGTTTAATTTTTCAGGGGCATCTAACCACCATATAAAAACGTGGGTATCTAAAAGAAGCTTCATTCATTCTCGCCTTTAAATGCTTTTAATATAGATTCAGGCAATATTTCAAAATCTTCCATTACTGTAACTTTACCTTTCCAAAGCCCTGGAATACGTTCTAATGGTTGTTTTTGATAAGGAATAATTTTAGCTATAGGTTTACCAGCTTTACAAATAATTACATCTTCACCGTTATAAGCCTCATCAATTAACTTTGAGAGATTGGTTTTTGCTTTATGTATGTTTTCTAAGTGCATATCTTATACCCCCTGTAATATATAGCTTAGCTAAACTAAGCTTATTTGTCAAGAAATCGAAACCCTTGCATAGCCAATTAACATATCATTAATTCTCCTGATTCTCCGAAAACTCATCTAAAGTATAGGTTTTCGAAGAAAATATTTCAAGAGATATTTTTGAGAGATTGTTTGGGGTGAAAAGAGATCCTTTTCGTTTTAACCAAAGGATCTCCGATAAACGGTCGTTTAAAAGAGGACAATAACAAATAAATTGATAGGTTATTATTTTAAGAATGATCATGGATCTTTTGGGATGCAAATACTTAATTATGATAGATTAGCTAGTACATTTGAAAACTGATAGGATGAGCAGTCTCCCTAGATCTTGGGTTAACAAAAAAAGCCAAGTTATTTATTTTTAAAAAAGCCTCCCCATCATCAAAAGATACTTGAGATATCCAGGCACTAAATTCATCTATGCTTTTACTATCATCGGATAAATAAAAATAACCTCGCTGATTTTCATCAATAATTATTTTTGGTTCTGCTGGTCCAATAGTATTATCGGAGCTTTGTCTGAATGTTGGGTTAATGTCTTGTTCAATCCCATTCTGCATTAATGCAGAATATATTCGTTGTAATATATTTAACCAATCTAAATCCTCTCTAGACGATGCTCCATATACTACTATTTCTTTTCCTGGTTGGAACCCTTCCTCTTTATAATTGGCGCAACACAAAGGTTTTGCCACTTTAAACATGTGAACCCCATATTCAATAAGTATAGGCATTATTATACCCCATGCTTGGCTAATTTTCGTTGGATTTATAGAAACATGTATTTTCCATCCTGTGATTTTTTCAGGATTATCTCCAATATTAGCTACCTGTTTCTGTAAAAAAATATATCTTTCTATGTTATCAAAATAAGCAATATAATCGCTTTCCTCTTTTCTAGCAGCTCTTAATACATCTAAATTATTAAAACTTTTAGTGTATGCCTCCAGTTTGTCCACATTAGGATGAATATATTCGGTTCTAGGTAATGACTGAATTCCAATATTTTCTTGATCTTGACGCCGTTCATATGAATCTCTTTCATCTTTACAACAACAAGAAGTACACCCACACATTAAACACATTAATTAATGTTCCTAATTATTAAAAAAAAGAAAAAATATAAAATTTGTAAAAAGTTTGATTATAGATACACAAAATAGCATAATATATATTAACTCTAATAAAAAACAATTTATAAGAGATCCTTGTGCATACATAGCTAGGCAAGAGATTTCGAGGTGGAGATATGATAACAGCAAACCAAAAAGATTATGTGCAATACGATGAACATAATAAAGTTTTATATTTTGAGGACGTAGATACATATAAGTGGGCTAAATCTGTATTTACAATAGCAAAAACTAGTGGATTCATAGGAACCCGCAGCATGCCTGAATTAAATTTCTCTTTTTGTGATAATAGAAAATACTTAGTTATAAAAACTTCTCTTGCTAATGAACAAGAAATGTTAAAATTTTTTAAAGGTAACTTATTAAAAATAATACCAATATCTAGAGAGATATCTGAAGAAACCAGTCTAATGACAGATCAAAGACAAGCAAGAACCACACATAATAATAGCTTAACTTTTTTATGGAACCATTCATTTGGATTTCTTAGGCTCTTATTTTTTAAAAACCAAAGCAATTCTAATAACTCAATATTAAATCCTGGATATTCTAGACAAAACTTAAATATTTAACGCCAGTTCTACATAAGAACATATAGTCTGTTTGTATATCTGCTTATTTTGGGATAGATAAAATCTTTTATTATCTATCCACCCTACCCCCAATACTTATACAACCATATTAAAAACGAAGGTTTTTGAGAGGTTTGGTTTGTTTATCCATTACAAATATAGCTAAGAACCAAGTTTAAAATAATAAAAAAAATAACAATTTATCTTGAACATCTTCGGTTTAAGGTTTAAGCTGTTTTTTATTGTTAATATAAACCACATCTAATAACGGGGTTAAAAATTATGGATCCTAAAATGACCATTACGGAAGCAGCTGCATTTTTAAATATTTCTCCGCAAGCTGTACATAAAAGAATAAAATCTAATAATTTACAAATTAATAGAAGACAAAATAAGTTTTTCTTTGGTTACGAAATATCTAAAATATTATTTAATTTAGTTTTTCCAAAAAAAATTTTTGTATTTCAAAATATAAAAGGTGGAGTTGGGAAAACTGAGATGACATATTCTTTAGCAATTAGAGGTAATCTTTACGGCGCAAAAGTATTATGTATTGATTTAGATTTACAAGGTAATTTAACTAAAGGATGTTTTAAAATAAATCCTAAAAATAAGCCAATTATGCTGGATGTAATAAAGGATGAGTTACCTATTAAAGATACGATAATTAACATTATTCCTGGATTAGATCTAATTCCAAGCGATTTAGATAATGGAATTTTAGATAATACTTTAATGATAGGAAGATTTCCTTTAGATAGAGTTTACCGACAACCAATAAAAGAATTATTAAATAACTATGATGTTATATTAATTGACTGCCCTCCAGCTCTCACAGCTTCTGTTACAGCCGCTGCACTTGCTGCTGATGAAATAATTGCCCCAGTTACTCCAGATGAACACTCTATTTCAGGGTTAACGTTACTTTGCGACGAAATAAAAGAAATTGAAAAGAAATTTAACACAACAATTCCTGTAAAAATTATTTTTAATAAATTCGACATCAGAAATAATCTGTCTCATGAAAAACTTGATTATTTACGTAGTGCCTCAGAATTTAAAGAAAAACTTTATTTATCTTACATAAGAATAGCGCAAGATTTTCCAAATGCTATAGAAAACGGTCAAACAATTTTTGATGTATTTAAAGAAACTTCTGCAAAACAAGATATTGATCTTCTGACAAAAGAAATTTTTCAAATAAAAAATTTTTCAGATTAAATGGGGAAATAAATGCCTAAGCTAGATGATCCTAATATTAAACTAAAACAAGCGAAACCTTTTAAAAGACAACATTTACGCCCATGGGATGATCCAATTAATTTTATACCAACTAAATTTTCTGAAGAACGAAAAAAAAATAATAACAACAACTTAGATGAACCAATTGGTAAACCCATTGGTAAACAATTGGTAAACCCATTGGTAAACAACAACGCGCCCATTGGTAAACAATTGGTAAACCCATTGGTAAACAATCTTTTGCCCATTGGTAAACAAGAAAATATCATTGATAACCCATTGGTAAACAATAAGATAACAATTGGTAAACCCATTGGTAAACAAAAGTCTAATAGTTTACCAGTTAAGTTAGAGAACCAAGAACTTGATTATAAATGTGGATTTAATGTAATAAAACAACTTGGCGGACTTCAAAAAAAAGCATTGTTTTATATTGTTGATGATTGTAAAACCGAAGGTACATTACATACTTCTCCAATTACAAATGAATTTTTAAGAAATTTATTAAATACTGATATACATAGCGTAAAAACAACAATTTACCGTTTAGTTAAGAAAGGACTTATTGGAAGAATGGAGGGCAAAAGGGGTAACGGTGGGTATTCAATTTTTTATATAACAGAGACAGTGCGCAACATAGTGCTAGAGATTAATAGGCAATTAGATTTATACAACAAATTGTCATTTTGTTCGCGAGATAACAAAGAGCTCATTGGTAAACCATTGGTAAACGCATTGGTAAACCCATTGGTAAACACGCCTAATGTAGTTAGTAGTAATATTAATAATATAATTACTACTACTAACCTGCCAGAGGATTTTAAGCAAATAGATTTCTCTTCTTTGTCTGGGTACGGGTTTGATGAATCACATATAATTCAAATATATCGAGAATATGCCAAGAACCCAGAAATATCCTTGTCTGTAGATATTATTCAAAATTCAATTTACGCCCTGGCGTTTGACTTAAAACACAATAACATGGCAGAAAACTTTAAATACTCACCAACAGTGGTTCTTACTGCGTTGCTAAAAAAAGGGCAACCGTATTCTAGCAAAACCCCAGAAAAAGTTTTATCTCCGAGAGAAGAAGCTATGCAAGAGTATGCTTTAGCCCAAAAAAAGAAAAAATTAAAAATTTTAGAGATTGAAACTCAAACTAAGGATTTTGCGCAACAAGAATGGCTAAACAATTTGTCAGACAAAGAACTTTTAGATTTAAATCAAAATGATAATTTGCGTCCTGAAGGTATGCCAGAAAAGATTTTTGAGATCTCCAGGAGAAAAAAAGCGCTGGCACTTGCAAAAGAATATTTTGATATAGCTATATGGCCAACCAAACAAAAACAAATTTTAAATACAAACAATGAAAACAAAAACTAAAAATTGCATTTAAAAGCCGATAATAGCTTTGCAAGGGTTTTGGTACAGCAAGGTTAAGAAAATGTTGCTAAACGCAAATTTGGTGCCTCTAACCATGCTTATAAATCAAACTTTTTGTATAGAAACTATAAACCATCAAAAAGCTTTTTATCTATTCTTCATTGTAAGTATTCTAGCATATAACGACTCATAGTTCTTTCATACCATCAAAACAACATACAACCTTAGGTTATCGTGAAATAATTTCCTGTAGGCAAGAAAACTTAATTCAGCCAAAAACAACGCCTATTTAATTGTGTGTCCAGCTGTTAATTTGTAAGCCTTCTATCTGGTGACCCATTTGAAAATTATTTGCAGCGGTTTTTTTGTAGAGACATTTTGTTAAACTTTGGTGTTTTGATTTAATTTGATAACAAAAAGACAAGAAAAGTTATCCGACAGGCTGTTTTTTTGTGATAATATGATTTTATTGAAAAAAACAAGATTTTAGTAAAAATAAAAAACATAATTTTTTTACAGCACTAAATGAATCTTAAATATTAGTGATTTCCCCAAAAGCGTTGCTATTGGGTGGATAACTAACAGCACTAAAAAAGCAAATAAATATAAGACCAAATAAACCATACAGTAACAAAACTTTTTATCTTGCCTTAACCATTTTCTTAATTTTAACTTTCTATTTTTTGCCTTTGTTTTTCTTAGCTAAGCTTTTGGCTTATAGTTAAAAGCTACAGTTAAGCAAACAGATTAAAGCAAATTCGTTAGAATTAAAAAACTGCACAGCATACCAACATACACGTTAACCTAGCAGCGACAAAGGAGCGAATAGCGCACTTATATGTTGCTGCGCAACAACCGTTTTGATAGTATACTTTCTTGAAAAATGGAGTTTAGGCAAAAGGGTAATCGTATGATCACTGTCAGTGTAAGATTTAACGGATATTTAGTAAGATGGATTGTTGATTGTTGTCAATGTAATCGAAATACTATCTCAGAATTTATTAGAGACTTATTATATGAAAAAATGCGACACGGTCATCTTGAATTTAATCGTATTAAGCTTCACCAAAACCAATACACAACCAAAAGCCATAGATCAAAAATGGGGTACATTATTTTTGCTGCCAAACTGTTAGAAAGATTTGTTATAGACACCCAAGAAAATGGTGAAGAAATTCGTAATCAAGCATTTCAAGAAACTAATGCTCTATTAGCAGAGCTAAATCTTGATAACCAAAAAAGCAAAGATCGACAACTTTGTATTAGCTTAGATCAACAACTGTATTCTTGGTTAAGTTCAGAAGCAATTAGGTTAAAAGTTCGAGTTGCGCCATTAATTAGAAATGTAATTAAAAATGCTTTTGAGAGTTCTTTGACTCAACCGGAAATCACTACACCTTCTTTGGTTCAACAATTTAGTATGGAGCAGCAGATTACTATATGCGAGTTACTTAAGCGACTGGTTCGTGAAAATATTGAAGACGCCGAAACAATGATTGAAACAGTTTTCAAAAAAACTAACGAAGTCCTTTCTAAAATTTGCCCAGAAAAACAACAGTCTGTTAATTAACCAAAAATCTGCAACAAATAAAAAACCATATTCTAAATGAAAAAATTGTATATCAGATTATCCCAAACATAATCCCAATCAAGAAGAACCATTTTAAGAAAATCCTTATAAACCAATAAGTTATAAAGGACAATTGTGTGGGATAAAATTGGCATACATTTGGGATAATTTGGAATACAAATTTTTACAAAAATTTTTCTTTGAAACACAACAAAGCAAAACCACAAAAACATTGGTTTTTCCAGTGTTTTTACAAAAAGCGCCGTGGTGCGTTAGGTGTGGGGCCACGAAATATGGTTAAGTGCAACTAGTAATTTATTGATGTTCTCGCCTTGAAATCGTATAGAATTTGATAGTTTTTATAAAAACAAGATCAGGGTGAGCCTAAATGTGGTGATGGGTTTACCCTAATAACGTTAAAATTTTATTGCCTCAGATTTGGAACAATAAATTAAGTCCACAAATTACTAAAATTATTCAAAAAACTAATTATAGCATAGTTAATCAGGTTTAAAGGAAATTTATCTGAATTAATCAGAAAAACTATATTTGATGGTAAGCTGGTTGGCATGACAGTTAATTAACAGAAGTTACACACAATAAACAAGGGAAGTTACAATTATTCAATCTATAGTTTATTAACTATGGCTAAAAAATCTATTAATGTGACTATAAATGATATACTATATTTATTAGTGGAAAACAATAAAAAACAGTTCCTTAGGTTAGAATTTATTAGGAGAAAAGATATGCCATTTAACGCAAGCTTATTGTTACGTTTGGAATCGAAAGACCATACTTTAACTGAAATTTATATAAAAACATTTCCTCCAATTAATGATGATGATATAGAATCGTTGGTAGAGGCAGCTAAAGATAATGGCTATCTTAAAAAACTTTATTTACCTGATGGTCAAATTACAGAAAAAGGAGCTAAATTAATAGCAAACAATTTGCACTCATTAGAAGAAATAAATTTGAATGCTAATGTTATTAACAATGAAGGGGCTAAAGCCTTATTAGGCATGCCTAATCTTAAAAAGCTTAGTTTAATAGAAAATGAGATTAGTCAAGAGTTGGAAAATGCTATTTCATCTGAACTAAGCAATAGGGTAGTTCTTCATTTATATGACGCTAATTTAACTAAAATATCAGCTTCTAAGAAAGATGTTGAATTTAAGGCAGAAGAGTGTGTTGCCTCGGTTATGGCCATATGTAATGGCTTTTCAACAACAGATAAAGCAGTATTTTTAAGGTTAATTAGTCAAAAAATAACCGTAATGGAAAAAGAGATGCCAAAAGCTCAACCAACCAGCCCAACATTTAAAGCATAAGAATTTTTATGCCAACAGAAGAAAAAAAGACTAGTGAATTTATTGATTATATAGATTATCAGGAAGCGAGTAGTTCCGATGAAGCAATTTATTTTGGGAGTATAACTAATCCTCCGCTTCAAAACATGCTTTCTAATATTAGAGAAAATGGAAGAAAGTCTATATATTTTTATCATGTTTTCGATCCAAATAAACGATTAAACAAGCAAGACTTTGATCATTTTTTGTTTATAATAAAAAGTAAAATTGAAATAGATGATTATGAAATAGTAAAAAGTTTAGAAGAAAGTTTAACTAAAATACCAGAAGGTACTTTATTATCAGAATCTATTAACATTATAAATAAATTGCTGGTATTGACTACAAAATATAATATTACCATACCATCAACTGCAGGGAAACGGCGCTACTTAGAAAAAACAGATTTGGAGGAAACTTGGGATTATGAAAAAAATAAGGCTTTTTGGGCTGGGGCAATAGATAAAAATAGGCAATTCATATTATTAACAGATTTTGATAGTTATCCTGGATATAATAAAAAAACCGGAAATAAAAATAAGATTACAGGAACAATGGACGAAATTTTATGGTTAGAGGATAACGGGTATAATTTTTACCCTAATCCAGCTAATCTAATACAAACATTGTGTGAACCTCCAGAACATCCAAGACCAGAGAAAATCATAAAAAATTACCGTAACGGTTACGATGATGGTGAAGATTGTACAGTTCACATGTTAGATCGTATACAAAAAATCAAGTTAAAGATTTTAGAATCTAGAAATATACAAAGAGCCTCACTTACTACAACAGGCCCTCTAGATAGATTTAATACTGATACATTAACAGGAAGTAGTTCTTCAACAAGTGGCTTTTCGGCACCCATGATAGAATCATTTGCTAAACAAACTCAACTAACATTATTACCAAAAGTTGCTGAATCGGTTTTACTTCTAAGTCCGTCTGGTGGTAGTGTAGCTGAAGCTAGTAGTAGTAAACCGCCTATTCTAGAAGGAGACAAGAACGAAGAAAAGCCAGCGGAAAGTTCTGGCTCTAGCGTCGGTAGTCGTCCTAGCAGTCCCCAAGCATAAATAGTTTGTGCCATATAATAACCCTTATCCTTCCCAAATACTGAGATTACAGCATGCTCAATTTAATAATTACTTGGTTATACTTAATAAAAAAGGTAGCGTGGTTTGTGAAAGATAAAATTTTACAAAAACATTAGATAATAGCTTTGATAATTAGCATTTGGACTAAAAAACAAAAATTTTCTAAAAACAAGTATCTATGTATAATTTTTTCTGAGAGCGTCAAATAGAGATTTAATTAATTGTTATTTTTATAATATATCCTAAAATAATATTATTATAATATTAAGAAATATTATAGATAATATTACACAAAATGTAATTTCCTTCCTACATAAAATAACGTTTTTATCTATCGTTATATAATAATTTTTATTACATAATCAGCGGTATTAATGAGTTGGATGTTATATATTATGGCACCCCAAAGCTCCATAAACTAAACGCGGATATAAATATGTATAAATATTATTTAAGCCAATTAGTTAAAGTAAAGAAGGCTCTTTTTTTAACTATTGCTGGAACTATATTGACAACGGTAACAATAACTACCAACAATCCGTTTTGGGTATACACATTAGCAACTGTAGGTGGGATTAGCATGTCTCTAGCAGGTTTATATGATCTTCTTAAATATAAGATATCAAAATTTATATCTTTTTCAACAACCTTGATATCAACTTTAATTTACGTAGTATGTTTGGGGAACAGGAAAAACACTTGGGATAATTACAACCAAACATTAACAGAACAAATTAGTGGTGGAATAGCGTCTATTATTCCTATTATCAGTTTTTTGGTAGAAAAACTCTTAAAATTACCCGCGCATCATAAAGAATTACTTATTTATAGCGGTATTTTTAATTTATATAAAATGGCGCCCAAAGAAAATAATGAATGTAGAATATTTTTATCTGAAGAATTTAAAGATTTTCTTATAAATGATTTTAGAGATAAACTTACATTGGATCTTTTAAGTAATTTTTTTACTGTCATGTCCTCTAAGAACATGACAAACAAAATTAAAGAGGAAATTATAGATTGGTGGCGTTCCTTAAAGCAAAACAAAGATAAATACAACAATATCAATCATAAAAATTTAGCTAAAATGGTACTTGTGGATTACTTGAAGTCTAAAAACGCAAGTAATTTAATGGATCCAGAAATAAAATCTTATAAGCCAAATGAAACATTAACATTTCCGTCATCATCCCCAAATGTATCTCCTATATTGACTGGCTATGAAAATTCTAACAATACTGCTAATAATAAATTTCATATTGACAAAAATTCCACTCAATCTCAAAATAAAGAAAGAAGCCTTCAAAGACGTCGTATATCTATTTAATGATGGGTGCTTCTATTTTTATGGGAAAAATGAAATTTTTATCATTATTTAAAAAAACAAAATCAGGAGATTATGTTGGTCTACCAAAAGATCAACATATTAAAATACAAAAAGAACAGCAAGATAAGTTTACAGATATCCTTTATAGATGTAATTTAAACCAAAATGATGCTAATGCTTTATATGAACTAGCCACCTTTTTTGAACAAGGGTTGGTTTTAGAGAAAAACAAACAGAAAGCAGAGAATGGCTACTGGAAAGCTGCTATTTTAGGACATGCGGGGGCTTGTTGTAAACTTGTAAAAGAATATTTGTACGAATATCAGCAAAATAAAAATGATGTTTTAAGCAGACATATTGATTTCTTGCTTAATGAAACAAATATCAGCAATTGTGAGCATAAAGGTAAAATTTATGATACATCAGAATATGAACAAAACCTATATACAGCTGAATTAAGGGAATTACAAAGTATTTGGGAAAGAAGTAAATTATCACAATATCTAACTGAACCAACGGTTGCTTCAGCCTATAAAGTTTCTCAAACGTTGCGGAAAAGATTTGGTTGGTAATCGCTAAAAATTTCAGTAAATTAAATAAAGGTTTCAGATATATTTATGCTTAAATTAAAACAACAGTTACAAACCTAACATAAAAGCCTGCTTTATTAATCCATCAAAAACGACCGTTTATCGGAGATCCTTTGGTTAAAACGAAAAGGATCTCTTTTCACCCCAAACAATCTCTCAAAAATATCTCTTGAAATATTTTCTTCGAAAACCTATACTTTAGA
>Ga0116109_1000152_pt1 | contig 16029 bp, 12 predicted proteins | sample June2015DPH_8_10_2_FD_89718 | JGI IMG/M metagenome (GOLD analysis project Ga0116109, IMG submission 89718) | Peatland microbial communities from SPRUCE experiment site at the Marcell Experimental Forest, Minnesota, USA - June2015DPH_8_10 | ecosystem: Environmental > Terrestrial > Soil > Wetlands... | reverse complement strand
TGATACTTTCGCTTATCGGCAGATCCCGAAAGATCCACCTCGCGTCGCCATCAAGCGCCCACACTTATCGGCTGTTAATTTTTAAAGAACTCTCGCCCAGAAGCTCTGCTTTCTGCGCGTCCGTCATCAAACGGGAGGCGAATTATGCAATGCGGCTTGGGGCACGTCAAGCGTATTTGAGAAAAAAGTTTTTAGGCCGCCAGATCGCAGCTTTTAAGACGCTATCGCTAAGCGACGCTATGGCGATGCTAAGACGAAGACAAGTCCAAGAGGTTTGAGCCAACCCAAACGAGGTGTTGCTGTGGCTTTATAAACAGCGCCTTCTCAAGCCCTATTTTGTAGTAATCCTTATCAATTAAGCGCCGCTTTTGACCATCACACAATATAGGTGTGAGCACTGAGATCAATGCCCACGCCATCCGTTCAGTCAACCGAGCGGCGCAGCCGGCCAAACCATCTCGATCTCCACCGCAATAGAGCGGGCCAGTCCGTCGAGACCAGGGAACAACGATGCATTCGTAATGTTCATTCTGTACAGCCACTTCATTGCGTCTCCGCGCACCGAAGAAGGCAGCACAATCTTGCGTAGCAGTTCGTCGTCGCTCGCATAGCCGTCCAGGATGTCGGGCAACGGACGGTCTATCACACCCGGCACAACAAACGTGCCCGATTGCGCAATCAGGCGATCATCCATCTCCTCCGGCTCGCCGAACCAGACGACGGCGTTGCTGTTGTCCAGAAAGTACTTCTCGAGGTTGCCGTCCACACGAGGATCGATCAGGGTCCGGGTCAGTCCGGGCGTTGCTTTCGGAAGCGCACGGTTGTTCCATAACACCGGCGTGTTGAGCGCGAAGATCGCCACGTCAGAAACCGAGCGCTCCAGCGCGAAGAATGCGGCCACAAACGGCGACTTGGTGAAATCGAGCAATCGTGTGGGCGCACCATGATGCTGCATGAGACTCAGGCAGCGCAGGTCGTCGTCCAGGAGACTCGGATGTGGCACGAAGTTGTGCGCCTTGCGCCTGAAGATGCGGATCGCGCGTTCTTCGCGCGCGCGCCACTGGGACCGGTCAGCCACATATGCAAGCATGTAGCGCGACAGTGAGCTAAGCAACGGCCACGCCGCGTCCTGCTGCCCCCGAAATGCCCAGCCGTCGAGTGTCGCTGATAGCTCCATAAACTGATTCCAGCTCGAAACGACGGTTGTTTGCATGGGGCGGTCTCCAGGACACGTACAGAAAACCCAATGATCGCTCAACGCGCCGACGTTTGCACAACCAGACTGAACCCGACAGCACTCGGGGCTCCCGCGAACCCTTCATTCCGCTTCGGAACCCATCATCTTGCGGAGGAGAAACGTCAGCGCGACACGCTCCGCCGGATTCAGCTCCCCATAGGTCTGTTCGGTGACGTCCTTGGCGAAGGGTACGGTACGATCGATCAACGCCAGCCCCTGGGAGGTTGCGCGTACAAGCAATTTGCGGCCGTCGCTCGGGTCTGCGGTAACCGCCACCAATCCACGCGCCTTCAATCGATCGACCACGCCACGGATCGTGGCCTGGTCGATTGCGGTTGTCTTGACGATTTCGTTTAGCGAACAGCCCTTATGTTCGCGTACTGCGCATAGCGTAACGAACTGCGCAGCGGTCAGATCGGAGTCGGGGATTGCTTCCTGGAAAATAGCGACGTGGCGTTGGTAGGCCCGCCGCAGCAAATGACCTATCTGATCATGGAAATCATAATTCTCGTTGCCGGACGTCATGGTTCGTTGCAAAAAGCAGAATTTTTGCAGTGTACACCCGTCATCCCCACCTCTATGGGCGCCGTGCCCCGTCGCAGCAGGGAGCCCGGTAACAGGGACGCCCCGGGCAACAACCGAACGCCACTCGGAAATCGACCCCTGGTGCTTGACGTGGCACATAGGGGCCCCGGCAATGTGACGGATCAGTTAGGGTGGTAGCCGTCGTTTAGCGTGCCGATAAACGCGATGATGTCCTTGATGTCCTGGTCCGTCATCGCCGGCTTGTCGGTCGGCTTGACGTCGAACGGCGCGTCGGCATAGTCGATGTTGGCCCGATATTCCTTGGGAACATCGTCGAAGACCATCACCTTGCCCGACGCATCGCGCGGGTAGATCTTCTCGGGGTTCGTATTACGCAGGTTGTAGAAGTCCATCACCTGCTTCATGTCGTGATATACCCCGTTGTGAAAGTACACGTGGCGCGCCGCACTATTGCGTAGCGTCGGTGTAAGGAACATTGAGCAATACTGGGTTTGCGCCACCAGATCCTTGCGGATCGGGCCACACAATCCGATGTCGTAAGCGTTCGGGTCACGGTTATGCGCCAGCGCAGGGTTGCGAGGCACGCCGAGCGCTTCGTATTGCGTGTCAGTGAAAAGCGGCGGCAAGTTGTCAGCGGTCGGGGCGCTCAGATGGCAGCCCGCGCAGTTGGCCTTCTTCGGATCGTTGAAAAGATGCAGGCCCCGGAGTTCCGTTTGCGTCAGACGCGCCTTACCTTGTAGCCAGTAGTCGTATTTGCTGGTGAACGCGTGGAATGACGGCTCCTCGAACTCGTAGCGGCCAACCGCGAACATGGCCTCCGCTGCGAACAGCTTCGGATCCTTGAGGACACGCGGACCGAAAATCTGCTGGAATGTTTTGACGTAAGGTGTCCGGGCAAGTTTGGCGGCCACGTCGTCGAGGCTGGCATTAGCCATTTCGTTCGGATCGAGCAGCGGCCCGATTGCCTGTTTTTGCAGCGTATCGGCACGACCGTCCCAGAACAGGCCGCCTTGAGGCACCATCGCTGGGGCAGCGGGAGCCTGGCCCGCGACCTTGTCGGCGCGCTGCGTACCCTTCGCGGCCGAAGCGAGCGCAGCGAGATCGGGCGGGGCCTCGGCGTCGGCCGAGTCAGGCCCGATGCTAAAAACCGCTTGACGGTAGAGATAGGCGAGCGACGGCGGCGGACGGTAGCCCGGTTGGTCCAGATTCGCACCGCCCAGTTGCACGGACAGATCATTTGGTGGTCCGTACGAATGTTGCGGGCTGTGACACGAGGCGCACGACTGCTTGCCCGAAGCGGACAGCGAAGTGTCGTAGAAAATCTGCTGACCCAGTTTGGCGACAGCACTCAGAGGAGCAGACGGCGGCAATACCAGCTGCACGGGATGCGGATTCGCACCGGTCAGATCCGCGACATATTCTCCCACCGCGTCCGGCATCCGCTCAGGGTAGACCAGTGCGTAGGCGGCCAGACCCGCCACAGCGAGCAGCACGACCGCACACCCTGCCAACAGACGCCGCCGGCCACGTGGCCTGGTGTTTCCGGGTGGCTGCGGGGCGATGATCGATCCGGCTGATGACGAAGTGGGGTGTGGACTCGTAGACATGTGAAGGTGGTGAGAAACGCAGAAGGTATCAGGAACGCATAGGGCCTGGCCGAAGCCAGGCCTCTCCAGAGACTATCGTCCCGGCGGCGTGAGCCGCCGGGACGTGAGCCGACAGTGAAGCATGCCGGCTTATGTCGCTCAGACCGATGGTGCCGTCGCGGAAGCAGACGCCGGCGGCGAGGCGAGCTTGGTACCCGCGTTCGGATCGAGGAACAACGCCGGAACCGGGGCGGTCGTCGAGAAGTTGAACAGGTTCATGATGCTGCCTGCACTGGCGTCGTTCGAACCTTGGCCGATACGCTGACCGCTGAGCCAGTTGTCCTCGATGAAGCGCACCACCGATGCCTGCGTGATCTGCGTGTGGTCGACGTAGTTCGCCTTCGCATACGGCGAGATCACGAGGAACGGAATACGCGTGCCCGGACCGCAGCGGCCGTTGACCGCTCCACCGTTGATACCAACACCTTGCACTGCGCCCGTAGCGTTACAAACGCCGGCGCTGGAGACCTGGTCAGCACCGGTAATGCTGCGCTCGTTATCCGAGCTATTGCCGGCGCTTTCCACGGTGGTGCTATCGAACGACGACGTCGTCGGCGTCGCGAACTGGTGGTCGTACCAGCCGTCCGAATCGTCATAGGTGACGATGACCGCGGTGTTCTTCCAGTCAGGCTGCTGTTCCAGGAAGTTCACCACGCTGGCCACGAAGGCTTGCTCGTCGAGCGGATCGGAGTTACCCGGATGCGCGTCGGCCACCGAAGGCGCCTTCAGAAAGCTGACCGACGGATAGTTGCCAGCGGACACAGCGGCGAAGAAATCGTTCACGTCGTACTGGTGGTGCACCGGCGTCGCGGTGTTATCCAGCGGATCGGTAAAGCCAATCGCCGCCACCGAAGACGGCCGGGTGTGCGCAAGGTTCTGCGTGCTCGCGTAGTACTGGAACCAAGCATGGTGCTGAACATAGTCGGCTTCGCTCTGCCCCAGCACGCTCGAGAAGGTCGACCGCTTGCAGCCCGTCGTGCCGTTCGGGTTGACCGTGGTCAGGTTGAACCCGCCCATGAAGCCGCCCCAGGTGATGTTGGCCGAATTGAGCAGATCGCCAATGTTCTTCGACGTCATCGATGCCGTCGCCGTCGACGCCGAATCGGCCGCGACCGTACATGCGTCGCCAGTCGGATCCAGGTCGCCGACCAGCGTCCAGCCGCCCTGGAGGTCAAAGACCACATTGCCCGACGGGTTGGCCGTTGCGCTGCCCGCTACCACTGCGCCGTTTTTGGTGACCACCGCGCCATTGTGCTGGCCCGATACCACGGCGATTGCGCCCGGCGTCGACGGACCATAGGTGTCGGTATAGGCGTTGTCGCTCATCGCAAAGTTCTGCGCATAGTTCCACAGTGCCGTCACGGTATTGCCGTCGTAGTAGCCCATCACGAGGCCCAGCGTGCCGAATTCACCGGTGGAACCCGTCGCGTTGTTACCCGTGTTCAGCGGGTACAGATCCATCTTGCCGCCGTCGGCAGCGAGCTGTTCTGCCGTGTAGCCGTGGTTCTGACTCTCCGTGCCGGCTTGGGTACGGTCGAGGCGGAACGGATTGATGTTGGTGCCGGCCGGGTTCGTCGTGTTCGCGACGGTCGGATTCGAGGTCAGCAGCGCAGGCGTCAGGCCGTTGACTGTTGGCGTGCCGGACACCGGCATAAACGACGGTTCGCCTTCGGGGTTCGCTGCGTTCGGGTAGGTACCGAAGTAGTGGTCGAACGATTCGTTCTCGCCGAAGATCACCACGACGTGCTTGATCGGCGTCGAGGTCTGCAGCGCGTCTTGTGCGGACACGGTAGGCGTCGGCGTGCTGCTGGCTGTGGAGTTGTTACTGCTGTTGCTGCCACAAGCGGCCAGCGTGAGTAACGTCACCGCGAACGAAATCGGTAACAGGGTCTTTCTTTGTAACATGCGGGGCGCTCCAGATATTGTGCGGCGGATCCATCGTTAAACGGAAAGAAGCCAGTTTGTTAAAGGAGTACAGCGTATTTTCAGCTCGGTTACGCCGCAGCATTGGAGCATTCGAATGTGAAGGTTTTATAAAGGCGCAGAAAGATATTGCGCAAAACTTGGGCTACGCGGAAATTTGACAACCGGAGATCCATCGAAGGCTTTTTGTAATACTGCTGCTCGCCCGAACCAAACGCGCCGGCGATCGAGGGTAGGAAGGGGCACGCAACGTCGAGAAAATCAGGGATCCGAAGTCATTCGGTGCATGTGCCTTGACCTTGGGCCACACGCACTGCTTGCTATCTTTCCATCGGCGTTTTGCCCAAATTGTGACGTGCTTGTGATCGACCCATTCGATTTCGGAAAAGACAGTATTTCGTCAATTCATCGAATCAAAAATTTAACGCTTAAACGGGAGGTGGCGAGCGCGACCGAACGGCCCGTAGCGCTGCGCCGCGACCGCGCACCGGGCGCGTTCGACGAGGCCTCACGCTGGAAGGCGTATGCACCATTGGTCTCCCAACTGTGGCACGCTCTGTCCACAGAGACCAGGAGACAGACAAGGAGACGTCATGTACGTGCAAAAAGAGAGCGGCGCGTTTGCGAAGGTCATCAGGCACGGGATCGCCATGGTCGTCGGCGCGCTGATGTTGGCCGCCATACCGGCGCATGCCGCGGACGGCAGCACGGCTATTATCGCCGCGCCAGTGGTGACCACCACGGACGGCGCGCTGCGCGGCAGCGAGCACGGTATCGTCGACGTCTACCAGGGCATCCCTTACGCAGCGCCGCCGGTCGGCGATGGGCGGTGGCGTGCACCACAACCCGCAGCCGCATGGGCGGGCGTGCGCGACGCGACCCAACCCGCCAATGCCTGCGTGCAATCAGCCACCTTCTGGCGCCCCGGCAACGCGGCGAGCTGGAACGAAGACTGTCTATACCTGAACGTCTGGAAACCGCGTCACGTCGATGCGCATCTGCCCGTGATCGTCTGGTTCCACGGCGGCGGCTGGATCAATGGTGCAAGCAACGACATGCAGCCGGTACAGATCGTTGCGCGCGGCAATATCGTCGTGACCGTCGACTACCGGCTGGGTGCGCTCGGCTACCTGTCGCTACCGGGCCTCGATACAGAGTCAGGCGACGGTCAGTCGAGCGGCAACTACGGCGATCTCGACAAGGTACACGCCCTGCAATGGATCAAGCAAAACATCGGCGCTTTCGGCGGTGACGCAGGCAACGTGACGATTGGCGGACAATCGGCGGGAGCGGGCTCAGTCTGCTGGCTGCTCGCTTCGCCCGCCGCAGCGGGCTTGTTCAATCGTGCCGTTATCGAAAGTATCGGCGACTGTGCGATCGTCAGTCATGACACCGCTACGACGCGCGGCAAGTCATTCGCCGATGCGATCGGCTGCACGGATCCAGCAACGCAGGTGGCCTGTCTACGCAAGAAGAGCCCAGCCGAGATCATCGACGCTCAGGCGAAAACCAATCTCAACTGGCGCCCCGTCACAGGCGGCGCGGCGCAGCCGTTACCCGTGCTCGATGCTTTCCACTCGGGCAAGTTCAATCGCGTCCCGGTACTCGTCGGCAATGTGCGACATGAAACGCGCGTCTTCGTCTACGAGGGCAACGACATGATCCGCCAACCGTTGACGGCCGATGGTTATCAGTCAACCGTGCGAGCCCAGCAAGGCGACAAAGCGGAGCGCGTGCTCACCGAGTATCCGCTCGCCGCCTATCCGTCACCAGCCGTCGCGCTCGCCGCCGTGCAGACCGATTCCAGTTTTGCCTGCGGCTCGGTTCCTGTGGAGGATGCGCTGTCGGCCTGGGTGCCGACCTATACGTATGAGTTCCGCGACGAGACCGCCCCGCATACGCCTTATATGGTCGTGCCGCCATCGTTTGAGATCGGTGCGGCGCATACGTCCGAAATGCAGTACATCTGGCGCGGCGACGCGACTACGCCAATCTCGAGCGGGCAGTCGAGCGGTTGGCTGCCGCTCACACATGAGCAAGCAAAGCTGTCGCAGATGATGATGCGTTACTGGGCCAGTTTTGCCCGCAATGGCGACCCCAATACGCCCTCGCAACCAAACTGGCCTCGCTACGATGCGGCGAAGACGCAACGGCTCGGGCTGTTGGCGGGCGGCGCCACCGAGATCGTCACAGGTGACTCCTATAGCAAGGAACATCACTGCGGCTTCTGGGCTACGATGCGCTAGATCAGCAAAAAACCGATTTGCGCAAACAACAACAGACTAGTCAACGTGGCGCTAACCAACGCGATGTGTGCTCACTCAGACGGTCCATCGCTGCGGAGGATAGTCGCGTTCCTAGCGCCAAAGCGTCTCCCAAACTGGCGTTTATCCAAAAAGGTACTGCGGTCATACTGTTGCCAGGCCTGAGGAGTTCGGCGGGAAGGGTTTTCTAACCGGGTCGGGTCGCGCCGGGCCAGGCGTTTTAGAACCTGCCAATCAGTCGCGCGGCGCGACCATTCACTCATCACCGGGCACTCCGTAGCTGGGCGCTGTGGTCGGATTCATAGCCCGCGTCAAGTAGTCCTGCATTTGCGGTCGATAGGCTTGCCATAGCGTGTCGAGTTGTCCGATTGGGTCAACTTCCGCCCAATCGACCCGCAGATCGACAATCGGCCAGATCACGTCGCCCATCACCTTGAGAGCCGCCGAGTGCACCGGTCCCACTTCACCACCAGCCGCAAGCGCGGCGCGCATCGCAGACAGCAAACGGTCGGCAAGCACGCCGGGCGTTTTTTCGAACGCCTGGACCATGGCTTCTATCACCTCCTTGCCCGCCAGCATGTTGCCCGCCGCCACACACTGCTCACCCGCCACGGCGTGATGAACGCCCAACGCCTCCGCGCCGGTGAAAAACGCGGTATGCCCGCGACCATCGATCACCGTCACCTGCCGATACTGGCTCCATCCATCGGCGCCGAGCGCCCGGTCCAGTGCCGCCTTGGGCACAAGCTGTCCGTGTTCGAGGGAGTCGAGGATCTGCGGCCCAAGGGAAGGCAACGTGACATTCTGTGTCGCCACCGCCCCTACGCCCGCGCGCGCCCATGCGCATCGAGCACCGACCGCGATACTGGATGAACTGATGGCGATCCCAAGCTGGCCCGTTTCCGGGCAGCGTCCGATAACGGAGAATGTCATGTGCGGCTCCTTAATCCTTAGTCCTTAACCCTGATCCGGCTTCCAGTTGTCCGGAATCACCGCGATCACGTCGATCTCCATTAACCACTGAGGCTGACCCAGGGCGCTTACCACGAGGCCGGTGGAAATGGGATAGACGCCCTTCAGCCATTTGCCGACTTCCTGATACACCGGCTCGCGATAACGAGGGTCGATCAGGTAAGTGGTCGTTTTGACGATATGCGACAGGTCGCTACCCGCTTCCTCGAGCAATTGCTTGACGTTCCTCATTGCCTGCTCGGCCTGAGCCTGCGGATCGCCGAGCCCGATCAGGTTACCTTCGAAATCCGTGCCCACCTGCCCACGCACGTACACAGTGTTGCCGGCCCGCACGGCCTGACAGAGGTCGTTATCCAGCGACTGGTTGGGGTACGTATCCTTGGTGTTGAACATGCGGATGCGGGTGTGCGTGGGTTGGCTCATCTTGCACCTTCAGCATAGTGAAAAAAATCCTCGGTTTGACGCTGCGACGCATCACGATAGGAGAGATATCTGCGCTGCGTGGCAATATGGTCCGCAATGTGCATGGCATCGTGCCACACGCCCCAGATGAAACTGGAGCCGCGCCGCGACAACCACGGCAGACCCAGAAAATAGATGCCCGGTTCGCTCGAAACACCTCGTTGATGCTGCGGCTTACCGTTTGCGGCGAAAGCGTTGACTTTCAGCCAGCCATAGTCAACCGCATAGCCGGTTGCCCAGACGATCGAGGTAACCCCAGCCTCGGCGAGGTCCAGTTCGATGAGGGGATGGGTCACGCATTTGGGATCAGCAAGCGTCCTGCGGGCCTCAGGTTCTTCCGGAAGGTCCAGTCCATTGCGGGCAATATACGCGTCAGCGGTATCGAGCAACGCCATGTAGTTCTCGTCACCGCGAGCGAGGTTACCTGCGAGGTCCGGTTCGAAGCCGACGACGCCATGATCGAACGACTTCGTCAAACCGACGAGCGTGATTCCCTGATTCGCAAGCGCCCGGAAGTCAACCGTATGACCACCACGCGCACCGCTCACGGCAATGGTGACGTGCTCCCTGCCTGGCGTCGCGACCTCCTTGTCCCATTCGCCCAGCACGCCCAGCCACCAGCAGTAGTCACGGTTTCGGTAGGACCGTGGAGGACGATCATGCGGCCCAACCGACAGATACACCTTCTTGCCCGATCGTTGCAGTTCATCCGCGATCTGCACTCCTGATGATCCGGCGCCGACCACCAGAACGGCACCCTCAGGCAGTTGGCCAGGATTGCGGTAATCGGCGGAGTGGATCTGCGTGATTTTCTGGTCTTTCGGCGCGATCGGTGGAATCAAGGGGCGCTGGAACGCTCCGGTAGCGATCACAACCCGATTGGCCTCGACGATACCCTCTGATGTTTGAACGGTGAAGCCGGGCCGGCCCGCGCAACGTTCCACTTTTTTGACCTCCACGCCAGTGCGGATAGGAGCGTTGAATTGCCTCGCATAGGCTTCGAAATAGTCCGCGACCCGCTCTTTCGAAGGGAAGGCGTCGGGATCGAGATCGTCGAATTCCAGACCCGGAAACCGGTCATGCCAGGCCGGACCATTGGCCACCAGCGAATCCCAACGTCCCGTGCGCCATCGTTCGGCGATCCGGCTGCGCTCCAGGACGAGGTGCGGTACCCCTTGCTTGCTCAGGTGTTCGCTCATGGCCACGCCGGCCTGGCCGGCGCCCACCACAAGCGTATCGATTGACATTATTTCAGCTGTCATGGCTGTTCCCTTCTGAAATTCACAGCTTGATCCGGATCGGTCATGGCTTCGCCGTCGATGTAAAGGCCGCGTCACGGAGCGCTATCCGCTCGATGAATGCAATCTACGCCCGCACTGCGCATCCGAAAAACATATTTCAAAAATGCAATTCATCGCTTTTACCTATGCAAACGGATTTCTGTCGACGCACAATCGCGACAGACGAAACCTCGAGGGACATGCGATGGAAGTGGGCCAATTGCACTATTCGCTGCGGCAACTGCGGTACTTCGTGGTCACCGCGGAAGCGCTGTCGTTCACCGCGGCGGCGAAGAGACTGCATATCTCGCAGCCGTCGATCTCGACGGCGCTTGCCGACCTGGAGGCGTCGTTCGGCGTGCAGTTGTTCATTCGCCACCATGCGAGCGGCCTGTCGCTGACCCAGGCGGGCCGCGACATGCTCGGACAGGCGCGCAATCTCCTGAAGAATGCCGAAGAACTGCAGTCCGCCGCGCGCGAGATGGACGGCGGCATGTCGGGCTCGATCGCGCTGGGCTGCCTGGTCTCGCTGGCGCCGCCGGTCATGCCGGCGCTCATCAGCCGCTTCATTGCGAGCCACTCAGGCGTCATCTTCCGCACCGAGGAAGCGCATCAGGATGACCTGCTGCGAGGTCTGCGCGACGGTACGCTCGATCTCGTGCTCACCTACAGCCTCGACCTCACCGACGAGGTTGCGTTCACGCCACTCGTCTCCCTGCCGCCTTACGTGATCCTGCCGAAGCTGCACCGGCTTGCCCGCGCAAGGTCCGTCTCACTGTCCGAGCTGCTCAACGAACCTTATGTGATGCTCGACCTGCCGCACAGCCGCGAATACTTCGCGGGACTGTTCGACGCAGTCGGCACGCGGCCAGTGCCTGCGTTCCGTTCGTCGCAGCCGGAAGTGGTGCGCGGAATGGTCGCCAATGGGCTCGGCTTTAGCATCCTCAACTTCCCGCTGAAATCGCTCAGGACTGTGGACGGGGCGGACTTCGTGATCAAGCAGTTCAAGGAAGAGGTGACCGCGACGACGCTCGGCATCGCGCAATCGCGCGAACTGAAACCGCGTCAGTTAGTGAAGCGCTTCGCGGAGTTCTGCGAGACGCAGATCCGCGAACTGCATCGCAATGTCTAAATAGGCCACCTACGCAGTCGGTCCGAGCGCCTGCATAGGAAAAAGCTGGCTTTTACATCCGAAAACAATATTTTGGCTGGCAATTTGACTTGATAGATTGGTGACCATCGCAACGCAATGTCGAACGGAGGCCATATGGCTGCCCTTGCAACGTCGCCAGATGCTGGACCCGAGATCGCCCGCGAACTGCAGGCGAACTGCGAGCGGCCGTTCGACGACGCGCATGCAATGCCGCCGCGGGTCTACACGTCCGAGGCATTCCTCGCGCTCGAGCAACGCGAAATCTTTCGCGGGGAGTGGCTTTGCGTTGGGCGCGCCAGCGCGCTCAGCAATCCCGGCGACTATCTGACCGCGCAGATCGACGGCCAGCCCGTCGTGGTTCTACGCGACGAACAGGGTGGCCTGCGCGGATTGTCGAACGTGTGTCTGCATCGCATGTCGGTGCTACTCGAAGGACGCGGCAACGTCAGACGTATCGTGTGCCCTTATCACGCCTGGAACTACGCGCTGGATGGCGCGCTCGCCGGCGCGCCGATGATGGAGCGGCAAGCCGGCTTCTGCAAGGAGAGCTACCGTCTGCCTTCGATCCGCTGCGAAACCTGGCAGGGCTGGATTTACGTCACGCTCGACCCTGATGTGCAACCTGTCTCGACACAGCTCGAAGAACTCATTCAGCTGATCGAGCCGTACGGCATGTCCGACTACGTCGAGACCTTCTACGAAGAGCACGTGTGGGACACCAACTGGAAGATCCTCGCGGAAAACTTCATGGAGAGCTACCACCTGCCGATGCTGCATCGCGCGACGGTAGGCCCGCATTCGCGGCTCGAAGAGATGGAATGTCCGCCTGGGCGAGCGGCCTTCAACTATCATTGGATCACGAAGGAAGCGTCGCTGCCGATTGGCAACGCGCACCCCGGCAACACGCGTCTGCAGGGACACTGGCGGCGCACGACCGCGCTCCTCGCGATCTACCCGACGCATCTTGTGACGCTCACACCGGGCTACTTCTGGTACCTCGTGCTGCAGCCGCGCGGCGTGGGTCAGGTTCATATCCAGTTCGGCGGCGGACTCTCGCCCGAGTTCATCGACGATCCGCAAGCGGCTGACTACATGGCCACGCTGAAAACCCTGCTCGACGAAGTCAATGCGGAAGACCGGCGCGGCGTCGAAGCGGTGTTTCGCGGCGTGCATGCCCCGCTCGCGAAGCCTGGCAACCTGAGCCACCTCGAGCGACCGAACTACGACTTCGCACGCTATCTCGCGCAGCGAACCGCCACGTCATGACGCGCTCGAGCCGCGCACCGGATGATCACACGACCATGTCCAGCCCATCGTTCATTTCATTCGCAGGTGTCAGCAAGTCTTATGACGGGGTGCACAGCGTCGTCGAGGGTCTCGATCTCGACGTCGCGCGCGGCGAATTCGTCTCGCTGCTCGGGCCGTCCGGTTCGGGCAAGACCACCACACTGATGATGCTGGCAGGATTCGAGTCGCCGACGCGTGGCGAGATCCGCCTGAACGGCAAACGGCTCGACGACAAGCCGCCGCACCAGCGCGATATCGGCATGGTGTTCCAGAACTACGCGCTGTTCCCACACATGACGATCGCGCAGAACATCGCGTTTCCCCTGTCGGTCCGCAAGATCGGCCGTGGTGAACAGAAGGCGCGCGTGGCGCGGGCGCTCGAGATGGTCGAGCTGCCGCACCTCGCCGCGCGCAGGCCGGCGCAGCTCTCGGGCGGCCAGCAGCAGCGCGTCGCGCTGGCGCGGGCACTCGTGTTTGAACCGAGCGTGGTGCTGATGGACGAGCCACTCGGTGCGCTCGACAAGCGCCTGCGCGAAAGCATGCAATACGAAATCATGCGCCTGCATCGAGAACTGTCGCTGACGGTCGTCTATGTGACGCACGACCAGAACGAGGCGCTGACGATGTCGGACCGCGTCGCCGTGTTTTCCGACGGCCGTATCCAGCAGGCCGCGACGCCGACCGAACTCTACGAGAACGCCGCCAATGCGTTCGTTGCCAACTTCGTCGGCGAGAACAACGGCTTGACCGGCCGTGTCGTCGCGAGCGACGGCGAGTGGGCCACCCTGCAGCTCGCCGACGGCATCACCATCAGCGGCCGTGCCGGCGCCGAACTGCGAACCGGCGGTGAAGCGATGCTGGCATTGCGACCAGAGCGCGCGCATATCGGGGCCACGGGCACAGCAACGGCCGACGCAGCGCGCGGCGAAGGCGAATCGAATGTCGTCCATGCACTCGTGCAGGAGCTCGTCTATTGCGGCGATCACCATCGCGTGCATCTGAAACTGGCGCACGGCGAAAGCGTCGTCGTAAAGGTGCCGAACACGCAGCATCGCGATCTGCCCTCACTCGGGCATACGGTGGCCGTCACGTGGCGGCGCGACGACTGCAAGGTACTGTCCGCCGTTTCGCCGCGCATCGCGGTCGCTACCGACGACCGCAACAGGTTTTCGCCTTCATCGTCCGCATCGCCACTCATCGCAGGAGTTAACTAAAATGCACGCTACTCGCTCAAGCATCCGGCACGGCGCTGTTCTCGCCACCGTCACGGTCCTCTCCGTACTTGCATCGACGGCCCACGCTGCCGACACGCTATCAGTCGTCACGTTCGGCGGTGCCTATGAGGCCGCCGCCAAACAGGCCTGGTTCGAGCCGTTCACTGCGAAGACCGGCATCGGCTTTTCGACGGAATCGTACGACGGTGGCCTCGCGAAGCTGTCCGCGATGGAACAGGCGAAGAACCCCACGTGGGACCTCATCGACCTGGAAACCAACGACGCCATCACGGCGTGCGACGAAGGCCTGCTGCAGAAGTTCGACCGCAAGCAGCTCGGCAATACCAGTGATTTTCTGCCCGGCTCCATCAGCGACTGCGCCGTCTCGGCGATGGTGTGGTCGACGGTGTATGCCTACGACACGACGAAGCTGACGACGCCGCCCACCACCATCAACGATTTCTTCGATCTGAAGAAATATCCCGGCAAGCGCGGTATGCGCAAATCGCCGAAGGTGGCGATGGAATGGGCGCTGATCGCCGACGGTGTCGCGCCGAAGGATGTCTATAAGGTACTCGGCACGCCCACCGGTGTCGACCGGGCATTCAAGAAGCTCGATACGATCAAGTCGAGCATCGTCTGGTGGGACGCCGGCGCGCAGGCGCCGCAGCTGCTCGCGGACGGCGCGGTCGTGATGACGCAGGCTTATAACGGCCGTATCGACGATGCCTCGCACAAGGACGGCAAGCCGTTCAAGATCGTCTGGGATGCGCAGGTCTACGACTATGAATGGTGGGGCATTCCGACGGGCGCCAAGCACGCGGCCGACGCAGAGAAGTTCATCGTCTCGGCATCGACCCCGCAGGCGTACGCTGACCTGTCGAAATACATCGCCTATGCGCCGCCGCGCAAGGAAGCGATTCCGCTGATCGACAAGGCCCGCCTCGGCGATCTGCCGACTGCGCCGGCCAACTTCAAGCGTCCGCTGCAGATCGACGCAACGTTCTGGGCCGATAACGCGGATGCGATCAGCAAGCGCTTCCAGGTGTGGCTCACGCAATAACGGAAACGGGCGCGACGATGAACACGCCACTGCAACCCACGGCAATGATCGGCGCCGCCGAGCGCGGCGGCGATCGTCACGGCTGGCGGCGTGCCCGTCGCAAGGCCTCTGTACAAGCGCTACTGCTGGCGTTGCCGCTGCTCGTGTTCCTGCTCGCCACCTTCATCGCGCCCATCGCAAGCCTGCTTGCACGCAGCGTGCAGAATCCCGAGGTACGCGGCGCCATGCCGCAACTGACGGCGGCGCTGCGAGCATGGGATGGCAGCGGTGCCCCGGGCGAACCGGCATTTGCCGCGCTCGGGCAAGGTTTGCGGCAGTCGGCCGAAGCCGGCGAACTCGGCAACCTCGCGCGGCGGATGAATTTCTATCAGCCGGAATTCCGCAGCCTGCTGATGAAGACGGCGCGCGAGACGCGCTCACAAACGCCTGATGCGTGGAAGCCGGCGCTGATCGAGATGGATCCCCGCTGGGGCGAGACCGAGACATGGCGGCTGCTGAAACGCGCCGCCACGTCGCCGACACCTGATTACCTGCTCAACGCGATCGATGCGCAGGTCTCGCCGGACGGCTCAGTGACGTCGGTGCCCGCGGACAGCGCCATTTATCGCGCCGCCTTCGTGCGCACCATCCAGATCAGCGCAACCGTCACGCTGTTGTGCCTGCTGCTCGGCTACCCGGTCGCGTACCTGCTCGCCACGCTGCCGCCGAAACAGGGCAACCGGCTCATGCTGTTCGTGATCGTGCCGTTCTGGACTTCACTGCTGGTGCGCACGACTGCGTGGTACGTCCTGCTGCAGCCGGGTGGCGTCATCAACACCGCCTTGATGCGCTTCGGCCTCGTCCATCATCCGGTGCCGCTGATCTTTAATCGCACCGGCGTGCTGATCGGCATGACACACATCCTGCTGCCGTACATGATCCTTGCGATCTACTCAGTGATGAAGGGTGTCTCGCCGGTGTACGTGCGCGCCGCACAGTCACT
>Ga0116109_1000151_pt1 | contig 16036 bp, 16 predicted proteins | sample June2015DPH_8_10_2_FD_89718 | JGI IMG/M metagenome (GOLD analysis project Ga0116109, IMG submission 89718) | Peatland microbial communities from SPRUCE experiment site at the Marcell Experimental Forest, Minnesota, USA - June2015DPH_8_10 | ecosystem: Environmental > Terrestrial > Soil > Wetlands... | reverse complement strand
TGGCGGCACTTTCACTCGAAGCCCGCCTTTGCGCGCTGGGACGAGCGGATGCTGTCCGACTATATCGAATTCGGCATTCCGCAGAGTTCGCCCGAAGGTACGCGTGTACTCGCGTTCGATCGCCGCACTGAATACAAGATCTACAAAACTTTGCCGCACACGCTCGGCTCGCGGCTTGCCCGTGGCGCGCCGGTGCCGGTCGGGTTCATCGCCGGAACCCATTCGAAGGAAATCCGTCAGGTCGGACTGGACGCCACGCGTCGCGCGACCGGCAGTCACCTCGAATGGATCGAGGGGAGTCACCTGTATCCCATGGAGAAGCCGCTGGAAACCGCGCGGGCAGTTCAGCGGATGCTGCGCGAGCTGGAGCGGCGCGACGGTAGCAATATGTGAGCAGCGCGCGAGCAGCAAGGCAGCAGCAGGCGGTACATAAAACGGTGCAGGATCGGCGCGGATGCCGCGTATTTTGCTGGGTTGAGACCCTGCTTTACGGTATAATCCGTTTTTCCCGCGAGCATCCAGCGATGACCAAATATGTTTTCGTCACCGGCGGCGTAGTTTCTTCCCTCGGCAAGGGTATTGCCGCCGCTTCCCTCGCCGCGATCCTCGAATCGCGCGGTCTGAAAGTCACCCTCCTCAAGCTCGATCCCTACATCAATGTCGACCCCGGCACGATGAGCCCGTTTCAACACGGCGAAGTGTTCGTGACGGAAGATGGGGCGGAGACTGACCTCGACCTCGGCCATTATGAGCGCTTCATCAGCACGAAGATGCGCAAGGCCAACAACTTCACCACGGGCCAGATTTATGAGTCGGTGATCCGCAAGGAACGCCGCGGCGACTATCTGGGCAAGACCGTGCAGGTGATCCCGCACATCACGAACGAAATCCAGGCTTTCGTCGAGCGCGGCGCAGCATCTGCGACGTGCGGTGAACCGGATGTCGCCATCGTCGAAGTCGGCGGTACGGTGGGCGATATCGAATCGCTGCCGTTCCTCGAAGCTGCCCGTCAGATGAGCCTGCGCCTTGGCCGCAACAGCGCGTGCTTCGTGCACCTGACGCTGGTGCCGTGGGTCGCTACGGCTGGCGAACTGAAGACCAAGCCCACGCAGCACAGCGTGCAGAAGCTACGCGAAATCGGTATCTCGCCGCACGTGCTGCTGTGTCGTGCCGACCGCCGCATTCCGGACGACGAACGCGCGAAGATCTCGATGTTCTCGAACGTGCCGGAAGACGCCGTGATCTCGGTGTGGGACGCCGACAGCATCTACAAGATTCCGCAAATGCTGCACGACCAGGGCATGGATGCGATCGTCTGCGAAGAGCTCAAGCTCACGCCGAAGCCCGCTGACCTGTCCTTGTGGTCGGCGATGGTCGAGAAGCTCGAACAACCGAAGCACGAAGTCACGATCGGCATGGTCGGCAAGTATGTGGACCTGACGGAGTCGTACAAGTCGCTGATCGAAGCGCTGCGTCATGCGTCGATTTACACGTCGACCAAGGTCAACATCGAATACATCGACTCGGAAGAGATCGAGACCCAAGGCGTCGAGAGCCTGAAGCATCTCGATGCGGTGCTGGTGCCAGGCGGCTTTGGCCGGCGCGGCACCGAAGGCAAGATCGCGGCGATCCGCTATGCGCGTGAAGCCAGGGTGCCGTACCTCGGCATTTGCCTCGGCATGCAACTGGCCGTAATCGAATTCGCTCGCGACGTGGTCGGTCTGAAGGATGCGAACAGCACCGAGTTCGATCCGGGCACGCCGAACCGCGTGGTCGCGCTGATCACCGAGTGGTACGACCGTGACGGCCGCGTCGAAAAGCGCACCGAAGAGTCGGACCTTGGCGGCACGATGCGTCTTGGTTCACAGCGTTGCCCCATCAAGCCCGGCACGATGGCCGAAGAGATCTATGGCAAGGACGTGAACGAACGCCATCGCCACCGTTATGAAGTCAATAACCGCTTCGTGCCCCAGCTCGAAGGCGGCGGCCTTATCATCAGCGCCCGTACTCCGAGCGAAGATCTGCCGGAAATGATGGAATTGCCGCGCAGCATGCATCCGTGGTTTGTCGGCGTGCAGTTCCACCCGGAATTCACGTCCACGCCGCGCGATGGACATCCGCTGTTCAAGTCGTTCGTCGAGGCGGCGCTGGCGCATCAGCAGTCGCTCGTCGAGGAGAAAGCATGAAACTGGGCGATTTCGAAATCGGGTTGGACAAGCCGTTTTTCCTGATCGCGGGCACCTGTGTCGTCGAATCCGAACAGATGACGATCGATACCGCCGGCCGGCTGAAGGAAATCTGCGCGAAGCTGAACATCCCGTTCATCTACAAATCGTCTTACGACAAGGCCAATCGCAGCAGCGGCAAGTCGTTCCGCGGTCTGGGCATGGACGAAGGCCTACGCATCCTGTCGGAAGTGAAGCGCCAGCTCGGTTTGCCGGTGCTGACCGACGTGCATGCCGAACACGAGATCGAGCAGGTCGCCTCGGTGGTCGACGTCCTGCAGACGCCGGCTTTCCTGTGCCGCCAGACGGACTTCATTCATGCCTGCGCGCGTTCGGGCAAACCGGTCAACATCAAGAAGGGCCAGTTTCTCGCGCCGCACGACATGAAGAACGTGATCGACAAGGCGCGTGATGCCGCGCGTGAAGCAGGTCTGTCGGAAGACCGCTTCATGGCATGCGAGCGCGGCGTCTCGTTCGGTTATAACAACCTGGTGTCGGACATGCGCTCGCTCGCGATCATGCGCGAAACCAGCGCGCCCGTCGTGTTCGACGCCACTCACTCGGTGCAGTTGCCGGGCGGGCAGGGCACCAGCTCGGGCGGCCAGCGCGAATTCGTGCCGGTGCTGGCCCGTGCAGCAGTGGCAGTCGGCGTCGCGGGGCTCTTCATGGAAACCCATCCGAATCCGGCGCAAGCCAAGTCGGACGGACCGAATGCCGTGCCGCTGCATCGCATGGCCGAGCTGCTCGAGACCTTGTTGACGCTCGATCGGGCCGTGAAGCGCACGCCGTTCCTTGAAAGCGATTTCAACTGATGCAGGTCCGCGCGCCGTGTCGACCCATGAGCCGAGGCGGCGCGTCTGAATCCGATTTGAACCCCGATTGGAACCCAATGGTCGTCCAAAGTGTCAGGGCAGGGAACACGCCCCGCACGCCAGACGCCGTTTCACCCTAAGAATCCAACGTCATTTCTTGAGGAAACCATGAGTGCTATCGTAGATATCATCGGTCGAGAGATTCTCGATTCGCGAGGCAACCCCACCGTCGAATGTGACGTGCTGCTCGAGTCGGGCACGATGGGCCGCGCTGCGGTCCCGTCGGGTGCATCGACGGGTTCGCGCGAAGCGATCGAACTGCGCGACGGCGAAGCCGGCCGTTACGGCGGCAAGGGCGTGCTGAAGGCTGTTGAGCACATCAACACCGAAATCTCCGAAGCGATCATGGGCCTCGACGCTTCCGAGCAAGCTTTCCTCGACAAGACACTGCTCGAACTCGACGGAACCGACAACAAGTCGCGTCTCGGCGCGAACGCCATGCTGGCCGTCTCGATGGCCGTTGCCAAGGCTGCTGCTGAAGAAGCCGGCCTGCCGCTGTATCGCTACTTCGGCGGCTCGGGCGCGATGCAACTGCCGGTGCCGATGATGAACATCGTCAACGGCGGCGCGCACGCCAACAACAGCCTGGACATCCAGGAATTCATGATTGTGCCGGTCAGCCAGCCGACGTTCCGCGAAGCACTGCGTTGCGGCGCCGAGGTATTCCACGCGCTGAAGAAGATCCTGAGCGACCGTGGCATGAGCACGGCCGTGGGCGACGAAGGCGGCTTCGCGCCGAACTTTGGCAGCAATGACGAATGCCTGTCGACCATCCTGCAAGCCATTGAAAAGGCTGGGTATCGCGCGGGCGAAGATGTGCTGCTGGCACTTGACTGCGCCGCGAGCGAGTTCTACCACGACGGCAAGTACCAGTTGGCTGGTGAAGGCCTGCAACTGTCGTCGGCGGAATTTGCGGATTACCTGGCCGCGCTCGCCGACAAGTTCCCGATTGTGTCGATCGAAGACGGCATGCACGAAAGCGACTGGGCCGGCTGGAAGATCCTGACCGACAAGCTCGGCAAAAAGATCCAGCTGGTTGGCGACGACCTGTTCGTCACCAACACGCGCATCCTGAAGGAAGGCATCGACAAGGGCATCGCCAACTCGATCCTGATCAAGATCAACCAGATCGGTACGCTGACGGAAACCTTCGCAGCCATCGAAATGGCCAAGCGCGCGGGCTACACCGCTGTGATCTCGCACCGCTCGGGTGAAACGGAAGATTCGACGATCGCCGATATCGCCGTCGGTCTGAACGCCGGCCAGATCAAGACCGGTTCGCTGTCGCGTAGCGACCGTATCTCGAAGTACAACCAGTTGCTGCGTATCGAAGAGGATCTGGGCGATATCGCCAGCTACCCGGGCAAGTCGGCGTTCTACAATCTGCGTTGAACGCCAGGCTTGACCGTTGAGCCGGTTCTCTTTCGTTTCTGATTCAGCACGCCGCCCTGCGCATAGCGCGGGGCGGCGTGTATTTATTGTGCTTACTTCATGCGGCTCGTCACTGCTGTCCTGATCGTACTGCTGGCGTTGATCCAGTACCCGCTCTGGTGGGGGCATGGCGGCTGGCTGCGCGTCCACGAGCTGCAAGGCGAGCTGGCGCAGCAGACGCAGAAGAACGCCGACGAGAAGCTGCGCAACGAACGCATTGCGGGCGAAGTGCAGGATCTGCAGAACGGCACGGCCGCCGTCGAAGAGCGCGCGCGTTACGAGATGGGCATGGTGAAGGACGGCGAGGTGTTCGTGCAGTTCGTCGCGCCCAATGCCCCGTTGCCGACGCCGAACAACGCCTCGACGACGACCTCGACGCGCGGCGAGGTTTCGGCCGCGCCGGTGCGCATGGTGCCGAATCCGGAATCACGGGTGAGGCCGGATCGCAAGCACGGTGGTAAGGACGCGAAGGACAAGAGTTCGAAAGATAAAAAACCGGCGCATTGAGGCGCCAGCCCTGCTGCCTCACCAGTCCCATCCCCAGCCCGGCGCATAACCATAGCTCACGCCCACACCGCCGCCCCAGCCCGGGCCCCAACCACCACCGCAGTAACGAATGGTTTGCAGTAACGGGGCAGCATTATTCATTGTTTTGACCTCAATCATTCGCATCCCTAAACAAATAGGGAGCAGAGGGCGCCACCCATGTTCCACGATATCGCTCCGCCCAACACCTGCACAGCGCGTGCAGCCGGTAAGCGGCGCGATCGACGTGTCTTAATGCCGCTGGTCCGCAGCGGGAGAGACTCCTTCTGAGAGCCCGCTGGCGACAAACAGTTGCGCCACATCGACGGGGTCGAATTCGTAGCGCTGGTTACAGAACTCGCAATGGATCTCGACGTGACCGCGTTCTTCGATCACGCTGTCTACCTCTTCGCGGCCCAGCATTTTCAGCATCGCCCCGACCTTCTCGCGCGAGCAGCTGCATTCGAAACGCGCTGGCGCCGGCTCGAAATGCTGGACGTTCTCTTGCCAGAAAAGGCGCCGGAAGACGGTCTCGGGCTCTTCCTTCAGCAGTTCGTCCTGCGATAACGTGCCGCCGAGCGTGCAGACACGCTCCCAGGTGTCCACGTCGAGTTCGCCCGGATGCGGGACGATGCCGCCGTCGCCGGGCAGCTTCTGCAACAGCATGCCGACGGCGCGCTCGGTATTGGCCGCAAGCCACAGGCGCGTGTCGAGCTGCTCGGAGTGATGCATGTAGTGTTCGAGCACCTCCGCCATCGACTTGAGCGGACCGTCGAGGCCCGACAGCGGCACGATGCCCTGATAGGGCTGCTGCCCTGGCTGCTTGACGCGCGGGTCGAGCGTGATCACACAGCGGCCGTGGCCGCTGGCGTTGACCAGTTCGACGAGCGTCGTATCGTCAGCGATGGTGCTGTCCGCTTCCCCGGAAAACTTGGCGGTGGCCCGCATTGACAGGTCGGAGCTGCATTGCACCACCAGCATCTTGACCGGACCGTCACCGAAAATCTGCATGATGAGCGTGCCGTCGAACTTCAGGTTCGCCGACAGCAGCGCACACGCGGCCATCATTTCGCCGAGTATCGTGCGCACCGGCGCAGGATAGTCGCGGCGCGTCAGCACTTCTTGCCACGTGTTGCGCAGCGAAACGATCTCGCCACGCACAGGCGCCGCGCTGAACATGAATTTTTGCAACTGGTCGTTCACAACTTTTCCTCGGTCGAATGGCGCAGCTTAAGGCTGCGCGTGCGGCATGCCTAGCCGATACGCACGAGCTGCGCCTTGAAATAGGCGCGCCGCTCAGCGTAATTGGCCGCATTACGGCGCAAGCCGGCTATGTCAGCTTCCGTCAGTTCGCGCACAACCTTGGCCGGCGCGCCCAGAATCAGCGAATTGTCAGGAAATACCTTGCCCTCGGTGACGACGGCGCCTGCTCCGACCAGACAGTTGCGGCCAATGACCGCACCATTCAAGACCACCGCCTGAATTCCGACGAGCGCCCCTTCCTTGATGGTGCAGCCGTGCAGCATGGCCTGATGGCCGATCGTCACGTTGGCTTCGATCGTCAGCGGGTAGCCGGGATCGGTATGCAGCACGGCGCCTTCCTGGACATTACTGCCGGGGCCGACCGAAATCAGTTCGTTGTCGCCGCGGATGGCCGCGCCAAACCAGACGCTCGAGTTTTCCTCGAGCGCGACTTTGCCGATGATGGTCGCGGTATCCGCGACGAACACGCTTTCATGGATGGTCGGGGCTGCATCGCCAAGCTTGTAAATTGCCATAGTGTTTCCTGTCGACCAGCGTTGGCGCTTTTAGCACCGACTCTGGTCCCATGCAATGTTGCGGTCGTCGGAGTTGGAGCTTTAGCTATCGGCCAGAGTTCACGCTTTAGCGCGCTGCTCTGGTCCCATGCAAAGCACTTACTCCTATCCCATGCAAAATGATTGCTGTTGATCGGTCGCCGCGCCGCCAGTGGCAAGCGTGACGGCAGCGCAAAGGCCGCGCCGTATGGTCGAATGGCGTATTGTAAACGGTTGTGTGGATGGACCGCTCGCCGCTGACCATTGTGCTGCGGCGCGCGTTGAGCCGAGCACTGGCCCGATGCCTGCCTGATGTCGACCTCGCGCTGCCCGCCAGCGCGTATGCTTTGCGGCTAACTTGCTGCCGCTTTCGCACTATTTGCAGACTGTTTTCCATCGGGTTTCCGATCCATTCCTAGTTGCTTTCCTGTTCCGCCACGATGAATCCCGCCGTTCCCGTTGCTCTTTGCGCTCCTTACCCACCGCTCTGTGCCCGCACGGAGGCGCTTCGCGTGCTGCGCCAGCGCGACCCACTCCCCAAGGCCGATGCGGTGCGGGCGCTGTATGACAGCGTGCTGCGTGGCAACGCGGCCTGCTCGCCGTCCACGCTGATCGCCGAGCCGTCCGGCTTGCCGGGACGACCGGAACGCCCGGAGCTCGTGGAGCCGCGCAAGCTCGGCCGGCGCAGCATGCAATCAGCCGAGGGGCGCGCTGTATTGCTGCACGCGCTGGCGCACATCGAGTTCAACGCGATCAACCTCGCCCTTGACGCCGTCTGGCGTTTCGCCGGAATGCCGGCCGTCTTTTACACCGACTGGCTCAAGGTGGCGGCCGAAGAGGCACACCATTTCTCGCTGTTAGTCGCACGGCTAGCCGAGTTCGGTCACGCGTACGGCGATTTCCCCGCCCACGACGGCCTGTGGGATATGTGCGATCGCACGCGCGGCGATGTCCTGGCGCGCATGGCGCTGGTGCCCCGCACCCTGGAAGCACGCGGCCTCGACGCCTCGCCACCGATTCGCGCGCGGCTGCAACAGGCGGGTGATCACACGTCGGCGGCGATTCTCGACGTGATCCTGCGCGACGAGATCGGCCACGTACTAATCGGCAACTTCTGGTTCCGCCACCTGTGCGAACAGGATGATCTCGATCCACATAGCACCTACGTCCGTCTCGCCGAGCAGTATCACGCACCGAAATTACGTGGTCCGTTCAATTTCGAGGCGCGCCGTGATGCCGGTTTCGACGCGGCAGAACTGGCCGCCTTGGCAGGGCTCGAGGCCAATCCGCCGGCGGTAGATTGAGCTGCTCCTCGACGCGCCGTGCCGTCGCCGCGACTTCCGTTCGCCGCCCATGCCGCTATAATCGAACGACCATTCTTTTTTAGGTGCGGCCTGACCATGAATACTCCAGAGTCCGATTTCATCTCCGTACGCGGCGTGCGTCTGCACGTGCGGCGCTGGGGCAATCCGGATGCCCCGGCGCTTTTCATGCTGCACGGCTGGATGGACGTCGCGGCGTCGTTCCAGTTCGTGGTCGACGCGCTCGGCGGCGACTGGCAGGTGATCGCGCCAGATGCGCGGGGCTTCGGACTATCCGATTGGTCGGTGGCGGAGCGGGGTGGCGGCAGCTACTGGTTTCAGGAATACCTGTCCGACCTTGACGCACTGCTCGACCATTACGCGCCGTCCGGCGAAGTGAACCTGGTGGGGCACAGCATGGGCGCGAACGTGGTTTGCCTCTACGCCGGGGCGCGCCCCGAGCGGGTTCGGCGGATTGTGGATCTGGAAGGGTTCGGGCTCGCGGCGGCACAACCCACCCAGGCACCTCACCGTTTGCGCAGTTGGCTCGACGAATTGCGCGAGCCGCCGCAGTTGAAGCGTTACGCCTCGCTTGACGAAGTTGCGGCGCGTCTGACAAAGACAAACCCGCGCCTCGCGCCGCAACGCGCGCGTTTTCTCGCCGGGCACTGGTCGAAGCCGGACGGCGAGGGCCGCTTCATGCTGCAGGCCGATCCGGCGCATAAGCTGCGCAGCCCGCTCCTGTACCGTCTTGACGAAATCATGGCGGTCTGGGCCAAGGTCCGCGCCAAGGTGCTGCACGTCGAGGCCGCGGGGTCGCCGACCCTCGCCCAGATTGCCGGCGAAGTGCCGCTCGGCGAATTCAAGGCGCGTTTCAGCGCATTTCCCGACTGGCGCGAAAAGATCATCGAGGACGCGGGCCACATGGTTCACCATGATCAGCCGGAGCAGGTTGCCGCGTTGATCGAGGCATTTTGCGCATAATATTTTTACCGGGCTGAATATTCCGCAAAGGTTGCGTGTCATCGAATCGTCTGCCGGCCGTACTGCATTGCAGTAAAATGAATGCAGAACCTTCTTAAGACACAGATGAACGCCGACCTCCACTGTCACTCCACCGTTTCCGATGGCCAGTTTGCGCCCGCCGACGTCGCACGCCGCGCGCACGCTGGCGGCGTCACCTTTTGGGCGCTGACTGACCACGATGAACTGGGTGGCCAGCAGGAAGCGCGCGAGGTCGCCGAGGAACTCGGCATGCGCTACCTGAGTGGGGTGGAGATTTCGGTGACGTGGGCGTCGCGCACGGTGCACATTGTCGGTCTGCACATCGATCCGACCTGCCAGACGTTGATAGACGGTCTTGCTCGCACCCGTAACGGCCGTGCGGCGCGCGCCGAAGCGATTGGCGAGCAGCTCGCCACGCTGGGGATCCCGAACGCCTACGAGGGCGCGCTGAAGTACGTCTCCAACCCCGACATGATGTCGCGTACCCACTTTGCGCGCTTCATGGTGGACAGTGGTCACGCGAAATCGACCCAGGACGCGTTCACGCGTTTCCTCGGCGACGGCAAGCCGGGCTATATCGCCCACCGCTGGTCGAAGCTGGCCGATGCGGTTGGCTGGATCCAGGCGGCTGGCGGCGAAGCCGTGGTTGCGCATCCGGGGCGTTATGAGTACACCCCGCTCGAGTTCGATGCATTGTTTGGCGAGTTTATCGATCTGGGCGGCAAGGCGATCGAAGTCGTGACTGGCAGTCATACACCGGACCAGTATCGCGAATATGCTGATGTGGCCCGCCGCTTCGGTTTCGAGGCATCGCGCGGTTCCGATTTCCACGCAGCGGGCGAGGGCCGGGTCGAACTGGGCAGTCTGCCGCAGTTGCCGTCTGATCTCACGCCGGTGTGGGAACGCTGGCTGTGACCGTGTGCGTGGTGCGTGATTTCGCGGCGGCACGCCTTGCACGTGCGCCGCGTTTGCAGGATTTGCCGGGCGTGCGGGGTGTGCTGTCAGAGCCCCGTTGGCCGGTTCGATTCTCACGATAACTACCATGTCCCAATTCTTTCGGCTCCATCCCGACAATCCGCAGCCGCGCCTGATCAAGCAGGCCGCGCAGATCATCAATGACGGCGGCGTGGTCGCCTTGCCGACCGATTCGAGCTATGCGCTCGCCTGCCATCTCGACGACAAGACCGCGGTAGAACGGCTGCGGCGGATCCGCGGGCTCGACGAGCGTCAATTGCTGTCGTTGCTGGTGCGTGACCTGTCCGAACTCGCGAACTTCGCGATGGTCGATAACCGTCAATTCCGGTTGATCAAATCGGTCACGCCGGGGCCGTACGTGTTCGTGCTCGAAGCCACCAAAGAGGTGCCGCGGCGGCTGTCCCATCCGTCGCGCAAGACCATCGGGCTGCGCGTGCCAGATCACGCGATCACGCTGGCCATTCTCGAAGAGCTCGGCCAGCCGCTGCTCGGCACCACCCTGATCATGCCGGGCGAGACCCAGCCGCTGAATGACGCGGAGGAAATCCGCGCACGGCTTGAGAAACAACTCGATCTGGTGATCGACGCCGGTCCATGCCCGTGCGAGCCGTCGACCATCGTCGATCTGACAGGGGCGGAACCGGTGCTGGTACGGGCAGGGCGCGGCAGCCTGGCGCCCTTTGGCCTTGAACAGCCGGCATGAGAGATTGCAGGGTCGACTGCCGCTTGATTGCCTGCATGAGCGAAAGCGGACAGACGCACGCAATGGCGTTGTTACAATAGCAGGCTATGGACTCTTCCCTGATACAGACAATCGCGGTCTACGCGCTGCCGGTGGTTTTCGCCATTACGCTGCACGAAGCCGCACACGGCTACGTCGCGCGCCTCCTCGGTGACAATACCGCTTACGCGCTCGGCCGCGTTTCGTTCAACCCGATGCGTCACATCGACCCGCTCGGGACGATCGCGATTCCGCTACTGCTGTACTTCGCCACCAGCGGTGCGTTCATGTTCGGTTATGCGAAGCCGGTGCCGGTCGCGTTCGGCAATCTGCGCAATCCGCGCTGGGGCAGCATGTGGGTGGCGCTAGCCGGGCCGATGTGCAATTTCGTCCAGGCGCTGGTGTGGGGCCTTGTCAGCGTGGCGCTGGCGGTGGCTGGCGTCGAAGAACCGTTTTTCACGCGCATGGCTGCGGCCGGTGTCGGCGTCAATCTGGTGCTTGGCGTGATCAACCTGTTTCCGCTGCCCCCGCTCGACGGCGGCCGCGTCCTGACCGCATTGTTGCCGCCGCGCCAGGCTATTGCGCTATCGCGCCTTGAGCCTTACGGTTTTTTCATCGTGATGGCGCTGGTGATGACCGGCCTCCTGACTCGCTACTGGCTGAGCCCGCTCGTCAGCCTAGGCTACGACGCCGTGACCGCCATCCTGACCCCTATCGCTTCGCTTTTTCAATAAAACCATGTTCCCTGACCGTATTTTCTCCGGCATGCGGCCTACCGGCTCCCTGCACCTCGGCCACTATCACGGTGTGCTGAAAAACTGGGTGCGGCTGCAGTCCGAATATCCGTGCTTTTTCTGTGTGGTCGACTGGCACGCGCTCACGACGCACTATGAAACGCCCGAGGTCATCGAAAAGAACGTCTGGGAAGTGCTGATTGACTGGCTCGCCTCGGGTATCGATCCGGCGCAGGCTACGCTCTTCATCCAGAGCAAGGTGCCCGAGCATGCGGAACTGGCGCTGCTGCTCGGCATGAGCACGCCGCTTGGCTGGCTCGAACGCGTGCCGACCTACAAGGAGCAGATGGAGAAGCTGAAGGACAAGGATCTGTCCACTTATGGCTTCCTCGGCTATCCGGTGCTGATGGCGGCGGACATCCTGCTGTATCGCGGCTCCCTCGTGCCGGTGGGCGAAGACCAGGTGCCACACGTCGAAATGACGCGCGAAATCGCCCGCCGCTTCAACTACCTGTACGGCCGGGAACCGGGCTTCGAAGAGAAGGCGAACGAAGCGGCGAAGAAGCTCGGCGGCAAGCGCTCGAAGCTCTATCACGAGCTGCGCAACGCCTACCAGCAGGAAGGCGACGACGAAGCCCTCGAACAGGCGCGCGCGATGTTGCAGGAGTCGCAAAGCCTGTCGTTGAACGATCGCGAGCGGCTCTTCGGCTACCTCGAAGGCTCGCGCAAGATCATTCTCGTCGAGCCGCAAGCCATGCTGACGGAAGCGTCGCGCATGCCAGGCCTCGACGGCCAGAAAATGTCCAAGTCTTACGGCAACACCATCGGCCTGCGCGAAGACACCGAGACCATCACGAAGAAAGTCCGCACCATGCCTACCGACCCGGCGCGCGTGCGTCGCACCGACCCGGGTGATCCGGACAAGTGCCCGGTGTGGCAACTGCATCAGGTCTATACGGATGAGACCACCCACGAATGGGTGCAAAAGGGCTGTCGCTCGGCCGGGATCGGCTGTCTGGACTGCAAGCAGCCGGTGATCGAAGGGATCCTGCGCGAACAGCAGCCGATGCTCGAGCGCGCGCAGAAGTACATGGACGATCCGTCGCTGTTGCGCGCGATCGTCGCCGATGGCTGCGACAAGGCCCGCAGGTTCGCCACCGAAACGATGCGCGATGTGCGTGAGGCGATGGGCCTCTCGTACAATTGACGCCGTTGGCGCACCTGAGGCGTCTGGCACCTAACGCGCGAAGCGCATTCCGCAGGCCATGAGCGAACCCGCTTTCACCGCTACTCACGCGCCGCTCGGCGAGCCGTCGCGCTGGGTGAGTCACTGGGCGCACCTCGTGGCGCCCGGCGGCGCCGTGCTCGATGTCGCAGCGGGGGCCGGGCGGCATGCACGCTGGTTCGCCGGCCATGGTCATCCGGTGACCGCGCTCGATCGCGATGCGGCAGCGCTGGCCGCCATGCAGGACGAGCCCCTGATTACCGTGCTTACGGCGGATCTCGAAGGCGCGCCCTGGCCACTGCCTGACGGCGCGAAATTCGCCGCGGTCGTGGTGACGAACTACCTGCATCGCCCGCTGTTCCCACACCTGCTCGAGGCGCTCGCGCCCGGCGGTGTGCTGATTTACGAGACCTTCGCGCAGGGCAACCAGACCGTCGGCAAGCCCTCCAACCCGGCGTTCCTGCTCACGCCGGGCGAGCTGCTCGACACCGTCCGTCCGCGCCTGCGGGTGGTCGCATTTCAAGATGGTTTTCTCGCGCAGCCGCGTCCGGCTTACGTCCAGCGGATCTGCGCAGTTCTGGAGGCGGAGCCAGCCTTCGATGGCACACAGACTGACAGGCAGGGCGACACCCAGGGGCTACCCCCGCCTTGTTACGAACTGGCTGGCTAATCCGCTACAATCGCGGTTTACTGATTAAATTCATGGCGTTTCATGACTAACGGCACTCACAGCGGCAACCTCAGCGACGGTCCTCAGATTCGCGGCAGCATTCCCGCCATCATCACCCCGATGCTCGAAGACGGCAGCCTCGATCTGCCGTCGTTCCGCAAACTGATCGACTGGCATATCGAAGAGGGTACGAACGCACTCGTCGTGGTCGGCACGAGCGGCGAATCGGCTACGTTGTCGGTGGAAGAGCATGTGCTGATGGTCAAGACTGCTGTGGAACACACGGCAGGCCGGATTCCGGTGATCGCCGGCTCGGGCGGCAACTCCACCACCGAGGCGATCGAACTGACCCAGCAGGCGAGGCAAGTCGGTGCGGATGCGACCTTGCAAGTGGTGCCGTACTACAACAAGCCGACCCAGGAAGGCATCTACCGCCATTTCGCCAAGATCGCGGAAACGGTTGACCTGCCGGTGATCCTGTATAACGTCCCTGGCCGTACCGTCGCGGATATGTCTAACGAAACGATCCTGCGCTGCGCGCAGGTGCCGGGCATCGTGGGTGTGAAGGAAGCGACGGGCAACATAGACCGCGCGGCGCACCTGATCAAATCGGCACCCGCGCACTTCGGCATTTACAGCGGTGACGATCCAACGGCGATCGCCTTGATGCTGCTGGGCGGCCACGGCAATATTTCGGTGACCGCGAACATTGCGCCGCGCGACATGAGCGAGTTGTGTAAGGCCGCGTTGGCGGCCGACGCGAAAACTGCGCGTGAGATTCACTTGAAACTCCTGTCGCTGCACAAGAACCTCTTCATCGAATCGAACCCGATTCCTGCGAAGTGGGCATTGCAGCAACTGGGGCGCGTGCAAGGCGGTATCCGCCTGCCGCTCACCCCGCTCGATGCGCGTTACCACGAAGTGGTGCGTGCGGCGCTGCGCGAAGCGGGCCTGCTCGGCTGAGTGGTTTCAGCACTGACCAAGCCCGTCACCGGCATTTCCTTAACCGACGTCGATATCGCCCGCGTTCCCGGCATTGAACCAGGCACCGCGTTCCAGCTTCACGAAGGACCTCATGAAACGTTCCGCACTTTCCCTCCACGCAACCCGCATGGCGGCGCTGGCGCTTGCCCTGGTGACGCTCGCCGGCTGTGACACGCTGAACGACTGGTTTGCCTCCGATCGCGTCAACTACAAGGGCGCGGGAACCGCGCCGCCGCTCAATGTTCCGAGCGACCTGCAGGCGACGCCGACCCAGCAGACGTACGTGGCACCGCCGACCAACCTGGCCTTGGGCGGCGCGCCGACGCGCGCGGTGACGGCCGCCGGCAATGCGACCGAAGGTGTGCCGAATGCGCAAGATCCGCTCGGCATGCACATCGAACGCGACGGCGACCACCGCTGGCTGGTGGTTGACGGCCGCACCCCTGAGCAGCTGTGGCCCCAGTTGCAGGAATTCTGGCAGGAAAACGGCTTCGCTCTGAAGACCGACACGCCGACCACCGGCATCATGACCACCGACTGGGCCGAGAACCGCGCCAATATTCCGGATGACTGGTTCCGCCGCACGGTCGGCAAGGTGATCGATTTCGCTTACTCGTCCGGCACTCGCGACAGTTTCCGTACTTTGGTCTCGCGTGGTTCGAACGACGTAACCGACATTTCGATCACGCATAGCGCGATGGAAGAAATGCTGACCGGCCAGGATAAGACCTCGTCGCGCTGGGTGGAGCGTCCGCGCGATCCGGCGCTGGAAGCGCTGTTCCTTGCGAAGCTAATGCAGAAATTCGGCCTGACCGACGCACAGTCGAAGCAACTGATCACTGACGCCCGTCCGGCTACTGCACCGGTCACGGTCGATATGGCCGCCGGCGGCGGCGCCACGCTCGACCTGCAGGAATCGTTCGACCGTGCCTGGCTGCGTGTAGGCCTCGCGCTCGACCGCACGAACTTCGCAGTCGACAACCGCGATCGCGAAAAGGGCATTTACTACGTGCGTTACGCAGATTCGATGCAGGAACTGAAGAAGGAAGGCCTGTTCGGCAAGCTGTTCTACAGCGGCAAGTCGAAGAAGCCGGCGCAGGAGTTCCTCGTGAACGTGCGTCCGAACGGTGATACGCAGACCCAGGTGGCGGTGGTCGATGCCAACGGGCAGGTGGATACCTCGTCGGATGCACAGCACATCGTCTCGCTGTTGCACGCGCAGTTGAACTAAGGCGGACTGTGAGGTTCGCCAGCCTCGGAAGCGGCAGTGAAGGCAATGCTTTGCTCGTTGAGGTGCAAAGCGGCGCGACTACCACGCGCGTATTGCTCGACTGCGGCTTCTCGGCAAGAGAAGTCGAGCGCCGCCTTGCGCGGCTCGGCTCGGGCGTCGAGGGTCTCGACGCCATTCTTATCACCCACGAGCACAGCGACCACATCGGCAGCGCCTTGACGCTTGCGCGCAAGTGGTCGATTCCTCTCTATATGAGTTGGGGCACGGCGCGCGCCGTGGGCGCCGACGAGGCCGACGTCGACCTGCACGTGCTGTGGGGCGACGAGGCGGTCACGATCGGC
>Ga0116109_1000150_pt1 | contig 16135 bp, 13 predicted proteins | sample June2015DPH_8_10_2_FD_89718 | JGI IMG/M metagenome (GOLD analysis project Ga0116109, IMG submission 89718) | Peatland microbial communities from SPRUCE experiment site at the Marcell Experimental Forest, Minnesota, USA - June2015DPH_8_10 | ecosystem: Environmental > Terrestrial > Soil > Wetlands... | reverse complement strand
GTGTTGGGGATCATGTCGGCGGCCTACAGCGTTTCAGGGAGCACCGACGCGACGAACGCCGCTGCCGGTGCCGGTGCCAGTGCTGGAGCGGAAGCGGCAGCCGATGCGAACGCGACGCTGATCGCGCGCGGCGCTTATCTGGCGAAGGCGGCCGATTGCGCCGGTTGTCACACGGCTGCGCCTGTGCCGACGCAACCCGGCGCCGCGCCGAAACTCACCGTGCCGTTTGCGGGCGGCCTCGGCATGAGTTCGCCGTTCGGCACGATCTATTCGTCGAACATCACGCCCGACCTGGTCAACGGCATCGGCCGCTACACCTATGACGAGTTCTCCCGAGCGTTGCGCGAAGGCATCGCACCCGGCGGAAAACGGCTGTATCCGGCCATGCCGTTTCCTTCGTTTGCGAAGATGAGCGACGACGATCTGCACGCGCTGTATGCGTACTTCATGCATGGGGTGAAGCCGGTGGCGGCGCCGGCTCCGCAGACCCATCTGCCGTTTCCGTTTAGCCAGCGCTGGGCGCTGACGTTCTGGGACTGGGCGTTCGTGCCGGGCGGCCGCTATAAGGCTGAGCCGGCCCATGACGCGCAGTGGAACCGCGGTGCCTATCTGGTGCAGTCGCTCGGTCATTGCGGCGCATGCCACACGCCACGCGGCCCGGCCTATGAGGAGCGTGGCTATGACGGCGACGCGCATCTCTATCTGACGGGCGGCACCAACGATCACTGGTTCGCGCCCAATCTGACCGGCGACCCCGGTTCCGGACTTGGACGGATCGGCGCGCCCGAGCTCGCTGCGTTTCTCAAGCATGGCCATGGCGCGGGACTCGTGACTTTCGGCAGCATGGTTCAGGTGGTCGAGGACAGCACGCAATACATGAGCGATAACGACCTTGCGGCGATTGCGGCCTATCTGAAGAGCTTGCCGGCCCGTGAGCCGGCCGGGCAGTACGACGGGCAGTCGCGCGCCGCGCTGCAAACCGTTCAGGCGCTCAAGACTGGCGACGTGGAGCACCCGGGTGCGGGCATCTTCCTGAGCTATTGCGCACGTTGTCATCAGCAGGACGGCAACGGCGTCGCACAGAAATATCCGCGGCTCGCGGGCAACCCGGCGGTGCTCGGGGCGCAGACTACTTCGCTCGTGCGGCTGCTAGTGGAAGGCGGTGGCAGTCCGAACACCGAGGGCGGCCCACCGCCGCGCAAGATGCCTGCGTTCGCCGGAAAGCTCACCGATGCGGAAATGGCCGCGGTACTCACGTTTATTCGCAACACGTGGGGCAACGCTGCGCCACCGGTCACCACGCGAGACGTCAGAAGCGTCAGGAGTGCGATTCACAAGTAAGGAAGTCGAATCTAAATCAGGAAGACGTTTAACCAGACACGGGACGGCCGGTCTTGCTAAGTGATCAGTACGTCACTGAGCCGGGTTCGTTGGGTACACCGAACAGTTCGTGACAAGGAGATGCCATGAAGACCGCAAAGCAGACGCAGCCGCGCGAACGGGACAGCGCCGAGGCACATTTTTCGACGTACGCCAGGCCATTAGCTGACGCGGCGATTGAACATGCCGAAGCGCTTGCTGCGAATCCCGATGCTGACGTGATTCACAAGCTGCGTGTGGCGCTGCGCCGGTTGAGATCGCTTTTGTGGGCGTATCGGCCGTTGTTGGGTAGGGAACTCGATGACCGCCAGCGAGACCGCTTCAAGTCTCTCGCAGGCGCTGCCGGGAAAACCCGCGATTGGGACATTTTGACCGAGTTGCTCGTCGAAATATTGGGCGCGCGACAGGCGCCGACTGAACGGCTGCGCGCCGCGCGTGCCACCGCTTTGGACGACAGCCGCGAAACTTTGTCGCATGCGGGCATCCATGCCGTGTTGCAGGACGCGCTTGCCGATGCGAGCGGCGCGCTTCGGCATCAGGCACATGAGCGCACGCCGCTGAAGAAATTTGCGCGCAAGCGCGTCGCGGCGGCCGAGAAGTCGCTGAACAAACGCATGCGCCAGGCCGCACACGCTAAACGCTCCAACTATGCTTCGTATCACGACGTCCGAAAGGCCGGCAAAAAAGTTCGCTATCTGCTCGAATTCTTCGAGCCTTTGCTGACGAGCAAGCAGTTGAAGACACTCAAAGGCTTGAAAAAGCTTCAGAAGCGCTTCGGTACGCTAAATGACGTCGTGGCCAGTGAGGAGCTCTTGCGAGGCAACGGCGACATTTTTAGCAACGACCGCGAGGTCAAGGCTGCTTTTACGGCGCTGGAGAAGCAGCGCAAACGCCGGGTTCACGCGGCCTCGAAGCTGCTTTAGCGACCGGCGCGGGCGACGAGCGCGGCATGGCGTTTGCTCCGCTCTGGAAGATACCGGGCCGGGATGACGATTCAAGCGCTGGATTTAGCTACGCAGACGAACGCACAAATAAGCATGTACAGGATACGACACGGCAGAGAAACCGGACGAACCGCGGGGCGAACGGTCGACCAGCCCGACCACCCCAAGGTCATTGTGAGTGCGTGCGAGGCTGCGCCATACAACATTCAGGAAGACGTGAAGCTTCACGACACGTTCTGGATAAAATCCCAGCCGTACTCGCTTCAGGAGATGTTCACGTCGGCTCACGGAGAACTGGCGCGACGTTTCATAGGCGGCTCGATTTTTCAGGCGTTTCTCAGCGCATTCAATTATCACCGCTGGCACGCGCCGGTGAGCGGCGTCATTTCGAAAGCGTATGCCGTGGACGGCAGCTATTACTCGGACGCCGACTCCGAGGGGGAAGACCCGGGCGGATTGAACGATTCACAGGGTTATATCACCGCGGTTGCCGCACGTGTGGTGATTGTCATTGAGTGCGACGATCCGGCAATCGGCCAGGTTGGCTGTGTGTTCGTTGGCATGGCGGATGTCTCGTGGTGCGTGATCGAGGCATTGCCGGGCCAGCGGGTCGCGAAGGGCAACGAACTCGGCTATTTCCAGTACGGCGGCTCGACCTGCTGCCTCGTGTTCGAACCCGGTGTGATCGGCAGCTTCGTGCCCAAGCCGCCCTTTGATGACGACGGCCTCCCGACAAAGGTCAATACGCATACTGCGACCGCGGCGTTGGCGCTCGCCTCAGGAGCGCTTGCGGCCCGCCGCCTGATGCGCGATTTCGCCGGCCCGTCGCAGCGCGTCGACGATGTCCGCGTAGACGCGCTCACGGGTATCGGCATCAGGGGTACGCAGCCCATACGAAGGATGCCAGGTTGCCACCACCACGCGGCCATCATGCTCGATCGCCTTGCCGAGCGCATCCTGCAAACGCAGACTTTTGTCTTCGAGAAGCGCTTTCAATGCCGTAGCACCCAACGCGACCAGCACGTGCGGTTTGACCGTTTCGATCTCACGTTCGAGCCAGTAATGGCAAGCGTCGATCTCCCGCTGCGCGGGCGTCTTGTGCATGCGCCGTTTGCCGCGTGGCGTCGTGCCACAGAGTGCAACGGCGGCACGCATCGAGCGTGGCGGGTTGCTAAAGGGGATGACATCGGGCTTTCGTTTATCGTCATTGTCCCTTTCGGGTGGATGGGTCTTGCTTGCATTCATGACAAGCCGACCGCTGCCGCCAGATGAGGCGCGGTCTCGCCGCGCCGTGCGTATAGTTTGGAGCTTGCGTCCCTAAGCGCTGTTCGCAAGCCCTCCTCAACGACCGGATGGTAGAACGGCAACGTCAGGACTTCGTCAACGCACAAACGCAACTGCACGGCCCAGGCCAGCAGATGGCCGAGATGCTCGGCCTGCGGTCCGCAGAGTTGAGCGCCCAGCAACCGTCCTGTCGAGGCTTCCGCGTACACGCGCAATGCGCCGCGTGCCTGACCGTCGATCCGGCTGCGGCCCTGATCTTCAAAGGAGACAAACCCGTCGACGACGTTTCTCTCAGCAGTTTCAATGGATGTCCCGACCAATGCCACTTGCGGCTGACAAAACACCACCGAGTAGGGCACTTTCCTTTCCACGTGCTTGACGTCGGGAAAACGCGCGGCGTTGGCGCCGGCAAGCTGGCCTTCGTCGGTGGCGTCCTGGAGCCAGGGGCGAGTGCCGTCGCAGTCGCCCGCCATGAAGATGCTGCTTGTGCCGCATTGCATCGAGGTGTGATCGAAGGGCGGCGTTCCGCGCTCGTCCAGCGCAATGCCGGTGTGCTCCAGCATCAACGGTTTCAGGGCTGGCCGCCGCCCTGTCGCAACCAGTACGGCATCGAACTGTTCGCGGCGGGTCATGCCGTCGGTGGCGCGAAACGTGATCGTGGGCACGCCATGTTCGAGCAACATCTCATGGACGCTGGCGTCCGGATCAAAATAGAACTCGCGCGCAAGGCTTTTCGCGAGGGCGTCGTGGACGCTCTTATCCGTGATGCCCGCTATCTTGCCGTCGCGGCCGAATACGCAGACTTCGACGCCCAGTCGCGAGAGGCCCTGCGCCAATTCCAGCGCGAGCGGTCCGGCACCGAAGACGGCAAGCCGTTGCGGCAGCGTCTCAAGCTCGAAGATATCGTCGCTTGTGAGCAGGCGCTTGCCGAACACCTTGAATTCGGACGGCACGTTCGACACGGCCCCGGTGGCAATGACGACGCTGCGTGCTTCCAGCCGCCATGCGTCGTCGATGATCAGCCGATGGCTCCCGGAGTCGCTGGCCTCAAAACCGGCGCGCCCGCGGACCACACATTCCGGCGGAAACGAGGCGACCTCCTTGAGGACCGTGGCGACGAAATGATCGCGTTCACGCCGCACGAATTGCATGGCGAGTCTGCCGTCGACCTGCAGCGTCGCCGTCCCGTCTACGCCTCGTGGCTTCAGTTGCTGTGCGTCGTGTACGCCGTGCGCGACGGCCAGCAACAACTTCGAAGGCATGCAGCCCACCCGTGCGCAGGTGGTGCCAAACGCTCCCGCTTCGATCAGTACCGCGTGTGCGCCAGCCTGGGTGGCGGCGTGCCACGCTGCCATACCTGCCGTGCCCGCGCCGATCACCGCGACATCTGCTTGCTGTGTTTTCATTCTGCGTCCCTGCGTCCCTGCGTCCCTGCGTTCGCGCCGCTCATCGAGGCGGCCCGCGGTTACTTGTCCCGGTGCCCTGGAATCACCGCGTCCAGCACCTGCTTTGCGGTTTCGAAGATCACGTTGCCTTCATTCGGATCGCGCTTGATGAGGGTCGAGGCAAACGCCTTGGCCTGGGCGACCGTGATGTGCGGCGGCAGCGGCGGAATGTCCGGGTCGGCTTTCACTTCGAGCACCACCGGACGGTCGGCGGCGAGCGCCTCGTCCCATGCGGCGCCCATGCGCTCCGCGTCGTCCACATAAATGCCTCTGAGACCGATCAGTTCCGCGAAACGATGATAGGGGACCGACGGAATATCCTGCGATGCCTCAAACTTCGGATCGCCCTCCATGGCGCGCTGCTCCCACGTGACCTGATTCAGGTCGCTGTTGTTGAGCACCATGCAGATCCAGCGCGGAGTCGCCCACTGTTTCCAGTACTTGGCGACGGTGATCAGTTCGGCCATGTTGTTCATCTGCATCGCGCCGTCGCCAACCAGTGCAATCACAGGCCGCTCCGGATAGGCGAACTTCGCGGCAATCGCATAGGGCACGGCGGCGCCCATCGACGCAAGTCCGCCGGACAGCGAGCACATCATGCCGCGCTGTACTTTCAGATCGCGCGCGTACCAGTTTGCGCACGAGCCGGAATCGCTTGTGATGATGGCGTTGGCCGGCACACGCGCTGACAGTTCCCACACGCTGCGCTGTGGATTGATGCCGTTCTTGCCAGTTTCGTGTGCGCGTTTGTCGAGCGTTTTCCACCAGTCCGCGGTCCAGCCTTCGACTTTCTTCCGCCATGCGCGGTCTTGTTTCTGTTCGAGCAAGGGCAGCAAGGCACGCAGGGTCTCTACGCTGTCGCCGACCAGATTGACTTCCATCGGATAGCGCAAGCTCAGCATGTCGGCCTTTGTGTCGATCTGCACGCCGCGCGCTTCGCCTTCCTTCGGCAAAAACTCCGAATACGGAAAGCCCGAACCGATCATTAGCAGCGTGTCGCATTCGGTCATCAGTTCGTAACTGGGTTTGGTGCCGAGTAGGCCGATCGAACCGGTCACCCAGGGCAGATCATCCGGCAACGCGGCTTTACCTAGCAGGGCCTTGGCGACGCCGGCGCCGAGTTTCTCCGCGACGGCGATCACTTCGTCGGTGGCGTGCAGTGCGCCGGCCCCTACGAGAATCGCGACTTTCTTGCCGGCGTTGAGCACGTCTGCGGCCTGTTGCAGGTCGTCAGGGTAGGGCACGACGCGCGGTGCGCGATAGCCGATGCCGGAATGCAGCGTGCCGTGCTTGCGGCCCGGCGCTTCATAGGGGAGGTCCTGCAGATCGTTCGGCAGTACGAGCGCCGTGACCTTGCGCTCGGCGAGCGCCGTGCGGACCGCGCGGTCGACCAGATGACGTACCTGCGAAGGCACGCTCGCCTGCTCGACGAACGCACCGGCGACGTCCTTGAACATCGAGACCAGATCGAGTTCCTGCTGATAGTGGCCGCCCATCGCGGCACGCGCCTGCTGGCCGGCAATGGCTAGCACCGGCATATGATCCATGCGGGCGTCGTAAAGGCCAGTGATCAGATGCGACGCGCCCGGGCCTGAAGTGGCGATGCACACGCCCAACTCGCCGGTGAATTTCGCATGCGCCGCCGCCATGAATGCGGCCATTTCCTCGTGGCGGACTTGCACGAACTCGATCTTTCCCTTGGCGCGGTTCAGCGCGCCGAATACGCCGTTGATCCCGTCGCCCGGATAGCCGTAGATGCGGCGCACGCCCCATGCGTGCAGCCGTTCAACGATGAAGTCACCGACGGTCTGGCTCATTGCAATCTCCCAATGCTTTGTTCGCAAGCGAGCGGCGATATTGTCAAAGATTCAATTGGCGAGGAAAAACTACACACGGCCTACGCACCTGACGTGAGCGACCTTCGCACCGACCGCTCGCTTTTGCACTCGCACTTGGGCAAGCAGCCTCATGGTGTGCGCTAGGCGCGCTGACGTTTACCCGTACGAGCAGGCGGGGACGAGAGTGCAGAAAGGTCCTGTAGTTTTTCTTCGGCCGCTGGTCGCTCGCCGCTTTCCCGTTCGGCGGATTGGTCGACGTTTGGGCCGGCGTCTTCCTGTGTGGGATCGCCTTCGGCTTCGACCTGCCTGCGGGCTATTTCCCAATGCAAGTCAGCTTTCCCGTCTGGAGACGGATCGTTCTGCCACAGTTGGTAGGCGCGTGAGCGAATGCGGGATTCGAGGTCGGAATCCATAGTAGATGTCTCCATGTTGCGCGGCTAAAGGACGGTGGTCGATGGGAGAGCAGCAATTGGCGTTCCGACGGGTGATGGGTACGCACGAATCCAGCACGGCAGGATACGCACGAACCCAGCACGGCACGCACAGAGCTCAACCGGCTGCCTCAACCGGCTCATGACTTCGTGTTGCGTCCGTGGCAGCCAGCCTGCGTCTGTGTGTGAGAAGTTACTGATTTGCGCCCGCAGGCGCGGCCGACGCCCCGGTTGATGGAGTGGTGGCGACGGGTGCCTGGCTCTCAGGCACGGCTTCACTGGCGGCGGCCGCGCCGGCGTTGCTCGCTGTCTCGCCTTCGCCCGCCACGCCGTTCGATCCGGTAGTGCTACTCATCACTCCGCTGCTGCCGGGGTTTGTCGTAATGCGATTTTCTTCGGCCTTTTTGCAGCCATTTGCAGTGAACGCAAGTGCGCTCACTATCGCGAACAGCAGTACATTCCTTGGTCTCATGTTCATGAAGTGCTTCTCCCGTGCGTCAGCTGTCGGCGCGGTCATTGGCTCTCACTTTGAGGCGCGCAATTGGTTTCGCGGAAGCTCCACCGACGCAAGAATCCACCCACGCAAGAACTTCCAGTCTTATCCAAGCACATTCGATGCCATTTCTCTGAAAGCCGAAAGGAACGCTGCTTGCGCAGCCTGTTCAAGCATTGGCCGTATTCGAGTCGTGCCAACCCGCACCGAAGCCGCGGCCATTCGTTCGTTCAGGGAGACAATAATGAGTCGCATGATGGCTTATCGCATTCATGAATTCGGCGGCCCGGAGAAAATCAGCCTGGAAACGGTAGACGTGACCGATCCGACTGAAAACGAGGTGCTAGTTCGCGTGCAGACAGCAAGCGTCAACCCGGTCGATCTCAAGACGCTGGCCGGAAAATATCCGCTGATAGGCGAAGACAAACTGCCCTACACGTTGGGGCGAGACTTTGCCGGCGTGGTGGAGCGAGTAGGTGGTGGCGTCACACGATGGAAGCCGGCTGATCCGGTGTACGGTTTCGTCGGGCAGGGACAGGGCGCGTACGCCCAGTATGTTTTGGTCGATGAACATGCATTGGCGCGCCCTCCAAAGGACGCCGATCCGTTTACGGCGGGCGCCGTTCCGCTAGCCGCATTGACGGCATGGCAGGGGCTGTTCGAGCACGGGGCTCTAGAGTCCGGAGAGCGTGTGCTGATTCATGGGGGCGCAGGCGGTGTCGGGCATTTTGCGGTGCAGTTCGCCAGGTACAAGGGCGCAGAAGTGTTCGTCACCGCGTCCGGCGATGGTCTCGACTTCGTGCGCGAACTTGGCGCCGACCACGTGATCGACTATTCCAGCCAAAGGTTCGAAGATATTGCACAGGATGTGGACCTGGTGTTCGATCTTGTCGGAGGGGAAGCGCAAACGCGTTCGTGGGCCGTAGTCGCGGCAGGCGGCGCGTTGATCTCGACACTCACTGAGCCGTCACAGGTCGAGGCGTCCCGCCGCGGCGCGCATGCCGCACGCTATACGGCGCAGCCCAACGGCGCGCAACTGGCCGCTATCGCGTCGCTGATTCAAGAGCGCAAGGTCGTCGTCAAGGTGGTTGAAACGTACCCTTTCGACGCAACGCCTCAGGCGCTGGCACGGCAAAAGGAAGGACACGTGCGCGGAAAGCTGGTCGTTGATGTTGGAGGGGCTAATGCTGTGCGGACGGCTGTATGACAAGAGCGATAGCTTCGAATTGCAATTTTGACACTCTGCGAGAACCACCATGGCACGCAAACCAGACGATGTACCCGCGGCAGGATCGCATCACAAAGATCCGGTAACGAAGCAGACGGATTCCAACAGAAAAGGCGGCGCCGCTGCCAGCGACCCACACAGTAGGCCCCCATCCGGCACAGCGCAAAATCTCCATGACGCGAATGAAAATTCCTGGCACGCCGAGTCGGAGAACGCCCTCAAATCTTCCCAGGATAAGAATCCAGTTCCGGCGGATTCGACCAGGAAGTGAGCCTGGCGGTTGCAGGCGCATCTGCCGGGACGGAGTCGGTAATATATTGCGCAAGACCGATCCGCTGTTCCGGCTGGCGGAAGAAGCGGCCGACGGTAGCGCGATCAATGTGATGCACCTCATCTATAAGAACAAGCCTTACGAGGGGCATTACAAGGACTACGAGTTCAGCGTCGATACGATGCGCGAGCACTGAGAAAGTGGCCTCGAAGACATTCGCGATTCGTTTGCCCATCGGGAGTGGTTCGATGTGCCGAGCCGCGAACAGGGTTTCGTGACGCATGACGTGCATCGCCAGCCTGGCTCGGTGCCGCAGTCCGATCGTAAGCTACCCGAATTGCCGCTCGGAGCGGAACGGGAAGTCCAGGCTTCGGGACATGAGGCCTGCGATTGTCGTGCGTGTATGTCGTTTCGGCGCGTAGCCGGCATAGGTAATAGTGCCGGTGAGATCGGCCGACAACGTGGACTTCGGTCTGAGTCAGATCGCTGCCTTGTTTTCCGGAGTTTCAGCGGTTACATATCGCCCTGGAGTCGTCCCCAAGGTTCGGCGAAACATGTCGATGAACGCACTGACGTTGTCGTAACCGAGCTCAAGAGCAATCGTCGTCACAGGTAGCCCATCCGCGACAAGCTCGAGAGCGCGAAGCAAGCGGGCCTGCTGACGCCATTGCGCAAAGGTCAAACCTGTCTCCGCCACGAAGTGGCGCATCAGGGTACGTGGCGCGATGCCGGCCCACGCGGCCCATTGCTCCAGGCGGCGATTATCCGACAGATCGCTGGCCAATACTTCTGTTATACGGACGAGCCTTGGATCTTCGGGGCGCGGGAGTCCTAACGATTCCTCTTTCGATGCGGCAAGCTCACTGATGATGACCTCTGCAATGTGAGTCTGTGCCTGATCGAGTTCGACACCCGGCCAGGTCGCAGCGCGTCGCACGGCCTCGCGCAACAAGGGGGGTGTCCTGATTGCACGAGGCTCCCGCGGCAGCGACGCGCAGCGGCTTTCGGCAATGAAAACGATCCACCCCGAGAACGGGCCATGCGAACGCAACGAGTGGACGCAATGCGGCGGAATCCAGATCGCATGTATCGCAGGGACGACCCAGTGCTGCTTGTCGAGTCCGACCGATACGAGGCCGCTCAACGCCCCCATGAGCTGCCCGCGCGCATGGCGGTGTGACGACGTCGCGCGCGCCTCGTTTTGCGTCTCCGGTATAAATGCCATTCCATACCGTGTTTTCGCCATGCCCACGGTTCTGGTCAACGGCGCACCGGGTGCCTCGGGACGACTTGTGTCCAGATCGCGAAGTATCTCGGAGCCGGAAAATCATCGCAACAGGGCGTAATGCGGCCTCGCTGGAATCGCTCAAGCTTGCCGGTGCCGATTTCACAATTTCGCTAGAACAAGACGAAGAGTGTCTCAGTCGCGCTTTCGAATCACATTTTTCCGAAGGGGTGGACGTCGTACTGGACTACTTGTGGGGACCCAGCGCCCGGTCGTTGTTGATCGCCGCGGCAAAAGCATCGGCTGAGGCTTATCCGGTTCGATTTGTCCAGATCGGTTCGATTGGCGGCGCCGATATCCCGTTGCCCGGTGCCTTGTTTCGCTCGGCTGCGATCACTCTGCTAGGCAGCGGGATTGGTGGTGTCGCTTTGCCTCGCCTCTTGCATGCAGTGAAAGAGGTATTCAATGCGTCCGTACCCGCTGGACTTCAGATTGCAACAGACGCCATCCCGCTCGCGAATCTGAGCCAGCGTTGGGGAAACGCCGATAGCCGGGTTCGCACCGTCTTCACGCTCCGTTCGTGCGATTGATCGGGCGGCAACTACCCTCGATCGGGACAGTCGATCCAACCGTTATCCGAATCCGACCTCTTCGATCTCGGCGTAGCGGCTAACGGGCAAGCAGTGAACCTCCCCTTGCGGCTCCAAACGTTGCCGATGCGCTTCGCATCTATGGTCAAGAGCGGGTGATCGTCGGATTCGGGGGGCCAGAGCAGAGGTCAAAGGGTCCCGTGGCAGTGGACCCAAAACACGCTGACAGGCGCCGCTGTCAACGTCTATAAGGCAGGCGCCAGTGGGACATTGACGGGTGCCTGGTCGAGTTCCATAGACTACACCTATATGAAAGGAAACGATGCAGCGGGTGGCGCAGCAGCAAACCAGTTTGCGGCAACAATTTCATATGCATTCTCCGCACGGACAAAAGTCTATGCCGAAGCCATTTATCAGAGAACCAATAGCAGTACTGATGGAGCGTGGATAGACGGTCTGCTGTCGGCCGACAGTAATCAAGCCAGTTACTTTCGCGAATTGGCTTGCAGACATCCTTTTAGTCTCGAAGGCCCAGGTGGTTAGAGGAAACAGTGATGAAAATGAAGGTTATCGGCCCGGTGTTCGCGGTCTTTCTCGGTGCACTGGCTGCGCTGCCACCGCTATCGATCGATATGGCGCTACCTGCACTGAACGAAATGGGTTCAGATTTAAGCGCTCGTGGAGGGCTCGCAGGTCTTACATTGAGCCTGTTCATGTTGGGCTTTGCTGTGAGCCCGATTTTCTACGGCGCACTCTCTGACCGCTTTGGCCGTCGGCCACTGCTTCTGACTGGACTCGCTCTATTCGCTCTCGGCGGTCTTGCTGCGGCCGCCGCCCCGTCGATCGACCTGCTCCTTGCCGCAAGACTGGTACAGGGGGCAGGGGCCGGGGCCGGAATGACCCTGGCGATGGCGATGGTTCGCGACCTTTTTGAGGGCCGGGCCGCCCAGTCGCGCCTCGCTATTATCACGGTGGTGGGCAACGTCGCGCCCATTGTGGCCCCGACGCTTGGCGCTGCGCTGCTTGGCTTCGCGGGATGGCGAGGAATCTTTGCCGTGACGGCGTTCTGCGGCCTGGCGCTTCTATTGCTGGTGCACTGTTTGGTTGGCGAAACCGCAACTGTCTCAGCGGGGCCGAGGCCGCCAATAGCGAAAAAGCTTGTTGGCGACTACCTGAAGGTTCTAAGCCATGGCAGCACTATGGCCCACATCTGCATCAACGCGCTGGGCTTCGGTTGGATGTTTTCATATGTCGCGGGATCGCCGCTGGTATTGATCGGTCGTCTTCACGCCAGCCCGGCACTTTATGCCGTCCTGTTCGCTTGCACCGGTGCAGGCATCGTAGGGGGTGCCGCGCTCAGTGGCCGGCTAGTTCATCGGGGAGTTCCTTCGCCTCGTCTCCTCCGCTTTAGCGTGATGATTGCGGTGGCGGCAACCGCGACCCTGGTCGTTCTGTCCTTGGCCGGCATCGGTTCGATTCTAACGTTCATGCCGCTGCTCGTGCTCGCAACTGCGGCTTTCGGCATGGCAGCACCGTGTGCAGCGCAAGGCGCACTCGATTCGCTCCCGGAACTGGCGGGTATTGCTGGCGGCCTGCTCGCTTCGATTCAGATGCTTGCGGGGGCCGTCGCGAGCCTGATTGTCGCCGTCCTGTTTCCGTCTCTGGGAACGCTGGCGATGACCGTCACGATGCCCTGCTTTGCCGTTGCTGCACTGCTGGTCAGTATTGGCATGCCGGTCGCCCGGCAGTCAGACCGTGCGAGTTACAGACGAGGAACCTGAAATGCCGGTAGGTCTTCGCCGGTACACGGTGGTGCCGGGACCGCTGTGACGTCACGCAGGGTCGACTACGAATGTCTCGCTTATTGGGTGAAAAAATGGCACGACCGAAGCCGTGCCTTACGACCAAGAGGGACAGGGGAGGGGAGCCCGTCAGTCGAAAAAGTGATTGCAGACGGTTGGCGACCTGACGGCCTTTAGCAGCGATTGAGGAGAACCCGTTCCCGCGGCTGATGATTGAGCGGTCTTCAAGCTTTTCGTCTGGGCTCCACTGCATACCAGTGCAGGCTCAAGTCGATTATTGCTATTATGATACCATACGGTACGGTATCTTTGAGGGGTTGCGGGGCGCGAGACATCGAACGCCCGGCGGTTGCAGCGGATCAGGCGTCGCTGCGGCCAAGGCGACTGCCAGGCCAAGGAGCTGGATCACGTCAAAACGAATCGGCGCTTGCCTGAAAGGCAACATGAAAGGAATTACAAAATGGAAATGGAGTCGGCCGTTCGGAACCTGACTATCAGTGCTGCGTTGTCAGCAGTCATCGGCCTGGGCGGTTGCGCGACTGGCCCGGGTCGCACACCTGGCGATCCGCTCGAGCCCATGAACCGGGCGATTTTCTCGTTCAACGAAGGGCTCGACAAATACGTCGCGCGTCCGGCGGCGGTGGGGTACACGAAGGTAACGCCGAGTCCGGTTCGTGCGGCGGTAAGCAACTTTTTTTCGAATATCGGCGATATTGGCAATTTCGCCAACGACCTGCTGCAGTTGAAGATCACCGATGCCACCGAAGACCTTGTGCGCTTCGCGTTCAATTCGGCCTTCGGTATCGGTGGCTTGATCGACTGGGCCTCGCCGGCCGGGCTGCCGAAACATCATCAGGACTTTGGACTGACGCTTGGGCATTACGGCGTGCCGGCGGGTCCGTATCTGGTGTTGCCCCTGTTGGGGCCGAGTTCGTTCCGGGACGCGACCAGTTGGGCATTCGCGTACTTCCTGACTCCGACGTCCTATCTGTCTGCGGAGGTAAGTGTGCCGCTGTTCGGGTTGGATTTCGTCAGTACGCGGGCGGACCTCCTCGGCGCGACCGATATTCTGTCGCAGGTGGCGTTGGATAAATACACGTTCGTCCGTAATGCCTATGCCCAACGTCGGCAGTACATGCTGGGGAGCGATGCTGCGCCGCCGAAGTACGGCGATGAGAGTCAGGGAGAGGCCGCGGCTTCCGGAATATCGGGGCCATCGACTTCCTCTATCAGGGAAGGCTCGTCACTAGGCCCCAGTGCATCGGCGCAGCCGGCTTCGGCTCTCGCTCAGTAACCCCTTTTCGGGGCCGCCGTACGGAGTGGCCTATGCCGCAATTTTGTTGCTGCGTCCGGCGTAATTGGTCGCAGCGTGACCGGGGACTATGATGAGCCGACCGAGCTCCAAAGCAAAGCGTGAGCATCTTCTGGACATTGCAGCAGAACGCTTTCTTGCCAGAGGGTTTGCCGCCGTTAGCATTGACGAACTCGTTGCTACCGCCGGCCAGTCGAAGACCAATGTGTATTCGTGGTTTGGTGGCAAGGAAGGCCTGTTTCTCGCTGCGGTGGACAGGCGACTCGACGCGCTGCTTGTTCCGCTCGTTGACAATGAATTCGCGCAGCTGCCTTTGGGCGATGGGTTGCATGCGCTGGCCGAAACGGTTCTGGATATCGTTCTTGGGTCCGATGCGCTGGCACTGCATCGGCTTGTCGCCGCTGAGGCTCAATCATTTCCTGACATTGCACGGGCATGGTTGAAAGCCGGTCCAGAACGGACGTACGCGCTTTGTGCTGACTTCATCCTGAACCATCAAAAAGCCGGCGGCCTCCGCGAGACGAATCCAAGGCGCGCTGCGATATTCTTCCACGACATGTTAACCGGCGAAATTGAACGACGAATGCTGATTGGCGAGCGGACGAAGCTGGCGCGAGCCGAACGAAAGGCGCTCGTCAAAGCAGCCGTTGACGTATTCGTGCGGAGTCATGCTGCGTGAGTCGGGAATCAGGTTGGTGATGGCGTGACAACGGCCGCGGTGATGGTGGGGTACCGGGTCGAGGCACCCTCCAGGTTTGCATCGTCACGCCGTATTGCGCAGGCCCGCCGCGATCCCGTTGATGGTCAGATGAAGCCCGCGCCGCACGCGCGCGTTCGTATCGCCGGCACGGCGACGCTTGAGCAACTCTACCTGTAAGTGATTCAGCGGATCGAGGTACGGGAAGCGGTTCCTGATCGAACGTGCGAGCAGTGGGTTATCCGCAAGCCGTTCGGTCTTGCCGGTGATTTCAGACAGCACCAGCGACGTGCGCTCCCATTCCGCGACGATGCGCTCGAACACATGCTTGCGCAGCTTCTTGTCGGTCACGAGCGCGGCATAGCGCGACGCGACTGCGAGGTCGGTCTTCGCCAGCACCATGTCCATGTTCGACAGCAGGTTCGAGAAGAACGGCCAAGTCTTGTGCATCTTCTTCAGGAGTGCAAGGCGGCGCGCACGTTCAGCATCGGAGGGCGCGCTGTCCAGATGCGCGGCCACCGCGCTGCCGAAGCCGTACCAACCGGTCAGCAACAGGCGGCATTGGCCCCACGAGAAGCCCCATGGAATAGCGCGTAGATCTTCGATCTTGCGCTGCTTCGGGTCCTGCAGCTTGCGCGAGGCCGGACGGCTGCCGATGTTGAGTTCGGCAATCTCCGAGATCGGCGTCGATTCGAAGAAATATTCCTTGAACCCGGGCGTTTCGTAGACCAGTGCGCGGTACGACGCCATCGCGGCGTCCGACAGTTGCTGCATGGTTGCCTCGAAGGCAGGCAGTTGCGCCGGCGTTCTGCCGAGTGGCAGCAGCGAGGCTTCAAGTGTCGCGGCGACCACGGTTTCGAGGTTGCGCCGGCCGATCTCCGGGTTGCCGAACTTGCTGGCAATCACTTCGCCCTGTTCGGTCAGGCGAATCTGCCCTTCGACCGTGCCCGGTGGTTGCGACAGGATGGCCTGATAGGTCGGACCGCCGCCGCGTCCGACTGTGCCTCCGCGACCATGGAAGAGGCGCAGCGTCACGCCGCGTTCGTTGAAGAGCGACACCAGCGCGAGTTCGGCGCGATACAGCTCCCAGTTCGAGGTGAGAAAGCCGCCGTCCTTGTTGCTGTCGGAATAGCCGAGCATGACTTCCTGCTCGCCGCCTTGATGTTCGATCAGCGAGTCGACACCCGGCAACGCG
>Ga0116109_1000149_pt1 | contig 16231 bp, 14 predicted proteins | sample June2015DPH_8_10_2_FD_89718 | JGI IMG/M metagenome (GOLD analysis project Ga0116109, IMG submission 89718) | Peatland microbial communities from SPRUCE experiment site at the Marcell Experimental Forest, Minnesota, USA - June2015DPH_8_10 | ecosystem: Environmental > Terrestrial > Soil > Wetlands... | reverse complement strand
GTATCCGGGATTGCCGCATGGGATGCCGACTACGCATGCGGAGCAGATCAACGCCGACCTGCTGGCATTCATCAAGTCCTGATCGGCGCGCGCCGCCGCGGTTACGCGCTTACGCCACCTCGCTGCTGCGGCATACGACGGGCTCGGGTTGCACTTGCGCCAGATGTCGCAGCAGCTTCGTCACCATCCCGACGACAATCAGCGCGAGGATCACGAAGAACACCGCGAGCGGCGTCAGGACCTGCACTGACACGAAGCCGGCGAGCCCCATCATCGCCGACGACACAAGCAGCAGCGCACACCCGAGAATCGCGCTCGTCAGGCCAGCGATTTGCGGGAACAGCGAATTGCCCTTGGCCATCAGAGTGGGATACATCGCGCCGGCGCAGAACCCCATTACGAGCACGGGTGTGGCGAGCGTCCAAACGCGCAGGCCGACCGTCAGCGCAAGCAACAGCATCGCGATCGAGGTTGCCGCCATCACGCGCGCACCGATATGCAGCCGCTGCTCTGGGGTCGGCAAACGCGGGCCGTGCAAACGGTTCGACAGGCCGCCCAGGAGGAACATCATCCCTATGCCGAGCGCGAGGTAGCCAAAATAGGTCGGCGGCTTGTGCAGGGTGTTCTGCACCATGAACGGTCCGATGATGTTGAACACGAGCAGGATGCTATAGCACAGCCCCTGCGCGAGAAAGCAGCTCTGGAACACCGGGCTCGAGAGCACCTTGCCCGCGTTCGTCAACAATGTGCGCGGTGCGAGGCGCACCGGCCGCTGCAGCGTCTCACGATAGCGCCACAGCAGCCCCCACATCACAAGCGAATAGACGAGCAGGAAGTCGAGGCAGGCGTGCCAGCCAAACCATGTTTGCAGATGGGCGCCGATCACCGGGGCAATAATCGGCGCGAGTCCCCACGTGATCGACATATAGGTGAACGCATGTATCAGCGCCTGTCCCGCGAACGAATCGGTGATGATCGCCTTCGCGAGCAGGTTGGTCGTGGCGATGCCGAAGCCCTGCAGACAGCGCGCAAGGAGGAACATCTCCAGATTCGGCGCGGCGAGGGACAGCAAGCAGCCGATCGTATAGATTACGAGGCCGAAAGCCAGTACACGCTTGCGACCGTACGCGTCGGCTACGGGCCCGAAGACGAGTTGGCCGAACGCGTAAGCCGCCATGTAGCCGGACACGCTCGACTGGATCGCATGCGGCGAGGTCGCAAAGAAACGTGCCATTGCGGGTAGCGCGGGCACGTAAATGTCGATTGCGAGCTGCCCGGCCGAGGCGAACAGGCAGATCAGGAACAGCAGGAAGCGCGGCGAGTTCGGCGCGCGCGCGAGGGCGACGGCGTCTGGGATATGGTGATTCATGAGAGCATCGAAGAAGCGGATTCCGTTGACGCGACATCATTCGGTGCGAGTGCCGAACGCAGCGTGTGTATGGCGCCATCGCCCCGTATTGTGCCTGTTGTTACACAGATCGACGCGATTCCCATTGCGAGCGAGAGGATTAGCCCCCAGCCCGCTTCGCGCTGTAGCCGGCCTTTTTGAGCACTTCGATGACCCGCTCGCAATGGTCCCCCTGCACCTCAATCACGCCATCCTTGACCGTTCCACCAGAACCGCAGGCCGTGCGCAACGGCTTGCCTAGCAAGGCCAAGGCGAGAGGATCGAGCGTCAGCCCTTTAACGATCGTCACACTTTTTCCTCCCCTGCCCTTGGTCTCGCGAGTCACTCGCACCACGCCGTCACCTACCGGTAGTGTCCTGGTTACGGTCTTGCAGACGCATTGCGCGAGCGCCTGCCTGCACTCGGGGCACATCCGTCCACCATCGGTGGAATAGACAAGGCCACCTTTCGCACTACGGTTCATAGTTCGCTTACTCAAACACTCTAAGGTCGGGAATCAACCGAGCTCGTGATCATCGACGATCAGTACGCGCATTCCATCGTCTCCCAGGACCGCGTTCGCGCCAGGCTGCAACTGCACAGTGGATGATGTTACCTATGTAGCGACATCCACCCGGTTCTAATTGCATAGTACATGCAGTGCCCGATGGGTCACCGGCTTCGAGCCCTGGCGCCGCAGCTGTAATTAGCGATTGCATCGGAATGCCGCCACACTTGTTACTCCCCACGTTCGATTTTCGGTGCCAAGCTATCTCATGGCCAACGACGGGCGATGAGCAGCGAATCGAGTCGCGCTTCAGCGACGCGGCGCGGAAATTCGCCCAAACCAGGAGATTGCAAACGCCATGACTACCTCATCCAGCAGCGAACAGAACGAAGGACAGAGTGCCATGCAGACACCACCGGTCGTGTCTTCAGAGGCGTGGGAGGCCGCTCGTGAGCAGTTGCTCGTGAAGGAAAAGGCCCACACCCGCGCCCGGGATGCCTTGGCCGCCGAGCGCCGGCACATGCCGTGGATGGCCGTCGAGACGGCGTATACGTTCGAGGGGCCCGCGGGCAAGGCGAGCCTGCTCGACCTGTTCGACGGTCGGCGTCAGGTGATTGTCTACCGCGCCTTCTTCGAGCCGGGCGTATTCGGCTGGCCGGACCACGCCTGCCGGGGTTGCTCCATGGTGGCCGACCAGGTTGCCCACCTCGCCCACCTGAACGCCCGCGATACCACCCTCGTCTTCGTCTCGCGCGCGCCTCAGGCGGACATCGCGGCGCTGAAGGCGCGGATGGGCTGGGAGATGCCATGGTTCACCCTTGTGGACCGCTTCGACGCCGACTTCGGCGTCCACGAGTGGCATGGCACCAATGTGTTCTACCGTGACGGCGACCGCGTGTTCCGCACCTACTTCGTCAACAGCCGCGGCGACGAGCAGATGGGGAGCACATGGAATTACCTCGACATTACGCCGCTGGGACGGCAGGAGGTCTGGGAGGACTCGCCCGAGGGCTATCCTCAGACGGCGCCCTACAAGTGGTGGAACTGGCACGACAGCTATGTTGCAAACGCCGCGCCCGACAAGAAGTGGTTCGAGGTGTCGGACGCCGGCGAGGCGGCGCTTCGGAATAAAGCGAACGTGAAGCCATGAGCGAGGTGTGTTCCCATGAAGAGGACAGGCGGCCCCCGCCGTCGGTCCCCAGGGAGCGATCGGCCACAATCACTCAAACGCGATGCGATAAGCAAACAACGAAGGGGTACCTCCACTCATAATGAACAGAACTTTTTGTCCCGCAGCGAACGTTCCATTTTCGACGTTCTGGATCAGTCCCGCGAATGCCTTGCCGCTATATACCGGGTCCAGCAGAAGGCCTTCCTGGCTAGCCAAAAGATTCACTGCCCGGCGCATTGAATCAGTAGGTAAGCCGTAGCCGTTCCCGAGCTGGTCGTCATGGAGAACAACATCCTCGGCGGAAACCGTGAGACCGGAGTCGATCAAGGCAAGTGTCTGCTGCACTTTTTCGTAGGTGGTGGCATGGGCTTTTTCGAGCGGCGCAAAAACCGCATAGCCCACTACTTTTGTTGGCGACAGGCCCGAGGCGATCGCGCCAGCTATAAGCCCCGCCTGCATGCCACCGCTGCCATTTGCAACAACGATATGATCGAAATCGATGCCGCTTTCGCTCGACTGATCGAAAATCTCATTTGCACAGGAGACATAGCCCAGACAGCCGACCGGGCTCGATCCACCCAGCGGACACACATAAACCTTTCGTCCCTCGCGGCGTAACGTTGCAGCTCGCTCTTCCGCCACCTGCAAGGCGCTAACGTTTCCTGGAATGTCATGAATGATCGCACCAAAGAGACGGTCCAGCACCACATTGCCATTTTCGACGTAATCGTCATCTTCGATGGGAACCAGCCTCGAGAGCACCAGTTCACATTTCATTCCAACACGCGCAGCCGCCGCTGCCGTCAACCGGGCATGGTTTGATTGTCGGCCGCCGACCGTGATGATCGTGTCGGCGCCGGCTGCCTGCGCCTCACCGACCAGAAACTCGAGTTTGCGCAGCTTGTTGCCCCCTCCCCCCAGGCCATCCACGTCGTCACGCTTGACGTAGATTTCGGCGCCGCCTAAGTGCTGACTCAATCTAGGCAACGCCAGGATCGGTGACGGTCCGTCACGCAATGGCGTTTTGGGAAACCGGGAAAGATCGGGTGCTCGTGATGTCATTTAACTACCCCAAAAGTCGACTGACCGCTCGTGTGGACGGAAGCTATCTGTGCATCGTTACCCGAGAAGAGCCGGGTTGCAAGTGCAAGCGTTGGCCATTATCGTTGGCTTTGAAAAGATTGATAGTGTCGGCGGCACGCGCCTTGCTGATCGGCACACTACTTGCGTTCGAGTCCAGCCGGGCTTGCCGCTGCGGGGTACGCCACGTCAGAGGGATTTACAGCGCTGCCTTTCGATTCAAAGGGATTGGGTGGGCACGCCGGCGCCTGCTCGCGGATCGAAAATTACCTGGGATTCCAAACCGGTGTCTGCGGTCACGTTCTTGTCAGCCGGACATTTGAGCAAGCCGTGCGAAGGCGCTGCCGTCGGATCCGAGATACACGCGCTCTTGACGGCCGAACCTTAACTACTCTATGGGCAGATGCGCAATTGCCGTCACGCGCAAACGTCTCCTGATACCATGAAGCGTTCGTGCCTTTATCGGCGCACTTCTGGATCAACCCGCGGTGTGGCAACTGCTGTGCCCGGCACCGCAGCCCTTGGGAACGTGTCGTTTTCCCGCCTGGAGTTACCGCCGGGTTGCGCCTATCCTTGTCTCACGCCTGGGCACTCACACCTGGGCAGCAAGCTGAAACTCAAAACGGAGAAAATCAGATGACAGTTTCGATTTCGCGTCGCGCTCTCGTGCTACTCGCAGGACTCGCCCTGGCGGGCACCGTGACACTGGCTCAAGCGGCCCCCGTCGCCTTTACCGTACCGCTTTCCGGCGACCAGCAAGTGCCGCCCGTCCAAACACCGGGCAGCGGCACCGCTAATCTCACTTACGATTCCAGCACGCACGTCGTGACGTGGAACATCACCTTCAGCGGTTTGACCGGTCCCGCGACCATGGCGCATTTTCACGGCCCGGCCCCAGCAGGTAAAAACGCTGGCGTGAAAGTCTGGATTTCGCAGAAAGGGAATATGGACGTGACGAGTCCGCTCAGTGGTCAAGCCACGCTGTCCGCGGACGACGCCCAGATCTTCGAAGCAGGCAATATGTACATCAACATCCACACCAAGAAAAATCCGGGCGGCGAAATCCGTGGCCAGGTCCAGCCGCCCAAGGGCAACTGAGGCCGTTGCTGAGGCCGCTGCCTCGCCTATCAAGCTTATTGCAGTGGCAACAGGCTCAGAGATAGACCGCGAGCAATACCACCACCGCCGCGCCGATCAACAGCAGAAGCAACGCCAGCAGTATGGGCTTCTGCCGCGGCGCGGTGATGGTCGGTGGTAACGGCTTGTAGCCGCTCAGCATCGGGCGCAGCAGATTGTGTCCCTTCACCACCGCGTAAAGCGCGATCACCAGCACGTGCAGCACGACCGCGGCCAGCAACACGTCCCACACCACCGCGTGCAATGTCGAAATGGCATTGGCGACCCATGCCGGCATGATTTCGCTGAGTGGGCCTTCGTCGGCCACTTCGTTGTAGACGTACACGCCGCTGAGCGTCTCCAGCAGCAACAAGGCGAGCAGGAGCAACACCATCCAGCCGCCCGCAGCATTGTGGCCCACCTGCAGATCCGGCTCGCGGCGAAACAGATGACGCAGATGGCGTAACGCTGACACGGGCGAGGCCACGAAGCTGCCAAACCGTGCGGTCTCGCTGCCGAGGCAGCCCCACAGCAAGCGGAACAGGAGCAGCGCCAGCAGCGCTTCTCCGATCCGCACGTGCCAGTCGATCCAGTTCAGCTTCAATGTCGCATAAGCTCCGGCGACCAGCAGCACCACCAGCCAGTGAAACAGCCGCGTTGGCGCATCCCAAACGAGTACGCGGCGACGAACCGGTTGCACCGGTGGCGTAACAGGTTGGTCAGCGTTCATGAGTCGTGCCTCCCGAGGCAAACGTCGACAGCAATCCAGATGCCATCTAGAAGAGATACAGGCCCGCAATGAACACGACACCCGAGAACAGCAGCGCCGTCACGCAGTAGCCCATGATGTCACGCACGCCAAGCCCGGCAATCGCCAGTGCCGGTAGCGCCCAGAACGGCTGCGCCATGTTGGTCCAGGCCTCGCCGTAGGCAATCGCCATGGCCGATTTGCCGAGGTCCGCGTGAAGCGCCTGCGCTGCCGGCATCACGAACGGTCCCTGCACCACCCAATGGCCGCCGCCACTCGGCACCGCGAAATTGATGACCGCCGAGCTCAGGAACGCCAGCAGCGGGAAGGTGTGCACATTGGCAATATCCACAAACCAGCGGGTAATCACGCCGGCCAGCCCCGAATGATCCATCAACGCCTGAATCCCGGCGTAAAACGGAAACTGGATCATGATGCCCGAGGCGCCCTTCGCTGCCGCGCCGACCGCCCGCGCGTACGCCATCGGCGTTTTGTGCAGCACCATGCCGGCGGCGAGAAACACGAGGTTCACCGTATCGATATCGAGCGTAAAGCCCTTCTCTACCGTCCGGACGACGAGATAAGCCGCACATACCAGCGCGACCAGTATCGCCAGCACGCGGCTTTCTTCGAGTCGCTCGGCCAGTGTCGCATCGGCGGGCAGGATGCGATCCACCGAAGGCGGGTCCTCGAGCAGTGCCGGGTCCACGGCCACCACGTCTTCGGGCTTCGGCATCATCAGGCGCGCGAGAATCGGCAGGAGCACGATCAGCCCAAACGTGATGAAGGCGTTGTAGCCGGTGAAGATCGTATGCGAGACCGGAATCAGCCCAACGGTCTTTTCCAGCGGATTGCCCTTGGTGGCTGCGACCAGCGGCACCGATCCGGAGAGTCCGCCGTGCCACGTCAGGAACCCCATATACGCGCTGGCTACCAGCAGACGGTAATCGGTGCCCTTGACGCGCCGCGCGACTTCGCGCGCCAGCATCGCCCCCAGCACGAGGCCGAAGCCCCAGTTGATGGCACACGCCACTGCGCCGCAAAAGGCCACCAGCATGACGCCTTGAGCGGGCGTGCGCGCCGAGCTTGCGAGTGCCACCAGCAGCCGCTTGACCGGTCCCGAACTGGCAAGCGCATGACCGGTCACCAGAATCATCGCCATCTGCATCGAGAAGGCGAGCAGGTTCCAGAAGCCGCCGCCCCACATGACTATCAGCTCGGCGGGCGCCTTCGGCGTCAGACTGACGGCGAGCACGAACGTCGCAATGGTCAGGAAAATCGCGAATATCAAGGGATCAGGCAGGACGCGATGGACCACCTGGGTAAAGAAACGCGAGATACGCTGAATCAACTGTCTACTCCTCATCACCAATGATATTTTTAGTGGGCGGGTTCACTTCGCATTGCATTCTTTCGTTTGCCCACGTCCCCGGCCGCGATTCTTGCATGAAACACAGGCATTTGCTTTGGAACGTGCAACCGGATCCCTCGCTCCATACCCCGGCATTCGCGCAGGGCTTCGCTATGGCACGCCGGCAGGCACGAGGTGTGCGCCGCCACCTCCAGCAAGCCTCGCAAAAACGGCGCAAAATCGCGCCACCAGCACGGGCAAAGCAGGAGCAGCAAGGCGAACAACCGCGTCTGAAACGGTTATCAAGCGGCCGCGCGTCGGCCTCACATCCTTAGCAGCATTCACAGGAGATTGTTCGATTATGGAATATCGTCAACTTGGCCGTTCAGGCCTCAAGGTGTCGACCGTCACACTCGGCACGATGACAATGGGCGGCAAGGGGAAGTTTGCGAGCGTCGGCGAAGTGGGCCTTGATGAGGCGCGCCGGCAGATCGACATATGTATTGATGCAGGCGTTAATCTGATCGATACGGCGGACGTCTACTCGAACGGTGCGTCGGAAGAGATCGTCGGCGCAGCGCTTGGCGGCAAGCGCAAGGGCGGCGTCCTGATCGCAACCAAGGCGCGCTTTCCGATGGGCGACGGGCCGAACGACCGCGGCCTGTCGCGGCATCATCTGATCGAGGCCTGCGAGGCGAGTTTGCGGCGCCTCAAGACGGATGTCATCGACCTCTACCAGGTCCACGAATGGGACGGGCTCACGCCGCTCGAAGAGACGCTCGAAGCGCTCGACTCACTGGTGCGCCACGGCAAAGTCCGCTACGTGGGCTGCTCGAACTACTCGGGCTGGCATCTGATGAAAGCACTGCACGTGAGCGAGCGCGATCGTCTGCCGCGCTTCGTGAGCCAGCAGATCCACTACACGCTCGAAGCGCGCGAGGCGGAATATGAACTCGCGCCGGTGGCGCTCGATCAGGGGCTGGGCATTCTGGTCTGGAGTCCGCTAGCCGGCGGCTTGCTGTCGGGCAAGCATCGCCGCGACACGACTCCGGAGGGCACGCGCCAGCTCGCGGGCTGGACCGAGCCGCCGATTCGCGATCAGGAACGCTTGTGGTCGATCGTCGACGTGCTGCTCGAAGTGGCCGGCGAGCTCAACGTCTCGGCCGCGCAGGTTGCGCTGGCCTGGACGCTGGGGCGGCCAGCCGTGGCCTCGGTGATCATCGGCGGGCGCAACGAGACGCAACTGCGCGACAACCTCAGCGCCGCCAACGTCACGTTGAGCGCGAGCCAGCGCGAACGGCTCGATAAGGTCAGCGCCCCGCCGCTGCTCTATCCCTACTGGCATCAGCTGAATACCGCAAACGATCGGCTCAGCGCGGCTGATCTGTCGCTGCTGGGACCCCATCTGAAGAAGGCGTAGTTGACTAGCGCGATAGCGGCACAACCGTATTGCGCGTAAAACAAAGCCGGTCATCAGCTCACGCTGACGACCGGCTTTTTCCTGTCGCCCCAGCTTTCGCTACGGGCGCGGCAGTTGCAGCACAATCAGAACTTATGGCGCAGACCGATGCTAACCAGTTCCTGCGTGTTGGTGCCGCCGTAGCCATACGAGCCCACTGACGCCTGGGCGGCCACCACGGCGGTGCCGTCGGCGGCAAGCGTTTCGCCGCTGGCGTGCTGGTATGCACCCACCAGATACACATCGGTGCGCTTGGACAAGTTGTAGTCCGCGCCCACCGAAACCTGGTGGTACGTCGCGCCGGTGTCACCGCTCGACTTCGTGTAGCTGTAGCCCACGCCCAGCAGGATCGCCGGAGTGGCCTGGTAGTCGAGGAAGCCTTGGCCCGTGTTGAATTTCTCCGTCGACGCAAACGCCGATTGCCCATCCGCCTTGTATTGCGCGTTGCTGTAGCCGGCGCCAAACGTGAACGGACCCGCCACATACTGCGCCGCGACGCGGGCAATGTTGATGGACTTCGCGCTCTGCAGACCGAGGTTGATCAGCGAGCCGTCGAAGGTGCCGTCGGAGGTGCTGGACCAGCCCGAGCCGGTATCCGTCGAGGCCCGTACGAGGCCATCCACCGTCTCATTGTCGGCGACGAAGTAACCTGCCGCGATCGAGATCGGGCCGTTGTTATAGGCTGCCGCTGCCGACCAGGTCTGTCCCGAACCCGTCTGTCCAGCCACGCCGCCTAACGCGTACATGCCCTCGACCTGCAGGCCCGAGAACACCGGCGACACGTACTTGATCGCGTTGTTCGTGCGCGAACTGTTGTCGTAGTTGTCGACGTCGCCCGCCGTTGCAAACGCGCTGCCGAAATAGTTGTCAGCCGTGATGCCCTGCACCAGGTCGACGAGCGGATCATATTGGCGGCCGAGCGTGAACGTGCCGTATTGATCCCCGCTCAAGCCGACGAACGCTTGACGGCCCCACAAGCGGCCACCCTGCGCCAGTGCCCCCGAGCTAGGATTGAAGCCGTTTTCCAACTGGAAAATGGCCTTCAGACCGCCACCCAGATCTTCCTGCCCTTTCAAGCCCCAGCGGGTGCCAGAAAGGTCGCCATTATTGCTGTTGCCGACCGACCATTGGTTCTGACCTGCCGCATTCGCATTGTGGACGAACGTAATGGAATTATCGATCGTCCCATAAAGGGTCACGCTGCTTTGGGCATGCGCTGCGCCCGCAGTACCCAGCAGTGCTAGCGAGAGAGTCGAAAGCGCGATTCTTTTCATCATTTCTCCGTGCTGATGAATGTTTTCAGTTATTTCGAAATGGACAATAACGCGAATGCACTCTTCCGCAATACTGAAAAATATATCGTGTCGCAAAAAGTTGACACTCGCAAAAGCCTTATTAAACAAAGGCCTGACGGACTATTTCGACAGGAGAAATACTGATTTGCAGCAAAGGGTGGTATTACTGGGTTCGCGGCTAAAATGCATAAATCGATTCTCAATGCTGCCTATTTGTTAAGATTTTAGCAAGAAAGCAAATTGAAACATTCGTGCAGCGTTCAGTTCAGCGAGCGAATTGCCGTTTAAGCAGTATTGTGCGCGCCCGACGATCCTGGTTTTGAGGAAACGGGCTTATACCGGTGTGCCGGGCAAGCGCCGGTAATGAATATGGGCAGGCACCTGCAACGAATCGGGATGCGCATTGCCCTCGAGCATCGCGAACACACAGCGCAGGCTGTGCTCGGCCAGTTGCCGGCTGTCCTGCACGATCGCGTCGATGGAAAGCGGCAGGCAGTCGAGTAGTTGATGATCGTCGAACGACATCAGGCGGTCAGGCGCCTGCGTGAGCTTGTGGGCCTCGCTCATGAACGACAGCGCCCCTTCCAGCAACGTGATCGAACCGGCGAACAGCGCCTGCGGATAGCGCCCATGCGCCGCGAACCAGGCTTGCATCAAGGCGTGGCCGGATTCGCGCTGGAAGTCACGCTGGTGGACCCAGTCCGACTCTTCGTTCAAGCCGTGCGTGGCCAGTGCCTGGCGATAACCCGCCAGGCGGTCGCGGCTCGCCGAGAGTTCCGCCTGACCGCCGAAGTACACCACCTCGTGTACGCCCTGCCTGAGCGCATCGCCGACCAGCGTGGCAACGATTTCGGTCGCATCGGTCACCACGTAAGGAATTTCGCTCTGCTCGACCCGGCGGTCGGCGAACACGAGCGGCAGGCGCTTCACCCACTTCCGGTAGCGCTCAGGATCGGCCGTGCACGGCACCACGACGAGACCGTCCACCTGATGCGAGACGAGATGGGCGATCCCCTCGGTTTCGCGGACCGGGTCTTCGTCGCTGGTCACCACGACAAGTTGACAGCCGTACTGCCCGCGGCATTGCCATTCCATCGCCTGAGCCAGCGCGGAGTGCACGGAGTTGGTGAGATCGGGGATGACGAGGCCAATCGTATTGCTACGGCGCGAGCGCAGTGAGCGTGCCGATTGCGACGGCGTGAAATGGTGGTCTTTCGCGACCTGCAAGACACGCTCGACGGTGGCCGCCGAGATGCGATAGCGCTCGGCATAACCGTTCAGCACCATGCTGGCGGTGGTGCGCGAAACGTTCGCCAGACGGGCGATGTCGTCAATGGTCAGACGCTCGAACTGGGTCACGCAGACTTCCTCGCGGCAGGTGGTCGACGCCCTCGATCACGAAGTCCTGGCATCGGCCGCCGCGGCGCGATGGCAATGGCCGACGCGGCGTGCGCCAAACAGGTAGTAGGGGGCAAAAGCGCCGCCACGCCGGTTAGCGCCGGGTGGCGGCTTGCACTGCATCGACGTTGCTTTCAGTGCCAAATGGTACTACGGGGACGCGCGGCTGAAAACTTACTGTTTGTAGAGGTTCAGCGGCACGGGGATGAACTTGTCCACGGCCTGGCCGTCGACCAGCTTCTTCGCGGTCTGTACGCCGTACTGGCCGATCAGTTCCGGTTGCTGCTGCACGGTCGCGGACATCGTGCCGGCCTTGACGGCGGCGATGGCGTCGTCGGTGGCGTCGAAGCCCACCACGGCCACATTCTTCAGACCGGCTGCCTGCAACGCCTTGACCGCGCCGAGCGCCATCTCGTCGTTCTGCGCGAACACGCCCTGAATGTCCTTGTTGCTCTGGATGACGTTTTCCATCACCGACAGGCCCTTGGCACGATCGAAGTCAGCCGGCTGCTTCGTGATGATCTTCACGCCGCCCTTCGCCTCCACTTCCGTATCGAAGCCGGCGCCGCGCTCGTTCGCTGCGGACGAACCCGGAATGCCCTGCAGTTCGACCACGTTGCCCTTGCCGCCCAGTTTGTCGACGAGGAAGTCCGCGGCCATCTTGCCGCCGGCCTTGTTGTCGGAGGCGATGTGCGAACTGACCTCGGCGCCGTTCACGCTGCGGTCGAGCGAGATCACCTTGATGCCCTTGTCCGTCGCTTCCTTCACGACATTGGCGACGGCTGACGAATCGGTCGGGTTGATCAGGATCACGCTGACTTTCTTCTGGATCAGGTCTTCGACACTCGCCTGCTGCTTGGCCGGGTCGTTCTGCGCATCCACCGTGATGAGGGTCACGCCTTCTTTCTTCGCTTCGTCTTCAGCGCCCTTGCGCAACGAGACGAAGAACGGGTTGTTGAGCGTCGAGATCGACAGACCCACCGTCACGGCGCCGCCTGCTGCCGGCGCGGATGCGTCGCTCGCGCCCGCTGCAGCGGTGGTATCCGGGCCTTGCTTCGAACAGGCGGCGATGCCGACCACCAGCAATGCTGCAAAAAGCGGGGAGATAATTTTCTTCATTGTCGTCTCCTGAATCCTTTGAGTAGAGTGTGACGTGGATCATTTAGTGGTACTACGCGGCTTGCACCGCTACTTCGGTAAAAAATCGTTCTAAAGCTGCTTCGTTGCGCGATTGCCTGGCAGCAAGCGCGACGGCCAGCGCCTGTGAGCGGCCGCGCCCATGGCGACGAGCGCGGCAAAAAAGGCTGCAATGCGCGTGGCAACTCAAACGCCCTTACTTCTTGTTGCCCCGGTCGATCAGCACGGCCAGCAGGATCACCCCGCCCTTGATGACCTGCTGGTAGAACGACGAGACATCCATGAGGTTCAGGCCGTTGTTCAGCACGCCGATCAGCAATGCGCCCACCAGCGTGCCGAAAATCCAGCCGCGCCCACCGGTGAGGCTGGTGCCGCCCAGCACCACGGCGGCAATCGCGTCGAGCTCGTAGCCCGTGCCGGCGGTCGGTTGCGCGGAATTCAGGCGCGAGGTCAGCACGACGCCGGCAATCGCCGCCATCACGCCGGAGATGGTGTACACCCACAACTGGATACGATCGACTTTCACGCCCGAGAGCCTGGCCGACTCCGCGTTGCCACCCGTCGCGTAGACATGGCGGCCGAACACCGACTTCTTTAGCACGAACCAGAAGACCACGAACATGATCAGCATCAGCACGACCGGAATCGGCACCAGCCGCGCCACATAGCCACCGCCCAGCAACGAGAAGAAATCGCTGTTGAAGCTGCTGATCGGGCTACCGTTGGAGACCACCAGTGCGAGGCCGCGCAGTACGGTCATCGAACCGAGCGTCGCAATGAACGGCGCCACCTTGCCTTTGCTGATGACGAGGCCGTTGGCGAACCCCATCGCTCCGCCGGCCGCGATGCCGGCAAGCGTCGCCAGTACGGCCGGCGTGCCGCTTTGCATGAGGCTCGCAATGATCACCGACGAGAGCGCCAGCACCGAGCCCGCGGACAGGTCGATGCCGCCCAGCAGGATCACAAGCGTCATGCCGAATGCGATGAGCGCGTTGATCGACGCCTGGCGCATCACATTAAGCAGGTTGTCGAGAGTGAGGAAGTTGGGGCTGATGATGGACAGCCCCACCGCGATGATCAGCAACGCGATAAACGGCCCGAGCTTTTGCAGCGTGGCCTTGGTATTGGGTGTCATGGTCAATTGCGCCATTTCGTCTCTCGCTTGGGTCTCGATCTCAGCGGTTCGGGCCGCCGTCATAGGGTTGAACAGTGGCGTTGCCGCCTCACCGCTCGGTACGCTCAGGGGCTGTTCAGTGATTCACTCGGTGAAGCGTTCAGGCCGCTGCAGCAATTGCGGCATTGCCGCCTGTCGCCGCCGTCATGATCAGCTCCTGGGTCGCGCCGGCCGCCTCGAAGATGCCGTTCTGCTTGCCCTGGTGCATCACCAGAATGCGATCGCTCATGGCCAGCACTTCCGGTAATTCCGACGACACCATCACGATCGCCACGCCCTGCGAGGCGAGCTGATTGATGATGGTGTAGATCTCGGCCTTGCCGCCCACATCCACGCCGCGGGTCGGTTCGTCGAGCAGCAGGACCTTGGGCGGCTCGGCGAGCCACTTGGCGAACACCACCTTCTGCTGATTGCCGCCGGAGAGCGACTTCACGTCCAGCTCCGCGTCGCGGGTGCGAATCCGCAACTGCTTGATCAGGTCATTGACGGCCGCACGTTCGGCGCTCTCATTCACCACGCCGAAGCGCGCGTAGCGGTTTAGATGGACCAGGGTCGCGTTTTCGCGCACGGACATGCCGAGCACCAGGCCCTGGCTTTTGCGGTCTTCGGTGACAAAGCCGATGCCGGCGTCGATCGCGCCCGACGCGTCACGCACATCGAGCGTGCGGCCATCGAGCGACACGGAACCCGCCGTCTTGCGATTGATGCCGAACAGCGTGCGCAGAATCTCGCTGCGGCCCGCGCCCATCAGCCCGGCCACGCCCAGCACTTCGCCGGCGCGGACGTCGAACGAAATGCCGGAGATGTTGCCGTCGTCGGCGAGGCCCGACACCTTGAAACGCACTTCGCCGCGCGTATGGGCACGCTTCGGAAAGCGCTCGCCCAGCTCACGGCCCACCATCAGGCGCACCACTTCGTCGAAACTGGTGTCCTTCACGGCGCGTTCGCCGACGAACTTGCCGTCGCGCAGCACGCTGACCTTGTCGCAGATGCGGAAGATTTCTTCCATCCGGTGCGAGACGTACACCAGCGCGACACCGCGCGCTTTCAGCGCGAGCATGATCTCGAAGAGCGTCTCGATCTCGCGATGGGTCAGCGCGGCGGTCGGCTCATCCATCACCAGCACACGTGCGTCGAGCGAGAGCGCCTTGGCGATTTCCACCAGCTGCTGCTGGCCGATCGACAGGCGGCCGGCCTCGGTTTGTGGATCGATGCGCTCGGCGCCGACCATGTCGAGCCACTTGCGCGAGGCTTTGCGCATGGCGGCGGAATCCACCACACCAAAGCGGCTGGGCTCACGGCCGAGAAACATGTTCTCCATCACCGACAACTGCGGAATCAGATTCAGTTCCTGATGGATGATGGCGATGCCGGCGCGCTCGGCTTCAACGGTATTGCGGATCTGCGCGGCCTTGCCGTCGATCAGAATCTCGCCCGCATCGGCCTGATAGACGCCGCTCAGAATCTTCATGAGCGTCGATTTGCCCGCGCCGTTCTCGCCCATCAGCGCGTGAATTTCTCCCGCGCCGATATTGAATTCGACACCTTCGAGCACGCGCACAGGACCAAACGCCTTGCCGATGCTCCGCATGGTCACTCGCATGACACGCCTCGCTCAAAAAAACGCCCCGCCGCGACAAACCCGTTTGCCTCGATCAAAAGGCCGTGGCGTGCCTCGGCAGGTTGGCGGGCGCTCAAAATATCACGCCCGAATGCAGGATCACGTTCGCGTACGGACTGCATTCGCCCGTGCGGATCACGGCTTTCGCCTGCTGGCAGAGGCGCTTGAATTCTTCGTGCGGCACGTCGTCGATCACGACCTGCGCGGCGCGCAGTTGCGCCATGCGCTCGGCCACCGCCGCGTTTTGCGTCAGGCTTTCACTCGCGAACACGGCGCGCTCCACCTTGAAGTCGGCCAGCACGCTGTCGAGCACGTCGAAGAAGCCGGGCACGCCGAGCGTGAGCGAGACATCGATGCATTCGACGCCGTTGGGAATCGGCAGGCCGCAGTCTGCAATCACGACGCTGTCGGTATGGCCCATGCTGGCCAGCACGCGCGCGATGTCGCGATTCAGGTGTCCGAGTTTTTTCACGATTGAGCCTTCAGAAACTGTTCGAGTTCGGCGAGCGTGGGCATGCCGCCCTGCGCGCCCGCACGCGTGACCGACAAGGCCCCTGCTGCGTTGGCGCGGCGCACGGCCTCGTTGGCACCCAGATGCCAAAACGCGGCAAGCGCGCCGTTGAAGGTATCGCCCGCGCCGGTCGTATCCACGGCGTCGACGCTGAAGCCGGCCTGGTGCACCAGTTCACCGTCCGCGCGGGTGAAATAAGCGCCGTCGGCGCCGTGCGTCATCGCAATGCGGCCCGGCATGCGCTTCAGGACCTCGGTCCACTCGGCGCCTGTGGT
>Ga0116109_1000147_pt1 | contig 16480 bp, 13 predicted proteins | sample June2015DPH_8_10_2_FD_89718 | JGI IMG/M metagenome (GOLD analysis project Ga0116109, IMG submission 89718) | Peatland microbial communities from SPRUCE experiment site at the Marcell Experimental Forest, Minnesota, USA - June2015DPH_8_10 | ecosystem: Environmental > Terrestrial > Soil > Wetlands... | reverse complement strand
TTCCGGGTTCGCTCGTTTCACTCGCGCCCCGGAATGACACGACCTTCTGATGCGTAAATTGCGCATCACAATTTGCGGCTATCTCCGTCGACCGGAATGACAAGCCAAATGAACAGGAACCCTGCATGACCGCCACCGCTCCGAAGCCCGGCTTCACCGATTACATCGTCAAGGACATTTCGCTCGCCGATTTCGGCCGCAAGGAGCTCTCGCTGGCCGAGACCGAGATGCCCGGCCTGATGGCGACGCGCGAGGAGTACGGCCCGAAGCAGCCGCTGAAGGGCGCGCGCATCGCCGGCTCGCTGCACATGACGATCCAGACCGGCGTGCTGATCGAGACGCTGACCGCGCTCGGCGCCGACGTCCGTTGGGCTTCGTGCAACATCTTCTCGACGCAGGATCACGCTGCTGCGGCGATTGCCAAGGCCGGCACGCCGGTGTTCGCGTTCAAGGGCGAATCGCTCGACGAATACTGGGAATTCTCGCACCGCATTTTCGAATGGCCGAACGGCGAATTCGCCAACATGATCCTCGACGACGGCGGCGACGCCACGTTGCTGCTGATCCTCGGCTCGAAGGCTGAGAAAGACCGCTCGGTCATCTCGAAGCCAACCAATGAAGAAGAAGTCGCGCTGTACAAGTCGATCGCCTCGCACCTCGATGCAGACCCGACCTGGTACTCGACGCGTCTCGCGCACATCAAGGGCGTGACCGAAGAAACCACCACGGGCGTGCACCGTCTGTACCAGATGGAAAAGGAAGGCCGCCTGCCGTTCCCGGCCATCAACGTCAACGACTCGGTCACCAAGTCGAAGTTCGACAACCTGTATGGCTGCCGTGAGTCGCTCGTCGACGGTATCAAGCGCGGAACCGACGTGATGATCGCGGGCAAGATCGCGGTGGTCGCGGGTTACGGTGATGTGGGCAAGGGTTGCGCGCAATCGCTGCGCGGTCTGGGCGCAACGGTATGGGTGACGGAAATCGATCCGATTTGCGCACTGCAGGCCGCGATGGAAGGCTACCGCGTCGTGACGATGGAGTACGCAGCCGACAAGGCCGACATCTTCGTGACCGCCACCGGCAACTACCACGTGATCGGCCACGACCACCTGAAGGCGATGCGTCACAACGCGATCGTCTGCAACATCGGTCACTTCGACTCGGAAATCGACATTGCGTCGACCCGTCAGTACCAGTGGGAAAACATCAAGCCGCAAGTCGACCACATCATTTTCCCGGACGGCAAGCGCGTCATCCTGCTGGCTGAAGGCCGCCTCGTGAACCTCGGTTGCGCAACGGGCCACCCGTCGTTCGTGATGTCGAACTCGTTCACCAACCAGACGCTCGCGCAGATCGAACTGTTCACCCAAGGCTCGAAGTACGAGAACAAGGTGTATGTGCTGCCGAAGCATCTCGACGAGAAGGTCGCACGCTTGCATCTGGCGCGCATTGGCGTGAACCTGACCGTGCTGTCGGACGAGCAGGCCGGCTACATCGGTGTGGACAAGAACGGTCCGTTCAAGCCGAACCACTACCGTTACTAAGCAAGGCAGCCACCGGGCCGCTGTGGCGGCGCGCAGAGCCGCAACAGCATCCCCCGTTCCGCTCGCCATGACGATACGGCGAGCGGCATCGGGCAAAGGCGGTGCCTGCATGGCAAGCCGCCTTGGTTTCATCGCCGGCCTGTTCCGCTCAATTCTGGACGCTCAGCCTAAAAGGAGCTTTGCATGACCGTGCTGCTGACCTGGGTGATCAACGCGCTCGCGCTCCTGATCATCACGTACCTCGTGCCTTCGATCCACATCCGCAGCTTCGGCACCGCGCTGATCGTCGCTGTTGTGCTCGGCTTGATCAACACGGTGCTGCGCCCGGTGCTGATTCTGCTGACGCTGCCCGTGACGATCCTCACGCTCGGACTCTTCATTCTGGTCGTCAACGCACTGTGCTTCTGGCTGTGCGCGTCGCTGCTAAAGGGCTTCGAAGTGTCGGGTTTCTGGTCGGCGTTCTTCGGCTCGATCCTGTACAGCATCGTTTCATGGCTGCTGTCCGCGCTCATCTTCGGCAACCGCAGTTTCGGCTGAAGTGAGCTTCATTTTTAGAAGGGCGATTGAGTCATGAATCCGCTCGAACTTTCATTCGAATTTTTCCCGCCCAAGACGGCGGATGGTGTTGAGAAGCTACGCGCTACGCGTGCCCAACTCGCACCGCTCAAGCCGAAGTTCGTCTCCGTGACTTTCGGCGCCGGCGGTTCGACGCAGCAAGGCACGCTCGACACCGTTGTCGATATGGCGAAGGAAGGACTGGAGGCGGCGCCGCACCTGTCATGCATCGGCTCGTCGAAAGAGAGCCTGCGGGCGATCCTCAACGAGTACCGCTCGCATGGCATCCGCCATATCGTCGCGTTGCGTGGCGACCTGCCGTCCGGTATGGGCGAGGTGGGTGAACTGCGCTACGCGTCGGAACTGGTGAGCTTTATTCGTGCCGAGTTCGGCGACTGGTTCTGGATCGAGGTGGCGGGCTATCCGGAATACCACCCGCAGTCGCGCTCGCCGCGCCACGATCTGGAGAACTTCGTCCGCAAGGTGAAGGCCGGCGCCAATTCAGCCATCACGCAGTACTTCTTCAACGCGGATGCGTATTTCCGCTTTGTCGACGATGCGCATAAGCTCGGTGTCGACGTGCCGATCGTGCCCGGCATCATGCCGATCACGAACTTTTCGCAGTTGATGCGTTTCTCCGAGATGTGCGGTGCGGAAGTGCCACGCTGGGTGGCGCGCCGGCTGGAAAGCTTCGGCGACGACCGCGAAGCGATTCGTGCGTTCGGACTGGATGTGGTGACGGACCTGTGTCAGCGCCTCGTCGATGCCCGCGTGCCGGGGCTGCATTTCTATACGCTCAACAACGCAGCGGCCACCAAAGCCATCTGCGATCACCTGGGCGCATAAGCTCGAGTTTCACACCGCGCGGCCGGCTGGCTGCGCGGTTTACTTCCTGCCTGGGTTCTCGCTTGGGGCCCTGCCCTGCGCTCTGCCGCGCTCTTCACCGGCTGTTACTCCTGCGCACGCCGCCAGGACTCTTGCTGCTTCGCCCTCGGCTGATTTGGTGCGCCGCCGCAGACGCGCTCGTCCGGTTGTGAGCCCCACAGGGTAGAACCGTGTATTGAAGCTGAATATTGTGCTGTCTATGATCAAGACGCAGCCAACCCGGTTGCTGACCGGAGAACGTCATGACAGTGTCATCCATGCTGTTCGCAGTTCGCCAGTTTTGCCTACCCGCATTGACAACCCTGGCCGTTGCCACGGCATGCTTTACACCCGTCACCGCCGTCGCCGCGTCCCTGCCGGATAAAACGCTGGTGTTTTGCTCCGAAGGCAGCCCAGCAGGCTTCGACACTGCGCAGTACACCACCAGCGTCGAGTTCACGGCCGGCTCTTACACGGTCTACAACCGGCTGGTCGAGTTCGCCCACGGCAGCACTGACATCGAACCTGGGCTTGCCGAGAAGTGGGACGTCTCTCCGGACGGCCTGCAGTACACCTTTCATCTGCGCCACGGGGTGAAGTTTCAGACCACCTCGTTCTTCAAGCCGGCCCGCGAGTTCAACGCGGACGACGTCGTCTTTACCTTCGAACGGATGCTCGATCCGGACCAGCCGTTCCATAAAGCCTACCCGGTGCCGTTCCCCTACTTCAGCGACCTCGGGCTAGCAAAGAACATCAGCAAGATCGAAGCGCTCGACCCCTACACGGTGCGCTTCACGCTCAAACAGGTCGACGCGCCGTTCCTGCAGCAGATCGCGATGCCGTTCGCGTCGATACTGTCAGCGGAATACACCGACCAGTTGCTGAAGGCCGGCAAGGCCTCCGATATCAATCTGTTCCCTGTCGGCACGGGACCATTCATCTTCCGCAGCTACACCAAAGACGACACCATCCGCTTCGACGGTAATCCGGACTACTGGAAACCTGGCATCGTGAAAGTGAGCAAGCTAATCTTCGCAATCACCGTCGATCCGGCGGTACGCCTGCAGAAGTTAAAGCGCGGCGAATGCCAGGTGATGAGCTATCCGCGCCCTGCGGATATCGCAGCGGTCAAGGCCGACCCGTCGCTGGCGATGCCGAGCGAGGTGGGCTTTAATCTGGGCATCCTCGGCTACAATACGACCAAAAAGCCCCTTGACAACGTGCAGGTGCGTCGTGCGCTGGATATGTCGATCAACAAGAAAGCGATCATCGAGTCGGTGTATCAGGGCGCCGGCCAGATTGCCACCAATCCGATGCCGCCCACCCAGTGGGGCTACAACAAGAGCCTGAAGGACGCCCCCTATGACGTCGACAAGGCCAAGGCGCTGCTGAAGGAAGCCGGCTATCCGGACGGCTTTGACCTGACGCTGTGGGCGATGCCCGTGCAGCGTCCCTACAACCCGAACGCCAGGCTGATGGCCGAAATGCTGCAATCCGACTGGGCGAAGATCGGTGTGAAGGTCAATATCGTGACCTTCGAGTGGGGCGAATACATCCGTCGCGCTCACGCCGGTGAACACGAGGCGATACTGATTGGCTGGACCGGCGATTACGGCGACCCGGATAACTGGCTCGGCGTCCTGCTGGGCTGCGATTCGGTGAAGGGCAGCAACTTCTCGAAGTGGTGCTACAAACCGTTCGATGACCTGATCACCGCAGCCCGCACCACCACGGACCTTCCTCAGCGCACCAAGGATTACATGGAGGCGCAGGTCATCTTCAAGGACCAGGTTCCGTTCACACCGATAGCCCACTCCACCGTCTATCAACCTATCTCGAAAGATGTGACCGGCTTCAAGATCGACCCGTTTGGCCCGACGCAATTCCTCGGTGTCGGACTGAAATAAGCAGATAGGGACGCTTTTGGTGTCCGCTTCTCGCGTATCAGGTGCCGCGAGATCTCATCAACCCGGCGGTGACGGGCCTCAAGGTGTGCCTAACAAGTGTTTCCGATCGTGAACAGAAGGAATTTCCTCCGCTTGTTGCTGCAAGCGATGCTCAAGTAAGATCGCGCTACGCCGGTGAAAGCTGGCTCCGAACCTGGAGGAAACATGAAGCAAAACAATCTGTTGCGCGCCACGCGGATCACGACGCTCGTCGCAGCTACAGCGGCATCGATGGTGGGCGCGGGTGTCGCGCGTGCCGAGATTCCGAATAAAACCCTGGTCTACTGCTCAGAAGGCAGCCCGGCAGGTTTCGATCCAGCCCAATACACGACGGGCACCGATTTCACGGCCAACACGTTCACCGTCTATAACCGCCTCGTCGAGTTCGAGCGTGGCGGCACCAAGGTCGAACCGGGCCTCGCCGAGAGCTGGGATGTCTCACCGGACGGCAAGACCTACACGTTCCACCTGCGCCACGGCGTCAAGTTCCAGACCACGGCCTACTTCAAGCCGAGCCGCGAATTCAATGCGGATGACGTCGTGTTCACGTTCAACCGCATGCTCGATCCGACCATCCCGTTCAACAAGGCATATCCGGCACAGTTCCCGTACTTCACGGACATGGGCCTCGACAAGTTGATCGCGAAGGTCGAAAAAGTCGATCCATACACCGTGCGTTTCACGCTGAAGGAAGTGAACGCCCCGTTCATCCAGAACATGGCGATGGAGTTCGCGTCGATTCAATCGGCTGAGTACGCGGATTCGCTGCTCAAGGCCGGCAAGGCGCCGGATCTCAACCAGAAGCCGGTCGGCACGGGCCCGTTCATTTTTCGCAGCTATACGAAGGACGCGACGATCCGTTTCGACGGCAATCCTGACTATTGGAAGCCGAACGACGTCAAGATTTCGAAGCTGATCTTTGCAATCACCCCGGATGCCGGCGTGCGGGTGCAGAAGCTGAAGCGCGACGAGTGCCAGGTGATGAGCTATCCGCGTCCGGCCGATATCGCGCCGCTGAAGACGGAAACCAGTATCTCGATGCCGTCGCAGCCGGGCTTTAACCTCGGTTACCTGTCGTATAACGTCCAGCACAAGCCGCTCGACAAGATCGAAGTGCGCGAGGCGCTCGACATGGCGATCAACAAGAAGGCGATCATCGATTCCGTCTACCAGGGCGCAGGCCAGTCGGCCACGAATCCGATGCCGCCGACCCAATGGTCGTATGACAAGAACCTGCCTAGCCTGACGTACGATCAGGCCAAGGCCAAGGATCTGCTCGCCAAGGCAGGTCTCGCGAACGGCTTCGACATCACGCTGTGGGCGATGCCGGTGCAACGTCCGTACAATCCGAACGCGCGCCTGATGTCGGAAATGATCCAGGCCGACTGGGCCAAGATCGGTGTGCGCGCGAAGATCGTCACCTACGAATGGGGTGAGTACATCAAGCGCGCGCACGCGGGTGAAGACGATACGATGCTGATTGGCTGGACGGGCGACAATGGCGATCCGGACAACTGGCTCGGTACGTTGCTCGGTTGCGAAGCGATTAACGGCAACAACTTCGGCAAGTGGTGCTACAAGCCGTTCGACGATCTGATCCAGAAAGGCCGCACGACGATCGATCAGGGCGAGCGCACGAAGATCTACACGCAGGCTCAGCAGATCTTCGCGCAGCAGCTGCCGTTCTCGCCAATCGCGCACTCGACGGTGTATCAGCCGGTCAGCAAGAAGGTGATCGACATGCGCATCGAGCCGCTCGGCTATGCGCGCTTCGACGGTGTTGGCGTGCAGTAAAACTGACGCAGTCTGTTTTTCGCACGGTTAGAAAACTGGTCGAAATGGTCCGGCGACCGGGGTGACAAGCCCTCGTCGCCGGTTGTGTTTTCTGTTCATCAAGACCATAGGGACGAACCATGTTCCGCTTCGTTTTGCGCCGCATTGGCATGGTGATACCGACCTTCATCGGTATTACGATCCTTGCGTTTGCGCTCATTCACCTGATACCCGGCGACCCCATCGAAGTGATGATGGGCGAACGTGGTGTCGATCCGGCAATGCACGCTGCCGCCATGCACCGGCTGGGACTCGATGAGCCGCTGCTGATGCAATACATCCACTATCTCGGACGTGCGGTGCACGGCGACCTGGGGATGTCGATCATCACCAATACCAGCGTGATGGACGAGTTCCTCGCGCGCTTTCCCGCCACCGTCGAACTGTCGATCTGCGCCATGCTGTTCGCCCTGATCATCGGGCTGCCGGCCGGTGTGTTCGCGGCTTTAAGGCGCGGCACGGTGGTCGATCACGGCGTGATGGGCACCGCGCTCACCGGTTACTCAATGCCGATCTTCTGGTGGGGCTTGATCCTCATCATGCTTTTTTCGGTGAAGCTCGGCTGGACGCCGGTGTCGGGCCGCATCGCGGTGGAATACGACATTCCGCACGTCACCGGTTTCATGTTGATCGACTCGTTACTGCCTGGAAGCGATGAAGGCGCGTTCCGGTCGGCGCTGAGCCACCTGATTTTGCCGGCCATCGTGCTCGGTACGATTCCGCTGGCGGTCGTGGCCCGGATGACCCGTTCGTCGATGCTCGAAGTGCTGCGCGAAGATTACATCCGCACGGCGCGCGCCAAGGGCTTGCCGCCAGGGCGCGTGATCGTCGTGCATGCGCTGCGCAATGCGCTGATTCCGGTGGTGACCGTGATCGGCCTGCAGGTCGGCACACTGCTCGCCGGCGCGGTGCTGACCGAGACGCTGTTTTCCTGGCCGGGCATCGGTAAATGGCTCATCGACGCGATTAGCCGGCGCGACTACCCGGTCGTGCAGGGCGGTATCCTGCTGATTGCCACACTCGTGATCGTCGTGAATCTGATTGTCGATCTGTTGTACGGCGTGTTGAATCCGCGCATTCGCCATACGAGGTAAAACCGTGGCTGACATACAAAATACAGTCCCCACCGCAGTGACCCCGCCCAGCGGCCGGGCGCTAGCCGCCCGTGAGTTCTGGGCGAACTTCTCCCGCAACCGCGGTGCTGTCGTCGCCGGCGTCGTCGTGCTGCTGCTGATCTTCGTCGCGATCTTCGCGCCGGTGATCGCGCCGCACAGCCCGATCGAGCAATACCGCGACTACGTGAAGATCCCGCCCGCCTGGCTCGACGGCGGCAACTGGAAGTTCATCCTCGGCACCGACGAAGCCGGCCGCGATATGTTGTCGCGTCTGATGTACGGTGCGCGTCTGTCGTTCTGGATCGGCTTCGTCTCGGTTGTGCTGGCGCTCATTCCGGGCGTTGTGCTCGGTTTGATTGCCGCCTTCTTCGAGAAGTGGGCCGATACGCCGATCATGCGCATCATGGACGTGCTGCTCGCGCTGCCGTCACTGTTGCTCGCGGTTGCGGTGGTCGCCATCATCGGTCCGGGCCTGATCAATACGATGCTGGCGATTGCCATCGTTGCGTTGCCTGGTTATGTGCGTCTCTCGCGCGCCTCGGCGCTCGGCGAGTTGCAGAAGGAGTACGTAACGGCTTCGCGGGTCGCTGGAGCGGGCACGCTGCGTCTGATGTTCTCGCAGGTGCTGCCCAACTGCACTGCACCGCTGATCGTGCAGGCGACACTCGGCTTTTCATCGGCGATTCTCGATGCGGCCGCGCTCGGCTTCCTCGGCCTCGGCGTGCAGCCGCCGGCGGCAGAGTGGGGCGCGATGCTCGCGTCGGCACGCGACTATATCGATAACGCCTGGTGGATCGTGACGCTGCCGGGCCTGGCCATCGTAATCTCGGTGCTGGCGATCAACCTGCTCGGCGACGGACTGCGCGACGCACTCGACCCCAAACTGAAGCGGATGGCCTGATATGAGTAACTTACTGACCATCCGTAATCTGGCGGTGGACTTCAACGGCTTGCCCGCTGTCGATCGCATCAGTCTGAACGTGGCGCCGGGTGAAGTGGTCGGCGTGGTGGGCGAGTCCGGCTCGGGCAAGAGCGTGACGATGATGGCCCTGATGGGCCTGATCGAAGCGCCGGGCAAGGTCAGCGCCGACGAGATCAGCTTCGACGGCAAGGATTTGCTGAAAGCGTCGCCGAAGGAGCGCCGCAAGATCATCGGTAAAGACATCGCGATGGTGTTCCAGGACGCGCTCACCAGCCTGAATCCGAGCTATACGGTCGGTTATCAGATCAAGGAAGTGCTGAAGCTGCACGAAGGGCTGCGCGGCGCTGCGCTGCACCAGCGCGCGCTCGAATTGCTCGACCAGGTCGGCATTCCCGACGCGAAAAACCGCATCACGTCGTTTCCGCACCAGATGTCGGGCGGCATGAACCAGCGCGTGATGATCGCGATGGCGGTCGCCTGTAATCCGAAGCTGCTGATTGCCGACGAGCCGACCACCGCGCTCGACGTGACGATCCAGGCGCAGATCATGGAGCTACTGGTGAAGCTGCAGAAGGAACGCGGCATGGCGCTCGTGCTGATCTCGCATGATCTGGCCGTGGTGTCGGAAGTCGCACAGCGGGTGGCGGTGATGTACGCGGGCGAGGTAATCGAGACCAACAAGGTACCGGATATCTTCGCGGCGCCGCATCATCCGTACACGGAAGCGCTGCTGGCGGCGATTCCCGAGCACAATGTCGGTGCGGTACGTCTGGCGGCGTTGCCGGGTATGGTGCCGGGACGCGACGACCGTCCGAAGGGATGTCTGTTTGCGCCGCGCTGCAAGTACGTGGTGGACGACTGCACCAAGGCGCGGCCGGCGCTGGCGCCGTTGCAGGGCCTTACGGACGCAACCCCGGACGTAACCCCGGACGTAACCCCGGACGGAACCCCGCAGGTAACCAGGGTACGCTGTATCAAGCCGCTGAACCTCACCGGTGACGCAAACGTCCACACCCACGGAGGCGCACGATGAATGCAGTACCCGAAACGCGCCGCCAGACGGGTCAGGCGGGCGATCACGTGCTGGTCGCCGATCAGCTGGCGCGGCACTACTCGGTGCGCCGCGGCATGTTCGGTCATGGCACGGTGAAGGCGTTGAACGGCGTGTCGTTCTCGCTCGACCGCGGCAAGACGCTGGCCGTGGTCGGCGAATCCGGCTGCGGCAAGTCGACGCTCGCGCGTCAACTGACGATGATCGAAGGTCCGACGGCCGGCCGTCTGCTGATCGACGGTGAGGATGTGGCTGGCGCCGATCACGCGAAGGTCGCGGCGTTGCGCCGGCGCGTGCAGATGGTGTTCCAGAATCCGTTTGCCTCGCTCAATCCGCGCAAGACCGTCGAGCAGACGCTCGGCGAGCCGCTTGCCATCAACACGCAGTTAAGCGCCGGCGAGCGCGCCGAGCGGATCGCGCAGATGATGCGCACCGTGGGCCTGCGGCCGGAGCACGCCAAGCGCTATCCGCATATGTTTTCGGGTGGTCAGCGCCAGCGTGTGGCGATTGCGCGCGCGATGATTCTCGATCCGCAGATCGTCGTCGCCGACGAACCCGTGTCCGCACTCGACGTGTCGATCCAGGCGCAGATTCTGAATCTGTTCATGGATCTGCAGGCGCAGTTCAAGACCAGCTACGTGTTTATCTCGCACAACCTGTCGGTGGTGGAGCACATTGCCGACGATGTGATGGTGATGTACTTCGGCGGCGTGGTCGAACTGGGCGACAAGAAGCGCATTTTTACGAATCCGCGCCATCCGTACACACGGGCACTGATGTCGGCGACGCCGTCGATCTTCGAGGTCGATCGCAGCATCAAGATCAAGCTGCAAGGCGAGATGCCGTCGCCGCTCAATCCCCCGTCGGGTTGCACGTTCCACCAGCGCTGCCCGTATGCGATCGAGCGCTGCCGCAGCGAGGAGCCGAAGCTGCGTGAAGTGGATGGGCGCCAGGTGTCGTGCCATCGCGCTGAGGAGGTGGGGGACGTGGATGCCTGAAGCGTTGGCGGCGCGTCGTCCTGCGCGCCGCCTGCGTGAAGGCGGCTGTTGCGCCGTTTTCGCGCGGCGCTGGCGAGTGTGCCTGCTGGGATGGACCGCGCTCGCCTGCGTCCTGGCCGGGTCTGCCTGGCCTGTCGACACGGCCTACGCTGCGGGCGCGGTCGCGAACACGCCTGCGCAAAGCGGGCGGCCGGCGCTGCCAGTGCCCGGTGCGCCTCGCGTGTCCAATGCGGCGCCCGGCCAGCCGCGCGCCACCTTACCCGGTTTCAATCCACCGCCGGCGAACTCGGCCAATACGGCGAGCGGTCCGGTGCGTACGCAGCCGGCGCATATGCCGTTCTATGTTGCGACACGCGGCACGACCACCATCTACATACTCGGTACGCTGCACGTCGGCGATCCGGCTGACTATCCGGTAAACAAGCCGTTCCGACCGCAGATCCTGGCCGCGCTCGCAGCGTCGCCAACGCTCGCGCTGGAGTTGTCACCGGACGACTTGCTGGTGTCGCAGGACGACGTTTCGAAGTACGGCGTGTGCCGGAGCGCGTGCCTACCCAAGTATTTGCCGGAATCGCTATGGCATAAGCTCGAAGTCCGCTTGCGCGGCAATCCGGCTGCGCTCGACGAGATCAAGAGAATGCGGCCCTGGCTCGCTTCGCTGCTGGTCGAAACCTACGACTCCCTGAGTGCCGGGCTGCAAACCGAGTACGGCACCGAGGCGCAGTTGCAGAACGTTTATCTGCGCACGCGCGGCAAGATTGTCGGCCTCGAGACGCTCGGGGAGCAGATGCGCGCGTTCACGAGCCTGTCGTCTGCGCAGCAGCGGGAGATGCTGGCGCAGGATCTGGTACAGACGCCTGCCGGCAACCTGGCGGATGTTCAGACCTTGCACCGGCTCTGGCAGGTGGGCGATGCGGACGCGATCGCCGCATGGCAAACGGCCAAGTCCGAGGTGCTGGCGCGTGACAAGCGGGTGTCCGATTCGATTGATAACAAGATCGTGTACGAACGGAACCGGCGTTTCGTCACGCGGATGCTGTTGATTGCCGGACCGAACAAGCCGGTGTTTGTGGCCGTTGGCGCATTGCACCTTGGCGGCCCGAAGGGCGTGCTGCAGTTGCTGCGGCAGCACGGGTTTGTGGTGGAGCCGGGGTGAGGGCGTATTTCTAGCGCAAGGCTTGCGCCACACTATCAACCACCGGCGCCCAGTCCCCCAGCACCGCTTGCCTGAACAGACGCGCGTTCGGATACCAGGGCGAATCGCTGCGGTGTTCCAGCCAGCGCCAGTCCGAGTTCGCCGGCAGCATCACCCAGACCGGCTTGCCTAACGCGCCCGTCAAGTGGGCAACGCCGGTGTCCACGGCAATCACGAGATCCAGATTCATGACCAGTGCGGCGGTATCGGTGAAATCGTGCAGTTCGGCGGTGAAATCGCGCGGCAGCGAGTTATCCGGCGCGTCGGCAAGTTGCGCCTGGGACGGCCCTTTTTGCAGCGAGAACCAGGCAACGTCGTCAAGCCTGGCGAGCGGCGCGAGGTCTTCCAAACGCATCGACCGATAGCGGTCATTGCCGAAGATCGGACTGCCGGCCCACACCAGGCCAATCTTGCGCCGCGAGCCGGTGACCTTGTCGACGCGTTCGCGCCACATTTCCACTTTGGCGTCGTCGGCGAACAGATACGGCACGTCCGCGGGAACCGTTGACAGTTCGGTACCGACGCACGACGGCACGCTCATCAGCGGTGCCCAGAAATCATAGCGGCCGCCGGCGTTGCCGTTGCTCCAGGCGCGATGCACGCCGGGCACTCCCTGCGCCAGGGGCAGCAGTGGCTCACGGACAGATACGTCGACCGTCGCGCCCAGCTTCGCGAGCACGCTGGCAAACCGCACAAACTGCATTTGATCGCCAAAGCCCTGATCGCCGACCAGCAGGATCGCGCGTCCTTCGAGCGCTTCGCCATGCCATTCAGGCACGCTTTCGATCGCAATCGCCGCATAATCGTGCGGCCGCCAGCGTTTCGCGTACTCTGCCCAGCCTTGCGCGTAGTCGCCACGCTTGAGCAGCGTCCAGGCGAGGTTTTGATGGGCGTCGACGTAGTCCGGATCAAGCTCGAGCGCGCGCCGATAGAACACTTCCTCTTCGTCGAGACGGCCTTGCGCGCCCAGCGAACCGCCCAGGCACACCAGATTGGTGGGATTCGGCTTGAGGGCGACCGCGCGACGATAGTGCTGTTCGGCCTCGACATAGTCGCCCAGCTTGCCGACGGCGCTGCCCAGATTGACGTGCGCATTGGCAAAACCGGGCCGCAGGTCAAGGGCGCGCTGAAAGTGGGCGATGGCCGCAGCGCTGTCGCGTTTCGCCGTGAGTGCGTTACCGGCGTTGAAGTGTGCATCGGCGGAATTCGGATCGAGCGATAGCGCCTGCTCATAGCAAGCCAGCGCCTCGTCATACCGTTCGAGTTTGGTAAACGCGGTGCCCAGATTCAGATGCGCGTCGACAAACGAGGGATTGAGCGTCAGCGCCTGGCGATACTGGCGCACGGCGCCTTCCAGGTCGCCTTGCGCCTGCAAGGTCACGCCAAGGTTATTACGCGCGTCAGGCAAATCCGGATGCAGTTGCAGCGCCTGCCAATAGCATCGGCGCGCTTCTTCGTGCCGTCCGAGCGCGGCGGCGACGAGGCCCCGGTTGCTCCAGCAGACGGCGTCGGTGGGTTCGAGCTGGAGCGCGTGATCCAGTAGTTCGGCAGCGGCTGCGTGGTCGCGCCGCTGGTGTTGCAGGACACCGTAGTAGTGCAGCGCTTCCGTGTGAATCGGGTTGATCGACAGCGCTTCCTGATAGAGCGGCGCGGCCTGTTCGAGCTGACCTGCGCGATGCGCGTGGAGCGCGTTGGCGACCAGAGCGGTAAGGTATGACGGTGAGGCTGCGTCGTGGCGCGCGTCACCGGTATGAGCATGCTGTTCCATGAGAACCCGCTTCAGAGCGCCTGTGCACCCGTGCTGCGCGCGCAGGCTGGTGGATGAGATGACGTCCACCAGCTTAGGTCTCAGGCACTCCCGCTTCGATCAGACATATCCTAATTTAGCGCGGCGGGTCGTCGCAGCGGGTGCTCGTGCGGCGCCGGTCTATCGCAAAAAGGTGCGTCAAAGCGGTCGCGCGCAATGCGCTACAGGAACATCAGGAAGTTCAGCAAAAAGATATTCACCACCAGCAACGTCAGCGCCGTCGGCACCTGCACTTTGATCACGGCGTTCTTGTCCGGCAGTTCGAGCAACGCGACGGGCACCATGTTGAAGTTCGCAGCCATCGGCGTCATCAGCGTGCCGCAGTAGCCCGAGAACATGCCGATCGCGACCATCACGGCCGGGTTGCCGTGGAACACGCCGACCAGAATCGGCACGCCCACGCCGCCCGTCATCACCGGAAATGCGGCGAAGCCGTTGCCCATCACCATCGTGAACACGGCCATGCCGATGCAGTAGACGGCGACCGCGACGAACCGGTAGTCCAGGTTGATATAGGCGGTCGTCACATGCGCGACCGCTTTGCCGACGCCCGCATCAGAGAACACGAGACCCAGCATGCCGAGCATCTGCGGCAGCACCGCCGCCCACGACAACGCATCGACGAGGCGGCGCGCTTCCTTCATCGACTGGCCGACCGTGTCGCGTGTCATCACGCAGGCCACCGCGAGGGCGATCACGCAGCCGATCCCGAAGCCGATCAGCGTGACGTTCTTCTGCTCGATCAGGGGTGTGCCGCCGAAGATCAGATGGCTTGCCGCCAGCGTGACCACGACGGTGACCACCGGAATCGTCAGCGCGGGAATGAACAGCTTGTTGCCAAGGCGTTTGGCGCTCGCCTGGCGGGCTTCCAGCGACAACACTTTGGGCTTGGCCGCCGTCACGCCGCCGAACCCGGCGATCAGCGCCATCGCGATCACCAGCACGCCGACCACCGAGGGCGGCAGCAGGTCGCCGATCAGAAAAACCAGTGCGTACAAAATCCAGAAGCCGCCGGCCGTGAGGCGGCGCGGGTGTTCCTTGTCGGTGAGGATCATGGCGCCGATGATGAGCAGCACGATGCCAACCAGCCAGAACAGGTAGTTGATGGTGAGCGTCATACCTGATCTCCTGTCGCCGAGGAGGTTTGCGCGGCCGCTTGCGAGGCAGCGTTGCCGCGCAGTTCACGGTCGAGCTTGCGGTCGAGCAGATAAAGCCGGAAGCCGTGAACCAGGAATGCGCAGATGGCCGTGGGGATGCCCCACACGGCGACGTGAATCGGTTCGAGCTCGATACCCGCTTCGCGCATGAAAGTGGTCATCAGCACGATGGCGCCGAAGGCCACGAAGATGTCTTCGCCGAAGAACAGGCCTACGTTGTCGGTGGCCGCGGCGAACGCGCGCAAGCGGTAGCGCACGGCATCGGTGAGCTTGCCGTAGCGGCTTTCGGCGGCGCCTTCGGCCATCGGTGCGATCAGCGGACGCACCATCTGCGGATGGCCGCCGAGGCCGGTCAGGCCAACCGCTGCCGTCAGTTCGCGCACTAGCAGATAGACGATCAGCAGACGCCCGGCGGTGGCTGCCTTGATGCCGGCGATCCACGTCTGGGCCCGCTCACGCAGGCCATGCCGTTCGAGCAGGCCGATCACGGCGAGCGGCAGCAGAATGATCAATGGGATGTTGCGGGTCTTGATAAAGCCCGTGCCGATGGCGGCGAGTATTTTCTCGGGCGGGAAATGCGCGGCCAGCGCGGTGACGATAGCGGCGGCGGCCACGATCAGCATCGGATTGAAGCGCAACACAAAGCCGATGATGATCACGGCCACGCCGATAAGCGGCCATAGATTGACTGCTGTCTGCATCAGGATCTCCAAACAGGGTTGCTAACCTTGCCGCTAGTGGCGGCTAGCGTGAGGCGTGCTGCGGGTCCTGCTGCCGTTACGACTGCACGGATTTGCTGCGTGTGCTACCACGATGGCTACGTTCCGTACCGCACCTGGCAAATGCCCCGCGCGGGGCGGGGCGTTGCATGCTCTCTGGCTGAGCGTTGCGCGGGGCGCTTTGGCTCACGCGCGCGCGGCGTTGGCCGCGTGCACTTCGATGCCGGCGCTCTCGAGCGCGGCGCGGATGCGGCGCGCAAACGCCAGCGCATGGGGGCCGTCGCCGTGCAGACAGACGGTCTGCGCGTTGAGCGGCACCCAGTGGCCGTCCACGGACTGCACGCGTTGCTCGCGCACCATCGCAAGGGTGCGTTCGAGCACCTCTTCTTCATCGTCGAGCAGCGCGCCGGGCTCCTTGCGCGGCACGAGCGAGCCGTCGGCGCGATAGCCACGGTCCGCGAAGACCTCCTCGATGGCGACCAGGCCGGCTTCGCGGGCGGCCGTCACGAGGCCGCTATTGGCGAGCGCGAACACCGCCACCGACGGGTCGAAGTCGTGCACAGCGGAGACGATCGCATCGGCGATCTTCGAGTCGCGCGCGGCCTGGTTGTAGAGCGCACCGTGCGGCTTGACGTGCGCGATGCGCCCGCCTTCGGCCTGGGCGATCGCCGAGAGCGCGCCGAGCTGGTACAGCACGCCGGCGTAAATCTCGCTGGCGGGCAGGTCCATTTCCTTGCGGCCGAAATTCTCCGGGTCGTTGAAGCTCGGATGCGC
>Ga0116109_1000145_pt1 | contig 17004 bp, 16 predicted proteins | sample June2015DPH_8_10_2_FD_89718 | JGI IMG/M metagenome (GOLD analysis project Ga0116109, IMG submission 89718) | Peatland microbial communities from SPRUCE experiment site at the Marcell Experimental Forest, Minnesota, USA - June2015DPH_8_10 | ecosystem: Environmental > Terrestrial > Soil > Wetlands... | reverse complement strand
ATCACCGGCGACGGCAAGAAGGTCAACGGCCTAGTCTATAAGGACCTGCGTTCGGGCGATACGAAGAAGATCGAGCTGGAAGGCGTGTTCGTACAGATCGGTCTCGTGCCGAACACCGAGTGGCTGAAGGGCACGGTTGAACTGTCGAAGCACGGCGAGATCGTGGTCGATGCACGCGGTGCGACCTCGGTGCCGGGCGTGTTCGCGGCCGGCGACGTGACCACGGTGCCGTTCAAGCAGATCGTCATCGCCGTCGGCGAGGGCGCGAAGGCATCGCTCGCCGCGTTCGATCATCTGATCCGCAGCAGCGCGGACGATGAAGTGGAAGTCAAAGTCGTGGAAGAAGCCGCGCTCGCCGAGAGCTAAATTCTCGCGGTGGTTGGCGGGCGGTCGTAACTGAACCGCTGCCTGCTGAATTGCAAGGAAGCCCGCCTGTGCGCGGGCTTCCTTGTTTTGGGTGACCGTGTGACCGCGTGGGACCGCAGCCGCTTTACTTCCGGTGGATCGAGCGAGTTCGGGATGAGGTCCGCCGCGAACCGCTGCGGCGAACCGTTCCATCAGGGCGTGTTCAGGCCCACAGTTCCGACATTTCGATGTTGCGCAGGTCGAACACCAGCACTTCGGCGTCGTGGCCCTGCGTGAACATCAGGACCTGTTCGTCGCGAACCCGTGCGCCGTCTCCTTCACCCAGCGCCACACCATTCACCGTGACGCTGCCGCGTGCCACATGGACATAGGCGTAGCGGTCAGCCGACAGTTCCAGACGGGCGGTTTCGTCGCCGTCGAACAGGCCCGCATAGACGCGTGCGTCCTGCTGTACCACTAGCGACTCGTTCGCTCCATCCGGCGAAATTACGAGGCGCAGCTTGCCGCGCTTTTCCGCTGAGCCGAAGTGGCTCTGTTGATAACGCGGCGACGTGCCTTTGGCTGCGGGCGCAATCCAGATCTGCAGGAAATGCACGGGCTCCGCCTTCGAGTGGTTGTACTCGCTATGGGCAACGCCTGTGCCTGCGCTCATCAACTGGATGTCGCCGGGCACGATCACCGAACCGGTGCCCATGGTGTCCTTGTGTTCCAGGGCGCCTTCCAGCACGTACGAGAAAATTTCCATGTCCCGATGCGGATGCTTGCCGAAACCTTGCGATGGGGCGACGCGATCGTCGTTGATCACCAGCAGGTCCGAGAAGCCGTTCTGCTTCGGGTCGTGGTAGTTGGCGAAGGAAAACGTATGACGCGAACTGAGCCAGCCGTGCTCCGCGCGGCCGCGTTGATTGGCGTGTCTGATATCGAGCATGTTGTTTCTCCTTAATTGTGCGATCCGGCGAGGGTTGTCGTCCGTGATCCATGAACAGCAGTTTACGTCAATCAATGCGCTTATAATCGAGCCTTAATCGGAAACACTGTCACGGTTGAGTGGACAATGAGGCGTGAAAGCAAGCGGGTTGGTACGTGGGCAATCAGGCCACCGGTGAAGGGGTAATGCGATGCAACTCGATGACATGCGGATCTTCGTCGCCACGGTCGACGCGCACAATTTCACGAGCGCGGCCAACCGCCTGTCGCTCTCGAAGCAGTTTGTCAGCCGGCGCGTGATGGCGCTGGAGGAAGCGCTCGGCGTGCGGCTTCTGATCCGCAATACGCGCAAGCTGGCGGTCACCGAGCTCGGCCAGGAGTTCTACGACCGGGCAAAGCGCATTCTCGGTGAGGTGCAGGAAGCGGAGCAGGCCATGTCGCTGCGCCGCGCGTCACCGCACGGTCTGTTGCGGGTGAGCGCGCCGATGTCGTTCGGCATGGTGCATCTATCGCCGCTGGTCGCGACGTTCCTTAAGAAGCATCCGGACGTGCGCTTCGATATGGAACTAAGCGATCGCACCGTCGACGTGGTCGGCGAGGGCTTCGATATGGCGATCCGGATCGGCACGCTGGCCGACTCGACGCTGATCGCGCAAAAGCTGGCGGAAGTGCGAATGGTGGCCTGTTGCAGCCCGCAGTATCTGCGGCGGCGTGGCACGCCTCACGCGCCGGCGGATCTGGAGCGTCACGCCTGCCTGCTGTACGGGCACGGCGGTCCGGCGAGCTGGGAGTTCGTAATGGACGGGGTGCACAAGGCCATCGAAGTACACGGACCGCTGCGCGCGAACAACGGCGAGTTGATTCGCGATGCCGCCATCGCCGGGCTCGGCATCGCGCGGCTGCCGGATTTCATTGTGTCCGCGGCGATCAAAGCCGGGCAACTCGTCTCCGTGCTGGAGCCGTTTCTGCCGCGCGCGTCGGCGCTCTATGCGGTCTATCCACAGCACCGCCAAAGCTCGACCACGATCCAGGTGTTCACCGGCTTCTTGCGCGAACAACTGGCTAAAACACTGGCTGCATGAAGCCGTCAGGATAAGGGCGCGGCGCGGGCCAATCGGGCACGGGCGACGCGTTAAACCACCCCGAGCAACTCCTTCAGATGCGCCGTCTTCGAGCGGCTGACCGGCACCTGGGTTTGCTCGGCATCGTCCATCACGAGGTTGACGCTTTCGTCTGACTTAACCAGCTCGACGGCGTACGGCAGGCTCACGATATGGCTGCGATGCACGCGCAGGTAGATGCTGTTGTCGAGCCGCAGTTCGAGGTCGGCGAGCGACAGATTGGACAGGTAGCGGTCGTCCTTCGTGACGATGGTCGTGTAGTGGCCGTCGCCCTGAAAACGCACGATATCTTTCAAGTCGATCAGAATCACGCGGTTGCCCCGGTACACCGGGATCTTGAAGAGGCGCCGCGGCTGCGCAAAGGGAGCGCCCGGTTCGCCCGCCTCCGGCCTTGACGGCTCGGTGGTCAGGTCGGTTACGTCATAGAAGATCATGCAGGTGCCGCAGCTTCCGCTCGAACCGCTCATCTTCGAGACCTTGATCATCAGGATGCGGTCGGGGATGTTGATCATCATCGCCACCGGCGGCGGCGACTTGACGGGGCAGCCGCCGGCATCGCGCGAGCGCAGCAAAAAGCGCAGCTTGTCGCGGCTCTTCTCAGGATGCAACTGCACCACGTCGATGCCGAACAGCTTGTCTTGCGTGACCCCGAGTGACTGTTCGCCGGCGGGGCCGAGGATTTGCAACGCGACGTCGTTGAAGGCCGTGACGTGTCCCTGCTCGTCGAGCCAGACCATACCTGGATTGAACTGTTCCAGCCTGTGCTGGAAGGTCTCGCTGCGACGTGAGTCAGACGGCGGCGTAGCGTGTTCAAGCGGTTTCATACGGGTCTCCGTGCCCTCAGGGGGCGTGTCCAGGCGCGATGGCGCATGGGCTCCGCATCTGTGCTGAGCCATTTTCGCGCAAATTTCCCGGGCATTCACGCAGGTAAACCCGCCGTTCGGGAAACCGGCTGCAGAGTGCTGAAGCATGATGGTAGGGATTATGAAGCGGGCATTCCATTGGTCAACCTGAGCGCGCCAGCGTGCGCGTGCTCGTTCTCGTCTGACGCGCTTCGGCTTTCATGTACGTTTTCCGCTAGTTGGCGCACGTGTGCCGCCGTTCGTGAAATCGCGTTGAATTGCTGCGTTGCATTGTGAAATGCTCGATCACGGGCCATGACGCTTCCGCTCCCAGGCGGACGACACCAAAGGAGGCCGGTGTGATCCCACGACCGTTCGAATATCACGCTCCGCGCAGCTTGCCGGAAGCTATCGCACTGCTCAACGAACACGGCGAAGGCGCCAAGCTGCTCGCCGGCGGGCACAGTCTGTTGCCGATGATGAAGCTGCGCTTTGCCGAACCGGAGCATCTGATCGACCTGGGCAAGCTGATCGAGTTGAAGGGCATCCGCGAGGTGGATGGCGAAATCCGCATCGGCGCCATGACCACCGAGAATGAGCTGATCTGGTCGGAGTTGCTGCAAACGCGTTGCCCGTTGCTGGTCGAAGGCGCGCGGCAGATCTCGGATCCGCAGGTGCGCTATCGCGGCACGCTCGGCGGCGACATCTCGCACGGCGATCCGGGCAACGACCATCCGGCGCTGATGATTGTGCTCGATGCGTCCTTTGTTCTGGTGGGCGAGCGTGGCGAACGGGTTGTACCGGCTGATGGCTTCTTTGTCGGTACCTATACGACGCTACTGGAACCGGGCGAGATCATGACGGAGATCCGTATCCCGACACCGGCAGCGGGCACCGGCTATTGCTACGCCAAACTCAAGCGCAAGACCGGTGACTTCGCGACCGCGGCGACGGCAGTGACTTTAAGGATGAGCGGAGCAACGGTCAGCGAGGTGCGCATTGCGCTGACCAACGTTGCCGAAACGGCCATCCGCGCGACCGATGCCGAGCAATCGCTACGCGGCAAGCCCGTTGATGAAGCGAGCATCGCCGAGGCCGCACGTCTCGCGATGAGCGTGTGCGCGCCGGTGGCCGATCTACGCGGCGATCTCGACTACAAGACCGCGATGGCGGGCGAAATGACGCGGCGCGCGCTGGCTACAGCGTATGCGCGAGCGGCACACTGAAACCACGAGCCCTGGAGAACACGGCATGAGCAGAAAAATCATGGTGTCGTTCAAGCTGAACGGCAAGGAGACCGATGTAGTGGTCGAGTCGCGCGAACTGCTGATTCACACGCTGCGCGAAAAATGCCTGCATACCGGCCCGCATATTGGCTGCGAAACGTCGCACTGCGGCGCGTGCACGGTGGATTTCGACGGCATGTCGGTCAAGTCGTGCACGATGCTGACGGTGCAGGCTGAAGGGGCGGAGGTCATGACCGTCGAAGGACTGGCGCAAGGCGGCGAGCTTCATGCCTTGCAGGAAGGCTTCACGCAGGAGCACGGCCTGCAGTGCGGCTTCTGTACGCCCGGCATGCTGATGCGGGCGTATCGCCTGTTGCAGGAAAACCCCAATCCGAGTGAAGAAGAAATCCGCTACTGGATGGCGGGCAATCTGTGTCGCTGTACCGGCTATCAGAACATTGTGAAGGCAGTGCAGTACGCGGCGCGCAAGCTGCGAGGTGAAGCTGTGGAAACATCGCATCCGCTGATGGCAGCGGAAACCGCAGCTAGCCACTGACGTCAGCCACCATGTTGCATGGGACCGAGTCAGTGCTAAAGCGCTGACTCCGGTCGACACAGGAGAAACGCCATGGGAAATCTCGACGCCAATCTCGACCGTCTCGCTGCGCTGGAAGGGATGGGTTGCTCCCGCAAGCGCCGCGAAGACCCCCGCTTCATTCAGGGCAAAGGCACCTACGTCGACGACATCAAGATGCCGGGCATGCTGTTCGGCGTGATGGTGCGCAGTCCGTATGCCCATGCTCGCGTGAAGAAGATCGACAAGTCGCGCGCGCTCGCTCATCCGGGCGTGCACGCGGTGCTCACTGCGGACGATCTGAAGCCGCTCAAGCTGCACTGGATGCCGACGCTGGCCGGCGACGTGCAGGCCGTGCTGGCGGATGAAAAGGTCTGCTTCCAGAATCAGGAAGTAGCCTTCGTAGTCGCCGACGACCGCTATGTAGCGGCTGACGCGGCGGAGCTGGTCGAAGTGGAATACGAAGAACTGCCCGCAGTGGTCGATCCGCTGGCCGCACTCGCACCGGACGCGCCGGTGATCCGCGAGGACATCCGCGACAAGCAGACCGGTGCGCATGGCGCACGCCGTCATCCGAATCACATCTTCACCTGGAACAGCGGCGACAAGGACAAGACCGACCGCGTCTTCGACCACGCCGACGTCACCGTCAAGCAGGAGATGCTGTATCCGCGCGTGCATCCGTGTCCGCTCGAAACCTGCGGCTGTGTGGCCTCATTCGACAAGGTGCGCGGCGATCTGACGGTGTATATCACCTCGCAGGCGCCGCACGTGGTGCGTACCGTGGTGGGTCTGCTCTCCGCAATACCGGAGTCGAAAATCCGCATCATTTCGCCGGATATCGGCGGCGGCTTCGGCAACAAGGTCGGTGTGTATCCGGGCTATGTCGTGTCGATTGTCGCTTCCATCGTGCTCGGGCGGCCGGTCAAGTGGATTGAGTCACGCTCTGAAAACCTCAGTACTACTGCTTTTGCGCGCGACTATCTGATGACAGGCGAACTGGCCGCGGATAGCGACGGCCGCATCAAGGCGCTGCGCGTCCATGTGACGGCCGACCACGGCGCGTTCGACGCCTGTGCCGACCCGACCAAGTGGCCGGCCGGCATGTTCCATGTCTGCACCGGCTCGTATGCGATTCCCAACGCGTTCGTCTCGGTCGATGGTGTCTATACCAACAAGTTTCCGGGCGGCGTCGCCTACCGTTGCTCGTTCCGCGTGACCGAGGCGGTGTATCTGATCGAGCGGATGGTCGACGTGCTGGCCCAGAAACTCGGTATCGACAAGGTCGAAATCCGCCTGCTCAATTTCATCCGCAAGGAGCAGTTCCCCTATACGACGCCGCTCGGGCTCGAATACGATTCGGGCGATTACGAGCCGGCGTTGAAGAAGGTGCTGACCGCGGTCGACTATCCGGCGCTGCGCGCCGAGCAGGCCGCGCGGCGAGCCGACCCTCACGCGGAGTGGCTGATGGGGATCGGCGTGGTGAATTTCACGGAGATCGTGGGTGCCGGGCCGTCGAAGATGTGCGACATCCTTGGCGTCGGCATGTTCGATTCCTGTGAAATTCGGGTGCACCCGGATGGCTCGGCCATCGCGCGGATGGGCACGATCACGCAAGGGCAGGGCCATCAGACCACTTATGCGCAGATCATCGCCTCCGAAGCCGGCATTCCGGCCTCGGCGATTACCGTCGAAGAAGGCGATACCTCGACCGCGCCTTATGGCCTCGGCACCTACGGCTCGCGTTCGACGCCGGTAGCGGGCGCCGCAGTGGCCCGCGCGTCGCGCAAGATTCGCGAGAAAGCCCGGCGGATTGCCGCGCATTTGCTCGAAGCCAGTCCGGGCGACGTGGAGTTCGATCTCGACCGCTTCGTGCTGAAAGGCTCGCCCGAGCAGTTCAAGACCATCAAGGAAGTGGCCTGGGCCGCCTACAACAACGTGCCCGAAGGCATGGAAATGGGCCTCGAGGCAGTCGACTACTACGACCCGCCCAACTTCACGTTCCCGTTCGGCGCCTATGTCTGCGTGCTGGAAGTGAACCGCTATACCGGCGAGACTCGCGTGCGCCGCTTCTATGCGCTCGACGACTGCGGCACGCGGATCAACCCGATGATTATCGAAGGGCAGATTCATGGTGGCCTGACCGAAGGTTTTGCGGTCGCAATGGGGCAGGAGATGCCCTACGACGAAGCCGGCAATCTGCTCGGCGCGACGCTGCTCGATTACTTCGTGCCGACCTCGGTCGAAACGCCGCATTGGGAGACTGATTTCACGGTGACGCCGTCGCCGCATCATCCGATCGGCGCCAAGGGCGTGGCGGAGTCGCCGCACGTCGGCTCGATCCCATGCTTTACATCGGCGATGGTCGATGCGTTCGCGCATCTCGGCGTCACGCATATGAACATGCCCCATAACGCCTGGCGCGTCTGGCAGCAATGCCGTGCGCTTGGACTGACGAGGCAGTAGCGCGGCGCGGATCGGCGCAGGCTGTTGCGTAATTAGACTCGTGCGGAGTCGGTCTGCACTACCAGGTTTTTGGCGAACCGCTGCATCGCACCGCACTGGCAAAGGATGCTGGGATGAAAGTCGCACTCGACAAGGTATTCCCACTCGCCGCCACGGCGGAGAGTGCATGGCTGCTTTTGCAAGACGTCGAAGCCGTCGCCGGCTGCATGCCGGGCGCGAAGATTACCGAGCGCATCGATGAGACGCATTACAAAGGTACGATCACGGTGCGGCTTGGGCCGGCGACGATGGCGTTCAAGGGCGAGATCGAGGTGTTGAATCTCGATCTCGCAACACGCAGCCTGCATATGGTCGGAAAAGGCTCGGATGCGAGCGGCACCTCGGCGGCGTCGATGGATTTGACCGCTGCTGTGCAGGCCACCGGCGATACCTGCGAACTGGCAGGCAAAAGCGAAGTCACGATGAGCGGCAAGGCCGCCTCGTTAGGCGGCCGCTTGATGGGGCCGGTGGCAGACCAGATGCTCAAGCAGTTTGTGGCGAATTTCGCGGCGCGATTGCAGGCGCGGCAAGCGCAGCAAACGGAAGCTACAGGGGAGGGAGCGGACACAGCCGGGGCCATCAATACAGCCACAGTCGGGGCTACCGCTTCGGCCTCGAGCGCTGGCGACGCGAGCGCCAGCAGCGCCGCATCCGCCGATACGGTAACTGCCATGCCCGCGGCCGCCTTGGGGGCCGTTCCCGCTGCCACTGCTGCTACTACTGCTGCGACGGGCGCCGCCAAGGCTGCCACCGCGCCCTCCGCGCGCCCCGCCACGATGCCCGAACCCACCGCACCGCCCGCCGAGCTAAACGGCCTCGCGATGGCATGGGCCATCTTGCGCGACTGGCTGCGCGGACTGTTTTCGCGCAAGACGGTTTGAGCATCGAGACTGCCATGGCGACCGACCGTATGAGCGATGTCGTCGGCCTGCAGCAGCGGCTGGAGCAGCACGGCTTCATCGCCGAGCGCAGCTTTGCGGCCACGCTGCTGCTGACGATGGAAATGCGCCGCCCGCTCCTGCTCGAAGGCGAAGCCGGTGTAGGCAAGACCGAAGTTGCAAAGGCGCTCGCCAGATTGCTCGACACGCGGCTTATCCGGCTGCAGTGCTACGAAGGACTTGACGCCCACTCGGCGCTCTACGAATGGAATTATCAGCACCAGTTACTGGCGATCAAATTGCTGGAGCAGGATTCGCGGCCGGTTCAGGACAAGGAGCAGGACATCTTCTCGGAGCGCTACCTGCTCAAACGCCCGCTGCTCGAAGCGATCACGACCATTCCCGCGCCGGTCCTGCTGATCGACGAAATCGACCGCACGGATGAAGCCTTCGAGGCCTATCTGCTGGAACTGCTGTCCGACTTCCAGATGTCGATACCGGAGCTCGGCGTGATCCGCGCCACCGAACGGCCCTTCGTGATTCTGACCTCGAACGGCACCCGCGAGATCTCGGATGCATTGCGGCGCCGCTGTCTCTACCAGTACGTCGACTATCCGGGCTTCGACAAGGAACTGCTGATCGTACGCACCCAGGTACCGGAGGTGCCGGAGAAACTGGCGCGGCAAATGGTCGAATTCGTGCAGTCGGTGCGCCAGATGGACCTGCAGAAAAAGCCAGGGCTCGCCGAAACGCTCGATTGGGTCGCGGCCTTGCTCAGGCTGGGCGTGAGCGCGATCGACGAAGACGGTGTGGAGCGGATCATGGATTCGCTCGCGGCGCTTGTGAAGACGCGCGAGGATCAGGCCGGCATGACGCGGCCCGTGGTCGAAAGACTGGTGGCGTCATGTTGACCGGGATTCCCAGCGCCGCCGACCGCACGCCGCCGGCGAGCCTCGAAGACGCGCTTGTGGCGCGTTACACGGGCTTTGCCGGCTGGCTGCGCGCGAACGATTTTCACGTGACGTCGAGTGATGTGGCGGCGTCGCTGGAGGTGGCGCAACGCATGGGGCAACTTGACAGCGAACTGTTGCGCTGGAGCCTGCGGGCGTTGCTTTGTTCGCGGGCGGAGGAGTGGCGCCGCTTCGACGCCTTGTTCGAGGCGTATTTTCTCGCGCCGAATCGACGCAAGCTGGCTGAATCGCGGGCGGGCGGCGCGGGCCGCATTGAAACCGGGGACACCGCCGGCCGGCGCGACGCAAGCGAAGGCACGCCGCTCGGCCTCGACGGCCCCGGGGCGACCGATCCGGATCAGGCGCCTGGCAAGACAGCCGAGCAGGGCGCATCTGTTGAAGCGTCGCTCGCGCATGCGGACTTCCGGCATCTGAACCAGCCCGACGAATTGTTTGCGATTGACGATGCGATCCGCCGTTTCGCCCAGCGTTTGCAGGGCATCCAGTTGCGCCGCGAACAGCGCGCCAACAACGGGCGGGTCGTCGATATGGCGTGGACGATCCGCCGCAGCGTCTCACGCGGCGGCATGCCGCTCGAACTCGGCTGGCGGCGCAAACGGCGCCAGCGGCCGCGCATCGTGTTGCTGCTGGATGTGAGCCGCTCGATGAGCCTGTACAGCTTTTTCTACCTGCGGCTCGCACGGGTGCTGAGCGCGCGAGTGTCGGACGTGCACTGCTTTATTTTCCATACGCGGCTGGTGGGCATCGAACAGGCGTTGCGGGACCCCGACCCGTGGCGCTCGCAGGAACGCTTGCAGCTTTTGTCCGCAGGCTGGGCAGGCGGCACGCGTATTGGCGACAGCCTCGGCGAATTCAATCAGCAGTACGCAGCGAAACTGCTGCACTCGCGTACCGCTGTGGTAGTCGTCAGCGACGGCTACGACGCCGGCGATCCCGAGCGCCTGCAGCAGTCACTGGCCGCGATCCGGCGCCGCTGCCGCTGTCTGGTATGGCTCAACCCGCTCGCGAGCCGTGCCGATTTCACCCCGGCGAGCGCCGGCATGCACGCTGCGCTGCCGTATATCGATCTGTTGGCCGGCGCTCGCGACCTCGCGAGTCTCGAACGGGTTCTGCCTCAAGTTTTGTCCGCCCTCCAATGAGCACTGATACCTCCGACACCCTTCTGCAACTCGAGCAACGGCTTATCGACCGATCAGAGCCGTTCGCGGTAGCGACCGTGATCCGCGCCGGGCCGCCGACCTCCGCATGGGTTGGGGCGCAGGCCCTGATCGACGTTAACGGGGCACTGCACGGCTGGATAGGTGGTGGCTGCTCACGGGCGATTGTGATTCAGGCCGCGCAGCAGGCGATCCGCACGGGGCGCCCCAAGCGTGTGCGTATCAGCAACGAACCCGGCGTGTCGGAGGCCGACACCCAGGTCGATATCGAGGCGGGGATCGAAACGCACGCGATGCCGTGCGCGAGCAACGGCGCCATCGAACTGTTCATCCAGCCGACCGTGCCGGCACCGTCGATCCTCGTGCTGGGCTCTACGCCGACCGCGCTCGAGGCGTGCGCGCTGGCGCAGCGCGTCGGCCTGCGCGTGAGCGCTGCGGCGACGATCATTGCACCGTTTGCTGGTCTTGGGCTGCGGCACGTCATGCAAGGCTTCGACGTCACCGCGTTCGACAGCATCAAACCGCAACTGATCCTCGTCGCCACGCAGGGCGACAATGACGAGGACGCACTCGAAGCCGCGTTACGCAGCGAGGCGACGGGCGTGCTGCTGGTCGCGAGTCGCCGCAAGGCGGACAAGCTGCGCGGGACGATGCGAGCGCGTGGCATCGACGCACTGCGTCTCACGGCGTTGCATGCCCCCGCCGGACCATCGATCCACGCCCATACACCGCAGGAGATCGCGTTGGGAGCGGTTGCCGGCCTGGTGATGCTGCGCCGTGAACTGGAAGAGGCAGCGGCGCTAGCCGAGAGTTCGACCCCAGAGAGCGGCGAGCTAGTGCCGGGTTTGCCGCCGTGCGAATCGATGGCTTCGGTCGAGCCGCGGGTTGCCGGTGCACGCTACGTCAACCCGGTGTGCGGCATGGCAGTGGACATCGCTTCGGCGCGGCACGTGGTCGACTGGGGTGGACAGCGCGTCTACTTCTGCTGTGACGGCTGCAAGGTCGAATTTGAACGCTCGCCGGAGAAATATCTAGCCGCCGCGCCGGTCGGCGTACCCGCTGAACCGGCAGTGCCGGCCGAACCGCTGGAGAAAACATGAGCGCTCCATGGAGCGGTGGCGCAGCCCCGCAACCTCCTGTCTTCTCAGCGGTCGTGCTGGCTGCCGGCATGTCATCGAGAATGCAGGGGCAGCACAAGTTGCTGTTGCCGGTCGGCGGGGAGCCGGCGGTGCGGCGCACGGTGAGCGCGCTGGCCAGTGCCGGGCCGGCAGAAATCGTGGTGGTAACCGGCTTTCGAGGACGAGCGGTGATGGAGGCGCTCGACGGTTTGCCGGTACGTTTCCAGCCGAATCCACGCTATGAAGAAGGGCAGATGACCTCGGTGGCCGCCGGCGTGGCCGCACTGGTTGCGCCTTGTGACATCGTGCTGGTCTGCCTCGCCGATCAGGTGCTGCTCGCCGCCGATGATTACCGCGAACTGATCGACGCCTACGCTGCCATGCCGCGCGGATCGATCCTCGTCCCCGCGGTTAACGGGCAACGGGGGAATCCGGTGGCGTTTTCCGTGAGCTATGCCGCCGAGGTGATCAGCGGCCACATCAATCCAGGGTGTCGCAAGCTGATCGCCGAGCATCCGGATGAGGTGTTTATTCACGAGGCCGTCCATGACCGGTTCACAACCGATATGGATACCCCCGAAGACTACGAACGGATTCTGGCACGCCTCACTGAACGGCCCCTTGTTCGCGCACCCTAGACTGTCTACGCCTTTGGCTCCGGAGCACGGCGCGGCCTATATTTAATGCGCGCCGCATGTGCTCGCGGGTTGCCTCGTTGCGCACCCGCTTCGCTCTCTCATTGCGCACCCCGTTCGCTCTCGTCATCGAGCACCTCACCCCCGATCGGGCCCGGATATTGCAAAGGTCGAGCCTGCGAGAACGTCAGGCGTATGGCGAAAGGGAGCGCAGTCAGCGCGCGCTGCGCGAAGAAGCGACAACGAACCCGGCTAGCGCCTGACCCACGTACTCGCCGCTGAAGAAATTACATGCCTAGGCATGTCCGCGTGGCAGCCTTTACAGCCTCGCGTGTAATTCGGGAGGCGGGCAATCAATTCATTCGCAGCCAACGCGATCGGAGGATGGGTGTCGAACAGACGTATAACGCAAATGATCCGCTGCCGCGACCACAAAACAACAGCCGTGGCGCCGTGGTTGGCCGCGGCTGCTGTCGCAGGGATGGCCGTCATGCCGGCCACGGCCAGCGCGCAAACGCCGGCGCCGCTGCAGGAGTGGCAATACTCCGCGGGCGTCCCGCTGGAAAAGATGATGGCGCCGGAAATCCCCACGTGGCAAGTCGCGGTCGGTGCCGCGGCGGCCTTCCAGCCGCGCTATGACGGCGCGGACCGATACCACTTCGAAGGCGGCCCGAGCATCGACATCCGTTATAGCGACCTGTATTTCGCTTCGACGGGTGAAGGCTTCGGCGCCAACGTTCTGCAGGGACCGAACTGGCGGATCAGTCTTGCCGCCGCCTACGACCTCGGGCGGCGCGGTCAGGATGACGACGAGCATCTGCACGGCCTCGGCAACATCAACCCCGCACCCGAACTGAAACTGGCGGCCGACTACGTCGTGTCGAAGAGCTTTCCGCTGGTGCTGCGCGCCGATATTCGCCGCAGTTTTGGCGGCTCCAACGGCTGGGTCGGCGATCTCGGCGCGTACATGCCGCTGCCGGGCAGCTCGAAAACATTCTTCTGGTTTGCCGGGCCCAGCCTGACGTTTGCGGATTCGAAGTACATGAACAGCTGGTTCGGCGTCAGCGAGGCGCAGGCCGCCGATTCCCAATACTCGTACTATCACGCGAGCGCCGGCCTCAAGTCGGCGGGCTTCGGTGTCAGCGCGATCTGGTTCTTCCAGAAACACTGGTTTGCCGCATGCGACTTCGCGCTCGAACAGCTTGTCGGCAGCGCCGCGCGCAGTCCGATCACGCAGCGTTCGTCGAACGGCGTGCTGGATCTGTCGGTCAACTATGAGTTCTGAATCTGCCTGACCGCATCAGCTTGACTGCATCAGCTCGGTTAGATCAGCTTGCTGCGTGCGGGTGCCATGTGGAACCTGCGCACAGTGAGGCGGCTTGCTGGCTCTGCCCAGTGCGCGCGTGACGCGGCGGACCGTAGACTTAGCAGACCGTTGTCGGCGCTTCGGCGACGGCCTGTTTCTGTCCCGCTCGAAGCAGGCCTTCCACCATGCGCGCCTCTGCCCGGGCGATCATTTCGAGTGATGCAGCAGACAGTTGAGCATCCAGAATCGAAAGCGCGGCGCACAGGCGCAGGTACTCGTCATCGCCGACCGTCCAGCCGCCGGCCTGGTGCTCGGTAAGGTCGATCTGGACCATGGCGGCGTGAGCGCTCTCGATGTACCCCAGACCCTCAGGCTCGAGTCCGAGCCGGCACAATTCCTCCGACACTAGAAAATGCCGGCCAAGGGTCATAAACAGATCCCGCGAGCCATGACCGCGCTTGAACGCATCAAGTGCGGCGTAGCACTGCAGGAGCATGGCCTGCGTCACCGGTACGTGCGCAGCGCGGCTGAAAGTGAGAGCACGCAGCAGCGGTGACATGGCCGGCTGGTTGCGTTTGCGGCTTGGCGATTTGTTGGGCATGAAGGTTTCGACCTCGTTCTGTAACACTCGGCCCGCCACCGAAGTTACTTGCTTGCGGTGCACCGGCGGGTAAAAACAACCTCTGATAGGCGTCCTGTGACCATCATCGCAAGCCACAATTAAGATAGGCTTAAATTGCGGCGTGCCGAAATAGTCTGTTACGAAAAGCTCGGTTGGGATCTGCGGCCCAAAAAAAAGCCCTGTCCCGCGGAGGACAGGGCCGGACAGGATGGAAGAGTCGTACAGGCGCGTGGAGCTTGCCGATCTGTTTCCATCACAACAACGTTGTTGCACTTCGATACTGCTTAAAACTGCCTAAAACCAATACTGCTTGAAACGTGGTCCTTCACCTTCGCTTTGCTGCAAACCCCTGTTGTTTTTATTGCATGTCATGCGAGAAGCGCATTGGCGCTTCGGTTGCTGCAGCTGCCTGCTACGGACTGCTTTGCTCATTAACGTGTGCTGCGTGATACCTACTGCCTGTTGCGAACTGCTTGACACATGCGGCTTGTTACTCCCTGCCTGCTGCTTACTGCGTACCGCTTGAATGGACTGCGTTTTTTCTACGGCCACTACCGGAACTGCTCTACGGAATTGCTACGGAACTGCTCTACGGGTACGGTCAAAACAACGCGGGAGGAAGACCGCGTATGGGCTCAGTGGTTCGTCGTGCCCATGGAAACCAGTGTAGGGAGAAAGAAACGAGAACGATCCGGCGAAACGAGGGGAATTGGCCGCGCAGTTCGGCGAATTGCTTGCTATTGGGCGACGCCAGCGGTTTCGCCGCGACGCGCTTCTGCGGCAGCCAGCACAGGTGTCGCGCAGAATTGCAGGGGGTATGCACCAGGTGCCTGAGGTGCCAACTGACGCTGCGCAATCGGCCGTCGGCGATTCCCCTGACGTATACACCGGTTCACGCGGCAGCGGTTCACGCGGATGATTGGTACAAACGATCTGACGTAACGATTCGAAGTACCGGGCGTGGCTTCACGCAAATACAGGCAGGCGTATCCGGATGCGCCGGCTCCGCCGTTTGAACTGCGGGCCGCCGATCATGTGCTAATTGATCTGTAAAACATATTAAATGACCTCGGAAAATACCCCGCGTCGTGGTGGTCGGAAAGCGGCTAGGCACGGCTCATGCCAGAGACGTCACGTCATCGGGAGCGCTCGATTTGCAACTCGTACCTTTCTTATGAAAGGGGCGCATTCCGATTTGCCTCGCGCTGCCGCTTTATCCAGGTAAATGTACCCTCGATCCGCACCGAAGCGGTGCTGGGAAACTCGATTTGGCGCATGATGCGGCGGCTTCGGCACACGAGGATGCAGCCGTTAAAGCTGATGTTTGAGCAAAAGCCCGTAGATCGGGCAGTTGACCAAAGCGGCACAAAACTTGCCTTATGCAGCGTGGCGGCAGGGGCCCGCACGATCGCCCAAGCTTGCCAGGGTGAGTGCTAATACGCTGCCGGCAGTGAACCGTTTGAGTCGTTCGAGTATCGAGGAGGACAGTCGCGCATCTGGATCAAGAGAGGTTGGAGAGAGGTCCGCATACGGGAGGACATCATGTTTGAGTCCGCACCTATTACTGCTAGCAAAGTGGTGGACGGGGAAACGGTTCGCGCCGAGTATCTGTGCGATACGGGACGCCTGCGCATCATCGGTGAGCGAACCGTGCACGCCGAATGGTTTCCGCCGCATTCGTGGTTCGCCATCGCGTCGAGTTCGGGCCATAGCCGATGGGGCACCCGGCCCGACGAGGCAGACCTGCTGCTGCTTATCGACAACTTTATGGGGTACTCGGGGCAGAACGCCTTTGCGCTAGTCCGGCGCTGACGCCGGCTTCTGTTCACGTCTAAAAATCGGACCGGGTGCGCCCGCGCGGGTTCGCTTCATCCGTGACAATTCACCCGTACTATTCATCCATGACTATCGACCCAGGCCCGCGCCCAATCGAGGCCGGCCGACCGCGCCTCTTCGTCGGTATCGAACGTCCCGAGCACACCCGACCCTTCCACGAGTTTGCTGCCGCGCGTGATGGTGCCGCTGGCCGCGTATCCGTCGCCTTGGACGATGGCGTGACCCCAAATCGCATAGCCCTGGTAGATTTCGGATTCCATTACGCTACTGTAAGTCAATTGCCTGCATCAGCGCACCACATAGACGGACGCGTGTCCGGTGCCCACCTGCAGCACGTTGCCTTCAGGCGTCAGGATGCGGGGGATGTCGATAAAGCGTGGGCTTGTAGCTTTCCTTGCATTGTCGCCTCCGGCATGTTTTCCCGCCGCAGCTTTAGCCAAAGGATCCGCGACGCGGCGCGTCGCAACCTTACCCGCGCCGCGAGGCAGTAGCGCCGTTTTCCCTACCTTGGGCTTGCATTTTGCCGCAGGCTGCCCGACGCGCGCTTCCGGCGGATTCCAGACTTCCACGTAGTGCTCACCCGCGGCCGCAGTGGATGCCACTGCGAGCAACAGCGCGCCCGCGCTTAGAAATCGCAGCATGTTTTCTCCATAGATGTAACCGATGTGCGCGCGACGCACTGGACGCGGCGGCAACTCGCGCCGGTTCCTACGCACGAGCCGTTGCAGCTTCCGCAGCAAGTGGTAACGGCCGCGCGCCTGAGGCGGGGAAACTGGACGAAGAGTACTGTACATTCATGGTCCTTCCCCAATTTGAGTGGGTGAAAAACCATGGCCAAAGAAGCAATTCGGGCATGATATGCGGCGTTGTTGATCGAGTTGTTTTCCAATGAGTGAACACGCGCTTTACACCCAGCTTCT